>Ga0208770_1000006_pt1 | contig 176129 bp, 187 predicted proteins | sample AntAceMetag02UK9_FD_184771 | JGI IMG/M metagenome (GOLD analysis project Ga0208770, IMG submission 184771) | Saline lake microbial communities from Ace Lake, Antarctica - Antarctic Ace Lake Metagenome 02UK9 (SPAdes) (version 2) | ecosystem: Environmental > Aquatic > Non-marine Saline and... | reverse complement strand
TTGGGTCTATAAGCAATGTAACCGAATCTTTGGTCACCTGCGTATCATCATCATTGATAGATTCCTCAAAAGTAAATCCGTACTGGAAACCTGAGCATCCCCCGCCACTAACAAATACTCTGAGCTTAAGGTCTGGTGTATCTTCCTCTTCAATCAACGCCTTCACTTTGTTTACCGCATTATCAGTGAAGTTTACTGGTGTCGGTATAGAGATAATGTCGCTCATATCATTTATTATTGTTTGTTGGTAAGGTATGAATTGTAATTGGTTTCTACTGCTAATTCAATCGTTTATAATACATTTAAATTATGCCGAGTAAAAAAATGAAATATAAAAAATTATTACCTTTTATGCTTTTAATTTCTCATTCAACATTTAGCAATGTTTTTGAAAAAGAGTTCTTCGTAAATGACCTCATGGTAGCTTCTATTTTTTTGACACAAGTTGAAAATAAAATATTGCATTCAAGAGTTATTGTCGCATATAAATTTATACAAAAAAGGGACGATCACATATCCTTTTATGGTCAACATTTATTAGTTAATTGTTATAACAAGACAGCATCTGTTGTTGAGGAGCTACTTAGCACAAAGCCATACGGATTAAGTAAAATCGAAACTTCGTCTGTTGATATAAAAGAATTTAGAGATCTCGCAAAAGTAGCCTACAAAGACCTTTACCCTGAAGTCTGCATATAATTAAATAAATTTTCCTTCGGACAAAATCTTCCATTCGTTATTCTCTTTAGTCCATAGCTGCTGTTTAGTCATTTTATTCTCAATAAGATTGCTTTTGTAGTGCTGATTAAATTTTACTAAAATTAAATCAGATCCCGGGTGCTCAAAAAAGGACATATTATTAATTTTAACTTCAATATTCATTGAGCTACTAAAAACATTTAACTTAAATTTTGTCCAACTCTCATACTCTTTTAAATTATAAACCGCTCTCTTAGAGTAAAACTTTATGTAGTCGTCAAAATTGCCCTTTTCCCAAGTTATTCTCCATGATTCAATTTGTTTTTTAAATTTGTCAATATCCAAGCTCAATGCAATAGTTTCTTTCATTAAAATATCATCTATGCTCACATCTGACAATACAACCGGAGTATTTGGACTATTCAATATATGTTCGATTTTTTTTAGATCCTGGTTTGTCATTACTATACATCCATCACTGGAATAAGGTGGCCTAGAAAATGTAGTCTTTGGAACGCCATGAATCCATATTCCAAAACCTGTATTTCCATTCATTTTGTCTCTAATATTAGGGTAGTTTATAGGATATGCACCATCGCCATATTTATCTGGTAAACGATTTTGAATTTTTTTTTGTAAAAAATAAACGCCTACAGGGGTTCTTTGATCACCTTCTATCTTTTTTCCATAACCTTTTTTTCCAATTGAAACATAGTGGTCTGAAATATGTTCCAACTTTCTATCTTTATTACGAAAAACTAGCAATCTTGATTTTGGTAGATCAACAAACAAAAAATAAGGAACCGAACTATCTAGTAAAAATTTATACTTAGTATTTATAGTTTTTAATTTTTCTAGTGAAGTTAGCTGAATTCTTTTCTGTAATTCTAACTTCAAGTGATCAAGGTCATCATTTTTCCCACCAAAGTTATATCCAAATTGATTAATTACCTTTGATTTTGATGCCAACAAATCACTTTTTATTATTTTTGCGACTGTGAAGTTTGGAGCTATTTCAATAAGAGAATTAATATCAATGAGTGCTTGGTCTATATTCTGATCGATTATTTCAGTTAGTACTTTTTTTAATAATTGATCTGGATCGCTTGACTCATTAGTGCTTCCTGTCTGAGTTAAAAGTAGAGCTACAAGAAGAAGAAATAAGTTTCTTATGAACATATTTTAATAGGAAATTTCTTTTATTATTTTCCATTCATTTTTACTAAAAGATAAAACTAGCAATTTTGATGAATTTTCAGAGAAATTTTCTGATTTATATTCTTGGGTAAATGTTGCATGATACAATTCTTTTTTTCTAAAAATTACTAAATCCTTCACTTTAATTTCAATACTTTTTTTAAATTGAATTCTCTCCTTCCTATATCGCTTCCACTCATTTCTGCTCATATTAACCGGGTATTCAAATGATTGAGAGTAGGCATTGAAATATTGTTCATAGTTTTTATTTTGCCATCCATCTTTCCATTCATTAATTTTTTCATTCACTAAAAGCTTTTCATCTTTTTTCGAGTTTTTCAGTTCATCGTTAATTTTACTTTTATTTAATTTAGCCTCCATTGCAACAGGCTCATAATTGAAAAATTCATCTATTAGCCTTAATTTATTGATAGCTATATTATTTTTACTATCGATTTTTAGCACCTCACCATAAACATTAGCTGCTTTTTTTGAATACAAATCTCCTAAATTTAGGTATGCAGTGGAGTAGCTCTCATTAGTTTTTATTGCTTGCTCTAAAACAATAATGGCCTCATCAAGCCTTCCTTCTTTGGCGTATAGGACTGCTAGGTTATTATATGCCTCTGGGTGCTCTGGAAAATCTTTAACTATACTTTCAAATACTTTTATGGCCTTAATATTTTCTTTATTTCTTGCTAATGCTACCCCTTTAATAAAATTTAGCTTTGGATCTGGGGTCAAATTATCAATAGACTTGATTAACATTAAAGCTTCCTCGATCTTGCTGTTATTCATTAAGCTCTTGATTTTTAATTCATCAGCGTTAGTCAAAGCATGTAATTGCATGCTCAGTACAGCACCTAATAGGCCTATGATTCTTATCAAAATTTTATTAATTTTTTTCCCCTTATTTAATTTTATTTGCTTTATCAGCTTGTGTCTTGCCCAGCTTAATCATAGTTCCTTTTACTATAGCTCCTGCGTGAATTTCTATAAGATTATATGAGATATCTCCCTCTACAATTCCTGTTGACTCTATTTCTAGATACTCAGAAGTATTAATATTTCCTAGAACTTTTCCAGCTATAACTGCTGTAGGTACAGCTAAATTTCCTTCAAGAAGTCCACTTTCCCCAATGACTATAGCTCCTGGCTTATCTTCCTTGAAATTTAAATCCCCATAAATTTTTCCATCCAAACGCATCCCACCAGAAACCTCTGTAAGTCCATTGATTTTCATTCCAGAATCTATTAATGTATCTATATTAAAGTTATTTTTCTTTTTTCTAAACATTGTTTTTATTTACCTTTTTTTCCTATAATTTTCTCATAAAATATCAGGCTTTCTTGTAATTTTCCATTTTCTTCTTGTGTTTTATTTAACTGAAGCTCAATACTTCTATATGTATCACTTTTAACTTCATGCAAAATTTTTTGCTCAATCAGTTTTTTCTCCATTTCTTTTATCTCTAACTCAAGCCTTACTGTCTGCAAAAAAAATCCCAGAATCTTACCTGCATCTAGAAAATAATAGCTTGTTCCTAATCCACATAAAAAAAATAACATGGCAATAGCTATATACTTTAACCACAGAGTATCAGTTCTCACATAAGCTTTTTTTCTTCCAACAGATTTTTTTCTTTTCTTTTCTAACACTTTATTTTTATCACTAATCTAGCCCTTAAGGAACCAAAGGGCTTAAATTAAGGCCCGCTGTCTCATTACAATTCATCATAATGTTCATATTTTGAACGGCTTGTCCTGCTGCACCTTTCATTAAATTGTCTATTACAGAGATAATGATAATTCTGTTAGTACCTCTTTCTTTGTGAAGTGAAATGCGACAAATATTGGAGGCTCTGACTGATTTTGTATCAGGACATGTGCGTGCTGGCATAATATCAACAAAGGGCTCTTTACTGTAAAAATTTTCAAACAAGGCTGTTGCATCAAATTCTTCTGTAGCATCTACATAAATAGTTGCGTGTATTCCTCTTATCATGGGTAATAAATGTGGCACAAAAGTCAACTTTACTCTCTCACCGTTTGCACACGCACTTAAATTTTCTTCCATCTCTGGTAAGTGTCTGTGTCCTTCTATTCCATAGGCCTTAAAGCTCTCGGATGCTTCTGCCATTAAAAATGATGGTTCTAACTTCTTCCCAGCTCCACTAATCCCAGATTTAGCATCCGCGATGATATTATTTTTGTTGATTAAATTATTTTTAATTAACGGCAATAAACCAAGCTGAATAGCTGTAGGATAACACCCCGGATTTGCAACCAATCTAGCCTTTTTAATTTTTTCTCTATTGATTTCTGGCAGACCATAAACAGCCTCACCCAGCAAATCTTTGCTTGTATGAGCCATACCATACCACTTCTCCCAAACAGCAACGTCTTTTATCCTAAAATCTGCTGCTAAATCAATAATCTTAACCCCTTCACTGAGAAGGTTTTTTGCATAATTCATAGCAATGCCATTTGGGGTAGCAAAAAAAACAAGGTCCGAGTTTTTTAAGTCAGCTTTGTCTGGATCAATAAATTGATTGGAAATAATCCCCCTCATAGATGGATAAATATCTGCGACAAGCTTTCCCACATCACCTCTGGAGGTAATATGATGAATTTCTACATAGGGGTGCTGCGAAAGCAGTCTCAGCAGCTCTACCCCAGTATATCCAGTTCCTCCGACCACACTAACTTTTATTTTATTTTTCATTAATCTTATTTTAGTCTTATATAAAAATAAATGTTGAGAAAAAAAAAGCCGCTATAAGCGGCTTTTTTATTGAAATCTTAACGTTTCGAGAATTGCTTCTTACGTCTAGCTTTTCTAAAACCTACTTTCTTACGCTCAACCTCACGGCTATCTCTTGTAACATAACCTGCTTTTGAAAGATCTGGCTTAAGCGACAAATCATAGTCCATAAGTGCGCGTGTAATTCCGTGTCTTACTGCACCAGCTTGACCAGACTCCCCACCACCGACAACATTAACTTTTATATCAAATGTTGAGGTGTTATCAGTCAGCTCTAATGGTTGCTTTAAAATCATCTGGGATGTGTATCTTGAAAAATACTCATCTACAGGCTTATTGTTTATAACAATTGCGCCTTTACCTGGCTGAATGAATACCCTAGCCACTGAGCTTTTTCTTCTTCCTGTGCCGTAATAATATTTACCTATCATAAGTATCCTGAATTAAAATGTTGTTAGTTGAGGCTGTTGGGCTTCATGTCCATGTTGCTCACCAGCATAAACTTTCAATTTCTTTACCATTGCATAGCCTAGAGGGCCTTTAGGTAACATACCTTTTACTGCTTTCTCTAATGCTCTTCCTGGAAATCGGTCTTGCATTTTTTTAAAATTGGTTGAGTACAGTCCACCAGGGTAACCTGAATGTCGATAATATATTTTACCTTCAGATTTGTCACCTGTAACTTTAAGCTTATCTGCATTAATCACTACAATATAATCACCTGTATCAACATGAGGGGTATAAATAGCCTTATGTTTACCTCTAAGGCGATGTGCTATAGCGCTTGCTAGGCGACCCAGTGTCGCATCTGTTGCATCTACAAGCAACCAATCGCGCTTTACTTCATGTGACTTTGCTGAAAATGTTTTCATTGTGTATTTCTTACCATGCATTTAAAAAATTAAGAGGCGAATTTTATTCTATTAGTATGCTATTTGTCAATCATTTAGGCTTTATCCGTTCATATTTATTGAATTTGAGAAACAAATGCTAAAAATACAAAAAATCCTACGTAATTATTAGCTATAAAGGCTTTGTAATTATTTGTTGGTTTCTTGCCGCATCCAATCAAAACTCCATAGCTGCTAATAAAAACAGCCAATAACATTGACGCATAATAAGCATAAGAATACGTGAATTTAAGTCCAATATAGAGATAAATTAAATACATTGCTATAAAACTTATGATGATAAAAAAAGTAGTGAGACTCCCTAATGTTTTAGCAGAAGAATACACAGCAAGCTTTTTATCATCCTCTACATCCATCAATGCATAATGAGAGTCATACCCCATGACCCATAATAAATTAGCAGCAAAGAGAAGCCATCCTTCAGCTGGAATACTATTTTGTGTTACCGCAAAAGTCATTAAGATGCCAAAACCGAATGCAACCCCTAAAAAGAACTGAGGAATTTTAAAAAACCTTTTAGAAAACGGATAAATGAGGGCTGAAATTAATGCAAAGAATGATAAAAATACGGCAAAAGGGTTAAGCTGCGATACAAGGATAAAGCTTATAACAACCAATATTAGTAAAAATGCAAAAGCGGCTAGTAGGCTTATGTCGCCAAGAGCTAAAGGCCTATTTTTTGTTCTTTTCACCTTTGCATCAATATTTCTGTCTGCTATGTCATTTGCAATACAGCCAGCTGAGCGCATTAAAATAGTGCCCAAAGTAAAAATAACGATTAATTTTACTTCTGGTAATTGACCTGAAGAAAACCATAGGGCTGTCAATGTTGGCCACAACAATAAAAAAATTCCTATAGGCTTGTTTAACCTAGCCAGCAATAATAAGTCATAGTAATTTTTAAAATTAGTAATCAAATTTATTCAAAGCCTTAAAAAAGAACTCAGATAGTAAAATTGATTTTTGTTTGTATGTAAAAGACGATTGTCTCGCAATTACAAAATCTTTCTCTAATGAACCGTAAGGCATAACTTTTTTTACACCATTGCATGTTGCTGACGTTGCATAAGTAAAGCTAGAGCGTTTGATGGAAGCTCGCTCATAAACAACGCTGGACAAAGGGCTGGTTTTTAACTTTTTTATATCTTTCCAATGTCCTCGCAAATATTTATAAGGAAGCACCGTGCGTGCGTACATAACTGGGAAATTGTTAGCATAAATGAGCACTTCTCTTAGATAAAGTGACTCAGCTCTAAAAGGTTTAAAATAATACTTTTCAGACAGTGAAAAATTTTTATTATTGGATGTAATTTGTTCAATTCTCAAATCAGCAAGATTTTTTAAATGATTAGTAAGCGATTTTCTATTCTTAAGCCAACAACTTAAATTCTCATAGCTGATATTGGGCTCGTTAGTTAAAGCGCTGTATTTTTTTTGCCAATGCATTTTAAGTCCGAGTAATCTCTTGGTAGTTGCTAATCCATCTTTGAAGATGTGATTGTATGCCATTATGTTTTGTCTTCAAAAGATATTCCGCATCACTTTTAGCTAAAGCTAATATCTCTTCATCTTTATTGATATCAGCAATTTTTAAAGAAGGTAATCCGCTTTGCCTCACCCCTAAGAATTCCCCAGGTCCCCGTAATTTAAGGTCTGATTCAGATACTTTGAATCCATCCGTATTTTCATAAATTATTCTCAATCTTTCTTTTGCAATATCAGTCAATTTCTTTCCATACAATAAAATACAGGTACTTTCCTTTGAGCCTCTTCCGACTCTTCCTCTTAACTGATGAAGCTGAGAAAGACCCATTCTTTCTGCATTTTCTATGATCATCATAGTCGCATTTGGCACATCCACTCCGACCTCAATAACTGTTGTAGCTACCAAAATATGAATATCACCGGACTTAAATCTTTGCATAATAGTTTCTTTTTCTTTTTGCTTCATCCTTCCATGAATTAAAGCTATTTTCTGAGATTGAAAAAAATTTGATACTTGCTGAAATGTTGTTTCTACCGTTTCTAGCTGCAATGTTTCACTTTCCTCTATGAGCGGACAAACCCAATAGACCTGGTTGCCCTCATTACAATGTTTTTGAATAACTGCTAATAGCTCCCCTCTTCTTGTATCAGATATTATTTTAGTTTTTATAGGCTGTCTTCCAGGAGGGAGCTCATTAATGGTTGAGATATCCATATCAGCAAAATAACTCATTGATAATGTTCTGGGTATTGGCGTAGCACTCATCATTAATTGGTGAGCTTCCACATGAGTGCTGGTTATATTGTTGCTTCTAATTTGAAGTCTTTGTTCTACTCCAAAACGGTGTTGCTCATCAATAATATAAAGGGCGAGTGATTTAAATTTCACTTTGTCTTGTATTAATGCATGCGTACCCACTAGTAAATCGATGTCCCCTTTAATTAACTTGGCATATATAATTTTTTTTTCCGCTAATGAAATGCTCCCTGATAAGAATGCTACCGAAATATGTAACGGATTTAACCATTCCTTCAGCTTAATAAAATGCTGTTCTGCTAATATCTCTGTAGGCGCCATGAATCCTACCTGCCCACCATTCTTTATGGCTTGCAATGCTGCCATCGTAGCTACAATTGTTTTGCCACTGCCCACATCCCCCTGAAGCAATCGATTCATGGGAAAAGAACGGCTAAGATCGCTCATAATTTCATTAAAACAATTTTTTTGGTGTGTAGTTAATGTAAACCCTAATGATGAAACAAGAGCCTCATGAAAGTCGTTATCAAATTTTATTGATTTGGCTACATAATTTTTTTGTTGGTGATATAGTCCTCGAAAAAAAAGTTGGTGGGCCAATAACTCATCATAAACGAGCTTCTTACGATACGCTTCAAGATCAGAAGATTGATTACTGATAGGCATATGCAATTTTTTTAAAGAAACCATCAGGTCGGGTAAGTTTCTTTTGATATTTAGCTCAGGAAAGTGGTCAGGAAAAATATTTTTTTTAGCTATGTGATCAAAACCTCTTTTTACAAAACTCAATATTGATTTCTGCCCGAGCCCACTTGTTAATGGATATATAGGGGTTAGATGTTCCGGTAAAGGTTTGTTTGTTTTAAGAATCTCATACTCAGGGTGAATGATTTCTGTTACAAAAGATTTAGGGTTGATTTCACCATAAACCCGGACCATAACGCCTTTCTCAAATTGATGAATTTGACTTGAGTAAAAATTAAGAAATCTGAGCTGTAATGGTCCGGTTTCATCTTCTATTACAACGATTAAATTTTTTCTTGGCTGATAAGAAGTTTTTACATAGGTTACTTTACCTTCTATCTGATAGCTCCTTCCAAGAGCAACATCAGCAATCTGGTTGACCTTAGTTTTATCTAAATACTTTAATGGCAGATGAAGCAAAAGATCAAAAATGCTTTTAATGCCTAATTTTTTTAGTTTAGATATTTGTTTTTCTGTAAATAGTGAAGCAAGCAATATTAAGATTTACTCGCCTATTACGAGAAATCCATCTGCTTCAACTAAGGCGCCTTTCGGGAGAGAAGCAACCCCTATCGCTGCTCTAGCTGGATAAGGTTCAGAAAAGTATTTAGCCATAATTTCGTTTACTAATGCGAAATGGGTTAAATCAGTAAGATAAATATTTAGCTTTACCACATCATCTACTGAAGCTTCGGCTGCTTCTATGACCGCTAAAATGTTTTGAAAAACTTGATGTATTTGTGTTTCTATGCCATCAACTAATTCCATCGTTTCTGGATGTAACGGTATTTGTCCAGACAGGAAAATTAGATTATTTTTTTTAACTGCTTGTGAATAAGTACCTATAGCTTTTGGCGCTTTATTAGTGCTAACTATTTCTTTTGTCATTTTTGCTCCATGATTTATTTAATTGTCTTCAATCGATTAATCCGACTAACTTTAGAAATTCTTCTTAAGCTACGAATAACTTCAGCGAGGTGTATACGGTCCTTAACCTGCACTACAAAATTAATACTAACAAAATTACTGCCGTCTGATTCATCAAAACTGACGTTTTCTATGTTGGACGACGCTTGTGCGATTGCACTTGCCATTTTAGCAAGCATTCCAGTCTCATTTGCCACGAGAACAGACAAGCTTACTTTATACAATTTGTCGGCGTTAGGCTCCCACTCTACATCGACCCATCTTTCTGGGTCTAAATTATATTTTTTAATAGTAGGGCAGTCATGCGTATGAATAATTAACCCTCGATCTTTATTGATATAACCTAAAATAGGATCTCCTGGTATGGGGTGACAGCAACTTGCAAGTTCAATTGCCATGTCATCAGAGCCTTTAATGGTAATAATATCCAAAAACTTCGATTGCCCTTTTGTTTTTTTTACACCATCCATAATATTAGTCAACTGATGTGCAACCATTACGTTTACTTTTTTTCCTAATGCAATCTCAACCAGTACATCTTCTTTTGATTTAAGGTGATAATCGAGAATTAATTTATCCCAATGTTTCTTTTTGATCAAATCTGGATCGATACGAAAAGCTTTTAATGCATTATTAAGCATACTGTAGCCCAGGATAACTAAATCATTTGACTCCGCAGACCTTAAATAGCTCCTAATCTGAGATCGTGCTTTGCCTGTAATAACAAAATTCATCCAAGCAGGATTAGGTTTTGCTAATGGGGCTGTAATAATTTCTATATGGTCCCCCGTCTTTATCTCTTCTCTTAAAGGAACAAGCTCTTGATTTATCTTAACCGCAACAGCATGGTTTCCTACATCGCTATGCACAGCATAAGCAAAATCAATAGTAGACGACCCCTTGGGTAAAGCCAGAATCTTGCCCTTGGGAGTAAATACATAAACCTCGTCGGGAAATAAATCTATCTTTAAATGCTCAAGGAACTCAAGAGAATCTAATTCGTCCGATTGCATTTCTAGTAATTTTTTTACCCATTGATTGGTTTGTTGTTGAAGCTGAGTCACATGGGAATCTTTTGTTTTATACAGCCAATGGGCCGCTACTCCTGCTTCGGCTAAATTATGCATTGACTCTGTTCTTATTTGGACTTCTACTGGGGTTCCAAATGGGCCGAACAACGTTGTATGGAGAGATTGGTAGCCGTTAGCTTTTGGTATGGCGATGTAATCTTTAAATTTACCGGCTATAGGCTTATAAAGAGAATGGAGTGCACCTAAGGCAGTATAACAACTGCCTTGATCTTCAACAATTATCCTAAATGCATAGATATCGTTAATCTGAGAAAAGGACGTATGTTTTTTAAGCATTTTTCGATGAATGCTAGATTCGTTCTTCTCTCTTCCTGTGGCTTGAGCTTTTAACTGATATGTTTGAAGCTTGCTATTTATATCATCAAGAATTTTTCCGACAACTTCCTTACGATTTCCGCGAGCCGCTAAAATGGCTTTGTGTATTGTTTTATATCTTAATGGATGAATATATCTAAATGCTAGGTCTTCAAGCTCCTGATATAGATTATTAAGCCCCAATCGATTAGCTATAGGAGAATAAATATCCAAGGTTTCCTGGGCGATTCGTAATCTTTTTTCCGGTTTTAAATGCTCAAGAGTCTGCATGTTATGCAATCGATCTGCCAACTTTACCAGAATCACTCTTACATCTTGAGACATTGCTAAAAGCATTTTTCTAAAGTTTTCTGCCTGTGCATGACTGGCATCATCAAAATGAATTTTATCGAGTTTTGATAGGCCCTCTACAAGCTTAGCTACTTGCGGCGTAAATTGTTTTGCTATACTTTCTAACGATACGTTGGTGTCTTCAACAACGTCGTGCAATAGAGCTGCTTGAATCGATGCAGCATCTAAATGAAATCTTGCTGCTATGCATGCAACAGAAACAGGGTGCGTAATGTAGTCTTCCCCGCTACTTCTTTTTTGTCCTTCGTGGGCTTTTTTACTTAAACGGTAGGCTTTCCAAACTAATACTATTTCGTCTGGCTGAAGATATTCTTTAATAATCAGGGTTAGTCTTGAATTGTGCCTGTCAGCAGGTAAGAGCGGGGGCAGCTCTACTTGTGTTGTTTCCGCCGAATGAGATTTAGCGGTTTTAGCCATTTATCCCCCCAATAGAAATTAAGTTTCTAAGTGATGTTTTTGATTAAAATATCTTCGCCAATTAGACCTGCAGCGATTTCACGCAAAGCAATTACTGATGGCTTGTCATTTGAACCTTCTACATCAAGCAAAGGCTCAGCTCCATTAGATAGCTGTCTACATCTTAGTGATGCTACTAATGTTAATTGAAATCGATTTGGTATTTGTTCCAAACAATCGTCTATAGTTATTCGTGCCATTTTATTTATTCCTAGGGTTGTTTCGTGAGTTGATTAATTAATTGATAATGCGTTTTCATTTGACTGTTGGTTTTTAATCTTTCAGCCAATATGATTGCTTGTAACTGCTTTAATGCATCATCGAAATCATCGTTGATTGTAACATAATCAAATTTTTCAATATGACTCATTTCACTCCTCGCTGCTGCCAATCTTTTAATGATTGTTTGTTCCGAATCTTGGCCTCTAGCTCTTAATCTTTCCTCTAACTTTTTCATGCTAGGAGGCAATATAAATATACTTACCGCTTCAGGAAATATTGCCTTTATACTCATGGCACCTTGCCAGTCTATTTCTAGAATAATGTCTTTACCCGCTTCACGTATTTGATTAATAGATTCTCTGGATGTCCCGTAAAAAGATCCGTGACATTCTGCGCTCTCAAAGAACGCTTCGTCTGCTTGCATTTCTTTGAACTTTCTTTCTGTAACAAAAAAATAGTCTTTCCCCTCAATTTCAGCCAGTCTTGCAAGTCGTGTTGTATGAGAAATTGAAATGGCTATATCTTTGTTATGGGCTAATATTTCTTTGACTAAAGATGTTTTACCAGTGCCTGATGCCGCAGATATAATAAATAAATTGCCGAGAAATTGATTGGTCATTATTCTATATTCTGTATTTGTTCTCTAATTTGTTCAATATACACTTTTAATTCAACTGATATATTAGAGATATCAACCGAAATTGCTTTGGAGCCCATAGTATTTGCTTCCCTGTTAAACTCTTGCATTAAAAAATCCATTTTTTTTCCGGATGGGATCGACCCATTAATTAACCTTCTAAGCTCAATTATATGCGATTCAATTCGATCTATCTCTTCAGTAATGTCGCTTTTTTGAATAAAAAGTAAAAATTCCTGTTTTAACCTTGAGTCATCAATATCTAAAAGAGCCTCTTTGAATTTTTTGGTAATTTTACTTTGATGTTTTTTAATGACTTTCGGCATAATCTTTTTTGCCCTGCCAACTAATAACTCCACCAATTTGATATTTTTTAAAATGACAGTTCTGATCTTACTACCCTCTCTTTGTCTATCATTAACTAACATTCCAAGAGAATCGTCTAAAAAATCCAAAACGTCTTTTCGTATATTTTTATCCAGAGAAACCTTTGTCTGATTAGAGAGAAGACCTAGAATATCAATAGGATTAATGGGTGCCGGGTTTTTTAGCGATTTTGCAATTTTTTCCGTGGCATTTACTATTGTCTTTAGTTCGGCTGGATTTACTGAATAAGCAGTAGCTTGGTTCTCTTCTATTTTTAAGAAGATCCTACAGTCAACTTTGCCCCTCGAAATTTTAGCTGAAATCATCTCCCGAACTTTAGATTCATAAATTTTCAATTGGTCTGCAAGCCTTAGATTCAGCTCGAAATATCTACTATTCAATGTCTTAAGCTCAATAATTAAACTAGCACCTTTAATCTGTTTTTCTTTAAAACAAAATCCCGTCATACTCGAAGTCATGATTTACCTTTAGCCCTATTGAATTACGATTTTACTTATTCCTTAATTATAACTAGAAACAATGTAAAGAGTTTAATTTAGAGGTTTTTGATAGACTATAATCACATAACTACAACATAAAAAATAAAGGTTAACAAAATGCGAGCGTTAAAAAGAAGTGCTGATGAACTAAGGCCTATAGAATTTATAAGAAATTATACTAAACATGCTGAAGGATCAGTGTTGGTTAAATGTGGGGACACTCACGTTATTTGTAATGCGAGTATTGAAGAAAATGTTCCGTCATTTTTAAAAGGTAAAGGCCAGGGATGGGTTACTGCTGAGTATGGCATGCTTCCTCGGTCTACATCATCCAGAATGGGTAGAGAATCTGCTAGAGGGAAGCAATCCGGGAGGACTCAAGAAATTCAACGCTTAATTGGAAGGAGTTTGCGGGCTATTATCGACTTAAAAAAGCTGGGGGAAAGAACAATTTTCATAGACTGTGATGTTATTCAGGCAGATGGTGGAACAAGAACAGCAAGTATTTCTGGTTCTTATGTGGCGCTTCATGACGCAATTGACCATTTGCTTAAAAATAAAAAACTCACCGAGTCTCCGATTATCGACTCGATTGCAGCAATATCAGCAGGTATCAAAGGTGCTGATATTTTATTAGATTTAGATTATTCGGAGGACTCAGAGTGTGATACAGACATGAATTTTGTTATGACAGGAAAAGGGTGCTTTGTTGAAATTCAGGGTACTGCTGAAGGTATGCCCTTTACCAAAGATGAGATGGATCAATTGATTCTTGTAGCATCAAAAGGCATTCAATCGATCATACAGATGCAATCAGAAGCATTAAACAAATAACTCTCATGCAAAAAATTATTATCGCAACCAATAATCCTAAAAAACTGGCTGAAATAACTGATTTAATGGGCATGAGTAATGTACAGTTCTGTTCGCTATCAGATCTTAATATTGAATCCTGCCCGGAACCGTTTGACACATTCATAGAAAATGCTTTGGCTAAAGCTAGGCATGCTTCAAAAAAAACCGGCTTGCCAGCTATTGCTGATGATTCCGGTATTTGTGTTGACATCCTTGAGGGGGGGCCTGGTATTCATTCAGCAAGGTATGCTGGTCCGGCAGCTACTGACAAAGAAAATATTATCAAACTCCTTGACACTTTAAGCAATGAGGTTAATCGTAAGGCTCATTTTCACTGTTCTATGGTATTTATTCGGCATTACTTAGATCCTGAGCCATTAATTACAGAGGGTATTTGGGCGGGTGAAATATTGAAAAACCCAAGAGGGGCTAATGGTTTCGGCTACGACCCTATATTCCTTGATTATAAAACCGAAAAATCGTCAGCTGAACTAGAGTTTGATATAAAAAACCGAATCAGTCACAGGGCACAAGCTTTGCAAAAATTAACACATAAACTTAAAATGATTTATGACTAAGAAAAATAAAAATAAAAATTGGCCTGTATGGAAACGTGATGATGACACCATCGTTTCGTGTACTGAAAAAATCAAAGTTATGGGAGATAACTTTGATGAAATACAACAAATAGTTCAAGATGCTTTTGAGGACGGCTTGCTTATGGAAGTTCAAGACGGGCAAATGCGCGAAACACTTCGCTATATAATTAATAACCTTCACAACCCTATCAAAAAGAAATAAAATTCTTGGCAAAAAACCTTATCGACAACAATTTGGATAATAAGCCTCTTTCTATTTATGTACACATACCTTGGTGCATTCATAAATGTCCTTATTGTGACTTCAATTCGCACGAACTGCGTAACAGTTCAATTGAAGATCAAGAAAAAATATATACAGATGCATTGTTGAGCCAAATTGCGATATCAAATGATTATTCTAGACGAACAATACATTCAATATTTTTTGGCGGGGGCACACCAAGTCTATTTTCACCCGATTCAATAAATAGAATCATTTTGGCTATATCTCATCAATTTAAATTGATGAATGATTGTGAGATTACCCTCGAGGCAAATCCTGGAACTATGGATAAAAGCTATTTTGAAGGCTATAAGCAGGTGGGTGTTAATAGAGTGTCCTTAGGTATTCAAAGCTTTAACAACGGACATCTAAAGATTTTAGAGCGCATACATGATAAAGAGCAAGCCTTCGAAGCAGCTCAATGGGCAAGAAAGTTGTTTAGCAATATCAACCTTGACCTGATGTTTGCCTTACCTAATCAAACTCAAACGGACTTATTAGAGGATATCAACACAGCATTAGCGATTAAACCCGATCATATTTCTTACTATCATCTCACTATTGAGCCCAATACTATTTTTCACAAATTTCCTCCGTCACTCCCGAGTGAAGATGATAGCGCAGATATGGGAGACATTATTATCCAGACATTGGCAGAACATAATTTTCATCATTATGAGACTTCAGCTTTTGCTAAGGAATTTAAGCATTGTAGGCACAATATGAATTACTGGGAATTTGGAGATTATTTGGGCTTTGGGGCAGGAGCACACAGTAAAATTACATTGGAAGACAATCATCAAAAACGGTTTTCTTGTTATAAGAATCCTAGCCAATATATTGATAGCATTAAAAAAAATAGTCCCTTTATTGAAGAAAAGTTACTGACACAGAATGAATTAATTTTTGAGTTTATGATGAATGCTCTTAGATTAAATCAAGGATTCAAGAAAAAACTGTTCTCATCAAATACTGGAATCTCTCTAGATCAAATTAAAAAAGAATTAGATGAGGCTAAAGATAAAAAGCTGCTGGTTGAAACCAGTGATATGATAAAACCTACCATGTTAGGTCAACAATTTTTGAATGAATTATTACAAATTTTTATGAGGGATCATTAGAAATGAAGCTAAATAAAATTATCGAAGATTACGTAGTATCAGATCAAATTCAAGCCGATGACATTGCATTGTTAAAACAGCATGGGTTTCAAACTATTTTTTGCAATCGTCCAGATTCAGAAGAACCTAATCAACCAAGTGCAACCGAACTTGAAAAGATAGCCAAAGCTTTGGAGATAAACTTTATTCACCAGCCTGTCATAGGTAATGCCATTACCCAAAAAGATGTATCAGATTTTAAGTCCCACTATGTTAATGCTCAAAAACCTATTTTTGCATATTGTAGAACGGGAACAAGGTCATCCATGTTGTGGGCGCTTTCTGAATCTAGCGATAGATCTTCAAAGGAAATTCTAGAGCTTACTGCAAGTGCTGGGTACGACCTTAGCACGCTGCTAAGGTAGAGATCACTTTAATTTTATTTTAGCTTTTGCAATAGCCTTTTTAACGGCACTAAAAGCTGTACCTCCAACATGCTTCCTTGATTGAATTGATCCTTCAAGCGTTAAGTATTTGTATACATCCTTATCAATCACAGAGGAAAATTTCTGTAGTGCACTTAACTGAAATTCACTAATGTCGCAATTTTTGCTAACTGCTTCTTTTACCACCCTAGCCACAATGCCATGCGACTCTCTAAACGGTAGCCCCTTATTCACTAGATAATCCGCAAGATCTGTAGCTGTTGCATAGCCTTTCATTGCAGCAACCTGCATATTTTCGGGGAATACCTTGAGTTCAGCTATCATCTCAGGAAATATTTCCAATGTATCTTGAAGTGTATCAATCACATCAAATATTGGCTCTTTATCTTCTTGATTGTCTTTATTATAAGCGAGTGGTTGAGACTTCATAAGCGTTAGCAGCGACATCAAATGCCCATAAACTCTCCCGGTTTTTCCTCTCACAAGCTCAGGAACATCCGGATTTTTTTTCTGAGGCATTATGCTTGATCCCGTACAAAAACTGTCTGATATCTCAATATAACCAAAGAACGGGCTAGACCACATGATTAGCTCCTCTGACCATCTGGACAAATGCATCATAAGGATGGCTGCGGCGGAGTTAAACTCAATCAAAAAATCTCTGTCAGAAACAGCATCCATTGAGTTCTCGATTATTCCATCGAAGCCAAGTTTTTTTGCGACAAAATTTCTATTAATTGGATAAGACGTTCCTGCAAGAGCTGCGGCGCCTAAAGGTAAAAGATTCATCCTCTTTCTTGCATCTACAAGCCTGGATTTATCTCTGTCTAGCATCTCGACATATGCTAACAAATGATGGGCGAAACTTACCGGTTGAGCGACCTGTAAATGCGTAAGCCCAGGCATAATCGTTGTAATATGATCTTCTGCCAAAACAAGCGTTGCTTTCTGCAAATGATTGATCTGATCAATAATGCTATCAACAGCACCTCTAAGGTACAGTCTCATATCGGTAGCTACTTGATCATTTCTTGACCTTCCGGTGTGCAATTTCTTGCCCGAATCACCAATAATATCCGTTAACCTTTTTTCTATATTTAAGTGAACATCTTCAAAATCTAACGACCATTCAAACTTATTATTGATAACCTCTTTTCTAATGTGATTAAGCCCTTTCTCAATAGCCTTATAATCTTTAATTAGAATAATTTTTTGCTTCATTAGCATTTCGGCATGCGCGAGAGATCCTTGGATATCCACCAATGCGAGTCTTTTGTCAAAATTAACCGATCCTGTGAACCTTTTTACTACTTCTTTTGTAGGCTCTGAAAATCTTTCTGACCATTTTGTTTGTTTTTTATTCATTAATTTAAATATCACTTAAAGTCTTTATTTACCTGAATTATATATGAAATTGCAATGTCGGGTCTGTGCTAAAATTCTATTCAATTATGATTGAAAAAATTACCATTGCATCTAGAGAGAGTCCGCTTGCTATGTGGCAAGCTGAACATATAAAATCACAACTGAAAAAACTTTACCCCCATCTGACTATCGACATAAAAGGCTTCAAAACACAAGGCGATATCATTCTAGATCAATCCCTTGCCACCATTGGCGGTAAGGGCCTATTCATTAAAGAGCTAGAACAAGCTCTGCTGCAAAAAGAAGCGGATTTAGCTGTACATTCGATGAAAGATTTGCCTATGGATATCTATGAAGATTTTCAGTTATCGGCCATTACTGCAAGAGAAGATCCGAGAGATGCCTTCATCTCTCTCCAATTTAAATCTCTTGATGAAATGCCGTCAGGCTCTGTAGTTGGAACCTCAAGCTTAAGGCGACAAAGTCAAATAAAAGCAAAATATCCTAATCTCATGATAAAGCCGCTGAGAGGTAATCTTCAAACTCGGCTTTCTAAACTAAAACATGGCCAATATGGAGCGATCATATTGGCTGCCGCAGGACTTATTAGGCTTAACCTTAAAGATCAAATTACCATGTATTTAGAAAAAAATATTAGTATCCCGGCTGTTGGTCAAGGAGCCTTAGGTATTGAGATATTGTCAGGTAATGAAGAGCTTGATTTACTCCTTAAGCCACTCAATGACGAAGATACTTCTCGTTGTGTGTTAGCAGAGAGAATGGTCAGCCGCTCGCTCGCAGGAAGTTGTACGGTGCCTCTGGGAGCACATGCCTCTATTACTGGGAATGATATGGTAATTAATGGCTTTGTCGCCTCTCCTAATGGGGAAAAAATTATTCATGCTGAAATTAAGGGCAGTAAAATAGACTTTTATAAACTGGGCGAGTCGTTAAGCAAGCTTCTCATTGATCAAGGCGCAAAAGAACTATTATCTGAACTATGAAAAATGTTGCATTCATATCAACAAGGCCCGTAAAGACTAACTTGGTTGATCAAACATTTTACGAAAAAAATAACGTAACGTTTTTACATCATCCATTAACAGAAATAGTCTCGTTAAACGAGTATGCCGAATTTGATTTAATTCTTCAGGATTTGTCTAGCTATCATCATCTCATTTTTATTAGCACAAATGCGGTAGATTTTTTTGTAGCTCGCATGAATTTTCATCATTTAACGCTTCCTAATAGTTTGATAATTTCCTGTATCGGCCCATCAACTAAAAAACTGCTCCAAGAAACCTTTGATAGTAAGGTATTTTGCCCACGCGACTCTTTTGACTCTGAACATCTACTTAAAAGTGATATTTTTTCTGGCATAAAGAATCATAAAATATTAATTATTCGTGGCAAGGGTGGGCGTGAAACACTGAGAAAGGGCTTAGAAAAAAAAGGGGGCCTTGTAACTTATGGTGAATGTTACTCAAGAAACTATTTACGACTGAATTTAGAAAAAATTAAGGAAAGTATTGATCGATTTGATAATATTTTTATGTTGGTTACCAGCTATGAAAGTGCAAAAAAATTGATGCAGCATAAATTAACTGATCATTTATCCTGGTTATCTTCCATACATGTCATTGCTAACCATATAAGAATAAAAAATGAGTTAAGCATTTTTGCGAGTATAACTATTACCGATGATCTCAGTCATGAGTCTATAGTTCGAATAATAAATAAAAATTAAATTTTATTTTTTGGTGGGGCAAAAGTAAAAGCATCAGCAAAAAACTCATCTTCCAACAAACCTTTTTCTACTAATGCATTAAATGCTGTTTGAACTACTATAGGTGCACCACAGCTATAAGCTTGGTAATTTTCAAATGACTGAAAGTCATCAAGCACTGCTTGATGCACTAAGCCAGTTCTAATAGATTGATTGTCGGTTTTTTCTGGTTCTGAAAAAACTGGTATGTAGTGAATATGTTGGTGTTCTTTTTGCCAGCCTAAACATAACTCATGCATATAAAGATCTTTTTCGGCACGAACGCCCTGATACAGATATGTCGTACGTTTTATATCACGATGAATCATGTCTTCTATGACTGATTTTATTGGGGCAAAGCCTGTACCTCCCGAAATAAAAATAATCGGCTTCTCGCTGTCCCTTAAATAAAATTGGCCTATTGGAGCTTCAATTCGATGGATAGACTTTTCCTGCATTTCTTCAAAGACGAAGTTTGTAAACTTACCACCGTCAATTAATCTTAAATGAAGCTCTATTAATTCCTGATGCGGCGGGCTTGCAATTGAAAAGGCCCTTCTGCTTCCATCAGCCATAATAAACTCTAGGTACTGGCCAGCAGTAAATTTTAGAGTGCTGTTTCCTGGCAATTTCAATAACATTTTCATGACATCATGACTAAGCTTCGTTAAAGCCTCTACCCTCACAGGCGTAATTTTAGATTCATGCAACGGGTCATTTGCCTTATTTAGTTTTATTTCTAAGCGCACATCTGATGAAACATAGGATTGGCAACATAAGGTTGATCCATTGGCCTTTTCTTCATCTGTCATTGCAGATTGTTGGTACTCCTCACAAAATACCTCTCCAGAAAGAACCTTTCCTTTACAGGAGCCACACCCGCCGTTCCTGCAACCAAACGGAATATTAATGCCTGCTGCTATAGCAGCCTCTAAAATAGTTTGGCTTGGCTTGATATCAAAGCTGATACTTTCAGATTGTATGAATACTTTGTGGCTCATTTTAGTCTTCTTCCCTTCGATACTCACCCTCTATTGCATCATCTTTAGTTGTTGGTTTATTTGATTTGAAGTCCTGGAAGTTATTATTTATTGAAGTTTGAATTGGAATGATCAATAAAATAAAACCAATCATATCGGTAAAAATTCCAGGAAATATAAATAACGCGCCAGCAAGCAAGTTTTTAGCACTCCCTAGTATGGCCGCAGCCAAGTTCCCACCTTGCGCAATCATACCCATCAACTTACCTAGGACAAGCGCTTTTTCATCTTGAATGAGTTGCCAGCCTAGGATGGCCATAACAACTATATAAAGAAAAAACCACCAGCCATACATTGAACCAAATTTGAAGAGGCCCCATATCTCAATGAAAGGTAATAAAAATAACGCTGAAATAAATATTAGTCTCATAGTTTTTTAATTAAAATAGTTTGTTGTTTTAATTCAAGATAAAATAAGGTTAAAGTAGTTTTTTCGAACTTAAAGCACGTAAAGTAACTCTCATTAACTTATTATAGACTGCAATTAACTAATAAAAGATGCCCAAGCTTATAAAATCATTGTTTTTTTTACTATGCATTAGCATTTTTGTTGGTAACGTCCAGGCAGAGAATACTTTTGTTAAGGGCGCAGCTAAATTTTTACCGGCTGACGAGGCTTTTAAATTAGTTAAGGCTGAATTTGATGGGGAAAAAAATCTTCGTATCACCCTTGATATAGCTGAGGGTTATTATCTATACAAATCCAAATTTGAAATTATTTCGACCCAGCCATTAACCTACGAAATCAATTACCCGTCAGGAACCATCAAGGAAGATGAGTATTTTGGCAAACAAGAGGTTTTTTATGGCGGTATTGTGCTTTCAGCCAAATTTAGAAAAAAACCTGATGGTATCGCACAGGCCAGTCTAAAATTTCAAGGATGCAGCGATAGTGGCTTATGCTATCCCCCGACCACTATCCCTTTGACTATTAAGCTTAATAAAGGCTCAAATAATCATGACATATCCGAAATTTCTTCCATTAAAAATAAAATGCTTAATGATAATTTAGTGCTAGTAATTTTAGGCTTTTTAGTCTCCGGTATATTGTTATCAGTAACGCCTTGTGTCCTCCCTATGGTTCCAATATTATCTGGCATTATTATATCCTCAGGTAAGAGGAAGGCCCGGTCACTCACCTTTGCTTATGTTTTAGGTGTTTGCTTTACTTACACGAGTCTTGGGGTTTTTGCGGGGTTTACAGGTACATTACTATCAAGCAGCATACAAAACACAAATTTTTTATACTTTAGTAGCGCTATGTTCTTGTTGTTTGCATTGATGATGTTAGATGTAATTAGAATTAACATACCTATGGGCACCAATAATACTATTTCTAGCTTTACTGAGCGCTTTATGGGTGGAGGAATTACTAGCGTTTTTCTGATGGGCCTTTTTTCTGCATTAATTCTTAGTCCTTGCGTAGCACCCCCTTTAGCTGCAGCTATATTATTCATAGGTCAAAGTGGAGATGTGCTTGTTGGTGGCCTCTCTTTATTGTTCTTGGCATTAGGTATGAGCTTGCCACTCTTATTGATAGGGTTTACTTCCAAGTCATTTCTTCCAAAACCTGGGTTATGGATGGACTATATTAAGAAAATAATTGGTTTTATTTTGCTTGCAATGTCAGCTTATATCTTAAGACCTCTTATGCCAGACTTATTATTTTTTTCTTTGCTACTGGCTATCTTAGCTGTTGCTGTCTTTTTTAGTATTAGGAAAAAGCGAACCTTTATCTACACTAACCGAAAAAATATTTTTGCTTTATTGGTACTTTTTATTATTGCGGGCTCACTTTTAATCTCAAATATATCCAACGAGTTAAAGAAAAATAACCAAATATCAAATATTGTATTTAACCATGTTATTAGCCTTGATGAGCTTAAGCTTAAACTACAATCCACAAACGAACTCCCAACAATGTTAGATTTTTATGCCGACTGGTGTGTGGCTTGTCTAGAATATGAAAAGCATACCTTTACCAATCCAGAGGTAATCATGTCGATGAAGAAATTTAGTTTGATAAAGGCTGATGTAACAGACAATAGTATTAACGATAAGGCTCTTTTAAAGGCATTTAATCTTTTTGGCCCTCCTGCTATTCTGTTTTTTGACAAGAAGGGCGGCCATTTAAAACAATTTGATGTGATAGGCTTTAAAAATGCTGAAGAGTTTAATATGCTCTTAGAGAAAATAATAGATTATGAGCATTAAGAAAACTTTTTTAATTGTCATGCTTTCATGTGTCTCATTAGGTGCTGGATTTTTATTTCATACACAATCATTAGAGGGCTCAAACCCAGAAAGCAAAGCATTGTTTAATATGCAGCTAATGAGCACGCAAAAAGAAATTTTACCTATAAATAAATATGAAGGTGAATGGTTGGTTGTTAATTTTTGGGCAACATGGTGTGCTCCCTGCAGAGAAGAGATACCGGAGTTAAATGATTTTTACAAAAAAACCCGCGTACAACTAATTGGTATAGCTATTGACGGCATCGATGACGTTATTAAATTTCAGGAGGAGGTGCCCATTCATTACCCATCTCTTGTATCAAATGATATGGAGGGCGTAAATTTGGCAAAATCTCTAGGTAATGAGAGGGGCGTTCTTCCCTTTACGGTTATCATATCTCCAGATGGGTCAATAAATAATAGGTTTTATGGTAAAGTTAAAATAAGCGATTTAAATCAATCACTAAGCCAGCGCACTCGATAAAAAATCCTCAAAATCTTTTAAAATTAATCTAATTGTAGACAAATAACACCATAATCGTCTAAAATGTCATTTCAGTTTTTTTAATAAAGTGTGTGATATGGCGATAAAAAGTGTTGCAGTGATTCATGGGCCCAATCTTAATCTCTTGGGAGAAAGAGAGCCTGAGCATTATGGAAGCACTACCTTAGAAGGCATTAATTCTCAAATTGAAGCCGAAGCATTAAAATTAAATATTGCTATTGAGACGTTTCAAAGTAACAGTGAAGCAGAAATTCTTCATAAAATTCATAGCATAAAAGTAGATTTTATTATTATCAACCCTGCCGCTTTTACGCATACGTCAGTGTCAATCCGTGATGCTCTTGCAGCGATTAACATTCCTTTCATTGAAGTTCACCTTTCAAATGTATTCGCCAGAGAATCCTTTAGAAAAGAGTCCTTCTTCTCCGATATAGCTGTTGGAGTCATAAGCGGTTTTGGTGCCGAGGGCTATCTTGCAGCGTTAAGATACGCCGCTCAACAAAAATAATTTAAAGAGGTAAATATGGATCTTAGAAAATTAAAAAAATTAATTGATTTGGTTGAAGAATCTGGAATAGCAGAAATAGAGCTAACTGAGGGAGAGGAAAAGGTAAGAATAAGCCGCCAACCCAATAATACCCAACAACCTATGCAATATATGCAAATGCCGCAAATGCAAGCGCCAATGAACCAGCCGGCATCGCACATTCCAACCAGCGCGACAGAAACCATAGCTCCTATCCCTCTGCAACAAGGACATCAAGTAACATCCCCTATGGTGGGTACTTTTTATAGAGCATCATCGCCTGATACAGGTTCGTTTGTAGAAGTGGGTTCATCGGTTAAAAAAGGAGATACGCTTTGTATCATCGAAGCCATGAAAATATTAAATGAAATAGAAAGTGATGCAGACGGCGTAATAAAAAATATTCTTATAGAAAATGGGCATCCAGTTGAATTTGGTGAACCTCTTTTTATTATTGAATAGTCTGGACAATTAAACTATGTTTGAGAAAATTTTAATTGCCAATCGTGGCGAAATAGCTTTAAGAATATTAAGGGCATGTCGTGAAATGGGCATTAAAACAGTTGCCGTTTACTCACAAGCAGATGCCGATGCAAAGTATGTAAAATTATCAGATGAATCGGTTTGTATAGGCCCTGCCCCTTCTAACTTAAGTTACCTTAATGTCCCAGCAATTATAAGTGCAGCCGAAGTGACTGATGCGCAGGCAATACATCCTGGCTATGGCTTTCTATCGGAAAATGCAGACTTTGCTGAGCGGGTAGAAAAAAGTGGCTTTACTTTCATCGGGCCCCGAGCAGAAACTATTAGGCTTATGGGTGACAAGGTAAGTGCGAAGGTTGCTATGAAAAAAGCGGGGGTTCCTTGTGTGCCAGGGTCTGAGGGAGCATTAGCGGATGACCCAGATGAAATTAAAGAAATTGCACGTAAAATTGGTTACCCCGTCATAGTAAAAGCAGCAGGTGGTGGTGGTGGTCGTGGAATGCGCGTCGCTCATACTGAAGCGGCTATCTTAAATTCGGTTGCTATGACCAAAGCCGAGGCTGAAGCAGCGTTTGGAAACGCTACCGTTTATATGGAAAAGTATTTAGAAACCCCTCGTCATGTTGAATTTCAAGTCCTTGCCGATGGGCAGGGGAATGCTATTCATTTATGGGACCGAGACTGTTCTTTGCAACGAAGAAATCAAAAAGTTATTGAAGAGGCTCCCGCTCCTGGTATTCCTCAAAGATTAAGAGAGAAAATGGGCCAAAGATGCGCTGATGCCTGTAAGAAAATTGGTTACCGGGGTGTGGGAACATTTGAATTTTTATATGAAAATGAAGAGTTCTTTTTTATTGAAATGAATACCCGACTTCAGGTTGAACATACGGTTACTGAAATGATTACGGGCTTAGATTTAGTTCAAGAGCAAATTAAAATTGCCTTTGGTGAAAAATTAAAAATTAAACAAAGAAACGTGCAATCAAATGGCCACGCTATAGAATGTCGACTAAATGCTGAAGACCCTTATACTTTTATGCCTTCCCCAGGGACTATTTCACGCTTTCATCTTCCAGGAGGTCCTGGTGTAAGAATAGATACTCATGCTTATGGAGGGTACAAAGTACCATCAAATTATGACTCTATGATAGGAAAATTAATTTGTTATGGTTCAAGCAGGGAGCAAGCTATTGCAAGAATGCAAATAGCTTTATCAGAAATTTTAATTGAAGGTATAAAAACCAACATAGCATTGCATAGAGACTTGTTGGATGATTTAGCCTTTAAGGAAGGTGGAGTTAATATTCATTACCTAGAAAATAAGTTAGCGAAAAAATTATAGGATGTCATGGATAAATCTATCCATTGTTTCCACAAGAGACCAAGCAGAGGAATTTAGTGACTTTCTTTTAGAGCATGGAGCATTATCTTCTTCGATTCAAGACAAAAACTTAAACAGCAATGATGAAGAGATGATTTTTGGTGAACCGCATAATGGGCCTCAGCAATTTTGGCAACATACCCAAATAGATGCAATGTTCAATAACGATAGAGAAGCCAAAAAAGCTCTTGCGGCATTAGAAAATTTATTTAATGTGAAGTTAAGGCCAGAATTAAAAAATATTGAAGATCAGGATTGGGTAAAACTTACGCAAGCTCAATTTCATCCTATTTCTATTAGGGATCAAGTTTGGATTATTCCGTCGTGGCATAGCGTTCAAAACGAAAAAGCCATTAATCTTATTCTAGATCCAGGCCTTGCATTTGGCACAGGGTCACATCCAACAACTCATTTATGCATTGAATGGCTTCTAGACAATCTAGGGAAAGGTGATGATGTTTTAGATTATGGTTGTGGATCTGGTATTTTAGCTATTTGCGCTAAAAAATTAGGTGCCAATAAGGTGCTGGCTGTAGACATTGATCCCCAAGCAATTATCGCGAGCAATCAAAATGCCGCCATTAATAATGTTTCAATTGATGTTAACGATACTAAAGAAAAGTTTTCATTCAAGGCCAATATTATTGTTGCCAATATCTTGTCTAGTGCACTTACCGTCTTGGCTCCTGCAATAGCATCTTCATGCTTACCAAAAGGAAAAATTGCTCTTTCTGGGGTGTTAAAAAGTCAAGAAAATGAAATAAAAGAGATATACAGTACTTGGTTTTCAATGAATGAATCAAGTTATAAAGATGGTTGGGTATGTCTTTCAGGTGAAAAAAATTAAAGTTTGTCCAGGTTATTAGTATAGTTTTTTGCCTGCTTTATAATTGCATCCTTATCTGTGGCATTCATTTTTTTTAGTTGGCTATTCACAATACCTAGTCTCGGATTTGTTGATAATTTCTCTTTGTGTCTTTCAAAAAAATTCCAATACATTGAATTGAATGGGCATGCATTTTCTCCAATTCGTTCCTTAAAATTGTAAGAGCAACTAGAGCAATAATTGCTCATCTTATTTATGTAAGCGGCTGAAGATACATAAGGCTTGCTTGCAAGGAACCCTCCGTCTGCATATTGACTCATGCCTATTGTGTTTGGTAACTCAACCCATTCGAATGCATCAATATATATTCCCAAATACCAATGGTGGACCTTTTCTGGATTAACGCCAGCAAGCAAACTAAAGTTGCCAATCACCATAAGCCTTTGTATATGGTGTGCATAAGAATGAGTTAATGATTGAGTAATGCTTCTAGCGAGGCAATTCATTTTAGTTTTACCTGTCCAAAACCATTTAGGTAAATCATTATTGTGGTTAAAATAATTCAAATGATTATACCCAGGCATTTTTGCCCAGTAGATTCCTCTTATGTATTCTCGCCAGCCCAAAATTTGCCTTATAAATCCTTCAACCGCATTAAGGGGGAGCGAATTCTTATGGTAGGAGTCTTCAACCATTTTTATTACTTCTAATGGTGCCAACATTTTTGTATTTAGTGAAAATGAAAGGAAGGAATGAAATAATCGCCAACTATCACTATGCATAGCATCTTGATAATCGCCAAAATGCCTTAAATCGTTTTTTATGAATTGTTCCAACATAGCAAACGACTCTTGTCTGTCTATGGGCCATCTAAAATTCTCTGCATTAGCCTCCCCAAAATGCTGAATATTTACACTATTAATCTCTTCAAGAATTTTTCTGTGATTATGTATAGGCCGAAAATCTTCAGGTTCTGGTGGCATGCCATCCCATCTCTTTCTATTAGAAGCATCATAATTCCACTTACCTCCAATAGGAGAACCACCCTCCATTAAAACATCATATTTAATACGTATATATCGATAAAAATTCTCCATTCTCCATTGTTTTTTATCCGAAAAAAATTGGCCTACCTCATCTCTGGATGTTAGAAAGTGCTCTGTACTTACGCTTTCCACAGGAATATTTAAGGAGTGATTGAGTTGACCTAATAACAAATCTAAACGATGCTCATCAGGATCCTGGAACTCTAAAACATCAATTTTATTTTGGTGAATAATAGTTCTTAAATTGTCTAGGAAATTGTGTTGGTTTTCTTGGTCACTTATTTTTATATAAAAAACCTGGAATTTTTTCTTCTCAAGTAAGGCACAAAATGCCCTCATTGCAGAAAATATTGCCAGTATTTTTTGGATATGATGTAACACATAGCTCGTTTCCTGCTTTATTTCCATCATTACATAGATACAATCATCATCGGGATAGTCAAACCATGAATGGTTAATATTTAGTTGGTCTCCTAAAATTAGTCTTAACTTTCTCATAGTTTTTTCCATACTTTTTCATATGATCCGTCCGGATCATATGTGTTTTTTTGTTTATCTACATTAAAATGTCTGCCACCACGTGGGTCAGTCCCTACTCCTGCAATATATGACCAATTCGCATAGTTGCTATAAACATCATAATCAATCAACTGATGCTCAAACCATGCTGCTCCAGCTCGCCAATCACAGGCAAGCTCATTCACTAAATAACTTGCGAGTATTTGTCTCATTCTATTTGATATATAGCCCGTTTGATTCAACTCACATATTCCGGCATTGATAAAGCTGCTAGGCGTTTTTCCGTTTCTCCAGGCATTAAATTTTTTTTCGTTGTGCTGACAATTATTGTTTGAAAGTCCTAGTCCTTTTTTATAAAAGAGTTTTTTCCCGTATTTCATAAACAAAAATCTAAAATAATCTCGCCATAATAATTCGAAAAAAATCCAATATGTACTTTCGTTTGCAGTATTTTTTCTTTCGTATTCTTTTAGTGCTTTATATATCTGGTTAGGGGATATAAAACCTAATGAGAGCCAAGGTGAAAATTTTGTTGAGCATTCGATACCCATCAGATTATTTCTAGTCAACTTATAAGTTTCGGGATATTTACTTTTAAAATAATGGTGTATATATAAATTTGCATTTCGTTCACCCCCTTTAAATTTTTTATCAGAAATGGGAAAGGAGCTATTGACATAGGCCTCTGTAAATATGGGTAGGAAGAGATTCTCCTTGACTATAAAAATAGGAAGTATCTCTTTGATGCGCTCAGAAAGCACAACAGGTTCTTCGGGAACAATGCCTTCTGCTTCAATTTTATTTCGAAACTGAGTGAATACGTCGGGCAGGTCTTTTACTTCAAAAGGTAAATGTTCCGGCATATATAACGATGATTGGAAGTGCGCATGTATTGTTACCCCTAACTCCTTAATGGACTTTTCTTTCTCTTGCTCTTCAGGTGCAAAGATAGCTTCGCAAAAAACCGAGTTAATTTTATATTGTTTAATAAGGCCTTCAAAAATATTTCTGGGATCCCCCACGAATCTGTTAAGCGTGTGTGCGTAAGCATTTAAATCCTTTTGCAGATCCTCTAACCCCTGAAGCATAAATATGTTTCTATGCTTTCCTCTGCGCTTAAATCCCCATGAAGAATTTTCGTCATTTTGAGTATCATCAATATGTATAAACAAGATATGTTCAGAATTATTTAACGCGTAATTTAATGCTAGATTATCCTTCAATCGTAGGTCATTTCTAAACCAATAAATACTTTTCATATCGTGCTAGACCTTTTATTTTGACAGCGCTTTGAACAATATTTAACAGAGTCCCAGCATAATTTCCACTTTTTCCTCCACTTGAATGGTCTCTCACACGCAGAACATTTTTTAGTAGGTAAGTTTTCTTTTAGCATAGTTAAAAATTAATCATCGTAAGCTTGAAGTGCTTCGTAATAAAGTGAATAATTGTGGGATGCATAAGTGTTCTTATTTTATATTACTCATTTTATCTTATTCTTCTGTTCACAGTCTTCCGATGGGCTACAAAAATAGTACTATGATGATGGGCTCTATAAATGACAGCCAAATAACTACAGATGTAAATTATGCTCTAACGTCATCCTCCGCACTAGGGGTTAGGCTATTATATGTTGATATAGACAATCAAAGCCCTCAATTACTTAAAGAGGCATCATTCACTCATCGCCTCATAAGGGCAAACGAACCAAACTCTCAAAGTAATTTATGGTTTTTTGGGGGAATAGGAAATTTAGCATCTACAGACTCTGCATCTGAGTCAACTACAACCTATTCACCTGGCTTTCAATTGGATTACGAGACAAGAAGAATCTATATGTCAATTTACAATCGAATGTTGAGAGGAAAACATGTTAATCATGACGTTGCAAGGATCAAGGGCGGTTTTTCTTTCTATAAAACTGGATATAACCGAACGCAGCCGTGGTTTATTATGGAGATAAGTCATATGAATGGAGTAAAGGAAACTACACAGTTCGTTCCTACGCTTAGACTTATTAACAAAAATTTATACGTTGAACTTGGAATAAATCAAAAAGCAAAGCCTAATATTGGATTAATGTATCTTTTTTAAGATAAAATTAAAATTATGATGTTAAAAATACTAATCCTAATCACTGCTCTATTGATTGGTAGCTGTGCAACCCTTCAAACTGAGGGACAACAATATCCTGCACCACATAATGACTACACTGGGATTGTTGTTCAGGAGCATTTTTCGAGTGAAGAGCCAAATGACTTTATGATTAGGACATGCAAGATGTATGGTGGGCTAAATCAAGCCAGTGTTAAAAATATGGGCCAGGACCGATTATTTCAATACATCATACAGTTCAAATGTAACTATAATGGCAAACTAAAAAATGAGGTTAGCATCGATGGGAAATCATCTGTTAGACTCAATGGCGCTGCTGCGAAAAATAAATGTGAAAATTTAGGCTTTCAAGTTGGTACTGTAAAATTTCGAAAGTGTATGGAGGAACTTACAAGGTAACTTGCACTCAAATTGATATGAATAAACTATTAATAGTATTGTTTTTTTTGATGCCTTCTCATCCTCTTTGGGCTGAAACCAAAATCATGAAGGTCAACGGTATGGTATGTGCTTTTTGTGCCCAAGGAATTGAAGCATCACTTAAAGGGCTTTCCGCAACTGAAGATGTATATATTAACTTAGACCAACATATCGTAGCTGTTGATCTCAAGGGCACTGATTCGGTAAGTAATATCAAGCTTAAAGAAATTATTGTCGATGCTGGCTATGATGTTATCAGCATTGATATGAGTGATCATCCAGTTGAACATATACGCATGATGTATGAGCCAAGCTAGAAAAGAACCTATCGTTAATTTACGCAAGGTTAATCTTTTCTCAGGTCTTACTGCAATTGCAAGCATGGGTACGCTGATATGTTGTGCGCTCCCTGCTTTTTTGGTCTTTATTGGCGCTGGGAGCCTTCTCAGTGTTTTTATTAGCTTTTTTCCCCTATTCCCTATGATCTCGCAATATAAAATAGAGATTTTTGTTACGAGTCTTATTATTATTTTGCTTGCCGGTATAGCTCAACTATATACAAAAAAATTACCCTGCCCAGCTGATGAAACTCAAGCATTATCATGTAGAAAAATTAGAGAAAGAAGCCTTCAGCTTTTTATTGCTTCAATATTTTTGTATGTAACAGGTTTTTATTTTGCATTCCTTATTTAAAAAATACCGTGCTACCTTTTTTCTTATGTTATTTGGCGCCCTGACTACGCAGGCACAAACAGACACCATAAGCTTCGACTGCAAAGGGATTAGCCGTTTTGAGCTGATTGGCTCATCGGGAGCTAAGGAGGAGATGAAGAACATTACCTTTAAATTTGAAGGGGGTGTCTTACAAGATTTAAATAATATACCGTGCCAATGGGCTGAAAATATTATTACCTGTGAGTCTAATTTTCTGAATATTCGAAAGTTAGTTATTAACCAGAATTCTATGGATGTTTCAGATTTCATTTCAGGCAACAAGGGTTTTGGACAATATGCTGAGTCATTTAGTGGAAGCTGTGAGTAACGATTGCATTCCATAGAAGTACAGAAAATTTCACCTACTGCATTTATTGTTACAATTAATGCAAAGTTGCAAACAACTCACAGTGTTACAATGAGCAAAGAATTTTTTAATCAATATACAACCTTTGCAGTTTCAGATTTAGATTTTATCAAACATTCTTTTGAATTTTTATTGGATAGGAAGCCTAACACCTCGAGCCTAAAAGGTTTTAATATAGCAACTATTGGCAATTACTTTCCAGACTACCTCAAGCTTATACCTACATATTTCTGAAACTACTTAAGCTTCAATTAGTCATTAATATGATTTATAACTTTGGCGGCCTATATGATATTCCGAATTGTTTTTTTATTGTTTTTCACTCATTTATCTTTGGCGGACAACATTACCAACGGAACTTACAAAGAAATGTTTGAAAATGAATTGCCAAAATATGAAATAACTTATAAAAATTCTAAAAAACATGGGGAAGAAATTTTTTGGTTTGATTCTGGTGTTAAAAAAATGGAAAGCCATTACATCGATGGTATTGAGAACGGATATTGGCGGCAATGGCATAAAAACGGGAGCATTAAGTTAGAAGTTAATTATACGAATGGCAAAAAAAACGGATTATGGCAGCAATGGTTTACAAATAAAAAACTGCGCTCATCAGTTCAATTTATAGATGGGGCTAAGCACGGAAAAGAGCTTATGTTCAGCCCCAATGGTTCTATTATTTCTGAGGAATACTATATCAATGGTAAAGTTGTTGAATAACAGAAAAAAGAGACTTTAAATGATCAAATCATATGCGGCTATGGAAGCTAGAAAAAATCTTGTTGAATACCAATTCGAGAAAAAATCTTTAACTTTAAAAGAAGTCCGTATTAAGGTACATTCATGCGGAATTTGCCACAGCGATGTCAGCGCAATAGATAATGCATGGGGTGCTTCAACTTTTCCGATGGTTGCTGGGCATGAAATCATTGGGGAAATAATTGAAATTGGATCAAATGTTATGCTTCACAGTGTTGGTGATCACGTTGGCTTGGGCTGGCATTCAGGATACTGTGATGTTTGTGAGCACTGTGAAAATGGAGATCATAATTTCTGTAGCAAAACTAATAAAACCGTTTTCAGTCAGCATGGAGGCTTTGCTGAAGAGGTTTGTGCTGACGAGGTAAGTGTAATACCTTTGCCAAAAAATCTAAAACCTGAAAATGCTGGGCCTTTGTTATGTGGTGGCATTACGGTTTTTACACCCATTGTTGAGTTTAATATTAACAAAAATCATAAAATAGGTATTATTGGGATAGGAGGTCTTGGGCATCTTGCTATCAAATTCTATAAAGCCTTGGGCTGTCACGTAACTGCGTTTACTAGCTCTGAAGGTAAAGATAATTTATTACTCTCTATGGGAGCAGATGATGTTGTATCTTCAGTAGATAAAGATGCAATCAGGAGTTATGGATCTAAATTTGATTTTCTAATTTCAACCGTCAATGTAAAGCTAGATTGGAATTTATTTTTAAGTATCATTAGGCCTCGAGGAAGGCTGCATTTCGTTGGAGCAGTTCTTGATCCTATTGATGCTTCAGTATTTTCTCTTATGGGAGGCCGACGTTCTATATCAGGATCCCCAGTTGGTAGTCCAAAAAATATTAAAAAAATGTTAGCTTTTTGTTCTAAACACGATATCTATCCTGAAGTTGAACACTTTAAATTTAAAAATATTAACGAGGCCATAAAAAAAGTCAGAGAAAACAAGGTGCGCTTTCGTGCTGTTTTATCATGGTAAATGCTAATGGCTAATTATAATGTAAGCGGGTTAATAACATTGGCAGAGCTTGCTAAGAGTAATCAGGAAAACTGGTTTGTTTATATTCTAAAATGCTCCGATGATACTTTATATACAGGCATAACGAATAATGTTTCAAAAAGAATTGAAGACCATGAAAAAGGTGTAGGGGCAAAATATACGAAAGGTCGATCACCATTCCAATTACTGTTTACGGAGCAACATCCTAATAGAAGTTCAGCAAGCAAGAGAGAAATTGAAATAAAATCTTTCAGTAAAATTGAAAAATTAGCTTTAACAAAAACTTAATTAATATTTAAAAGGTAATAAAGCGTAATGTTTCAATGGTTCGAAAATCTAATTAATCCATTTCCTAAAGACTTAATAGAAACACCTCCTAACTCATTAATTAAGTTTGCTTTGTCATGCATTAAGGATATTAAAATATTTATTAGTCTAATGGCCCTATTAACTGCCTGTATAGCAAGCTTCGAAGCTGTTCTGTATGCTGTTTTAGGAAAGTTAATTGACTTAATGATTGCTGATGGTCCAGTCGACTTTATCCAAAACCATGCTAGCTTTCTTTACATAATGGTCGCTTTATTAATTGGCAGTACGTTATTTGTTAGCATACAAACTATGGTGAAACATCAATCTTTAGCTGGTTCATTTCCTATGAGGATGAGATGGGACTTCCATCGATTACTTCTCAATCAAAGCATGGATTTTTATAGCAATGAATTTTCTGGTCGCATTGCCGCCAAGGTCATGCAAAGTGCTCTTGCCTTAAGGGATATGTGGTTTATTTTGTCAGATATTCTAGTGTACGTAATCGTTTATATCTCTACTATGGTGTTTCTTGTAGGAAGTCTAAACACCCTCCTAATATTGCCTTTTCTTGCTTGGCTAACTGCCTACATATTAACCCTTTTTTATTTTATTCCTAAGCTTGCTAAGCTTTCTAGGAGTCAGGCTGATGCAAGATCATTAATGACAGGGCGAATCACCGATGCTTATACTAATATCAATACCATTAAACTATTTTCTCATGCTGGAAGAGAATCAAAATATGCAAAAAATGCTATGAACGAGTTTTTGAAAACCGTTCACTTACAAATGCGTAAGGTTTCCGTTATTCAAATCATTAACCATTTTTTAAGTATGCTTTTAATATTATCTACTGTTGGAATGGCATTATGGCTATGGGCTAATAATAATATTGCTATTGGGGTTCTAGCTGCGGCATCGGCAATGTCATTAAGATTAAATGGAATATCTCATTGGGTTATGTGGGAAATGACTTCTTTATATGAGCAAGTTGGTATTGCCCAAGACGGCTTAAATATGTTGTCCAAAAGCCAAACAATAAAAGACAGTCCCAGAGCTTTAATCCTAAAGGCAAAACAAGCACCTATTTGCTTTAAAGACATATCTTTCTCCTACGATGCAAGCCATAGTTTTTTTTCTAACTTTAGCCTAGAAATCAAACATGGTGAGAGAGTTGGCATAGTAGGTAGGTCTGGGTCGGGTAAGTCATCATTGATTAATCTCTTATTGAGATTTTATGAGGTTGATAAAGGTGAAATAACTATTGCCCACACTAATATCAATTTAATTACTCAGGATAGCTTAAGATCACATATAGCAATGGTTACACAGGATACCTCCTTACTTCATCGAACCATTAAAGAGAATATTGCCTACAGTAAGCCAAGTGCATCGAATAAAGAAATTATTTTGGCCGCTAAAAAAGCCCAAGCTCATAAATTTATTATAGAGCTTAGAGATCAGTTTGGTAACTCTGGGTACGACTCCATGGTAGGTGAGAGGGGAGTTAAACTCTCAGGAGGGCAAAAACAGCGGGTAGCGATTGCAAGGGTTATTCTAAAAAATGCTCCCATATTGTTGCTAGATGAGGCTACGAGTGCTCTTGATTCTGAAGTTGAAACAATTATTCAAGAAAGTTTAGATAGCCTTATGCATGGTAAAACTGTAATTGCTATAGCACATCGCTTATCTACTATTGCAGCCATGGATAGATTAATTGTAATAGATAACGGAAAAATTATAGAAGAGGGGAATCATAAGGCATTAATCAAAAAAAGGGGTTTATATTTCCAATTGTGGCAACATCAAAGCGGTGGTTTTATTGGAGATTAATTGATAAGACTATCGCTTCGTTTTTTACAGTTATAAATACCAAACTGCACACTGTTTAATTGGTTGGTGTCTGCAAAGGTATCAACCGTTAACTTGCCCTGTATTGTATTAAAAGAAACGGAATCGTAAGCCTTCTTACATGTAATAGAAATGTCGTTAGTCTGGCAATCAGGCCAACCATAATCGCCTATTGTTTTCTTCATCCCAAAAAAATAGCTCTTAATTGTAATAATCTTTGAGTCATCTACTTTGATTGCTTTGTTTTTTGTACCAAAAATTAACATCTCAAAAATTTGATAAATCTCTGATAAGCCTGAATCATCTTTATGGTCTAATTCACTATCATTAGCTTGGGCCTCTGAAGTGCTCATCAACTTTCCATCACATTCGAAATAAATTTTTTGCGGATTTGTATAGCAATAAACCCCGAAAATAATTACGGCGAAAAGTGAAATAAACAGTTTTTTACCCAACAAAATTAATCTCTCTCACCACAAACCGTAAGCATTAAATCATAGGCCGAAGATTTTTTATTACTGATAGGTTCCCATGCTTGGTTTGAACTGGCCTGTGAAAGTATCTTGCCCTCACCCTGGTTGCCTGAATAAGAAATTACATGGACTACACGCCTTCTTTTTTCATCACAATCATATTCAGTTAAAATTTTTGCAGACAACATATTGTTAGCAATTGGTTCTTTAAAATCCATTAATGACCATGATCTAAATAACGGGTAGTTCACCTGAACAGTTTCACTGTCAAAATACAGGGTCATCTTGCCATCATCGCTCTCATAACCACCTTCCCACTTAGTAAGACCTTCTCCTGCAAACATTATCAAAACCATAGCAATAATTTTTTTCATTTTTAAATCCTTTGTTTTTATTAACTACATCATAACTAAAATATTGGAAAAGTTTGTAAATATAATAAATTTGCTTATTTTTCAATTACCTATATACTTCGCACTCGCAAGATTGTCATTAATGCCTTTGTTTTATTGCCAGTCTTACCATGCAATATATACAAGGAAAATAATGTCATTTAATACATTTAATCTTGATGCTTCTATATTAAAAGCGATTCAAGAAGCTGGTTACGACCAGCCTACACCAATTCAAACCAAATCTATCCCTGAAATAATGCTTAATAAGCATGTGTTGGCTTCAGCTCAAACGGGAACTGGTAAAACTGCCGCATTTGTATTGCCCATACTTGATAAACTAACAAAGACCAGGTCCGAAGGTCGAGGGCCACGAGTTTTAATTGTCAGTCCAACCCGAGAGCTAGCAACCCAAATTACTGATAGCATCAAAAAGTATTCACGCTATTTGAGGATTAATTCAATCACTATAACTGGCGGAATATCGTATGGATTACAAAACAGGATGTTTAGCAAGCCTATTGATATTTTAGTTGCTACTCCAGGGCGTCTACTAGACCTATATCAACAGAAAAAAATCAATTTTAAAGATCTAGAGGCAATGATTCTGGACGAGGCTGACCGTATGCTAGATATGGGATTTGTTCCCGACATTAGGAAAATTTATAATGCCACTTCAAAAAAACAACAAATGCTCATGTTTTCAGCCACTTTTGATGCGCCGATTCAAAAAATTGCTCAGGAATTCTTAACCGAACCTGTAACCATTTCAATTAAGCCAGATGTTTCCGGTCATAAGAATATTAAACAATTAGTTTATTTTTCTGATAACCAGACACACAAACAACAACTGCTTAATCATTTCATTAAAAATGACGAGGTAACACAAGCTATAATATTTACTGCCACTAAGAGAATGGCTGATCAGCTTTCTGATCAACTTTATCATTCAGACATAAAAACATCAGCACTGCATGGTGATATGTCCCAAGGTTCCAGAACAAAAACTATAAATCGCTTCAAAAGGAATGAGATAAAAATTTTAGTTGCAACCGATCTAGCTTCACGTGGTATTGATGTTCAAAATATTTCACACGTGTTCAACTACGATATGCCTCGCTTTGCTGAGGATTATATTCATCGAATTGGAAGAACAGGAAGAGCTAACAATAAAGGTATTGCTATTAGCTTGGTCAGCCCAACAGACAGAGAGTTTTTAAGAAAAATTGAAAGGTTTACAAACCTTAAAATTGATATTGCTTCAGTTGAAGGTCTTGAACCTACTATTCTGACTGAGTCGAAAGTTCCAAAAAGAAAAAGTAGGGGCCGGTCGTTCGTTAAAAAAGGTAAGGTGTTTAAAAATGAAGCGAATGCTCAAAAAAGGATACGGAGTAAACCTGCTTTTGGTAAATCTAGTAAACCTACTTTTGGTAAATCTAGTCTGTCAGCGCCAAATCGTTAATTGAGTAAACCCCTGTTGGCCTATCCTTATCAGCTTTCCAGGTTTTTTGTTTTACAACGCAGCACCTATCTCTATTAATATCCGACACGCCAAACTTTAGTTTGGCATTAGGTATAATCCGATAAATGTGTCTCTCGATCCCATCAATTGTTTCAGGTGCATCATCATGCGCGCAGAATATAAGTACATTTTCTTGTCTTGATGATGGCTGTCGAATAGCAACTAAATCTTCTCTACCTAGTTCCTTTAAATGTTTTTTTATTTTAGTAAGTTCTTCGTTAGTTATTGGCTCCGACTTCAATAAACTTACTCTTCTCATTAAGGAAATTGCATTAGCATTAATCTTCTCTTTACTTAGTATTTGTGGAATAAACCTTACGACCCACACATCTTTCTCTTTGGAAGCCTTGAGGTTAGAAATAATTTGATCGATCGGATATTTTGTTAGTATTGGTGGCCGCATAATTTATTTTAATTATATTATTAGATAGCTATTATAGTCTTTTTTACTTCTACTGACTTATATGATAATTTTATAACAAATTTTTTAACTATTGTAGGCTACCATGAACCGTTTTGATAAAATCCTTCTGACCTCTACATTAATCACTGCAATAACTACATTTTTGTTATTTGTTGTCTTTAAACTTTATAAATTTTTTAGTTTGGGGGTGTGGGTTGAGTCAAAATCTACTTGCGAAGTATTTTCAATTCTATGCTTTGATAATCTAATTTTTTCCTGGGTAAGCAACATGGAGGCTTTTCTTTTTATTCCTCTTTTTTTCATTAGCTACTTTATGTTACACAAAACATTTACCAGTAATAGACAATAATGCCCCTGTTCTGGTTTGACGTCCTCATTTTTGTTTGTCTTATAATAATAATAGGCTTTATTATTCTTCTCGCATTTAAAAATAAAGATGGTTAAGGATCAATAAAGCTTCCAGAAAAATCAAAACACTTTCCTGTGTCCTCAGAAACTAACTCTTTAATAACCTTTCCCATTAATTCAACACTTTTCTTTGGTTCAAAGATTTCATGTTTGACATGCCCTAAAAAAGGTTGTGATAATTTTGATCTTACTGTTCCTGGATGAATACCTATTACGATATGTTTTTTACTTATTCTTTTTAACTCTATAGATAGGTTTTTAATCATCATATTTAGTGCAGATTTTGAGCTGCGATAGCCATACCACCCACCTAATTCGTTATCAGCTATACTGGCAACTCTTGCTGTTAAAAAAATAATTTTTACCGCATCAGATTTTTTTATAAGGGGAAGTAATTTTTTTATTAGTAGCATAGGTCCAAAAACATTAATCTTATATAGCTTACTTAACGAATTTATATTTATATCATATATTGATTTTTCAGGTTTTATATCAGATTCATGCAGCATTCCTGTTGCTATAATAATCTTATCGATAGATTCTAATTGTAATATTTCGTCTATATTTACATATGTCTTTTCATCATTGTAATCAAACGATATTGAATGAATCTTTTTGTCGGTTATTAGTGTTGGGCCTCTAGATAATGTAACAATACGTTCGACATTTGGATCAAGGCTGTAATATTTAGTAAAAGCCAAACCAATTGATCCGCTTGAGCCAACAATTAATATTTTTCGATTCATTTTGTTTTTCTTATAAGAATTGTTTTAAAATAACGATATGTCTTTTATCATCATAAAGCTAGTCATTACAGCATCACTTATTGTGCTAATTACGGAATTAGCTAAAGAATCTGATAAATTAGGTGCCTTTATAGCATCGTTACCACTTGTTACTCTCATTACTCTTTTTTGGCTTTATTTCGAAGGTCAAGGAAATGAAAAAATTTCAAATCATGCGTACTACACTTTTTGGTATGTGATTCCTACACTTCCTATGTTTATTTTTCTTCCTTGGGCAATTAAATCTTTTGGTTTTTGGTTATCTTTTACTTTTTCAGTTATCTTAACTGTCCTATGTTTTTTTCTTTTAGCACTATTCCTAAAAAAGTTTAACATCCATATAATTTAAAAAAATCTAATAGGCTCATAATTTACAATGTTTTATCTTACCAAAATCATTATTGCCGTAATAATAATCGTCGCTGCATCCGAGCTCAGCAAACGAAACGTTACGTGGGCAGCTATTCTTCTTGCCATGCCTATTGTATTGTTTGCTTCCTTCACTATCATCTGGGAGGAAACGCATAACCCTGAACTAATTGCTAAACTGACACAAGAGACCCTGTTTTTTATAATCCCTGTAATTCCTTTTCTATTTCTTTTTAGCTGGATGCTTAAGAGTAATATGAATTATTATCTCTCTTTATCTATTTCATGTATCGGTATTGCAGTAGTAATTTTTCTAATTCAAAAGTTTTTTACTTAGCCTTCTTAACCATTTGAATTAAATGGTTCAAAGACATATGCGAAATAGTTAGGCAAGCAATAACTGGAAATACTATTAGTAGATCTTTGATCTCTACCTCTAAAGTGCTACCAGCCAAGAAATAGATAGTTATAATAATAGGGATAGAGAATCCTAGTAGCCAAAAAATATCAGTAGCCCAACTAAATTCAATATTTAACATTGCTCTAATGCCATGCGCCCCACAAAAATAAACCGCAAACCAGGCAAGTGGATGTAAAAAGATTGAAATGACCATTAGCGAAATCATTTCTAGTAAAATTAATCCCTTCTTCACTGAAAAGCTTGTAAGCATAGTATAAAAGAATATTCCACCCGAAATTGCAGTTATCGCCTGAATTATGTTCATTACAGTTGTTGGGGCATTGTAATTAGTAAGTATCAAAAAAATTTGGGCGACATCATTTTTAAAAAATAATACGGGCATAAATGTCACCGTAATACCCCAGGATAATTTTGGTATGGCCCCTAGAAAATCAAAAGAGTAGAGGTCAGACTCTGCAAAATGAAATACTGACATTGTAAGCAAGATCATTAAACCAACTAATGGGATGAGATACCAAATCACTGCCCCTAAAATGCATAGCAACATATAAAGTAAATATATTCTGGCTCTTACCAAAGCATCATTGCTAGCCTCCCAAATGACTTTACCGTCCATTGCGCCGTGACTTAGGCCAACTGACCCAATTAGGACCAATGCTATTAGAATCAGCCCTTTATTACCATTGTCTAAAATAAGAATATCTAAGTCGAGTGCACTTATGGTGAGGAGGCTTAAGGAAAACAGAATTACACACAACTGATGAATAGTAATTTTATTCATTAATTTATTTTATTAAGTATTTAATCATAATTTTTTTTGGTAAAGCTTGAATAACCGCAATAACGTCATTTATCGTCGGCTTGTCCGCCATAAAACGCACTACTGAACCAATGTTCGCTTTAGAAAATAGGCTCATAAATAACTCTGGAGCCATTTCAGGCCTATAGAAACAAACTTTTAGGAATTGTTTATCAAGCCAATTTAACAACCAAGGTGATTTGAAACGAAATTTGCTTAAATTTTGTTGATTCAACTCAGTGTCTTCTATCTGATTAATCCAATTAGCAATTCTAATCATTGAATAGCCGCTAGACGGCCTTATCATCCCAGCGCTTATACCAATTTTCAAATAGCTACCTTCCTTATCAGTCTTAATATTTCCCATTGGCAATATCCCCTCCTCAGACCTAAGTAAAGTGTATTTTCCATATTGTTTTAATTTCTCTTCGTGTTTAAGTTTAATATCATTAATATTCGGATTTTTAGCAAAAAAAGTTGTCTCTATTAATGCTATTTTCTTTGTGTACGGTAAGATATATGTAAACTCAATATCATTTTTATTTTCCTTAAAGCTCATAAGTGTTACTGTAGTTTCATCAAAAGTGTTGGTTGGCATTTCTACTTCACTCCCATAAAAAGCCTGGTAAAGCATTTCTTTTGAATCATATGTATTATGATAATGTCGGCTGTCGACCAACGTTTGTGATGAATAAACAGAGCTGTCTTTAGTGATTACATAAAAGAGTCCATTTTTTTTCACCTGGACCACCTCACAATTATTTTTGTAGGTTATATTTTTTTTACAACTTCTCAATAAACTGCTTAACGTTTTTTTCCCATCATATGCTTTGTAATTATATGGTGACATCACTTTTTTGATAGATCTATTTTGAAAGTCTAACATTATCTTTCCCCATACTTTCTTGGGCTGTATATCGAACTCTTCAGTTAAATTGATAATATCTGGGCCTTGCCAAACACAAAAAGTTTGATCATTTTTCTTGTCATGATCTTTATCTAATAATAATATTTTTTGTTGGGGGTGCTTCTTCACGTATTTCACTAAAAACATTAAACTTGATAAACCGGCGCCAATTACAATAATATCAAATTTTTCTTTCATAGCCTGTGAGCTCCTGGCATCTCTTTTATTGCATAATGAAGCAAGTGATTATGTTCGGGAGGCTGTTTTATGTTCATCTTATTATTTTTTAGAGTGCATATAGTGTGAAATAGCTTCTCAAAACTGTTTAAATAGACACGATCGCTGTCATAGGATACTTTCTTTTTCTTAATTTTTATTCCTATGCATTGATATAATGTGGCCGCCACTCTTACAGCTCTTTGTGATTGCTTGGGTAAATAATTGATTCCTTTATATCCACTCTCATAATACAGCTCTGCTTTATTAATTAATTGGTCCCTAGCCTTATTAATTAATAATTTTTCATCTATATTGCTTCCTAATAAAACTTTAGTTTTTTTCTGCCCTACCAATGATACAGGCAAATAGATTCTATTATTTCTAGCGTCCTCATATATGTCTCTAGCGATATTAGTTAATTGCATTGCAATTCCCAAATCTATAGCAAAGTAACGCAACCCTTGATCTTTTATGCCAAAAGTATCACATATCATTAACCCAACAACGCCTGCTACTCTATAGCAATATATTAATAGGTCTGTCATGTTGGCTGGTTGTTTTTGCGTAATATCGGACTCCTGCCCTTTAAAAAACTCATTAAATAGATTTTTTCCTGGAATAAACTCTTTTTCAAAGTCATTAAATGGCTGAAAAATTAAATTATGTTTATTCGAACGCCATGTCAAAATATTTTTTTTTAGTTGCTCTTCATGTTTTATGCCTTGTTTTTTTTGGTCAATTACATCATCCACTTCACGACAAAACTCATATATTGCAAAAAGCCTAGCGGCTACTTTTTTATCTAGAAAATGTGAGGCCCAAAAAAATGTTTTTCCATGCTTCCGCATTACTTGTGAATTGTTGCTCATGAATAAATTATATTTTCAACAACTTTTGCTGAGTTAAGCACTCCAGGTAAACCAGCGCCCGGATGTGTTCCTGCTCCAACATAAAATAAGTTCTTATATAGATCGTCTTGATTATGAGTTCTAAACCATGCAGACTGAAGAAGCTTGGGTGCTATAGAAAATCCAGAGCCGAATGGTGTTCTATAATCTTTTTTAAAATCTTTTGGTGTCATCGAAAAAATATCAACAACATTTGTATTTAGTCCAGGTAGTATTGTTTCACTAAGTGCATCTATGATCTTTAACGAAAATTCCGGCTTTATATCATCCCAATTATGATTTCCCTTAAGGTTTGGGACAGGGACTAAAGCATAAAAGCTATCACTGTTTGTAGGTGCAAAAGATTTATCTGTGCATGTTGGTCGATGAAGATAGATTGAAAAATCTTCAGCTAGCACATGCTTATCGAAAATGTCTTCTAATAGCCCTTTGTATCTTGGTCCCATCCATATAGTGTGGTGTGCAATTGCTGGGTATTTCTTTTTTGCTCCAAAAAAAACAACAAATAATCCCATCGAATGCTTAGCAAATCTCTGTATAAGTCTGTTATGGATAGATACTTTATTCTCACCTAGCAATTCTGATGTTACTTGAAGGGGATCAGCATTGCATATCAACTTATCAAAGTTGTATGATTTACCATTAGTAAATTCTATTGATTTTGCTTGGTTACCACTTGTAATAATTCGTTCTGCATCATGGTTATAGTAAATATTTATGCCATGGCGCCTCATAAGGCCTTCTAATTCAGAAACTATTTTTCCAGTTCCGCCCATGCAAAAATAAACGCCCCATTTTTTTTCTAATGCATGAATCAACGAATATATTGATGATGTTGTAAATGGATTTCCGCCTACCAATAAGGGCTGAATAGAAAATGCTTGTCTTAAATTGTCATCTTTTATATATCGTGATACAAATGTATAAACTGATTGGTATCCCTTTAAACGTAATATATCTGGCGCGTACCTTATCATTTTAGATAGCTTGTGAAAGGGTTGGCTAGCTAGTTTTTCATATCCTAGCTCAAAAATTTTTGTTGATTCCCTCAACATCCTACAATACCCATCTACGTCTTTTGGGGAAACCTGCTGAATTTGATCCATCATCTTGTCTTGATTGGGCCCATAATCAAAATTGGTTTTATTATTACTAAAATAAAATCGATACCAAGGATCCAATGGTTTGAGCTCCAAATGCTCATCTAAGTTCTCTCCCAGTATTTCAAATAGTTCGTATAAAAGATTTGGGGCTGTAATAACCGTTGGTCCTGCATCATGAACGAAGCCATTCTTCTCAAATACTTGTGCCCTCCCCCCTAACCTTGAAAGTCTCTCAAACAGCTGAACATCATTGCCTCTAGCTCTCATTCTTATTGCAGCAGCAATGCCACCAAAACCAGAGCCTAAAATACTAATTTTTTCCATATTTACCTACACGCAACAACATCTCTTCTTTTATATTTAACAGGATTGGTTGAATCATTAAAGGTAATCGATGTATTTGTGACATACTCTCTGTGAGAAGTATTTTAATACCCTCAATTTCTTTTTCAATATTATAATTTGACAGTGCCATCCCTAATTCCTTTATATCATTATATTTTTTACGTTCAGCTTTTGATCTTGTGTCTAAGAAATTAATAATAATTGCATTTGGGTGCCCGTAGATTATGTCTGATATGCTTTCTTGATCAGAACCAATTATATTCTCAATATCGTTTACCCATTGATATGCTAGCCCCAAATCTTCAGAAATCTCATTTAATGCTGTGCTTTCATCACCGTCAAATTCCTTACATTTAAACATACCCATCATAGGCATCAATATTAGCGGCCCAGTTTTTTTTATGGCAATTTTTTTATAGCTTTCCCAAGTTAAACTTATAGAATCTATGCTCACATCAACTGATTGCCCAAATACTATATCTTTTACAGAGCATGATAATAGTTTAAGCAGAATTGTCTGGTGCCAACCTTGGCTTATTTCTGTAATTTTTCTAAATGACTCTGCTATTAAATAATCCCCTGTACATATGGCTGCTGGTATACCAAACTCCTTCCATACTGTTATGCGTCCTCGCCTTAATGAGTCTTTATCGCATATATCATCATGTAAGAGTGATGCACTGTGAATAAGCTCACAGACAACAGCCCATTTTATGTAAGTATCTGATGATAGGCCTAATAAATATCCTGTTGCTAAGGCTAGCTTTGCTCTTATCCATTTACCTTCCGACTCCCCATGATGTTTGAGCCATTTAGATAAATGTTTTCCTTCAACATTAAGTGACTCTGAAAATTCTTTTTTAACAATGTCTAAAAATATTTCAGCTTCTGGTGGCATAAAAAATTCAGAATATTCTATTTTATTTTTTTTCATAAATAGATGCCTATCAAAGAAGTCTTATTCTTATAACGTGCTGTTGAGTTACTATGCGCCTGCATCGGATTTACGTTGAGCAATCAAATAAATCATAATACCAAATACTCCAATTGATAAAATATCAGCTAATGTGTAGCCAACCTGAATGCTTACGTATGATGCCTCTTTACTTATCATTGGGAATAGATATATAAAAGGATATAGAGTCCACGAAAAAATCAGCATCCATCTTGCTTTGCCTAATAAACCTTGGACATTTTTTGGTTGGTTGGAGATTAAAGATCCTAAACTAAGAACTAAGCTGTTTAGAATATATAAAAATGGAATCATAGCCAACATCCAATATATCCAACGATTTCCTAATTGATCTATACTAACTAATGATTCTCCCGGATAACCCAAAATTACCATACATATTCCTGCAATAGCTAATTTCGCTCCTCTTGAGTATGTTTCTATTTTGCTTAATCGCATTACAAGCACCAATTCAATCAGTAATAAAGGCACCGTTAATAACCATCCGATATAACGATATGCAATATTAAATTGAGTTCCTGTTACCATAATGTCTCCGTATGACAATACATATGCATTATTAAAACTTTCAAACATTCTTAAATAATGATAGGTAGCAATAAGACATACTAAGCCGGACAATGTAAGAGCAGTTTTATATGCTGGGGCAACTTGGGAGCGTTGTGCAAAAAAGAAAACCGTACTAGCACCAAATGCTGCTATTGCAAAAGACAGCAAGTTATATACCAAATTATAATCTCCGACTATCATGTTTTCTCCAAGTTAATGCCATTAAAAAAAAACGCGCCATAAAATGACGCGTTTCTTAATTACTTATACAAGTTCATAAAACTTTTATTCAGTTTTTGAGCCTGATGTTGCTGCTGCCCAAATTACTACACCAAATGCTATCTTATTAACAAAGTCAGCTAGGTTGTAAATCAGATTTAAAGTACCTACATCTGTACTTCCTGTGTATCCAAGGTAATATCCAATTGGATATATAGCCCAACCAATAGTAACAATCCATCTCAAAGCATTAAATGCTTTTTTACTTGCAACTGTTCCCTTGCTTGCACTAATTTTACTAGCTTCGCCTGCAAATATTTCGTAGATGATATATAACCAAGCTATCATACCTACAATAAATCCAGACCAAAGATAAGAGCCACCAGCACCGCTTATCTCACCAACGTAACCAGCTACCAACATAACCACTGCGGCAATTAGTAGTCGCCAGAATACTGATACTGCGACAACTGCAATAGCGGCTAAGATTAGGTAGAATTCAACAATCTGTAATGGAACTGTTAATAACCAATCCACATATCTAAATACTGTTGGAGATGCACCTGTATCTACCCAAACGCCTCTCATGTAAAAATAATGTATTGCTGCGATACCTGTAACCATTGCTGCAACTGTAAGTGATGTTTTCCATTTTCCTACAGCTCTATCTCTTTCTACCCAGAAAAAGAATGTTGCAGCTACCATTGCGGCCGACAAAAGCCAAAAACTTACCCCGACTAAATCATTTGGATCTAACATAAAGCGCTCCTGTTAAAAATACTAATTTGTAAAAGAAAAAATTCTAGTTATAATTTTACCTAAAAAGATTTGTTTGGACTCTTTTAAAAAATTAAAGCACAAAAAAATAACTAAACGATCAAATTTACTAAATTATAAATTGACCCTTTGATAATTGTACTTCCAAAATAAAAAGGTTGCAATAAATTGTTACAATTTGGTAACATTTATCGAGGATATATTTTATAGATTATATATAGGAATACAATTGCTGCTGAGCTATTTGACGATGTGAATTGATTGGTGATAAAGATTAATTGGTCCGATACATTAGGTGTACTAATAAATCCTATTAAAGCCTTTCCTAATAACAGTTCCAATAAAAATATTAGAAATATTATTGATGCTAATGTTTCTGTAGCCTCATTTGACCAATTTTTGACTGCTTTTAATATAATCATATGACCACCTTTTTAAAAAAGGGTCTCATTTGAGACCCTTTTCATATATAAAATTTTAAACAAACTTTATATTACTTACGCGCTTTCCATATTGAATATAGCACCCAAACTGCGACTAACCCTACAATGCCCTGACTACCAAGGTTATTAATCAATCCTGTTACAGTTCCGATTACGTCAGGTGTTCCGAAGAATGGAACGGCTGCGCCGCCCATCAATATCTCAAGAACGATTGATAATGCTAAAAGACTAACAACTGTTTCCGAAAGTCCACCAGCCCACTTTCTTACTGTAGCTAATACATCCATACCATTTCTCCTGTTGTAATATAAAATAAGTTTAAACTTCCATTCTTTAAACTTGAAGAAAAGTTTACATCATTTTTTTAGAGAAAATACTATATATAGTTTTTTTTTATAATTTTAACTAAATGTAGTTTTTTTGATGTAAGATCGAAGGTTCCCACCAAGTTTAGCCTTTTACTCTACCGTGACTGATTTGGCCAAGTTTCTTGGTTTGTCTACATCTGTTTTCTTAATTAATGCTACATGATAAGCAAGCAATTGTACTGGTATCGCATGCACGATTGGAGATAGTACCCCTGTATGTCTTGGGGTTCTGATAACCTTTATATCTTTCTGTTGATGGAAATGACTGTCGCCATCAGCGAAGACATACAATATACCTCCTCGGGCCTTTACTTCCTGCATATTTGACTTTACTTTCTCTAGGAGTGAATCATTTGGAGCGATAACAACAACAGGCATATCTTTATCCACCAATGCAAGGGGCCCATGTTTTAACTCCCCAGCAGGATAAGCCTCTGCATGAATGTAAGATATTTCTTTTAATTTTAACGCCCCCTCTAATGCTATAGGGTAATGAATCCCTCTTCCTAAAAATAACGCGTTATTTTTTTCTGCAAAATGTTTTGCCCATTCTTTTATTTGTGGTTCTAGATTCAACGCATGCTGAATATTTCCAGATAACAATCTTAGTTCGGCCAGATACTCCTTCTCCTGTTTTTTTGTAATACGGTTATTAATCTTGCCTAATATTATTGTTAGCACAAATAATGAGGCGAGTTGTGTTGTAAATGCTTTGGTTGAGGCTACGCCAATCTCCATCCCCGCCCGAGTATAAAGAACCAACTTAGACTCTCTCACAATGGCGCTATCTTGAACATTGCATATTGTTAGTGTTTTTTTATGCCCCATACTCTTTGCATGTTTTAAGGATTCGATAGTATCAAGCGTTTCGCCAGACTGAGATATAGTAACAACTAATTGGTTTACATTAGGCACAGAAGACCTATATCGGTATTCGCTGGCAATCTCAACGTTGACGTTTATTTTTGCAATGCTCTCAATCCAATATTTTGCCGTCAGACCTGCATAATAACTAGTTCCTGCTGCCAATATTAAGATGCTGTCTACGTCGACCAGAACTTTCTCTGCATTATTTCCTAAAAGCGCAACATCAAAGGAATTATTATCAATGACAGCTTCAATCGTATCTCCCAGCGCCCTTGGTTGTTCGTAAATTTCTTTCTGCATAAAATGGTCGTACGGGCCAAGCTCCATACTTCCTTCATCTAACGTACTTTTATGTAATTTTCTTTTCGTTGCCTTTAGCGATTTATCATATATCTCTAACCCTCTAATCGTTAAATTCGCAATATCCCCATCTTCTAAATAAATAATATTTTTTGTAGAGGCAATAATCGCGGACGCGTCTGATGCAATAAAGTTTTCTCCTTCTCCAACGCCAATTAGCAAAGGGCAACCTTTTCTAGCACAAACTAATTGATCTTTTTTGTCGGCGGCAATTACTGCTATTGCAAACGCTCCTTCTAGATCTTTAATTGCCAAAAAAGTAGCCTTCAGTAGATCTTTTGTTTCTTCATAATAATAATGAATGAGGTGAGCTATCACTTCCGTGTCTGTTTCAGAAGTAAATGCATATCCTTGTTTTTTTAGCCGCTCACTTTGGGCTTCATGGTTTTCAATAATGCCGTTGTGAACTACAGCGATTGTATTTTTAGATATATGGGGATGTGCATTGCCTTCAGTCACGCCTCCATGGGTTGCCCATCTTGTGTGTCCTATTCCCAGTAACCCACTCAGCTTTAGATTTTTTAACTTAGCTCTAATCGCCGAGACTCTTCCCGTTGATCGCACCCTATTAATCTTGTCAGAAAGCAAGGCAATGCCAGCCGAATCATAGCCACGATATTCTAGTCGCTCTAAACCATTAACTAAAAAGTCACTAACATTCTTATGTGATATGGCACCTACAATTCCGCACATATTATTTTTTTTCTGGCTTGCGCCAACCTAAAATAGTCTTCTGTTTTGATCTAGATAAGGTTAGCTCATCTTGAGGGGCGTCTTTGCTGATAGTTGATCCTGCGCCTATAGTTGCACCTTTGCCAACTTTTACTGGAGCAATTAACTGCGTGTTAGATCCTATAAATACATTATCTTCAATTATGGTTTTATGTTTTGTAACCCCGTCATAATTACAAGTAATTGTTCCTGCACCAATATTAACGTTCATACCTATCTCACTATCTCCAATATAACTCAGATGATTAATTTTTGATCCTTGGCTAACAGTTGAGTTTTTAATTTCAACAAAATTACCGATATGTACATTTTCCGCCAGCGTTGTTCCTGGCCTTAACCGCGCATAAGGGCCTATGCGACTTGATGATCCAACAATACTGGAGTCAATATGTGAGTAGGCTTCAACAATTGTTCCTTCATTAATTTCACAATCTTTTAGAACACAATAGGGTTTTACATGAACTCTGTCTCTTAGAGTAACTGATCCTTCAAAAATACAACCTACATCAATTGTTACATCTTTTCCGCATTTTAATTCTCCTCTAATATCAATTCGTCCAGGATCTAAAAGAGTCACCCCTTGATGCATCAATTGTTGTGCTTTTCTCATTTGTAATCCTCTCTCTAGCTGCGCTAACTCTTCTTTTGAATTGACCCCACTTATTGATATTTCCTCTGTTGCCAGATGGGAACGTACTGACAATCCATCATCTACTGCAAATTCTACTATATCAGTAAGGTAATACTCTTTTTGAGAATTATTATTTGTTAATCGCCCAAGCCAATTAATTAAGCTCTTTGTGTTACATGCCATTATTCCGGTATTTATTTCTGTAATTTTCTTTTCTTCATTATTACAGTCTTTCTCTTCTACAATTCTTGTAATCTCTTTCTCATTTCTTACAATTCTTCCATAACCAGCTGGACTATTGTTATCAAATGTTAAAATTGCTAGCCCTAGATCTGCTTTCTTTATCAATGCCTGAAGGTCTGATTCATCAATTAATGGGACATCGCCGTAAAGAATTAAGGTCTTATTAGCGAATAAATCAGGTATTGCTTGCTGAACGGCATGTCCAGTACCTAATTGCTCCTCTTGAAGGCGCCAAGAAACATTACGGCTAGTGACTGAGCTCTTAACTAGCTCAGTTTTATATCCTGTAATTACTGTTATTGTTGTGGGTTTTAGTCGTTGCGTAGCATCTAATACATACTGTAAAAGTGGCTTATTAGATAATGGCTGAAGGACTTTCGGCAACTCCGAATGCATTCGAGTGCCTTTTCCCGCAGCAAGAATAACTACATTTAGTGACATTTTAACCCTCGATTAAATAATTAGTATAAACAAAAAAAGCAGCCCAAAGCTGCTTTTTTATAGGTCAAAAAAAACTAATGCTTAATCTTTCTTAACTTTTCTATTGCCTGTATCTGCGCCATTGCCTCGGCAAGCTCTGCTTGTGCCTTAGCGTAATCCATATCAGAACTTTTATTTTTCATTGCTTCTTCTGCGGCCTTCTTGGCTGCAGCAGCTTTACTTTCATCTAGGTCTTTTGCCCTAATTGCTGTATCGGATAGCACAGTAATCATCCCCGGTTGTACTTCTAAAATACCACCCGAAACATAGATCAACTGTTCTTCTTTTTTATCAGCCAACTTGATTTTTAACGAGCCTGACTTCAATGTAGTAATCATAGGTGCATGGTTAGGATATATACCAACCTCCCCCATTTTTGCTGGGGCAACAACAAACTCTGCTTCGCCAGAGAATATTGATTCTTCTGCACTTACAACATCAATTTGAACCGTATTAGCCATATTTACCTTAATTTATTAAATTGTCTTAGCTTTTTCAACTGCCTCTTCAATACTTCCAACCATATAAAATGCTTGTTCAGGAAGGTCGTCATACTCACCGTCAACAATTGCTTTAAATCCTTTAATAGTGTCTTTTAGTGACACATATTTTCCTGGTGAACCCGTGAATACTTCGGCGACATGGAAAGGTTGCGATAAAAATCTTTGGATTCTTCGCGCTCTACCAACTGCCAATTTATCTTCCGGTGACAGTTCATCCATCCCAAGAATTGCAATAATATCTCTTAGTTCTTTATATCTTTGTAGTGTTGACTGAACTGCACGCGCTACAGAATAATGTTCTTCACCAACTACCTGAGGGTCTAATTGTCTGGATGTTGAATCTAGCGGATCAACAGCCGGGTAAATCCCTAGCGACGCAATGTCTCTTGATAAAACAACCGTTGAGTCCAAATGCTGGAAAGTTGTTGCTGGAGATGGATCAGTTAAATCATCTGCGGGAACATACACGGCTTGAATAGAAGTAATCGATCCTGTTTTGGTTGAAGTAATGCGCTCTTGTAACCTTCCCATTTCGTCGGCTAGAGTTGGCTGATAACCAACTGCTGAAGGCATACGGCCTAACAATGCAGAAACCTCGGTTCCTGCTAATGTATATCGGTAAATATTATCAACAAAAAATAGAACATCGCGGCCTTCATCTCTAAACTTTTCAGCCATTGTTAAGCCAGATAATGCGACTCTTAAACGGTTTCCTGGGGGCTCATTCATCTGACCAAACACCATGGCTACTTTAGATTCTTTCATATTCTTTAGCTGAATAACTCCAGCTTCTGCCATTTCATGATAGAAGTCATTACCCTCACGAGTTCTTTCTCCAACTCCGGCAAAAACTGAAAGGCCTGAATGCTGCTTAGCAATGTTATTAATGAGCTCAAGCATATTAACCGTTTTTCCAACGCCCGCTCCACCAAACAAACCTACTTTACCGCCTTTAGCAAAAGGGCACATAAGGTCAATAACCTTGATGCCTGTTTCAAGCAGTTCAATAGATGGAGATAGGTCATTAAATGCTGGGGCTTTTTGGTGGATAGATCTAAATTCTTTTGAATCAATTTCTCCCACTTCATCAATAGGCCTTCCCAATACATCCATAATTCTTCCGAGGGTTCCTTCACCAACTGGCACCTGAATCGGCGCTCCCGTAGAGCTAAACTGGGTACCCCTTGATAATCCGTCTGATGATCCCATTGCAATTGTTCTAACAATGCCATCTCCTAATTGCTGCTGAACCTCAAGAGTCAAGCCTGCTTCTGCAGAAGAATCCTTATCATCAATGATTAGTGCATCGTATACTTTTGGTAATTGATCTCTTGGGAACTCAACATCCACAACAGCCCCGATACATTGAACTACTTTTCCGATTTGTTTAGCACTCATTATTTATCCTTACTCGTCATTATGTATATAATTAAAAAAATTTACGCTACTGCTGCAGCACCACCAACAATTTCTGATATTTCTTTAGTAATGGCTGCTTGTCTTGCCTTGTTATAAACCAACTTAAGCTCATCAATCACTGTATTTGCGTTGTCAGATGCAGACTTCATTGCAACCATTCTGGCCGATTGTTCCGATGCCATATTTTCTGTTACTGCATGATATATGTATGACTCAATATATCTTGAAAGTAGCTCATCAATTACTGTCTTGGAATCAGGCTCGTACAAATAATCCCATGAGCTATCTGGGCTGCCAAGTTTTTCCCCCATCAGCGGAAGGACTTGATCCATTATTGGCTCTTGCTTCATAGTGTTAATAAACTTTGTATAACATATATATAGTTGATCAATTTCTCCCGCAACATAAGCATCTAGCATTACTTTTATTGACCCTAAAAGGCTGTCGAGCTCAGGTTGATCTCCAAGACCTGTAATATTTGACTTTAAGTCAGCCCCTACTCTTGTCATAAAGCCAAGACCTTTGTTTCCTATAGTGCTAATTTGAATTTTTTTGCCTTCTCTTTCCCAAGACTTCATTTGTGTAATTGAGGCTCTTAAGACATTTGTATTTAGTCCCCCGCACAGCCCTTTGTCTGATGTAACCACTATGAGTCCTATGCTTTTAACCTGGTCTCTTGTTATTAAAAATGGATGCCTATACTCAGATTGAGCATGTGACAAATGTGCCGCAATTTGACGAATTTTTTCAGCATAGGGCCTAGCCGATGACATCCTCTCCTGCGCTTTGCGCATTTTAGATGCCGCCACCATTTCCATTGCTTTAGTGATCTTTCGTGTATTCTCTACACTTTTGATCTTTGTTCGTATTTCTTTGCTGCCAGCCATTTAATATTCCTATTTAATAAGCATTTGAAGCTTTAAAGTCTTCAATTGCTTTTGTAAGTTTTTTCTCATCATCTTCGGATAGGGCTAATGATTTTTCAATGCTATCAACTACTGCTTTATATTTTGAAGCTACAAAACCATGCAATGCTTTTTCAAAAGATAGTACCTTTTCTGTTGGCACATCATCTAAATAACCGTTATTAGCAGCAAACAGCGTTATAGCCATATTCGATACCGTTAGAGGCGCGTATTGTGCTTGCTTCATTAACTCAGTAAACATTTTTCCTCTTTCCAGCTGCTTTCTTGTGGCTTCATCTAAGTCGGAAGCAAATTGTGCAAACGCTGCCAACTCTCTATATTGAGCAAGGGCCAAACGAACGCCGCCGCCAAGCTTCTTAATTACCTTAGTTTGCGCTGCACCACCAACTCTTGATACAGAAATGCCTGCGTTAATTGCTGGCCGTACGCCCGCATTAAACAAATCGCTTTCCAAGAAAATTTGTCCGTCAGTAATAGAAATAACGTTTGTTGGTACAAAAGCAGACACGTCACCAGCTGCTGTTTCAATTATAGGAAGTGCTGTCAATGATCCTGTTTTGCCTTTTACCTTACCTTTAGTGAAATTTTCTACGTACGCTTCATTAACTCGAGCTGCTCGCTCTAATAACCTTGAGTGAATATAAAAAACATCTCCAGGATATGCTTCTCGGCCTGGTGGTCTTCTTAATAAGAGTGAGATTTGACGGTATGCTATAGCTTGCTTTGTTAAATCATCATAAACAATCAAAGCATCTTCTCCGCGGTCACGGTAATATTCACCCATTGTACAGCCAGCATAAGGCGCTAAGAACTGAAGGGCTGCGGAATCGGAGGCGGAAGCAGATACCACAGTCGTGTATTCCATTGCTCCGTTTTCTTCAAGCTTGCGGACCACATTCATAATTGTCGATGCTTTTTGACCAATAGCAACATAAATACACTTCATGTTTTGGCCTTTTTGATTAATAATCGTATCAATTGCAACAGCTGTCTTACCAGTTTGCCTGTCACCAATAATTAGTTCACGCTGACCTCTACCAATTGGAACCATTGAGTCGATCGCTTTTAAGCCTGTTTGAACTGGTTGTGATACAGATTTTCTTGCAATAACACCGGGCGCTACCTTTTCAAGTTTATCTGTTTCTTTTGTTTTAACTGGTCCTTTTCCATCAATTGGGTTTCCTAGAGCATCCACTACTCTACCTATTAGCTCTGGCCCTACAGGAACCTCCAAAATTTTTCCTGTACATTTGCAAACATCCCCTTCAGAAATGTGCTCGTAATCACCTAAAATAACAGCACCTACCGAATCTCGCTCAAGGTTTAATGCTAGGCCAAAAGTATTTCCAGGAAATTCTATCATTTCTCCTGACATTACATTTGATAGCCCATGAACACGTACAATGCCGTCAGTAACCGAGACAACAGTTCCTTGTGTTCTAGCCTCAGAACTAACTGAAAAATCTTTTATCCGACTTTTAATTAATTCGCTTATTTCTGATGTTGATAACTGCATTGCATTAATCTCCTGGTTTGAGCTTAGGCCTTCAAATTATAGGCTAAGCTTGATAATTGTCCTTTGACCGAGGCATCAATAACAGTATCACCAACATGGATGATGGTACCGCCTATTATGTCCTCATCAACTTTTACGTTCGCTTCAATTTTTTTCTTGAATTTTTTTTCAAGACTTTTAATTAACTCGTCAACTTCTTCTTTCGAAGGCTTAGACGCAAAAACTAGATCTGCCTCAATGGTTCCTTGATCAATATCTTTCAGCTCATCAAACATTTTTGAAATTGTAGCAACAATACCAAGCCTTTTATTTTCAATTAAAAGCTTTACAAGATTGATACCTTCTTTTGAAAGACCTTTACCCATCAAATCGATCAACAACTTTTCCTTTTCTTCGTCGACAATTTTAGGGTCAGAAACAAAAGCCAACATATCTTTGTTATTTATTACTGTTGCCATCAAATGAAGTATTTCTGACCACTCAGCGAGCTTCTTTGTTTCTTTTGCAAGGCTAAAGATTCCTGTGCTGTATGGTCTAGCTACCGTTGAAATTTCAGCCATAAGACTATAATTCCTTCGCTAACTTCGTAAGCATTGCTGAATGATCTTCTTCTTTAATTTCTTTTTGAAGAATTTTTTCGGCCGCAGAAAGAGCTAGCTGCGAAACCTCTGCTCTTAATGATTCTTTTGCCCTATTAATTTCTTGGTCGATTTCAGAATGTGCTCCCGCAACAATTCTAGCAGCTTCAACCTTAGCTTCGGTCTTTGCCGCCTCAACAATTTCATTAGCTCTTTTCTCAGCCTGACTAATAATTTCCGCTGATTTTTGCTTAGAAATACTCAAGGACTCCTGATTTTTCTTTTCCGCAATTTCGAGAGAAGCCTTGCCTTCGTGAGCAGCAGCCAACCCGTCGGCAATTTCTTTTTGTCTAGTTTCTATTGCTTTAAGCAATGGCGGCCAGACAAACCGAACGGTAAACCAGATTAATATGGCAAACGCTAATGCTTGCGCAATTAAAGTAAAATTAATATTCATTTAAACTCCGACTTTTTAAAATGCTTTATGTTAATTAAATATTTTAAATTAACTAATAACACTTAATAATGGGTTAGCAAAAGCGAACATCATAACGATACCAACACTAATAATGAATGAAGCATCAATTAAGCCGAGCAAGAGAAATACTTTTGTTTGTAGCTGAGGAATCATCTCAGGCTGTCTTGCAGCACCATCCAAGAAGCTTGCACACATTATACCGATCCCGATACATGCACCAAGTGCGCCCAAACCAACCATAAGGCCTAAGCCAATAGCTGTATACGATTGAATCATTGCTAAATTTTCCATGTTTTTTTCCTTTATGTTAAAAAATTAAACGTTTCTTTCCCTTAGTGCCCTGCATGCGCCATAGATAAATATACAACGGTAAGCATCATGAAAACAAATGCTTGAAGAGCAACAATAAGTATGTGAAATATTGCCCATCCTGCACCGAGAAATGCACTAAAAAAGACTCCAAAAATTCCTGAAGCTGCCAACATGCCAATGAGAAGAAATATTACTTCTCCAGCATACATGTTTCCAAATAGCCGCAACGAATGTGATAACGGTTTAGACACATATTCAATAATATTAAATAGAAAGTTAGCTGGCCAAACAAAAGGATTCGATCCGAATGGGGCACAGAAAAGATCATGAAGCCAGCCTTTTAAGCCATGAACTTTAATGCCAAAGTAGATCATTAGGAACCAAACACCCAAGGCCAAAGCAAACGTTGTATTTACATCAGAAGTTGGCACATTTCGCCAGTACTCTACATGGAATAACTTGTTGTATATGGTGGCCATTATATCGATTGGAAGAAAGTCCATCGCGTTCATCATTAATACCCAAACAAAAACCGTTAAGGCTGCAGGGGCTATAAAAGCATGTCGATCTCCATGGAACGAGGTTTTAACCTGGTCGTCGATGAATCCAAACAGAAGCTCTATAAATGCTTGTGTTTTAGTTGGAATGCCTGAGGAGGCTTTCCTTGCGACTAGCCATATAAGTCCCATACTAACAAGGCCTAAAAGAACAGCCATAACTACTGAATCAACATGCATTGTCCAAAAAGGGTGTTCTCCAAAACTCACTTCATTAAAAGCAAGATGATGTCCAATGTAATCTGAAGGGGTATTGTATGTACTTCCAGCCACTAAATATTATTCCTTGTTATCAATTTTTATATTATCAATATGAGATATCGCTACACCAGATATCAGCGCTGCCATTACCAAGCCAACTACCAAAGCTATAGGCACCAATTCATTGTAAAATTTAAATTCTAACCACATTAAAGCTAGTATTAAAAAAATTTTTACTGCCTCTGCTTTCAAGGCACTAATAACTATGCCACCTGGGTTATTCTTATTTTTTTGGTTTGCTATTGGGCTTGCTACCAAAACACCAATAACAACCGGCATCACCCCAGCTAGCAAAGAGATCCCCGTATGTATGGTAAAAATTATACCTAAACCAATAGCCCCAATACCCCCAAAAATTAATTGCCTTACAATCATTTTTTTGTATATTAATGGCAAAAAATTTAATTTTTCAGTTACTTCTTGCAGCTCATTCATTGAGGTTTGTAATTGCAACTTGTACAAAGGGTGAAATTTTCTATGAATGTGCCTCAACAGTCAAGCGTTAAGGGTTATTATTTTAACTTCCTAATAACAATATCTAATTGTTCTAAATTTGGGTAATTAATCTTTAAAGTTCCGTTTCCCTTACCCTTATGTTGGATGTTTACTTTCATGCCCAACTTTTCAGAAAGATCATTTTCTAAACGTGTAATATCCTCATCAGAATTTTTTTTATTCGTATCTGTATTGATTGCTTTTTTATTGGCTACTATTTTTTCAACGTCTCTGACGCTTAATTTCTGGCTAATTATTTTTTGACACAACATCGCTTGATGATCAGGGTCCAATGATAATAAGGCGCGCGCATGTCCCATCTCTATCTTATGTTCTAGAATGGCATTCTGTACATGTTGGCTTAAGCTTAATAATCGTAAAATATTAGATACTGCTACGCGGGATTTGCCTAGAACATCTGCGGCTGCCTCATGCGTCATGCCAAATTCATTAATTAATCGTTTTATACCCTGTGCTTCCTCGATAACATTTAGGTCTTCTCTTTGAATATTTTCAATTAAAGCCATAGCAAGAGCAGACGAATCTGGTATGTCTCTAATTAGGACTGGTACAGAATCAATTCCTGCTCGTTTTGATGCCTGCCATCTTCTCTCTCCAGCAATAATTTCATATTTATCATTTGTTAGTTTTCTTACTAATATGGGCTGCATAATTCCCTGAGACTTTATTGACTCTGTTAGCTCATCAAGGTGTTGTTCGTTAAACGTTTTTCGTGGCTGATATTGACCCGGAACGAGGTTTGTTGTTGATAGCATTGTCAATCCTTCATTACTCGACCGATTACCCTCATCATCATTCGATAAGAGGGCGTCTAAACCCCGCCCTAGACCTTTATTTTTCATTACTTTTACCCCTTAAAATTTCTTTAGCCAAAGCCAGGTAGGCTTTAGCCCCTTTCGATGATTTGTCATAAGAAATTACCGACTTGCCGTGACTTGGTGCCTCAGCTAATCTTACATTTCTTGGAATAATGGTGTCATATACTTTGGATCCAAAGTGCGCTGACAACTGATCAGAGACCTGTTTTGTCAAAGTATTTCTTTTATCAAACAATGTTCTTAGTAACCCTTCAATCTTAATATTAGGATTTAGATTTTTTTTCACCCTTCTTATAGTGTTAACAAGGTCTGATAAGCCTTCTAAAGCATAATATTCACATTGCATGGGTATTAGAACTGAGTCAGAGGCCACCAAGGCATTAACGGTTAATAAGTTTAATGCTGGGGGGCAGTCTATTAAAATATAATCATATTTCACCGCAAGTCCCTCTATTGCCTTTTTTAATATAAATTCCCTATTTTTAATGCCTACAAGCTCTACTTCTGCACCGGCTAATGACTGGTTGGCTGCTGCTACATCAAATAATCCATCCTCCGAATGAAGCACGACCTCATTAATGGTCTTTTGTTCTATGAGTGCATCATAAATTGAAGAGGTTAAACCTGTTTTATTTATTCCTGCGCCTGATGTTGCATTGCCTTGAGGATCAAGGTCAATAAGCAAAACCTTTTTTTTACTTAGCGCTAAGCTAGCCGCCAAATTAACTGTGGTGGTGGTTTTTCCAACCCCCCCTTTTTGGTTTGATATTGAAATTATACGCATGCCATTGCCTCTAAACGTTCTTCAATTTGATTAAATATCTATCCGCCTCTAGGAAGGGCACTTTAATTTGATGTATCTCAAGAAATTCTTTTCTTTTCACAATTATTTCATCCATTAATTTTTTGCTTTTCATCCCGTACCAATAGCCATTTTTTTTAATAATATTTTTTGTAAGATTAATAAGCAAATCCATCTCTGAAAAAGCTCTTGCTACAATGGCATCAAATTTTTTATTGTGATCCATATCCTCTACTCTGCAATGAATAACGTCAACATTTTTAATGTCTAGTTCGATGCACACCTGTCTCATAAACGCAGCTTTTTTTCCAACTTTATCAACAAGGGTGATTTGTTTTTTTGGATCATATAAGGCCAATACTATACCGGGAAGCCCTGCACCACTTCCCACATCCAAAATATCGTTCTCCTGTATTAGGTGTGCCACCGACAGAGAATCAAGCAGGTGATTAATCACAACCGTCTTTTCATCTCGCAATGCTGTTAAGTTAAATGCTTTGTTCCACTTTAATAAAATATCTTTATATATCAATAACTTACTTATAATATTGTTCGAATCGTTTAGGCCCAACTGGCCAATCCCTTGGCGTAAAATTTCTTCTGCATTAAGCAATTTTTTCCGTAACCCACTCGTGTTTATATTTTTTTAGATGAATTAAAAGTATAGAAACAGTAGATGGGGTGATGCCAGAAATTCTACTTGCTTGATCAACAGTTTCTGGTTTATGACGGCTCAACAATTGTTTAGCTTCTATGCCTATACCATGAATGCCTTCATAATCGATATTGCTAGGTATCCTGGTTTGCATTTGGCCTTTGTTCCGCTCTATTTCTGCTTTTTGTCTCACAATATAGCCTGAATACTTGGCTAAAATTTCAACCTGCTCTCTAACTAGCCCACCCATAGCTCCCTCATCTTCAATAAGGCGCATCAGTTTGTCATAACTGACTTCAGGGCGCTTTAGCAAATCAAAAGCTTTGTGTTCACTGTCAAGAGCCTTACCAAACAACTCTTCTTGCTTCAAGGTGCTTCCGCTTGAAGGTCGGATAACCATATTTTTCAGTCTTTTTTCTTCTTCTTTTATAGACTCTTGCTTTTTATTAAAATTTGTCCATTGATGTTCACATATGAGGCCCAGGCGGTGTGCTATATCAGTTAGGCGCAGGTCAGCATTATCCTCTCTTAACAACAAACGGTATTCTGCTCGACTAGTAAACATGCGGTAAGGCTCACTAACCCCTTTTGTTATTAAATCATCAATCATCACACCCATATAAGAGTTTTCCCGGCTAGGCGCCCAACTCTCTTCCCCCTTGGAACGCAATGCTGCATTCGTTCCCGCCACCAAGCCTTGTGCGGCCGCTTCTTCATACCCAGTAGTGCCGTTGATTTGGCCTGCAAAGAATAGTCCGGCTATTGCTTTTGTTTCTAAACTTGCTTTTAATGCTCTAGGATCATAATAGTCATATTCTATTGCATAGCCAGGCCGCAGGATGTGTGCATTCTCCATCCCTTTGATAGATCGCACCAATTGCAACTGAACATCGAAAGGCAGGCTTGTAGAAATCCCATTAGGGTAAACCTCGTGCGTATTTAAACCTTCAGGCTCAATAAATACCTGATGAGACTCCTTGTCTGCAAAGCGATGTATTTTGTCTTCTACAGACGGGCAGTATCTTGGGCCAATTCCTTCTATAACACTTGTGTACATAGGAGATCTGTCTAATCCCGATCGAACAATATCGTGTGTATTTATGTTGGTGTGGGTAATCCAACATGCTATTTGTGCCGGGTGTTTTATCGGCGGGTTAATAAACGAAAAATGCGGTGTTGGAACGTCTCCCGGCTGCTCTTCCATCAAAGAATAATCGATAGATCGGCCATCAATTCTTGGTGGTGTGCCTGTTTTTAATCTACCGACAGGCAAATTTAGGTCTTTTAGCCTGGCTGCCAAGGTCTCTGAAGACGGGTCTCCAGCCCTTCCTCCCTTATAGCTTTCTAAGCCAACATGAATAAGTCCGCCCAAAAATGTTCCCGCCGTTAAGACTACATTATCAGCATAAAAATGAATACCCGACTGGGTTATGACGCCTGTAATTCTATTGTTTTTAATTGAAACGTCATCAACTGATTGTTGGAAGAGCCATAGATTTTTTTGGTTTTCTAGGAACTGTCGGATTGCTGCTTTATATAAAACCCTATCAGCCTGTGCTCTGGTGGCTCTTACCGCTGGGCCTTTACTCCTATTTAAGATACGAAATTGAATGCCAGCCATGTCGGTCGCCCTTGCCATCACACCACCCATAGCATCAATTTCTTTAACTAAATGGCCTTTACCAATGCCTCCAATAGATGGATTACATGACATTTGTCCTAAAGTTTCAATGTTATGCGTCAGCAATAGGGTTTTTTGGCCCATCCGGGCTGAAGCTAGGGCAGCCTCGCTACCTGCGTGGCCTCCTCCTACAATAATCACGTCAAATTTATCAGGAAAATCCAAAAAAAACCCTCTCTATTAAACACTTTTTATACGATGTGATATTCTACTGCAAATGAAAAGCTTTGTCTTTTTAATAGCTTATACATCTGCATATGCTTAAATACTTTATATATCCTGCTTTTCTGCTAATGTGTTCTTGCCAATCTCTTATGAACCCTCAAGAACAGTCGATTGTTAAACTCAAAGATAATGTTTATAAAACAACCTGTAGTGGCACATTAGAAAACTGGGGGCAGTGTTTTAATAAAGCTAAAAGAACTTGCCAGACAGGCTACACAGACATAGAAAGATTGGCTGATGGCTCTGGGGTACATAGATCCTTTACATTTTCATGTAAATAACAATGTTTCACGTGAAACCTTAAAAGCTTGATGTTTCACGTGAAACCTTATTTTCCAATACAGAATTCACTAAATATCTTTCCCAATAAATCATCCGAAGAAAACTCTCCTGTAATAGAAGACAAAGCATTTTGGGCCAACATTAACTCTTCTGCCAATAGCTCTGAAGAGTTTTTATGGGTCAATCCCTTAATAACACATGCTTTCACCGTATTAAGCGCATCAATATGTCGAGACCTCGCGATATAAATGGTGTCATTACTGCTGTATGCCAAGCTACCTAACAAAATTTCGCGCAACGCCTCTCTTAGTAAATCAATGCCTAAATCTAATTTAGCCGAAATATAAATTGCTTTATGGTTGTTGTGTTCAGTAACTTTAGGTTCCCCATCAATTAGGTCTATTTTGTTATAAACCCATAGTATTTCTATATTTTTTGACAGCTTACTGACAATGTCTTTTTCATACTCACTAACGCCTTGTGTAGCATCGACCAAAACCATAGCTAAATGAGCATTCTTGGCGGATTCCCATGTTTTTTCAATGCCCAACAACTCTACCTGGTCGTTCGTAGCTCTTAATCCAGCTGTATCAAAAACATTTATCGGCACTCCATGAATAGAAATATTGCTAGTGATAGGGTCTCTGGTAGTTCCAGGAATTTCAGTCACAATTGCTTTTTCTTCGCCCACCAATTGATTTAAAAGGCTGGATTTACCAACATTTGGCTGACCAATCAAGACTAGATTAGCGCCCTCTTTCAATAACTGTCCATGCTTGGCAACCAATAGTATTTGATCCACTTCAGCAGCAATGTTATTTAGTCTTTCAATAACTTTTCCTTGTTCTATAAAATCTATCTCTTCTTCGGGAAAGTCTAAACACGCCTCAACAAACACCCTTAATTCAATCAGTTTTTTTAGTAAATCTTTGATTTTATTGGAAAATTTACCAGAGAGCGATTGGGCGGCGCTTTTGACTGCCTCAATAGTTGTGGCATTAATAACGTCAATAACCGATTCTGCCTGCGCTAAATCAATTTTATTGTTCAAATAGGCGCGCTTCGTAAATTCTCCCGGCTCTGCTAGTCGTGCACCATTATTAATACAAAGACTTAGTAAGGCGTTTAAGACAGCTTGCCCGCCGTGACCCTGAAACTCTACAACGTCTTCACCAGTAAATGATTTGGGGTTTGGGAAATACAGAACTAGGCCTTGATCGACAATTTCTCGCTCAGCATTGTAAAAGTTATGGAAACTAGCTTCTCTAGGAACTATCTGTCGAGAACAGATTTTTTTTGCTATGGCCAAAGCCTCTGGGCCCGACAAACGAACAATGCCTATACCTCCTACACCATTTGCAGTTGATATAGCAGCTATTGTATTTGTAGCGCTAAGCATTACCTTTCTTTTTTAATGCCTCAGCATGAATTTTATTATTCACGTACCACTGTTGGCCTATGGAAAGAATGTTGTTCACAAGCCAATATAAAACAAGGCCGGATGGGAAAAAGAAAAAGAAAACGCTAAATATAATAGGCATCATCATCATCAGCCTTGCTTGCATAGGGTCTGTTGGTTTTGGATTAAGCTTCATTTGTAAAAACATGGAAGCTGCCATGAGAAGCGGTAAGGGTCCCAGAGGAACAAACCACAAGGTACCAAACAGGCTATCAGGAACGGACAGGTCACCAATATACAAAAAAGGCGCGCCCCTTAGCTCTACCGATCCCAGAAGGACCCAGTAAAGTGCAATAAAAACAGGTATTTGGACTAATATTGGCAAACACCCGCCCAATGGATTAATTTTTTCTGTTTTGTACAGCTCCATCATAGCTTGTTGCATTTTTTGTTTGTCGTCGCCAAACTTTTCTTTCATGCTTTGCAGCCTAGGAGCAACCTCTCTCATTTGTGCCATAGATCTATAGCTGGCGGCAGAAAGTGGGTAAAACAATAACTTAATTAATATGGTTAGTAATATTATTGCTAAACCCCAATTTATTACGGCTTTCTGAATCCCAGATAAAACCGAAAATAATGGGGAGGCAATAAATGTAAGCCAGCCATAGTCAACGGTATAAGAAAGTCCTTCGGCAGCGGCCTTAAGATCGTCTTTGCTCTGAGGCCCAACAAACAGCTCAGACGTAAAAACCTTGGTGTCACCCGATCCAAGCTCACCAAGCGAAGCTAAAGTGCCGGAGGCGTATATATTTTCAGCAACTTTTTTTGAATATAATTCACGGGGAGTCTGTGGTGGCAAAATCCATGCTCCTGCAAAGTATCTTTGAATAATCCCTATCCAACCATTGTTGGTAATCAAAGAAAATGGTTTTTTATTCACATCATCAAAGGCCAGTTTAGTAAACTTGTCTTCATCATTAAAGTATGCCGTTCCTGTGAAAGAAGGCATCATAGCAGACCCTTGATTTGTAGTTCCATCATGGATGAATTGTAAATAAGTACTTGATTTTATTGTATTATTTGATTTGTTTAGGATACTGTAGGCAACATTTATAACATAACTATTCTTTGTAAACTTATAAGTTTTATTGACTTTTACAACTGAGTTTTCAAAAACCAATGGCACCTCTAGTTCGTTTTCGCTCATTTGGTAGCTGGTTTTCATTGCTAAAAATGTATCTTTATGAGTCGGTAGGCCTTCGCCAAGTAAGCCGGTTTGCGCTACATAAAGCAATGGGCTGGATTTGTCACTCATCAATAAATAGGGTGCGCCTTTTGCGTCCTTATGCTTCAAAAGCTCCAAAGACCGAATATCTCCACCAATATTGCTTATCGAAATATTATATAAATCCGTTGTAACCGTGATATGTGAGCTCTTTGCAAGCTGAAAGGTCGAATTAGATATAGGTTCATCACCTGCCAACACAATGCTTGACGAAGGGATGCTAGCGTCCTGTTGTTTTTCTGTCACTGCTGAAGTCTCCATCGGAGCCTGTTCTCTTTGCCACGAATCCCACAACAAAAGCAGAGAAAAAGAAAAAACAACAAAGAGAATTAAACGTTTAGTTTCCATATTATCCTTTTATTTTTTTGGCAGAGGATCTAAGCCTCCAGGAACCCCTGGGCGACACCTCAAAAGCCTTTTTATTGCAATCCAACTTCCCTTAAAAAAACCAAAGCTCTCTAAAGCCTCAATTGTATAGGCGGAGCAAGATGGAGTAAACCGACATTGCGTCCCAAAAAAAGGACTTAATGCAAATTGATAAATTTTAATAATAAGAATTACTAGGGCTTTCATATTTTGATTCTTTTTAAAAGATCAAGCAATTCTAGCCTAATAGAATTAAAATCAGAACGGTAATAAGACTGTTTAACTCTAAAAACGATATCTACGGGAACGCTTTTATCAAATTCATGCATTACAACTTCTCGAATTGAGCGTCTCATATAGTTTCTTCTAACCGCCCTTTTTTCAACTTTTTTTGCAACCACAAAGCCTATGCGGTAATGATTTTGAGTATTCGGAGCATAATGCAAAAAAATATGTTCCGAACTTAAGCGTTTTCTAAAATTAAAAACGGATGAAAAATCATCCGCGTTTAAAAGTTTGTATTCTTTATTCTGCAATTGAGAATACGTGCTAAATGCCTAGGCGCGCTCTTCCTTTAGCCCGTCTTGATGCAATCACAGCTCTTCCACCTCGTGTTTTCATGCGAACAAGAAACCCATGCGTTCTAGCGCGCTTAATTTTTGATGGTTGATAAGTCCTTTTCATTGGGTACTCCAGTACAATTTTTGAAGCCGAACAATACTCCAGAATCGCCTTATTGTCAATCAGAGAGACCAAAAATTTAATGGCTATGCCTGTGGATAACTTTTAAAATTTAGGCTACTATAAGAATCCCAAATTAATAAAAAAACAAAGAGATACTTGGTTAATGACACCCGAAGAAACATGGAAGCTATGTTTGAATTTTTGCGAAAAAGAGCTTTCTAAACAACAATATACAACGTGGATCAAGCCGCTAAGCGGTGATGTCGACGAAAAGCTTAAACAGCTGACTATATCTGCGCCAAATCAATTTGTTTTACAGTGGGTAAAAGAAAGGCTTAACGACAAACTACATAGCTTGCTTGAGGAAAGCACAAACATATCGAGCATAACTTACAATGTTAACAAAAAAACCAAAAAATCATTGTCGGTAGAAGCTATTATAACCGAAAGCCCTGACCCAAATAAAATCAAGCCAGTCAAAACAAACGGTCTCAACAAAAGCTTTAATTTTGATAACTTTGTTACTGGAAAAGCAAATCAGTTGGCTTGTGCCGCTGCAAAGCAAATTGCAGAAAAGCCCGGAACAACTTACAACCCTTTGTTTGTTTATGGTGGGGTGGGTTTAGGTAAAACCCATTTAATGCACGCCATTGGAAACCACTTAAAATCTATTCAACCAAACGCAAAAATTAAATATCTTCACGCAGAAAGATATGTACATGATGTTGTTAAGGCATACGAAAACAAGGACTTTGACAGCTTTAAGAAAAACTATCATTCTTTAGACTTATTACTAATTGATGACATTCAATTTATTGCCAAGAAAAACCGAACCCAAGAAGAATTTTTCTATGCGTTTAACGCCTTAATTGAAAACAAAAAACAAATTATTATTACCTGTGATAGCTATCCCAAAGAAATTGTAGGGGTAGATGAACGACTAAGAACGCGTTTTAGTTGGGGCCTTACTGTTTCGATAGACCCCCCCGAACTAGAAATGCGGGTGGCTATATTATTAAAAAAAGCGGCGGGAAACAAAATACAACTTTCCGAAGAGGTTGCTTTTTTTGTTGCCAAACAAATACGCTCCAATGTTAGAGAGCTCGAAGGAGCGCTCAACAGAATTGTCGCTATGTCTAACTTTACAGGAAGAGAAATAGACCTAAGCCTCGCCAAAGAATCGCTAAAGGACTTGATTGCTGTTAGAGGCCGGCAAATCAGCGTCGAAAACATCCAAAAAACAGTGGCGGACTTCTATAAAATTAAAATTGCGGACATACACAGTAAAAAACGATCAAGAAACTATTCTCGACCCCGCCAAATTGCGATGAGCCTTACTAGAGAGCTAACAAACCTGAGCTTTCCAGAAATAGGCGAAGCGTTTGGCGGGAGACACCACACCACCATAATGCATGCGTGTGATGAAATAGAAAGCCTTAGGCTTAGCGATCAAGCCATAGGTCAAGATCTTGGGTTTTTGACCCAAGTATTAAAAAGCTAGTTCTGGATAAGCTGTGGATAAGTTATGTATAAAAAATGGATAAGTCGTACATTTAAATGTATTAAAAAACTTATGCACAATTCATCCACACAAAGAAAACAGGTGATCCATAAGATAAAAAATGCATTAAATGTATGTTTTTAATGATGCTTTAGACGTAAACTTACAAAAGCATCCTTATTATTATTATTATTAAATATATAAAGAAGAAACTATGAATATAAAGATTAATCGAGATGTACTTTTAAAACCCCTGTCTAATGTTTCAGGTATCGTAGAAAAAAGACATGCCCTACCAATACTTTCCAATTTACTATTAGAGGGCCAGGACACCAACTTCTTAAAATTTACTGCTACAGACTTAGAGGTTCAAATTACTCTTAGCGCGAAAACTGAAATAGCCACAAACTTTTCTATTACCATAGCTGCAAGAAAGCTTTTTGATATAACAAGGTCTTTACCCGAAGGCAGCACTATTAATATTCAGGTTGAAGAATCTAAAGTAGTAGTTAAAGCAGGCAAGAGTAAGTTTAACTTGCAAACACTTCCAGCCAAAGACTACCCATTAATGAAATTAAATGAGGAAGAAAAAAAGAAAATAAGGGTTCCACAAAACCAACTTAAAGCAACATTAAAACAGGTTGATTTCTCAATGGCACAACAAGATATTCGTTATTATTTGAATGGCTTACTATTCGAAGTAGATGGTAAAAAACTTAATATAGTGGGAACAGACGGCCACAGATTAAGCTTTACATCTATAGAACTAAAAGAGCCACAAGAGAAGTTTCAAACCATAATTCCAAGGAAAACAATCTTAGAGTTGATAAAACTTTTAGACGAAACAGGTGAAGAGGTAGAAATTAATTTAACCAAAAATCAGGCTTATTTTAATTTTCAGGAAATAAGCTTAATAAGCAAAGTGATTGATGGAAAGTTCCCAGACTATCACCGTGTTATCCCTGTAGGACACGAAAACAAATTTGAAATAGATAGAATGCAGCTGTTGCTATCGATGCAACGAGCTTCTATTTTATCAAACGAGAAATACCGAGGAATAAGAATGGTTATTGAAAAATCTCAGTTAAAATTGATTAGCAACAATAGCGAACAAGAACAAGCAGAAGAAGAGTTAGATATAAATTACGATGGCCCTTCTATTGATATTGGATTTAATGTAACGTACTTAATTGATGTATTAACCAACATACAGTCAGAAAAATTAAATTTTGCCTTTAATGATTCTTCTAGCAGCTGTTTGATTACCATACCCAAAAATGAAGACTACAAGTATGTGGTTATGCCGATGCGAATTTAAATAAAAAAATAAGAGACAACACATGAGCGAAAAAGACGACTTAAACAACGCAGCCTACAACGCCGAAAGTATCAAAATTTTAAAGGGTCTTGACGCAGTAAGAAAAAGACCGGGGATGTATATCGGGGACACCTCCGACGGCAGCGGCCTTCATCATATGGTATTTGAGGTGCTTGATAACGCTATCGATGAGTCGCTTGCTGGTCATTGTGACGACATACAGGTGATCATTCATGCAGACAACTCCATAACAGTGACAGACAACGGCCGAGGAATACCAACTGACATTAAAGAGGACGACGAATTCAAGCGATCAGCAGCAGAAATAGTAATGACAGAGCTTCATGCGGGCGGAAAGTTTGACCAAAACTCTTATAAAGTCTCAGGCGGCTTACATGGCGTAGGAGTGTCTGTGGTTAATGCATTGTCTGAATGGTTAAGGCTGCGGGTTTACCGTGCCGGAAAAATCCATGAGGTCGAGTTCAAAAGAGGCGAAAGAATTGCCCCGCTAAAGGCGGTTGGCGACACAGACAAAACGGGAACAGAGGTAACATTTTTACCCTCAACAGAAACATTCACTAATGTTGATTTTCACTTTGATTTATTATGTAAGCGCATACGGGAGCTTTCATTCCTAAACAATGGCGTTAAGATCAAGTTGGTTGATCACCGCACGGGAAAGTCAGAAAACTTTGAATTTTCTGGGGGGATAAAAGGTTTTGTAGAGTACATGAATCGCTCAAAAACCGTTCTTCACCAAACACCCTTTCATGCGTTTGCGGAAAAAGATGGCATAACGATTGAGGTAAGCATGCAATGGAACGATTCTTACGGAGAGAACGTTCAGTGTTTTACAAACAACATACCCCAAAGAGATGGCGGAACTCATTTAACAGGCCTTCGGGCAGCCATGACCAGAACAATAAATACTTATATTGAGTCCAATGAACTAGCAAAAAAAGCCAAGGTAGATACCGGGGGTGATGACATGCGCGAAGGGTTGACTTGTGTGTTGTCGGTCAAGGTTCCTGAACCAAAGTTTTCTTCACAAACTAAAGATAAATTAGTTTCTAGCGAAGTTCAGCCGGTTGTGCAAGACTTGGTAGGAAAAAAATTAACAGACTACTTGTTAGAGCATCCTAAGGACGCAAAAATAATTTGTAATAAAATTGTGGATGCGGCTAGGGCACGAGAGGCAGCAAGGAAAGCAAGAGACATGACGCGAAGAAAAGGCGCAATGGACTCGTTGGGGCTTCCTGGAAAGCTGGCAGACTGTCAGGAAAAAGATCCTGAACAGTGTGAAATTTACCTTGTGGAAGGAGATTCAGCTGGCGGCTCTGCTAAACAAGGAAGAGATAGGAAAAATCAAGCCATTCTTCCATTAAAAGGTAAGATTTTAAATGTGATGAAGGCGCGTCTAGATAAAATATTGTCTTCACAAGAAATAACCACTCTAATTACTGCTTTGGGTGCAGGCATAGGGCAGGATTTTGATGTAGCCAAACTAAGATATCACCGCATTATTATAATGACCGACGCGGACGTTGATGGGGCACATATTAGAACCCTGCTACTCACCTTCTTTTTTAGACAAATGCCACAATTGGTTGAAAAAGGCCATATTTACATTGCTCAGCCTCCCCTCTTCAAGGTTAAGCAGGGAAAAGATGAGCGTTATTTGAAAGACGAACAAGAACTAGATCAGTATTTGGTCAATTCAGCACTAGACGGCGCAAGCTTGCTTACTAAAAAGGAGGGAGAGGTAATAACGGGTGGAGCGTTGAGCAGCCTTGCAAAAGAGATGGTGTTAACAGAGTCAGTTATAAGAAGATTGTCATCAAGGTATGACGAATCAATTGTCAGAGCCATCCATGATTTAGGGGAGCTGAATCTTGGAGATCAAAATGCCACACAGCAATATGCAGATCAGTTAGAGTCGATCATGTCAGCAAACAATATTAAGTTCGAAGTTAAAAGACATGAGACATCTCAAAATTTCTTTATAGAAATGAATCAATTTGTTCACGGCAATCTTCAAAGCAGCGTTATTGACGAGGAATTTTTGCTTAGTGGGGAGTACCGACAAATTATTAAGTCCTCAAACCTATTAAAAAATTTAATTGGAGACGGTGCAGTTATTACTCGTGGAGAAAAATCAAAGCCTGTTGCTAACTTTACTCAAGCATTAACATGGCTAATTGGTGAGGCGAAAAATACACTAAATATCCAACGATATAAAGGGCTGGGTGAGATGAACCCCGAGCAGTTGTGGGAGACGACTATGGACCCAACAGTTCGTAGGTTATTACAGGTAACCATCGAAGACTTTACAGAGCTTGAGGCAACCTTTGAGCGCTTAATGGGTGACCAGGTGGAGCCTCGAAGACAGTTCATCGAAGAAAATGCATTGGGTGCTAATAACCTCGATTTTTAATAATGACACTTAGTGAATTAAGATTTATTGTTGCTGTAGGAAGAGAAAAAAATTTTAGAAAAGCTGCGGAAAATTGTTTTGTCAGCCAACCAGCACTCAGTCTCGCGGTAAAAAAGTTAGAAGAAGAGCTAGGCATTGCCATCTTTGAAAGAAGCCGTACCGAGGTCAGCATAACTCAGGCGGGGCAAACAATAATAGATCAGGCAATAGTTGTTCTCGATGAAGCATCCAAAATTAAAGAAATAGCTCAACAGGGCGACGGACAGCTAAAAAAGCCATTCAAGCTGGGATTAATTTATTCGATTGCCCCTTATCTTCTCCCGCTGATTATCCCTTTACTTAGAAAGAGTGCGCCAGACATGCCTCTTGAAATAGAAGAGAATATTACCAAAATCCTTGAAGAAAAATTAAAAAAGGGAGCTATTGATGCTGCTATAGTGGCGCTACCTTTTGATATTCCAGGCGTTGAAGTTGTTGACTTATACGAAGAGCCATTCGTAACAATTGTGCCCATAAAGCATCCGTGGGCAAGCAACAAAACAATTAAATTACAATCATTAGCAAACGAAAAAGTTTTACTTTTAGACAACACTCATTGCTATAGTAATCAAGTGCAAGAAGCCTGCCCCGGCTTATTAAAGGCAGGAGCAATACAGAGCGGAAACTCATTAGAAACTATTAGAAGTATGGTGGCATCAAATCTTGGCATTTCTGTGCTACCTAAAAGCGCAACAACGCTTCGTCACGAAAACCCACTCGTAAAAGTAATACCATTTGATAAGCCGGGGCCGTTTAGAAAAGTTGTTTTAGCTTATAGAAAAAGCAGTGTGAAGAAAGATGCTTTGGAAGAAGTAGTAAGATCAATAAAAAAAATAAATACGCTTACGTTTAATTAGATAAAATATGTCAGGTAAGTAAGCACACTGTATTGCGAGGAGTCTAAATTATGATTGTCGGGGTCTTAAAAGAGCTTAAAAATTTTGAGTCAAGGGTTGCTGCAACCCCAGAAACAGTAAAGAAATTAAAAGCGCTTGGCCATAAAGTTTGGGTTGAAAAAGGCGCAGGAACAGCTTCGTCTATCAGCGACAAAGATTTTATAGATAGTGGCGCAACAATAGCATTGCGAAAGAAGGTTCTGACGGCAAGCCTAATTCTTATGGTTAGACCAATTGAAGCCCAAGAAATTAATAGCCTAACACCACCACAATATATGATTGGATTGTTAGAGCCTAGCAACAAAGAACATTCCAATCAAATATTATCTAAAAAACTCACAGCCTTTGCATTAGAGGCGCTACCAAGAAATTCAAGAGCTCAATCAATGGATGTGTTGTCATCCCAAGCAAATATAGCTGGTTACAAGGCAGTGATGTTGGCAGCAGATACTTACAAAAAATTTATGCCCATGCTAATGACAGCAGCAGGAACGGTTAAAGCTGCAAGAGTGCTAGTTTTAGGAGCTGGGGTTGCAGGATTGCAGGCTATAGCAACAGCAAGAAGGCTAGGAGCAATAGTTGAGGCCTCAGATGTGAGGCCTGCGGTAAAAGAACAAATAGAATCATTGGGAGCAAAGTCTATAGAAGTACCGTTTGAAACAGACGAAGAAAAAGACACGGCAGCAGGACAGGGAGGCTATGCTAAGGCCATGCCAAACTCGTGGCTTAAACGTCAAAAAATTATAATTGCAGAAAAAGCAGCCCAGGCAGACATAATTATTACTTCAGCATTGATTCCGGGGCGTGAACCTCCGATTTTAATATTAAAAGAGACAGTCGCTAAAATGAAGTCGGGTTCAGTGATTGTTGATATGGCTGCCGGAACAGCTAAAAATGGGTCGGGGAATTGCCCGCTTACAAAAGCAAACCAAAATATAGTTATTAATAATGTAACTATTATTGGAAAAACAAACTTACCATCTCTATTAAGTGCGGACGCTTCAGCATTGTATGCGCGCAATATATTTGAATTCATAAAGCTTTTGCTTAACGAGCAAGGCGATCTTTATATCAACAGGGAAGACGAGCTAGTGACAAGCTGTTTAATTGAAAAGGACAAAAAATGACTGATTTATTAACAGTGCAAAATATCACCATATTCGTTTTAGCAATTTTTGTTGGATACCACGTAGTCTGGAATGTTACCTCCGCTCTTCATACTCCACTGATGTCGGTAACAAACGCGATTTCAGGGATTGTAATTGTGGGGGCAATACTACAAGTAGTGGAAGTTAACGGCAATTTACTAACATTTAGCAGCATTTTAGGAGCAATTGCCATATTTTTTGCCTCTATTAATATTTTTGGTGGATTTTTTGTAACCCAAAGAATGCTGGAAATGTTTAAGAAAAAAACAGACAAAAAAGTGAAGGAAACAAATAAAGATGATTAATCAGACAACAGCTGTATTGCTTTATTTAGTTTCAGCAATTTTCTTTATTCTAGCCTTGCGAGGGCTATCTTCTCCAAACTCTGCAAGAAACGGCAATAGGTTTGGCATGGCAGGAATGACGATAGCAGTTATAACAACCTTGCTGGTCGGCAAGGAATTAGTGTCATGGCTAATAGTTCTTCCGCTTATTCTTGGTGCAAGCATAGGAATCGTTGCAGCACGCAAGGTAGAAATGACTAAAATGCCGGAATTAGTAGCCTTAATGCACTCATTCGTAGGATTAGCCGCTGTACTTATTGCATTGGCTGCAGTATTAAACCCTATTGAAATTCACACCACAACACAGCGCATCGAACTGTTTATCGGGGCGTTTATCGGGGCAATTACTTTTTCAGCCTCAATAGTCGCTTTTGGAAAATTATCTGGAAAATTTGGAGCAAGAGCGATATTGTTTAAGGGACAACATTGGTTAAATCTAGCCTTAGCTATATTAATGATTATATTTGGAGCGATATTTTTTCAAACAGAATCAATTTCTGCTTTTATGTTGATGGCTCTGATAGCGCTCATTTTAGGAATTACCTTAATTGTGCCGATTGGCGGGGCAGATATGCCCGTAGTAGTATCGATGCTTAATAGTTATTCCGGCTGGGCCGCAGCAGGAATTGGTTTTACTCTTAATAACTCAGTTCTGATTATTGCCGGTGCGTGCGTTGGCTCCTCAGGGGCTATTTTGTCTTATATTATGTGCAAAGCGATGAACCGTTCAATCATATCTGTAATGTTAGGAGGTTTTGGGGCGGAGGCATCTGAAGACATATCAGCTAATTCAGAAAAACCATACAGATCAGGGTCTATAGATGATGTTTCTTATCTGATGGCTAATGCTGAAACTATTATTATTGTCCCCGGTTATGGTCTAGCCGTAGCAAGGGCTCAGCATGCCCTTCAAGAGCTGACTACAAAATTAATAGACAAGGGAGTAAAAGTGAAATATGCAATTCATCCAGTAGCTGGAAGGATGCCTGGGCATATGAATGTATTGCTGGCTGAGGCTGATGTTCCTTATGAGCAAGTGATAGAAATGGAAGAGATAAATAGTGACTTTAGTCAAACGGACGTCGTATTAGTAATTGGCGCAAATGATGTTGTAAATCCAGCAGCAAAAACCCCTGGAAGCGCAATATATGGAATGCCGATATTGGAAGCACAAAAGGCAAGGATGATCATTGTAAACAAAAGATCAATGGCCCCAGGATATGCAGGCTTAGATAACGAGTTATTTTATTTAGACAAAACAATGATGCTTTTTGGTGATGCTAAAAAAGTGGTAGAAGATCTGGTAAAGTCGATAGAATAAATTGACGAAGCCAGGCTTTTTTAAAGTAAGATTAATCAAATTATGGCTCATTCAAAATGTACGAACGTTTTTTAATTTACTTCCTCTCGCATACAACTGAGTTTGTTATAGGGGCACTATCGTTATCCATAGGCATTGTTTTTATCTCAATCATCTTTGTTTTATTTGATAAGCCTGTATCAGCTGGCGAAGCTAAGCTCCACAAAAACAAAAATAAGAAAGAACTAAAAATCAAATACAGCAAGGAGTTCTTAAAGCGGGTAAAAGGAATAGACCTCGACTTGAGGTAAGTGCAACCCCTATTTAGTCTTTATATAACTATAAAGCTTGAATAAGAGAAAAACAGTAGGACATCAATAAAGCTAACGTCCAAAAGATATGAAATAAATATGTCATATCAAAATGATAGGCACATTACAAATAAATGTGTTACTGCGAATCATTATCATTAGCATTATCAGCGGTATGAGATAGGTGGCCCGAATAACGCTCGAGCCAAGCGGTAATAGGAAATACAGGAGGAATTACTATTACAACACCAATGACGTTGCAAGCTCCTCCAAGGTCAGGGTTGAAGTGCTAAACAAATAAAAAGCTTTCATTGGCTGAAAAAACTTCATAGAATTAAAAGTACTTCCTAACATTAAAAGTAAAAAAGTCCTGACGGTTAGTTAATGGCTGTCGTCAATTGTTTAAACAGGGGGACTAATGGATTTTAAAGAAATACATGGTTTGCTGATATCTCAGAATAATGCAGATTTAGAATCTGGAGCTGAGGCAATTTTTATAGCATTAAACAAGGCCCTCATAAAGCATTTTGAAGGACAGTGGCGCTTGGCGAACCAAGAAGCATTAGATCTTAATCAAGAAAGCTTAATAAGTATTATAAAGAAAGCGGCGATGGTTAATGAGCCAGAAAAATTCGAAGCGTGGTGCTGGACAGTTGCAAAGAACAAAGCTAGAGACTATTTAAGAAAAACAAAAAGAGAAAAAGAATTTATAGAGTTTAATTCAGATAAATATGTCGACGAATCAACAATAGAGAATATGGATAACGTAGAAAGTGACAACGATGATTGTGTGAGAGAGGGGTATGAACGGTTTGCGTTAAAAAATCCTAATCATGGTTATGCGCTTGACCTGCAACAAGATGGATATCCCATCAAAGATATTGCTATTCGAATTGATAGAACACCCGCAGCAACAAAAGAATATTTGTCGCAGTGTAGAAAAAAATTAAAAACCTATATTAAGCATTGTATGGAGTTAGATTAAATTATGAGCACAGATAGAGAAAAGAAAATCGATGATGGTTGGCTGGCTGTCCTAAGAGGAGATGTTGTAACGAACCTTAATAAAACCTGGCAACTAAACGCCAAGCTAATTCGTTCGATTATTCAAGAGAGAAGGGAGGCGAGAGACCAAGAGTTAAACATTGGCGAGCCCAAAAGATTAGAAAGGTACATGGAGGCATTGGTTCGTGAAGGCATATTAAAGGATAAGAAAAAATTAACCAAAGAAAGATTCACGAAATGGATAGCGGCCTTGTTATTTGGCGCATCAGTTGTATGGGCCGCTAACGAGCTTATTAGAGTCGATAGTTTTTTACAAACAGAGGAAAGCCCAACAACAATAACAAACAAGGTAAATAAGCCCTTTGCATATATTACGGATAAATATGGATCCTTTACGGGATTTTGGTCAAAACTTCAATTAAGAATTCTTTCGCCAGCGCGATTTGATGAGCCCTTTGAATTACAGGGTAAAAAGTGTGGCCCAGAGCATTTGTCTTTATCAGCTTGTTTGGCTATGGCAGAACAAGGCGATAAGAATGCGCAATTTAATATGGGTCTGATGTATGAAAAAGGAATCAATGTTCCTCAAGACAATCAAAAAGCAAAAGACTGGTATAAAAAAGCGGCGGCACGAGGAAGCCATGCAGCAAACATAAATTTGAATTATATGTTTGATAATGTTGATTAATTAACTAAAGCTATATCCTGACCTTCACGAAATGGGTTCGTCATCAAGATGAACCCATTTTTTTTAGGAAATTATGATGCTCAAAAAAATTACTGTTATATTAAGTCAGCTCCTTTTGATGTTCTCTATACCTTCACTCTCGCAGGCCTGTAATGAGAAAAATTTTTGGCAATCATGGTACCCCAAAGGCCAATTCAAGGGATTTGGTAACCCACCAGAAAAAATAGAAGTCGCAAAAGCTCAATATCATTTCGCAGAGCTGTATATTAAAGGAAAGAAATTAACTAAAGATTACACCAGGGCGCTGGACCTTTATAAGCAAGCTGCAGATAGCGGTATAGAACAGGCAAATTTTAAATTAGGGCTGATGAATCATTATGGCAAAGGTAAAGCAAAAAATTTATCAGAAGCCTATATGCATTATCAAAAAGCAGCAGCAAAAAAAATGCCAGAAGCACAATTCAATTTAGGTTTAATGAACCGCTATGGCATTGGAAAGAAAAAGAATTTAGCACAAGCACTTGAATGGTTTACAAAGTCTGCGGGTACCCAATATACGATAGATATAAATGGATGCCCAAACATTTCTGAAGGGATTGTAGAGTCTCAATTTAATCTAGGACAGATGAACCATTATGGCTTAGGAACAATAAAGAATATGCATGAGGCGGCACACTGGTATAAAAAAGCTGCCGATAATAAGATGAAGGAAGCCCAATTTAATTTGGCGAAATTATTTACAACCGGAGAAGGTGTCTCTTATGACTTAGACCAAGCCATAAAGTATTATGATTTAGCTGCAAGTCAAGGTTTAGGTGAAGCACAGCTGAATCTTGCCCAAATATACCATTACGGACCAAGCTCAATGCAAGATCATTACAATGCTCATCGATGGTACGTAAAGGCTTCTCAGAAGGGTATAAAAGAAGCATATTTTAACTTAGGCTTAATGGCACAATATGGAAGAGGAATTACACAAAATTATATATCCGCTCGCAATTATTATTTAAAAGCGCTAGACGACAACATACCAGAAACGTATTTAAATCTAGGATTCTTGTATCATTATGGCTTAGGTACCCCAGTCGATAACAAAAAAGCATTTGAATATTTTAATAAGGCTGCAGCAAAAGAATTGGTCCAAGCAGAATATCATATGGGCATTCATTACCGTGACGGGCGATGGGTTGAAAAAAATAATGACAAGGCAGCTCATTGGTTTCATAAAGCGGAAAATTCAGGGCTGATTAAACCAGAGTTGTTATCAGAAAGCTTTTCAATGCGTGAACCAGAAGATGTTCAGCTTTATGTCGCGAACTAGAAATAATCATGTCTAGAGTAAGCGGTATAATTAAATTGCTGTTGCTGATTGTTGCTTTCGGTAGCTTAGTAGCAGTTATTGATTCTGGAACTAGTGAAAGAATAAAAAATGTAGCAAGGTTAAACGGCGATGGTGGTTGAGATTATTTAAAACCACCCTTGCTTCGTTCTTTACTTTTTTCACTGCCCTCAAAAAAGTCAGGCTGATCAATAAGCTTTAAATAGTTTTGAAAAATATCGACTTCCTTAGTATCATATTTGTCTTTAATATCTTCAGTTGGAATGTCGTTTGATACGATTACTGGATCACCCATTTTCCAATTAGCGGGTGTAGATACCTTGTGTTTTTCAGACAATTGCAACGCGTCAACAATGCGAACAATTTCAGTGAAATTACGCCCGACATTTTTTGGGTAGACAAGAATGGTTTGAACAATTTTATTGGAATCTATTATAAAAACTGATCTAACAGTTTCTTTTACGCCACTTCCAAGAGAGTTTGAGTTTGGCTTTGCTTTGGGGTGATACATACCATAGTGCATAGCAATAGATAAATCTTCATCTGCAATAATTGGATAGCGAACATCAGTATTTTCCGATAAATTTTCTACAATTCCTATTAATGAAGTATTATTTTTTAAACTATTCTTGTACTCATTAATGTGTGGAATCCACTCCAAGTGATCTGCAACTGACCCACTACTTAATGCTAAAATCTTAACATCTCTTTTCTCAAAGTGTGGCTGTAATTTTGCAACTTCAGCCAGCTCAGTTGTACATACCGGAGTAAAATCTGATGGATGAGAAAATAAAATGACCCAATTACTCCCTGACCAATTATAAAAATTTAACTTACCTAGGCTGGTGCTGGCATTGAAGTCTGGAGCAATATCTCCAATTTGTAAGGCAAACAAGTTATGAGTAAAGAATAAACTAATAGCCGCAATTTTTTTTATTGTTACTAAAATATGAGTGTAATTATTTGTCATAAAACGGATAATCAGAATAACCTTTCTCATCCCCACCATAGAAGGTAGCTTGATCTGGCTCATTAAGCGGAAGCCCATGTTCAAGCCTATATACTAAATCGGGATTAGCTATGAAGGGCACTCCAAATGCTACCAAATCGACTGTTGTCGATTCTGCTAAATCTTTGTCATAGCCATTATTTGCCATGCTTGCTAAACCGCCGTTTTCTTTAAATAAGGAATAAAGCTTGTCATAGTTGAAGGGTATATTTTGTCTGTCACCCCCTGTTTGACCTTCTATTGCGTGCATATAAGCTAAAGCCTTTTTACCTAACTGCGTCGCAACGTATGCAAACAGTTCTTCTGGATTTGAGTCGTTGATATCGTTAAAGTTTGAGGTGGGCCCAATTCTAAAACCAATCCGATTGTTAGGGTATATAGAAGATACAGCATCAATGATCTCTAACAAAAGTCGGGCTCTGTTTTCTATGGAACCACCATACCTATCTGATCGTTTATTGGAGCTGTCCCTAAGAAATTGATCAATTAAATAACCGTTTGCAGCATGGATCTCTACCATATCAAAACCAGCTTTTTTAGCGTTAAATGCTGCTTGACGATAATCTTCAACGATGGTTCCTATCTCAAACAATTCTAATTCCCTTGGTTCAGAAACCTCCGCTGAGCCTGATTGTAACCAAATAGATGCCTTAGCCTTAATTGCAGATGGAGCTACTGGGTTTTGATTTCCTGGTTGAAGATCGGTATGCGATATCCTTCCTACATGCCAAAGTTGAAGACAGATCTTCCCACCCCGTCCATGGACTTTATCCACTACATTTTTCCAGCCATTTGTTTGTTCTTCGGTATATATTCCCGGAGTCCAAGAATAGCCTTGGCCTTGCTGACTTACCTGCGTTGCTTCAGCAATAATTAGCCCTGCACTTGCCCGCTGAGAATAGTAATCGGCCATGATAGCTGTTGGAACGCCAGATACTGTTGCTCGGCTTCTAGTTAGTGGAGCCATGACTATTCTATTAAATAGGGAGATTTCACCCAACGACGTAGAGTTATATAAAGTAGTACTTTGATGTGCGTTTATATTATTTTTATTGGCGGTAGAAAAATCAGGCTCTTCTTTTTTGTATTCTATTTGTTTGATATTTTTTGCGCTATGTTTGTCCTCATCAATTGTATCCGCAAGCTTATGATTAACATCTGCATGACCAGCCTCGTCGTCTCTAACGACTTTTATGACATCAATAAGCCTAGCCTCAGGTTTAAGCTTCCAGTAATTTATAGCAATTTGTGGTGCTGCAACATTGAGAGACAGGTCGTTTTCTACTTGCTCCAAGTAAGCTGTATAGCTAATAACAGCTTCTTCTTCAAAATAGCCAACTAGACGATGAGCTGTTCGAGGAAAAAATACATAAAGAATAAAATAAAAATGCCAAAAAAGAGCTTGAGCAAAAAGAATTAAGCCTCTTTCAAACCAGTTAGGTTTAGCAATTTCTATGAAAGTCATAAGATGCATCCTTTCATTTTCGGCTTCATCAAGAAGAATTTTAATCCAACCTCGGTCACTCTGCATTTTTCGTAAGCATTTTAAATGAATCCACATGCCTGCAACCATACCAGGGACGGCGGCGACCGTTTCTAAAACAACAGCACGATGACCATAGCGTTTAGAAAAAAATGTATCTGCAAAAAAACGTAAAAATTTAGTAATAAGAATGGCAACATAATCGCTGGCATTATCGGGCTGACGGTGCTCTAACATTTAGGGCTTTCCTAGGAAAATGAGAAATTTTTCTTCAAGAGCATATTTTAAATTATTTATGAATATAATTCGAGCTTTGATTAAGCTAAATCCAGGAAAAATTATTTTAAATCGATGATAAGTGCTTGTTGAATATTGGGAGGTATTACCATTTCAGTTTTGTAAAAAGGATGGTCAATGCCGAATGTAATGGGAAGCCCAACTTTTGCACTAGCGACCATCGAAGGGCTAAGTTCAAATCGCATAAAATGCACAGCTGAAGTTTTGTCTTCTGTTTCGCGATCCATGTCTTCATTGCAAATAGCATAGACTTTTTCATTACCCTCGACGTTAAACCAAACGGAACGTTCTACACCAATCAGTTTGGTTAAGGCATTTTTTCGCTCTTCAACATTACCATATTCGATCATGAAGGTCGCTTTCCAATTGCTGCCGTCGGGAATTAAGGTGTTGTATACCTCGAGCTCTTGTTGAATACCTTCAGCCTCAAAAATTCGTTCAATTCTCAACATCTCTTGAATTTGATACTGCATAGTCATACGGTCTTCAAAATAAATGACAGCATGGTCATTGAGAGCGAGGCGCCTATTTTTTTTATGCGCCATTACCTGACTGCGGAATTCATTTCTGATTTCGGCATATTTTTCGAGGTTAAATAAATCTTGTCGGGTGAGATGGGTCATAGAGAATTAGATTTGATAGGCTTTTCTTAATAAGGTCATGGGATGTTCGGGCGAACTCCCATCATTTCTTGCATGACTAATATGATGTCCCGCCATGGCACAATCACTGCCATAGTGGTCTGGTTGGGATTCGTTAATACGGCTCACAATAGGCTTAACAATTTTCATGGCATACGCATGGGATTCTTTTTTTACCGCGTAGGTACCATCATGGCCAGAACAACGTTCGATGCTTTCTACCGTTGTGTCTGGAATTAAGCTTAGGGTTTCTTTCGTTTTAGGCCCGATATTTTGTACGCGTTGATGGCAGGCAGCATGATAAGTGACCTTACCTAATCCTTGTTTAAAGTCCTTAAGAAATTTGTCTTCCCTATTTCGAAGCATTAAATACTCAAAAGGATCATAAAATGCATTTTTTACCTTAATAACATCCGGCTCATCTGGAAACATTAGAGGCAGTTCTTGTTTGAACATTAATACACATGATGGAATGAGCGAGGTTAAATCCCATCCTTCGTCGACTAACTCTGCTAAGAGAGGAATATTAACGTTCTTTGCTTTTTCTACCTCCTCTAAATTGCCCAGCTCTAATTTTGGAATCGCACAGCAAGTTTCTTTTTTGGTTAGGCGGATCTGAATTTTGTTGTGTTCAAACACTACCACTAGGTCCTCAGCAGGCCCAGGTTCATTTCGATTCATAAAGCAGGTGGCAAATAATGCGACCTTGCCAGCAGTCTTACCAGCTGACTCAGGAACAATATTGCTTTGATGATTTTTTAACCGTTTGCGCAAGTTATTACTTTCAAATTTAGGAAGCCATGCTTTGGAATGAATACCCGCCATTATTTCTAAGCCTTTTCTCACGACCCCAACTTTATTAACCACATTAACCGTCTGCGCAATAATTGGGATGCCTACAAATTTTCCGACATTATCGGTGCTAGTTAAAATTTTGTCTCTTAGTTTGACGTCGCCTTTTTTATATTTAATAGCTTTTGCACGTAGCATCAAATGCGGAAAATCTACATTCCATTCATGAGGCGGCACATAAGGACATTTAGTCATGTAACACATATCACATAAGTAACATTCGTCCACCACTTTGGTAAAATCTTCTTTTTTTATGCCATCCACTTCCAGTGTTGGTGATTCATCGACCAAGTCAAACAAAGCTGGAAAAGACTGACATAGATTGACGCACCGACGACAGCCGTGACAAATGTCAAAGACCCGTTCCAATTCTTTATTTAGCGAATCTTCATTAAAGTAATCAGGATTTTTCCAGTCAATAGGATGACGGGTAGGAGCCTCCAGACTTCCTTCTTTTGGTGTTGTCATAAGAGCCTTAAGAATAAAAAAAGCCGGGGGTTAACCCGACTTTAAATTTACATTGCGACTAATTCGCCCAATGCTTTTTCGTATCGATTAGCATGGGAGCGTTCGGCTTTGGCCAATGTTTCAAACCAATCAGCAATCTCATCAAAACCTTCTTCTCTCGCTGTTTTTGCCATTCCAGGATACATATCAGTATATTCATGAGTCTCGCCGGCAACGGCAGCTTTTAGGTTATTTTCAGTAGAGCCTATTGGTAGTCCTGTCGCAGGATCCCCACATTGTTCAAGATACTCTAAATGGCCATGGGCATGCCCCGTTTCACCTTCTGCGGTTGAACGAAATAATGCAGCTACATCGTTATAACCTTCAACATCAGCTTTTGCTGCGAAATAGAGATAGCGACGATTTGCTTGTGACTCCCCTGCAAATGCATCTTTAAGATTTTCTTCTGTTTTACTTCCTTTTAGTGCCATGTTTTCACCTCGCTTTTAAAAAATACTTTAGTTGTGAATAATATGATGCCAATTGAAAAGCAGTGCTTCATTTTGAGTTTAGTCTTTTTTTTAAACTTTTTGGGCTGTAAACATTAAAATTAGATCATTTTAATGATAATAATTAGTGAGATTTTAGACGGGCAGTCTTTTCTTGCGAGGGGCTTTTTTGGCCAACCAATCCCAGGCAAAAATCGGTAAGACATGCATGATCCTTCCTATAAGATTCATTTGCCAAGGCACAATTAAAAACTTCTTCTTGTTTTTAATGGCCTTTACCATGACTTGTGCCGCTCGGTCAACGGGCATTAGAAAAGGCATCGTAAAGTCATTTGCGTCAGTCATAGGACTTTTAATATAACCAGGAGCTATGGTTGTAACATGTATATTGTCAGAAGCCAGCTCAATTCGAAGACTCTCTAAATAATTTGTGAGGGCAGATTTTGAGGCACTATATGCACCCGCCCCTGGTAGCCCACGAATTCCCGCAACACTTGATACCCCTACTAACTGGCCAAAACCTCGCGCTTTAAATGGCTTAATAAATGGGTGAAAGATATGTGCAGCTCCAACAAGGTTGGTCGCAATAATTTTTTTAAAAATGTCTAAGTCAGAAAAATTCTCAGTCATTGTGCCTGAGCTAATACCAGCATTGGCAATAACAATATCAGGAGTTCCGTGCTGAGCCATAAATGCTTCGGCTGCCCATCGACATTGAGCAAGGTCTGTTACATCAACGGAGTAGATTAAAGCTTCGCAGGGAAGTTTATCTTGAATTATTTTTAAGGCATCCTGATTTCTTGCCATCAGGCCAAGCACAGCGCCTTGCTTAGCATATTCTATTGCAAGAGCCTTTCCTATCCCAGAATTAGCCCCCGTAATGATAACTTTGAGCGGCATGCCAAAGTTAATTTTTAGCTTTGTCTTTACGGATGTTGCCTACTATGTAATTTACTAGCTCTATAGTATTTTTTTCACCACCAGCCATTGTTGAGGATGTTAAATATCTACCATCAATAATAATGGATGGAACACCTGTTGCTCCTGCTGCTCTAAATAACCTCTGAGATTGTGAAAGTTTAGCCTTCATCGAAAAAGTGTTGAATGCAGCCTGAACCTCATTAATGTCTTTTTTTGCTTCAATGGCAATCCATTGTATTGCGCTTTGCTCACTTCCGGGATCGACAGCTTTAGTTTTATGTATGGCATCAAACAGTTTTTCATGCAGCTTTTTATCTAGACCCAGTGTTTCTAAAGCGTAGTACGCTTTAGCCATTGGAATCCAATCTTGTCTTGGAACGGCAGGAATCTTTTTAAATACAACGTCTTTGGGAGCATTATCGGCCCATTTATCAATATAAGAATCTATTTTGTAGCAATGGATGCACCCATACCAAAAAAGCTCCACTACCTCTATTTTTCCAGGAGAGTCAGTTGGAATGATTTCTTTTGTTTGTTTAAAATTAACACCCGCCTTAGGCTCTACCCCGTATGCTGTGAAAGCAAGCATCATTGAAACTAATAATAATAATGTTCTCATCATGGCTATCCTCATTTAATTAATTATTTACTCAGCTTTAGGTCTTGTTAGCTTAATTAAGTTCGCTTTAAAACCTTCTTTTAATAATTTTTCTCTCATATTCTTGCTCGTCTCGTAATCATCATATGGCCCAACACTCACTCTGTGGAAGGTATTATCTCCAATTTTCGCAGACATAATAACTGATTCGAAACCCATAAGAGCTAACTTAGCTTTTAAGTTATCTGCAGGAGCTTGTTCAGAAAATGCGCCCACTTGAATATAGTAATCAATTTGTCGCTCATTGGTTCTTTTCTTTTGGATATCTTCACTATTGTAGGCTGATGACTCCTTTGGAAGTGTTTGATAAAAATCATAGTTAGTATCTTCGTCAATATTGATAACGTCATCTTCACCAATAGCTGAATTAACTTCAATGCATGAGCCTTCCGTTTCTTTTGAAACGAACGGACTTTTACCATTGGTAATAAATAAAGTCACTGCAATTGATATTAAAATGCCTAGCAATAAACCAAAAAATAAACCGTTGGTAAAAGGGGTGCCCTCAGCCTTTTTTTCTTTAATTGTTCTGTAGTCTTCAGCCATCTAATTTCCTTTACATTGAATCTGGAGCAGAAATACCCAGAAGATTTAAACCATTTTTTATTATATGTTGCGTTGCATAAATTAAAGACAACCTACCGTTTTTTTCATTGTTATTGTCAACAAGGAATTTGGTGTCATTATAATAGCCATGAAGATCAGCCGCACATTCTTTTAAAAAGTTTGCGATTTGATGGGGGGCTAATTCTTTTGTGGCGGTTTCTATTATTTCTGGAAATTCTTCTATTTTTTTTATTAATTTTTTTTCTATTAAAGTTTCATACCTATATTCTTCGACACTTCTTAGCGAATTAAAGTCCCCACCCCATTGTATTAGGACTCTTTGAATTCTTGCATGAGCATATTGAATATAATAAACAGGGTTGTCGCTGTTCTGTGATTTAGCAAGATCTATATCGAAGACTAATTGCGAATCCGCGCGCCTAGCTACCAGAAAGTAACGAGTAGCATCACAGCCGACCTCATCAATCAAATCGCGAAGAGTGACATAGCTTCCGGCCCGCTTTGATATCTTAACTTCCTGCCCGTTTTTCATCACCGTTATCATCTGGTGAAGAACATATTCCGGCCAATCAGCCGGGATACCTTTATCTAAACCTTGAAGCCCAGCTTTCACTCTATTAACAGTGCTGTGATGATCTGCCCCTTGCTCATTAATAACTCTCTTAAAACCCCTTTCCCATTTATTGAGATGGTAGGCAATATCAGGAACAAAATAAGTAAAGGCCCCATCACTTTTTTGCATCACCCTGTCTTTATCGTCTCCAAAGGAGGTTGTTTTTAACCATAATGCCCCATCTTTTTCATACGTATAGCCCTTATTTTTTAAGATTGTAATGACATCTTCAATCTTACCTGCTTCATAAAAGGAGGACTCAAGGCTATATACATCAAAGTGAATTTTAAACGCTGCTAAATCTTGGTCTTGTTCTTTTCTCAGGTAATGGACACCATAGTTTTTTATAGCATCATCATCAGCGATATCAGCTGCCGAGAGAACAGTTCCAGAATTACTTTGAATGGTAGATTTTTGAAGGTAGGCATTTGCTATGTCTTGGATATATTCACCGCGATAACCGTCTGCAGGAAAAGCAGGATCTTCAGGCGATATGTTCATACACCTTGATTTAATTGACGTCGTTAGGTTGTCTATTTGTGCCCCTGCATCATTATAATAAAACTCTCGAGTGACATCCCATCCAGAAAATTCAAAGAGCCTTGCCAAACAATCCCCGATAGCCGCACCTCTGCCATGGCCCACGTGCAAAGGTCCAGTTGGGTTGGCTGAAACAAATTCTATTTGAATTTTTTCATGCCCACCACGGTTGTTTCTTCCATAATCTGTATGCTTCTCTAGAGCATGGTTGATAATTTCATTATGTGTTTTTGGGCTAAAGTAAAAATTAAGAAATCCGGCTCCTGCAATTTCTATTTTGCTAAATGATTCTGTAGGTGGAATTTGTTCAACTATGTCTTGCGCAACTTCACGAGGTGATTTTTTAAGAGCCTTAGCCATTACCAGCGCAATGTTAGAGGATAAATCGCCATGATCTATGGATTTAGGCCGCTCAATAATAATTTGCGATTGAGCCATTTCAGGAGTCATTTTTTTGACAATTGAAAAAAGTAAATCAGTAAGGTGAGCTTTCACAAGGTTACAATTAATATATTTTAAAAAAGATATTTTACCCTATCCTGTAGTTTACTTCTTAAGGAATCATAAGTAATTGTAATGAAAGAAAGCCAAAAAATATTAAAAGTGGCATTAGATGTTCCCTTGGATCGATTATTTGATTATTTAAATAATGGACAAGCATTTACAGTAGGCCAGTATGTAAAAGTATCGTTTGGAAGTAGGGTCTTGACGGGGGTAATTTGCGGCTTTGCTAATGAGTCTTTGTTGTCTGAAGATAAGCTTAAGAAAATTATGCATGTAGAGCCTGAGGTAATTTTTGATAATGATCTATTGCGCTTATTAGAATTTTCTGCAGATTATTATCACCATCCTATTGGCCAAACTATTTTATCTATCGTTCCCTCTCGCATTAAGCAAAACAAGTATCAATTGCGTGTAAAAGAAATAGTATACAAAGCGACTAACGAGTTAACCATCGAATGGATTGAGGCATTACCCAAAAGGCAAGTGACTTTAAGAAAAGTAGCAACTAAACTATTAGGTGAGCCTATCCGAAAGACCGCACTAAAAAATATTGCTTCTAATGCAGGCAAAGCCATTCTTGATTTGGTTGAGACAGGTGTTTGTTTCTCTGAAGAATGGAGGGAGGAAACTAGTTATAAAGATGATATTCGGCCATCTTTGAACAAAGAACAGCAACTAGCTATTAACAGCATAAAAGATAATAACAACTTTGTGCCATGGCTCCTTTACGGAGTTACGGGCAGTGGAAAAACAGAAGTATATTTACATTTAATTGAAAAGTTTCTAGGGGAGGAAAAATCCCAAATTCTAGTCTTAGTGCCAGAAATTAATTTAACCCCTCAATTAGAGTCACGGTTTCGCGTACGGTTTCCCGATACAAATTTAGCTGTGCTTCATAGCAACCTTTCAGATATCGAGAGGCTTGATAATTGGCGCCAAGCAAAGTCCGGAGCTGCCTCTATTATTATTGGTACTCGTTTGGCAGTTTTTACCCCCCTAAATAATTTGAAACTCATTATTATTGATGAAGAGCATGACCCCTCATTTAAGCAGCAAGATGGCCTTAAATATCATGCAAGAGATATCGCTATGGTGAGAGCTAGAAATAACGACATCCCTATTATTCTAGGAACAGCCACACCATCTTTGGAAAGTTGGCTTAATGCAAGCAAAGAAATATCAAAATATCAGTTACTGAGATTAAAGGCCCGAGCAGCGCTTGATGCATCATTACCAGAAATAAAAACAACACCCTTAAATAGCAACAAGGATCAACCTATCTCACCGTTAATATTAAAAGCCCTTAAGCGACGCATAGAGCTTAAACAACAATCATTAATTTTTATTAATAGGCGTGGATATGCTCCCGTTTTAGTTTGCTCAAGTTGTGGTTGGAGTGGGTCATGCCATCAATGTAGCGCAAGGCTTGTCGTTCATCTTAAAGATCAAAAAATGCGTTGCCATCACTGCAATTATGAATGCCCAATAGCATTACAATGCAAGGAATGTGGAAATACCGATCTGCATCCATTAGGATCCGGCACACAAAAAATTGAAGACCAAATTAAGGCTTTGATTCCATCAGCCCATATACTCAGGGTTGATCGAGATAGTATGCGAAAGAAAAATGCCCTCCATGAGCTTTATGAAAAAACGCATAAGGGAGACATTGATATATTAATTGGCACGCAAATGTTAGCGAAGGGGCATGATTTCCCAAACCTAACGTTGGTGGTGGTGTTGGATGCTGATAATGCTTTATATAGTACTGATTTTAGAGCATCGGAGCGGTTATTTTCACAGCTTATGCAAGTCTCCGGACGTTCAGGGCGAGGTAGTTTGGCTGGTGAAGTATTAATTCAAACAAGCTTTCCTAACCATCCTATTTTTCAAGCTGTCAAAGCGCACGATTATGAATTGTTTGCTAATACCATTTTAGCTGAACGGGCATCCATTGATCTTCCGCCATTCAGCTTTCATGCGGTTCTTCAGGCTGAGTCAAAACAGTTAGTTTTAGCAGAAAGGTTTATGGATGATATTGCAAACTGGGCAATGACTTCGAAGGAAACGGTTAAAATTTTTGGGCCGGTTAGGCCAGTGATGGAGAGAGTAAATGGATTAGAAAGAATTCATATATATATTCAGTCAGACAAAAGAAAGCACTTACAAAATATGCTTAAAGTATGGATAGATCAAATTAGGCAACACCCTTTGGCGAATAGAGTAAAATGGAGTATCGATATTGACCCAATGCAATAATGCAAAGCATACCATTTCATGAGAAAAAATTTATCAAAGGTTATGACCTTTTCAGCTACAGATCCAACCTCTGGTGCTGGATTGCAAGCTGACGTCTTAACATTAGCAAGCTTAGGATGTTACCCACTTTCTGTGACTACAGCAGTATCAGCTCAAGACACTATTGGGGTTGAAAGCTTAACGGCAATAAGCGCGGAGTTGGTTAATGATCAAGCGCGAAGTATTTTAGAGGATATGGAAATATCAGTTTTTAAATGCGGTCTTTTAGGGAGCTCTGAAAATATTACAGCAGTAGCCGAAATAGCGGCAGATTATCCTGATATACCGTTAATCATAGATCCTGTCTTAGCATCAGGCCGAGGAGACGATCTGGTAAACGCAGAAATGATGGGTGCGATGCTCGAACTGTTGTTTCCTCAGTCGTACCTAATTACCCCCAATAGTTACGAGGCAAGAAGACTCGTCATTGAGGGCGATGAGAATTTCGAAGATATAAGTATAGAGCAATGCGCTGAGCGGTTTAAGTTACTCGGATGTCAAAATGTACTGATAACAGGCACACATGAAAATACAAAGTCAGTTATAAATACTTTATTTTTAGAATCTAAAGATGCTATACCCTACTACTGGGATAGACTGCCCGGCAGTTACCATGGATCCGGATGTACTTTAACATCAGCAATTGCTGGCTATCTTGCACTGGGGTTTAGTTTGGAGTCCGCTGTGGAGCAAGCACAGGATTTCACATGGCAAGCGTTAAAAAATGCATTTAAGCCGGGAATGGGCCAAGCGATTCCCGACCGACTTTTTTGGGTAGATCAAGAGGATGGCGATGGACGCTTCAACCATAATTAGAGGGCTGTATGCTATTACTCCTGACCAAGAAGACAATGATTATTTGATCAGCCAGGTTCGGCAAGCAATTGAAGGCGGAGTGAAGCTCGTTCAATATCGATCAAAAACTTTAAAACCAAATCAAAAAAAAATACAAGCTACGGCGATAAAAGAGCTATGTGACGCACTAGAAGTGCGACTTATTATTAATGATAATATTGAATTATCTAAACATTTAGATGCATTTGGCGTCCATTTAGGGAAAGATGACGACAATATAGACGATGCTAGGAAATTACTGGGGCCAGATAAATGCATAGGAGTCTCTTGTTATAATTCATTAACTAGAGTCAAAGCGGCGTATGACAAGCATGCAGATTATATTGCTCTAGGAGCTTTTTTCCCAACGAATACCAAGCCTAATGCGCCAAGAGTCACTCTAGAAATCTTAAGGCAGGTGAAAAATATAGGCAATATTCCTCTGGTAGCTATTGGAGGGATATCCTTAGAAAATTTAGATATGTTAAAAGATGAACAAATAAACTCGGTTGCTCTAGTTTCATCCCTTTTTAACTCTGATAATATTGAAGTAACTGCAAAACAATTTTGTACAATCCTGGAAAGTTGGAGTCTATGAATAAAAATCAAAGTTTATATGAGCAATCAAAAAAATATATTCCTGGGGGCGTTAATTCTCCAGTAAGAGCATTTAGCTCGGTAGGAGGCACTCCTATCTTTTTTAAAAGAGGACTGGGAAGCCGACTTTGGGATGAGGACGATAAGGAATACATTGACTACATTAATTCATGGGGCCCTATGATATTAGGACATGCTAACCAAGAGGTTTTAGACGCGGTTAATGAGGCATCAAAAAGTAGCCTCTCTTTTGGTGCGCCGACTTCTCGTGAGTTAGATATGGCAGAAGAGATTGTTAAATTAGTTCCAAGTATTGAGCAGGTTCGTTTGGTTAGCAGTGGCACGGAAGCCACCATGAGTGCCATTAGAGTTGCAAGAGGATTTACTGGTAGGGATACAATTGTAAAATTCGAAGGATGTTATCACGGTCACGCAGATGCTTTATTAGTAAAGGCTGGTTCTGGCGCACTAACATTTGGCCAGCCTAGTTCAGCGGGAGTCCCTATCGATGTCGCTAAACATACTTTAACGCTTCCTTATAACGACACCCAAGCTCTGGAAGATCTTTTTGGCTCGCTTGGTGGAGAAATTGCCTGCGTTATTATTGAGCCAGTAGTAGGGAACATGAACTTAATTATTCCCCACCAAGAATTTCTCGACACCCTCAGATGTCTTTGTACTAAATACGGTGCTGTATTAATCTTTGATGAAGTAATGACTGGTTTTCGCGTTGCATTGGGTGGGGCACAAGCAATGTTTAATGTAATCCCAGATATGACGACATTAGGCAAGGTTATTGGTGGTGGTCTTCCAGTAGGAGCATTTGGAGGAAAGAAGGAGATTATGCAGCAACTTGCCCCTTTAGGCCCTGTATATCAAGCAGGAACGTTGTCAGGAAATCCAGTAGCAGTAGCGGCAGGCCTTAAAACACTGGAGTTAATTCAGCAACCAAATTTTTTTGAGGCACTAAGCACTACAACAAAACAATTGGTAGATGGTTTAACAGCATCAGCCAAAGAGAGAAATGTCGATTTTTGTGCCCGCAATGTTGGGGGTATGTTTGGGTTATATTTTAGTAAAACTCCCCCTAATAGCTTTGAAGAAATCATGGGGTCTGATAGAGAGACATTTAAGAAATTCTTTCATTTGATGCTAAGCCAAGGCATATATTTTGGTCCTTCAGCATTTGAAGCTGGTTTTGTTTCGGCTGCTCATACTTCGGTTGATATAAAACAAACGATTGATGCCGCAAATGTTGCCTTCGATCAGCTAGGATAAGTATTGAGGTTTTTACCATAAGATCATTGAATAAGCGGGCAAAAAGCTATAAAATTTACCGTTCCGTTTAACATACTTAATTATAAATAATGACGCATCCAGCCTCACCAAAAAAACAAGGCCTTTATAATCCTTCAAACGAGCACGATTCCTGTGGCGTTGGTTTTGTTGCCAATAGCCGAGGAATTAAAAGCCATAAGATTATTTTGCAAGGCTTAGAGATTCTTACCAACCTAACGCATAGGGGTGCTACCGGTTATGACCCAAAATTAGGAGATGGTGCAGGCATTCTTATTCAAATACCAGACACACTATTCCAAAAAGAAGCAAAAACATTGGCTATTCAATTGCCAAAAGAAGGTGAGTATGGAATTGGGATGCTGTTTTTACCTCAAGCAGACAAGTCTAGAGCAGCATGCGAAAACATAATCAGTAAAGTTATTGCAGAAGAGGGGCAGACAGAGCTAGGCTGGAGGACTGTTCCAGTTAATAACGAAGATATAGCCGGCGCAGCAAGAAACGTTGAGCCAGTTATCAAACAGATCATTATTGGTCAGGGTGATAACGTTGACGGACAAATAGCTTTTGAAAGAAAGCTCTTTGTTATTAGAAAGAGAATAGAAAACCTAGTCCATGCACTCAACATATCTGACCCTGCTAATTTTTATATTTCTTCTATGTCTTCTAGAACAATAGTATATAAAGGGATGCTTTTAGCGAACGAAGTAGGCATATTTTTCCCAGACCTTTTGGATCAATCCGCTGAGTCAGCTTTGGCTTTAGTCCACCAAAGATTTTCAACGAATACCTTCCCATCATGGGATCTTGCTCATCCATACAGAATGATTGCTCATAATGGTGAAATTAATACTGTACGAGGCAATGAGAATTGGATTAATGCTAGACAAAAGAAAATGAAGTCTATGTTGCTAGGCGATGACCTGGAGAAATTGTGGCCACTTATTACAGAGGGTCAATCGGATTCAGCAAGCTTCGACAATTGTTTAGAATTATTGGTAGCAGGTGGTTATAGCTTGCCTCATGCAATGATGATGTTGATACCAGAAGCTTGGTCTGGTAATGCGCTGATGAGTCAAGAGAGAAAGTCATTCTATGAGTATCATGCTGCAATGATGGAGCCATGGGATGGCCCAGCGGCTGTAGCTTTTACTGATGGACAAATGATCGGTGCAACTTTAGATCGAAATGGCCTAAGACCCGCGCGTTATTTAATGACTGATGATGGTGTTGTGATGATGGCGTCTGAAATGGGTGTACTTAAGTTTCCTGAAGAAAAAATTGTTAAAAAATGGCGCCTAGAACCAGGAAAAATGTTACTTATTGATCTTCAGGCTGGGAGGATTATTGACGATGCCGAGGTTAAAAAGTTGTTAGCAAGCGCCAAGCCATACGAGACATGGATTAAACAATCTAGATTTCTTTTAAGTGATTTCAAACAAGCAAAAGCTAAGGTCGAGTTGAAGGGCTCATTATTAGATATTCAGCAGGCATTTGGTTTTACCCAAGAAGATATTAATTTTATTCTTAAGCCTATGGTTACTGATGGGCAAGAACCATCAGGGTCAATGGGAAATGATGCGGCACTCCCGGTATTATCTAACCGTCCTAAGGTACTTTATAATTATTTTAAACAGTTGTTTGCTCAGGTTACAAATCCTCCTATTGACCCAATAAGAGAAGAGTTAGTTATGTCCTTGATTACCTTTATTGGTCCCCGTCCTAATTTGTTGGGTATAGAAGAGACAAACCCCCCGGCGCGCTTAGAGTCCAGCCAGCCAATTTTAAGCCTTGAAGATTTAGAGGCATTAAAAGATATTGATCAAACGACCCATGGCCAGTTCAAATCAAAAGTAATTGATATAACCTTCAAGGTTGGTCATGATGAATCTTATGGCCAGGCGATGGAAAGAGCTTTGGTTAGCATTTGTGAAAAGGCAAAACAGTCTGTAAAGGATGGCATGAACATCATCATTTTGTCTGATCGGCAAACCGATAATAACAATCTGGCGGTTCCGGCATTGCTAGCATGCTCCGCTACTCATCAATTTCTAGTAAAAGATGGCATAAGAACAAATACCGGCTTAGTAGTTGATACCGGATCTGCGCGGGAAGTACACCATTTTGCTTTATTAGCAGGCTATGGTGCCGAAGCCGTTTGCCCTTGGCTTACCTATGAAACTATTAGGACGCTTGCCGACGACTTTAGCAGTGCACATGAGAAGTATATTAAAGCTATCGGTAAAGGCTTTAACAAAGTCATGTCAAAAATGGGTATTTCTACCTATCAGTCCTATTGTGGGGCACAGGTTTTTGAGGCAGTTGGCCTAAATCAATTATTCATTGATAAATATTTTAAAGGCACGCCTACGAATATTGAAGGTATTGGGATTAAGGAAATAGCAGAAGAGGCTAATCAAATACATAAAGCTGCTTTTGGTCTTGACCCCGTTCTTATCAACGCGCTTGATGCTGGCGGTGAGTATGCATTCAGGATTCGCGGCGAAGAACATATGTGGAATCCTGAGTCTATTGCAAAATTGCAGCATGCTACTAGAAAAAACCAATACGACACTTATAAAGAATACGCAGAATTAATTAACAACCAAACAAAAAAACACAAAACTTTGCGTGGGCTTTTTGGTTTTAAAAAAACAACACCAATTGCTATAGATGAAGTTGAGTCAGCCAAAGAAATTGTAAAACGTTTTGCTACAGGCGCGATGTCGCTAGGGTCAATATCTACAGAGGCACACTCTACGCTTGCAGTTGCAATGAACCGTATAGGTGGAAAGTCTAATACCGGTGAGGGCGGCGAAGATAAGAAGCGTTTTATACCTATCACTAAAAATTCTTCTATAGCAGAACATCTTGGTGAAGATATTATCGAATCTAATTATGCTTTGGTAGCTGGTGATTCGATGCGATCACGAATTAAGCAGGTAGCTTCCGGACGCTTTGGAGTAACAGCAGAATATTTATCTGCTGCAGATCAAATCCAAATTAAAATGGCACAAGGAGCAAAGCCAGGGGAAGGCGGACAACTACCAGGGCATAAGGTTAGCTCTTACATAGCAAAGCTAAGATTTTCTGTGCCAGGAGTTGGACTTATCTCACCACCCCCACACCATGATATTTATTCCATTGAAGATTTAGCGCAATTGATCCATGACCTTAAAAATGCAAACCCAAGCGCTAGCATTTCTGTGAAATTAGTCTCAGAGACTGGCGTAGGAACTGTTGCGGCAGGAGTAGCCAAAGCCAAATCTGACCATATCGTTATTGCTGGACATGATGGTGGAACAGGGGCGTCACCCCTTTCTTCGATTAAACATGCGGGGACTCCTTGGGAGATAGGGCTAGCTGAAACTCAACAAACCTTAGTATTAAATCAATTAAGAGGCCGTGTAGTGCTTCAAGTAGACGGACAGATGAAAACGGGCCGGGATGTTATTGTTGGTGCATTATTGGGGGCGGATGAATTTGGTTTTGCTACAGCGCCACTTGTAGTTGAGGGTTGCATCATGATGAGAAAGTGTCATCTTAATACTTGTCCGGTGGGTATTGCGACTCAGGACCCAGAACTCAGGAAAAGATTTAATGGTCAACCCGAACACGTAGTTAATTTCTTCTTCTTTATTGCAGAAGAAATTCGTGAAATTATGGCTTCACTAGGCATGAAAAAATTTAATGACTTGATAGGCCGAAGTGATTTATTAGATATGAAGCAAGGTATTGAACATTGGAAAATTCAGGGATTAAATTTCAGTAAAATTTTTCATCAGCCAGATATGGGCGCAGAGGTATCTCGATACAATGTCGAGCAGCAATACCATGGATTAGACAAAGCATTAGATCTTGAAATTATTAAAAAAGCTAAGTTATCGATTGAAAAAAAAGAACCTACGGCTTTTGATATAGCCATAACAAATACAAACCGTACAGTCGGCACTATGTTGTCTCATGAGATTGCTAAACGATATGGCAATGACGGTCTTCCGGATAACACTATAAGAGTTAATATTGAAGGCACGGCCGGGCAAAGTTTTGGAGCCTTTTTAGCCAAAGGCATAACATTGAACCTTCATGGCGAAGGCAATGATTACGTTGGTAAAGGCTTATGTGGGGGCCATATTATTATTCGTCCACCACAACACTTTAAAGGCATAGAAGAAAAAAATATTATCGTTGGAAATACCGTAATGTATGGAGCAACCTCAGGAGAGTCCTACTTTAGGGGTATTGCAGGTGAGAGATTCTGCGTGAGGAATTCTGGTGCCTCAGCGGTAGTTGAAGGTGTTGGTAATCATGGCTGTGAATATATGACTGGAGGTACTGTAGTCGTGTTGGGGCAAACGGGGCAAAATTTTGCTGCTGGGATGTCGGGAGGCGTTGCATATATTTATGATCCAGAAGGAACATTTACACAATCATGCAATCTATCAATGGTAACTTTAGAAAAAGTAGTCAAAGAGAGTGTGCAAGTTAAAGGACCTAAACACCTAAATTTAACGGATGAAACAATTCTGAATAAATTAATAGCCAATCACCATCAATTTACTAACAGCACCATAGCGGGTGATATATTAAATAAATGGGAAGCGTCCATTGAAAAATTTGTCAAAGTTATGCCTAACGAATATAGAAGAGCATTAGATGAGTTACATGCACAAACAATTAAGGAGGTGGCATAAATGGGTAAGGTTACAGGTTTTATGGATTTTCCTAGAATTGCCGAAGAAAATATTCCACCTGCAGAAAGGGTAAAAAATTATAAAGAGTTTGTGCTGCACTTATCTGACGAGGCGGCGAAAACACAGGGAGCTAGATGTATGGATTGCGGCATACCTTTTTGTAATAACGGATGCCCTGTTAATAACATTATTCCTGATTGGAACGACCTAGTATTTCAGCAAAATTGGGAACAAGCAATTGAGGTGCTTCATTCTACTAATAATTTTCCGGAATTTACTGGGAGAATTTGCCCTGCTCCTTGTGAGGCTGCATGCACATTAAATATTAATGATGATCCGGTCGGAATTAAGTCAATTGAGCATGCCATTATTGATAAGGCATGGGAAAATAATTGGGTTGTTCCTCAACCACCAAAAAATAAAACAGGTAAAAAAATTGCTATCGTAGGTTCAGGACCGGCAGGTTTGGCAGCAGCTCAGCAACTCGCAAGAGTAGGACATGATGTGGTTGTGTTAGAAAAAAATGATCGTATTGGTGGGTTATTAAGGTATGGCATACCAGATTTTAAAATGGAAAAATCCCATATTGATCGACGTGTTGTTCAAATGGAAGCGGAGGGCGTTACCTTTAAAACCAATCAGAACGTTGGTGAAAATGTTGACCCAGATCAATTAGTGCACGATTTTGATTCCGTCATTCTTGCGGGGGGTGCTGAGTGGCCAAGAGACCTTCCTGTACCTGGAAGAGAATTAGATGGAGTGCATTTCGCTATGGATTTTTTACCTAATCAAAATAAAATCGTTGCAGGTGATGAGGTAAAAGATCAAATTACCGCGACAGGAAAGAATGTTGTAGTTATTGGGGGTGGTGATACTGGATCAGACTGTGTTGGGACTTCAAATCGCCATGGAGCTGCATCAGTTTATCAGTTCGAACTCATGCCCGAACCTCCGGAAAAAGAAATTAAATCATTGGTGTGGCCTTATTGGCCTCTTAAGATGAGAACATCCAGCTCACATGAAGAGGGCTGTGAAAGAGACTGGTCTGTGGCAACTAAGTCATTTATAGGTGAAAACGGAAAAGTAAAAGAATTAGTTGCAGCCAGAGTGGAGTGGAAAGATGGCAAGATGCAAGAAGTCCCTAATTCTGAATTCACCATGAAAGCGGACTTAGTTTTATTGGCTATGGGCTTTGTGAGCCCCCAACAAACTATTTTAGATAAGTTTGGTATTGATAAAGATGCCAGGGGTAATGCCAAAGCTGAAACCGAGGGCGAAAATTCATATACGACATCAAGAAGCAAAGTGTTCGCAGCAGGTGATATGCGAAGAGGCCAGTCATTAGTTGTATGGGCTATAAGAGAGGGTCGTCAGTGTGCCCGATCTGTAGACGAGTTCTTGATGGGTTCAAGTAACCTCCCCCGTTAATAATAATATTAGTGAAAAATCTTCTTTTTTTTCTGCTTGTATTGTTGTCAGGATGTATGACAACCGCTGCAGTAGTGGATACTGCTGGAGGTGCTGCGGTGTCAACAGGAGAGTTGGTGGTTGATACCTTAGACTTAATTACCCCGGATATATTTAGTGATGACTAAACTATACTAACCCCAATGGCCCCTATTAAAAATGACGTCTTTCTAAAGACACTTAAACAAGAAGCCACACCCTATACCCCTGTATGGATGATGCGTCAGGCAGGAAGGTACCTACCGGAATACCGCAAAACAAGAAAGCATGCCGGAAGCTTCCTAGATTTATGTAAGAATGCTGACTTTGCTACTGAAGTAACCCTACAACCACTCGACCGATACCCTCTATTAGATGCTGCTATATTATTTTCTGACATACTTACAGTGCCTGATGCCATGGGTTTAGGGCTTCATTTTGTTGACGGTGAAGGACCAAAGTTTCATTATCCATTAACCGATGAGAAGGCAATCCAAAAGTTAGATGTACCAAATGTAGAAGAAAAATTAGGGTACGTTTTTAATGCAGTGCAGTCGATAAAGAGAGCATTGAATGGGCGTGTACCATTAATTAGTTTTGCAGGAAGTCCATGGACACTAGCGACTTACATGGTTGAGGGACAAGGAGGAACAGGGTTCCTTAATATTAAAAAAATGTTATATTCACGACCAGATCTAATGCACCATATTCTTAAGGTAACTGCAGAATCCGTTTCTATATATTTGGCAAAACAAATAGAAGCTGGAGCAGACGCGGTAATGATTTTTGATTCATGGGGTGGCGCCCTCTCACATCACGAATACGAGAGCCATTCATTAAATTATATGAAAGTGATTATCGCAAATTTAAATTTAATGGGCTTTGAAAGCACCCCTAAAATAATCTTTACTAAAGGTGGTGGGCAATGGCTTGACCTTCAAGCTAAAAGTGGTGCTGATGCACTGGGCATAGATTGGCAAACAAATTTAGGCAATGCTCGTAAAGTAGTAAACGATCAATTAGTCCTTCAGGGAAATCTTGACCCAGCAATATTGTTATCGGAGCCAAAAGCAATAAGGTCAGCCGTACGAAATATTTTAGATAGCTACGGACACGGTGAAGGACATATATTTAATCTTGGGCATGGAATCACACAATTTACCCCACCTGAAAATGTTGAATGCATGTTAGAAGAAGTACGATCATATAGTAAAAAATATCATATAAATGCATAATTTGTCATAAATCTTTCATAAAAAAAGCTTATAGTTGAAAAAAATTTATAAGCTTATCAATGGTAAAAAATCGCAAAAGCGTATTAAAAAAATTGCATGAAATAGACACAGCAATGTGTTTATTTATGAATTGCCAGAGCAACCATAGAATAATTAGGCAATTTTTTAAGGCAGTAAGCCGTCTGGGGGACGGTATTATTTGGTACATATTAATGGCAGCCTTTTTATTCCTAGATGGGATGGAGGGAATAAAAGCGGTCAGTCACATGCTCATATTCGGAGCTACGGGAACCTTGGTTTATAAAATAATGAAGCGGTCGGTTTCTCGGCCTAGACCTTTTCAAGTTAATCTAAGTATTAAAAATAAAGAGAGGGCCCTAGACCACTTTAGCTTTCCATCTGGTCATACATTGCACGCAGTTATATTCAGTTTAATAGCCTCCATATACTTACCGTCTTTATTTCCAATATTAATATCTTTGACCGTACTGATTGGGCTATCAAGAGTTATTCTAGGGCTTCATTACCCAAGTGATGTAGTTGTTGGTGCATTGATAGGTCTTCTAATAGTAAAAATATCAACTTTTATTTTCTAATAGGTGAAGATACTTTTTATATCTGACGTATATTTCCCAAGAATAAATGGGGTGTCAACTTCTATCAGGACATTTCGTGCTGAGCTAAAAAGTTTGGGCCATGAAGTTCATTTAATAGCCCCAAGATATGGAAAAAATGATCGAAAAGAGGAATGGATTACCAGGGTAGATTCTCGTGGTATTTATTTTGACCCTGAGGATAGGCTTATTCAATATTTTAAGGCATTAAAACTGTTGCCATGGATTAAGAAAGAAAATTTTGAGGTGGTGCATATACACACACCTTTTTTTGCACATTATCTTGGAATAAAAATAAGAAAAGAGTTATCTATTCCTTGTATAGAGACATACCACACTTTTTTTGAAGATTACCTGCATCATTATTTGCCATTTATACCAGAATTTATTTCCCGTAACTATGCAAGGTGGATATCAAAACGACAATGTAACGCGGTTAATGGAATAATATCTCCATCACAACCAATGCTTAATGTTTTAAGGAAATATCAAATAGACACTCAAAGCAAAGTTATACCGACAGGGCTAGAAGAAAAATATTTTACGAGACATTCTGGAAAGGCATTTCGATTAGCGCAGAATATACCAAAAAAACAAAAAGTATTGTTGTTTGTGGGAAGAGTGGCGCATGAAAAAAATATATTATTCTTACTTGGGATGCTTAAGATACTACTTAAAAAACATCCGAATACTCTATTGTTAATAACTGGCGAAGGTCCAGCAGAAGAAGACATTAGAAATGAAATAAAATTATTAGGTATAACGGATAATGTAAAAATGATTGGGTACTTAGATCAGATAGATGAATTACCAGCGTGTTATTCCGCTGCAGATATTTTTGTTTTCTCTTCAAAAAGTGAAACACAAGGAATTGTATTATTAGAAGCAATGGCACAAGGTACTCCTGTTGTTGCGATTGCAGAGCTTGGAACAGCATCAATATTATTTGAAGGGAGGGGGGCATTAATCGCGAAGGATGATACCAAACATTTTTCAGGGCGAGTAGATGAGTTATTATCAGACCAAGGTCTTCATCAAAGAATGAGCGAAGAAGCATTTAAATATGCTAAGAGAAATTGGTCCGCAAAAGATCAGGCAAAAAAATTAATATCTTTTTACTCGTCAGTGAAAAAAAAGTACGGGGAAAAGAAAAATAATTAAAATATTAAAGGTTGGGGTCAGAAATAAGTTTAGATAGTATTGTTAATTGAGAAGCGTGCTCGTTATTTTTATTCTTATTTTTTGAGTAAGTATTGTCCGGTAATAATTTCTAACTATCCTTATCATGTAGCATCATATTAAGACCTTCATCAATTACTCTTTGTTTAAGAATTAGATCATAAACTGGAAAGGTAACCTCAGTTCTTCGTGAAAGTGAATATTGAATATTGAATTTTGAATAAAAGCTATGACTAGGTAAAAAAATTAATATAACCAATTAAGAATAGTGGAATTTGTAATCCGAAGTTTACAATAATTGCCTTATCCTTATTTAATAGTCCAGCAATAGTCCATCCAACAACTCCAATTCCATGAGAGAAAATATTCAATGGGTATATATTTAGATTTGTTAGCAATATTCCAATTAAAATAAAAGATGTACTAATCCACTTTAAATATAGTTTAATAAAAATCATGATCTCTCCTCGCATAATGATCAAACCAGTTTTTAAGAATGTTAATATGTTTTTCTGTTATTCCTGTTATCGAGTCGCAAAGAATGAGCTGAAAAAAATTATCAGGAAATTTTTCTGATTTGTCATCAATTGCTACCCAATCAATATTTGTAGAAGTTTCATATCTAAGTAATGATCTATTTGCTTTAATCTTGAAGTATTTCCCATAAAAGAAAACTGCGTTTCACCATGAATTGTTGTAATAAATCCTGGCAATATGTTTAGCAATGATTGGTATTTTGGAGAAAATTGCCAACTTGATGTAACAATAATCTTCATAAAAATCTTTTAAATAAAGTTATAGCAAACAACACCACAAGGCTTAATAGCCTGAATGTTGTCAACAGATTTATCTTTGTTTTCTCGGTGTGACTTAGACTTTAAAGAAACGTTAACCAATAAATCAATGATAAAAAGCCTTATCAATACCGACACCCGTTTGCGATCGAAAGAATTGGGCATCAAATTTGGCTTGTTCTAAATAAGCATTTTTACTTTTGTCAGTCACAGAAAAAAACCAAATGCCTAGAAAGGTAATGCTCATAGAAAATAGAGCAGGGTACTTATAAGGAAAAATAGCCTCCTTATTATTAAATACATCGACCCAAACAACAGGACCTAAAACTACCAAGACGATCGCCGATATAAGACCCGCAGTGCCACCAATAATTGCTCCTTTAGTCGTTAGTTTTTTCCAATAAATAGATAGAAGTAGGATGGGAAAATTGGTGCTAGCTGCTATAGCGAACGCTAAACCAACCATGAACGCGACATTTTGACTTTCAAATGTAATACCAAGTAGTATAGCCAAAAGTCCTAAACACACCGTACCAATTTTTGATACCCGCATCTCTTTTTTTTCACTATACTTTTTTCCACTAAATACATTGGCATACAGGTCATGTGAAATAGCAGAGGCTCCAGCAAGGGTTAGGCCGGATACAACGGCTAAAATTGTTGCAAACGCAACAGCGGAAATAAATCCTAGGAGCAGGTCGCCACCAACAGCATGTGCTAAATGAATAGCAGCCATATTGTTATTACCTATCAGCTGGCCTAATTCATTGAGGTATTGAGGGTTTTGAGACACTAGAATGATGGCCCCGAATCCAATAATAAAAGTTAATATATAGAAGTAGCCAATAAAACCTGTCGCATAGACTACCGACTTCCTAGCTTCTACGGCATTTTTTACCGTGAAGAAGCGCATTAAGATATGGGGGAGGCCAGCCGTTCCAAACATCAATGCCAGCCCAAGCGATATAGCAGAAACTGGGTCTGATATTAGGCCACCTGGCGCTAAAATTTCATCTCCTTTTGGATGAATGTTAATGGCCGCTGTGAAGAAATGATCGATGCTAAAATTGAACTGAATCAACACCAATACGGCAATCAGTGTTGCCCCTGAAAGCAATAATATGGCCTTAATTATCTGAACCCAGGTCGTGGCAAGCATTCCACCAAAAGTTACGTAAAGTATCATTAGGCCACCAACAATAATTACTGCGCTGTAGTAAGGTAATCCAAACAATAGCTCAATCAGCTTTCCGGCACCCACCATTTGAGCGATCAAATATAAAATGACGGTGCAAAGTGATCCGCATGCAGCAAGCAACCTAATGGGCTTTTGTTGTAAGCGAAAGGAAGCGACGTCAGCGAAACTGTATTTCCCCAAATTCCTTAAAGGCTCAGCAATTAATAATAAAATAATCGGCCATCCAATAAGAAATCCAATAGAGTAAATCAATCCGTCAAACCCGGTTAGATAGACGAGTCCTGATATACCAAGAAAAGAGGCGGCAGACATAAAGTCACCTGAAATGGCCAGCCCATTTTGAAAACCTGTAATATCGCCACCAGCAGTATAAAAACTTTTCGCTGTCTGAGTTTTTTTTGACGCCCAATAGGTTATGTATATGGTTAGGCCTACAAATAAAACAAACATCAAAACAGCTGTGTTGTTGAGGCCCATTAAACTTGTTTAGCCTTAATTAATTTGCTAACCAATGGCTCTAATTTCTTGTTAACCAGATAAGCATATAAAAAAGTGATAAGGAAAATATGAAGAATTAAGAGAAATCCAAGAACAATTCCAATAGATAAAGATCCCCTGCCAATTAATTGACCGAAGAAAGTCGGATTAAAAGCAATTATCCATATAAAGCAAAAATAAGGAACAACCGTTAACAGTATTAGAGGTAAAATAATTTTTCTTCGGGCTCTCTGCAGATCCGAAAATATTTTTTGTGTATTTTTAATTGAGGCTATAGACACTGATAAAGTCACCTTGTTTGTAGCCCATAATTTTATTTCCACCAGATACTACAGCAATATACTGCTTCCCATCAATCATATAAGAAATAGCGGGGGCATTCACTCCTGCATTAATTTTTACCGACCAAAGTGACTCGCCTGAGCTTGCATGGATAGCACTAAAATTTCCATTACCTTCGCCAACAAAAACTAAGTTACCTTTTGTTGCGAGGGTTCCTCCTAGCAAAGGCTGGTCTGTACGATGTTGCCAGCGAATCTTTCCGTCAGTTAGATCAATAGCTGACAATAGTCCCCACTGATCATCATCGGTAGGCTCAGAGCTAGTGTATCTAATCGCTTTACCATTAACTATTTTTTCATGTTGTGTGTATTTAATCGGAGCATGTATGCCAGAAACGTAAGCAAGATGCTGGTCAATATTAACGCTTACTGGAGACCAGTTGGATCCACCTAATATTCCAGGATATATAACAGTTCCTTCTTCGCTCGCTTCAGCGAACATATTATTTTGTGGGACAAAGGGCTCTGATTTTAGGAGCAACTCTCCTGAATTTCTATCATGAATATAAAACCAGCCTGTTTTACCTGCCTGCCCTACCGCAGGAATAATCTTTCCTTCATGAATGGTATGAAAGATGACCGGGGGGCTGGCTACATCGTAACCCCATATATCATGTGGTACTTGTTGGTAATACCATTTTAATTTTCCAGTATTTGCATCTAAAGCAATCAGTGAGACGGTATACAAGTTATCACCTGGCCTACTTTGATCGCTCATTTGAGGGGATGGATTCCCTGTACCAAAGAATAGGGTATGTGTTTCCTTATCAATAGCCGGGGTTGTCCATGCAGAACCCCCGCCATATTTTGCAGCATCAGGATATTGGGATAACGACTCTTTTTCGTTGAGCAAATCCCTATTTAACACCTCTCCATCTTTAGTGTAGTTGCTAAACTCACCCTCCCATCCTTCGTTGGGGATCGTATCAAATTGCCATATTTGCTTTCCCGAATAGATATCATAGGCTGCTAAAAATCCAGGCCGACCAAACCTTCCTGAAACTCCTACGACGGCCCCTAGTGGAGCATCTTTTTCGTGTCCTTCAACATGCAATCCATAACCTACACCGGTAATACCAACAATCACTTTATTTTCATAGACTACGGGAGCCATCGAAATGCCTGCGCCCGTTCCACCGCTGACTTGTTTTTCTCTATTTGGATCGCTGGGATTTAAGGAAGAAATAGATTCGGTTCCTACAGTATCTTCTACTACATTAATGTCCCATAACTTTTTACCTGTTTTAATATCTAAGGATATAAGTCTTGCATCTACGGTACCCATAAATAGTTGTTCACCATAAACTGCAACGCCTCGGTTCGTTGGTCCGCAACACATTTTCCAGTTCCGATTACGATCGTGTTCGTATCGCCAGATGACTTTTCCTGTCTTAGCATTCATGGCAATAATATGGTTATAAGGGAGTGATATATACATAACACCGCTCTGAACGATTGGTGTGGATTGAAAAGTCGCTTTAATTCCTGTTTGGTATTGCCAAGACAATTTTAGGTCTTTAACATTCGTATTATTGATTTGATCTAAGCGTGAATACCGTTGGTTGGTGAGATCTTGTCCATATGATGACCAATCTGAGTCAGATTGTTGGCAGCCCACCAGACAAAAAAGAAGGAAAAAAAGAACAATTTTTTTTAAGGCAGTCATTTAGATGTAGGCGAACACCGGTACATTAAGGACTCTTATTTTATCAGCAATTTGATCTAGCTCGCTTTCAGTTAGACGTTCAATTTCTATGGAAATATTTTGCTCCGATGGCCTTGCAAGACTATACAAATGAATACCACTTAATCGATCCTCGTAATGCTTGAGAAATGCGATGTATGCATTAATACTTTTATTTGAAGGTAATTGCCCGTTCATTTTAATTAGACAGGTTTGTATAATAGTTGGCGAGACGGATAAGGATGCCTCAATATTATTTTTAGTAACCCCTAGGCTACTATTAATTTGATTAATTAATTTAATTTCATCGTCCATTACACTGTCAATTTTAAACCATACTTCCTTCCGGATAGATTGAATCGCGGCCCACCCTTTTTGGACTGACTTGTTAGTCATATTACTGCCATTGGTAATAACTCGCACTGTCAGTTGGTCGACTAATTTGTAATCGTTTATGGCTTTCACTACCACCTGGGTTACCTCACCAAATTCTCTAGCCGCTGTTGGCTCACCGTTTCCAGAGAAGGCTATGTCTTTAAAGGTAGTTCCAGGACTGGTATGTTTAGACAGAAAATTATTTTGAGTAATTTCTTCTAGCCAAAAATAGAGTTCTTTTTTAAGCAGAGGAATATCAATAGCTTCTGGCTTACCTCTTGTAAGGTTGGGAATCTCACAATAAATACACTGCCAGTTACATGCATTATTGGTGTTTAGATTAATGCCAAGTGATAAGCCTCCAGCTCGTCTTGATACGACCGGATAAATGTATTTCTTATCGAAAATTTTTCGATCATGATTAATGGTACTCAAGGTTGCCATCTATTTTCTTCAGCTGTTATTTTCTTACATGATACTTGATTTGTTCGTTATCCACATCGACTGATAGGGAGTTAACATCAATTTACCATGTGATCTTTCTAACTTGGTACCTGAAATTAAATCAAACCAATTATCTGTCTCTATCAAGTTAAGATCTGATAATTGTATAGCTATCTTCTGGTTTGAAATATTATGAATAGAAAATATGCTTTGAGTTCGATCAAGACTTTGTCGCCATAAAGCTAAAACACTATTCCCGAGATCAAGAGTAAATTGAGTGGCATTTGGATGAAATGCTCTCTGACGCTTTCTTATGCCGATAAGCCTTAATAGCTCATAAAACATTCGTGAATGATGATTTTCGCCTAAAAGTATTTGTTCTAGTTCTCGCATTTGCCATTGATGTCGATTGATACCTCGGTTTTTCCCACTATGCTTTACCTTTTCGTAGTCATTTTGTGTGGCAAGAAAGCTGTGAATATAAAAGGCAGGGATTCCCTCAAGAGACAACATAATAGTATGAGCAGATATAAACCTTGCTTCTTGATAACTGTCGTCTCCATCTTTAACATGAAGCTTTAGGGCATCAAAGAGAGCAATGTTGAGCTCATAGGGCCGCTGGCTATTTTCTTTTGTTCGGTAAGAGACTTTACCTCCGGCCCCTTCTATATTTTTTGCAAGCATGTCTATTTCTTCTTCTGTTAATATCTCTTCTATGGGACGCAATCCAATTCCGTCATGACTCGCAATAAAGTTAAAATATGTTGTCCCAAATATTGCCGGCGGCATACCCATTAGCCATTGCTTAATTTTTCCAGACATACCATTCAACAGGGTATATAAGATCAACGGTGGCAAGGCGAAGTTATAAACTAGATGTGCTTCATTTCGATTACCAAAATAAGATAGATTTTCTCGGTTAGGAATGTTGGTTTCTGTGACAAGAAAAACTTCATCAGAATAAAAGTCTGTCAGCGTTCTAATGAGCCTAATAATTTCATGTGTCTGGGGGAGGTTGATACATTCCGTATTAATCTGTTTCCAGATAAAAGCTACTGCATCTAATCTAAATATCTTTGTGCCCCTCTCAAGGTAGGTCCTAACTATATCAATTATTTCGATTAACACCGCAGGGTTAGAAAAGTTTAGATCTGGTTGATCGTGACTAAATGTTGACCATACGTATTTCTTCCCATTAATTGTATTTACCTCTTGTAGCACGTTACTAGTTCTTGGCCTAACCACTTTTTGGGTGTCGATTAGAGGGTCAACGGCTAGAAAGTAATGCTGCCCGGGATTCTTGCCATTTTTAAACTGATCAAACCATTGGCTTCTTGATGAGACATGGTTAATTACCAGGTCACTCATTAGTTTATAGGTTGTAGCAATCGCTTCAATATCTTCCCAAGATCCAAAAGCATCATTAATTTTTTTGAAGTCAATAACAGCAAAGCCATCATCTGAACTATAGGGGAAGTAGGGCAAGATATGCACAGTATTAATGTAGGGTTGAATATGCTTATCTAGAAATTTTAGCAGTGTTTGCAGCGGAGCTTTCTCGTTTTCAACAATGCTATGAGCGTAAGTTATAAGGATTATATCTGATGAGTCCCATTTACTTATATTAGGATTGGGAGAAATGAGATCCCGGCCTTGGAAAAATACAGCTATGATTTTTTCTGAGAGCGCGTAGTTATCGTTATTTACATATATTTGATTGAGGTGATGATAAATCTTTTCTCTTAATTCATCCTCAAGGGACAGACTTGCCATACAGCTAGGAGAACTCTTCCATATCTTTTTTTACTGCCTCCAATATTTCCTCTCTTAATTCTGGTAAGGCGCTATTAACTCTTGTCCAGCTGGGGATAAATGGTGTTTCCATCGGGTGTTCTAGGAAATGAAGACCGGCATTCATGATATTTTCTGCAAATAGTTCTACAGCTTTTTCTTCTGCATGAATATCAAAATTAAGCCCGTTCATTTTTGCGTCATTATTATAAGTCTCTACAAAGTCTAAGGCGGTGCGGAAGTATGTTGCTTTTATTGATCTAAAGGCCTCGTTGTTAAAAACTAAGCCTGTGGTAGCTAATTTTCTGAAGATCGATTTACTTATATCTATGGACATTTTAGATAATCCTTTACTTGCATCCGCCTCACTAAGATCTTGGTGCTTGTGATCATATTTATCGGCTATATCGACCTGGCATATGCGGTTATTTGCATAGTTACGATTCATTTCAGATAACACACCAATCTCTAATCCCCAGTCACTAGGTATCCTAATATCGTTTAATACATCTGTTCTTAGAGAAAACTCACCCGACAATGCATATCGGTAGCTATTTAAGTATTCTAAATATTCATTAGCAGGAAACATCTTCATTAGTGATCGAATTAACGGCGTTACTAGCAAACGACAAACTCGACCATTAATTTTGTCTTTTGATACCCGTGAGTAGTAACCCTTACAGAACTGGTAGTTAAAATCAGGATTGGCAACAGGATAAATGAGGCGTGCTAACATATCTCGTGTGTAGGTCACAATATCGCAATCGTGAAGTGCAACGGACTCTACTTTTGAGGAGGCTAGAATATAACCAAAGCAATACCAAACATTTCTTCCTTTACCCATCTCTTTAGGAGCTATCTTCATTTTTTGTAATTTTTTGTCTAACGCCTTTAGTCTGGGGCCATCGTTCCATAAGATGACATGATCCTGAGGAAGTTTAGCAAAGTAATTAATAGCATCTTTGTACTCATATTTAGTAGCTCGGTCCAGGCCAATAACGATTTGATTCAAATATTTAACTTGAGTTAATTCGTCTACAATTTTTGATAGTGCCGGAGACAAAAGTTCTGAATAAAGTGATGGTAGTACAAGGCCCATAGGGCGTGCTTTTGAAAAAGCGAGTAGTTCTTTTTCAAGGCTTTCCGTATCTTGAACCCTCAGATTATGTAGGTTCGTAATAATGCCATTCTGATAAAAATCACTCATATGCTATCCAATACAATTAATAATTGCTTCATTCCATCCCTTTGGCCCAATCAACCTCGTTACAATTTCCGCAGAATGACCTTTGATCTGCGGTGGTGGTTTACTTGGGTGCCTAACAATAATTGCTTTATCTACCTTACTTAACATATTAATATCATTTTCACTGTCTCCCAATCCTATGGTAAATATTTTATCTTCTGAGACCTCTTGATATCTTTTTTTGACCCATAATAGTGCATCTCCTTTCGTTTGTGCTGAAGAGACTGTAATAAATCGCCCGCCTTGCAAACCTATTAGCCCATGCCTTTTAAGTAAGACTTTAAAAGACTCTAATTTATTTTCAGAGTCTTCCCATATAAGTGGCTCTGAAAATTCCCTTAACGATGCTCTTTGACTGAACTCTTTATTTAGGCCGGTTTCTTTCTGAATTCCCTTAGGCCCAAGCTGGGAAAATGATGTAAAAGAAAAGTCACTTTTTAAATCTTTAAGAACATTAAGAATTTGAGAGTAGCTTTTACCTAGAGCTATTTTTTTACCCTTAAAAAAAATACCTGAACCATTTTCATATATAAAAGGGTCCGTTATTCCTAATTTAGATCGAATATTAATTATCTCTTCATATGTTTTGCTGCTAGAAAGAATAAGTGGAATTTTTTTTTCTTTAATTAATTGTAACGCAGGTAAAGCGTCATCAAATGAGTAGTTGTGATGATCCAGGAGTGTCGCATCAAGGTCAGAGAAGATTAAAAACATAAGGGTATCTAATTAGATGAGAAATTATTTTCTTCAGTAAACTTCCATGTTCGTGTGATATTTATGATATCTACTTCTTTGCGCATTTTGTCAGAAAAGGGGGCGTAGGGCTCCCCTAATTCAACAATTTTTATGGCCGCCTTATCTAGAGCATCAAACCCAGAGCTTTTGTTAACAATAATTTGTTTGATTTGCCCTTCTGAGGCTAGGCTTACGGTCAATCGAAGTGTTCCTAAGTTACCTGCTCTAGCCTCCTCTGGATAATTTAAGGAACCTAGCCTTTCTACTTTTTGCCTCCACGCCTCAAAGTAAAGCCGGTACTCATAGTCAGTTGTGCGTGCAGAAACTGTTTTTACGCGAGGCCCATTTTTATTCCTTGGAGTTAAATCGAGTTTGCTGAGATCCGATATTAATTGATCTGTGTTAATAACCTGACTTTGCTGCTCTTTTTCATCAATTAACTCCGCTTTGTTATTTGCCGTGAGCTTTTCATCGATAACAGGAGGGCGTTCGATTTTTGGAGACACAGCTTTTTTTTCCATCACAGCTTTTGGTGTTATGGTTTTATTGGTTATATTTATAGGCTTCTGAACGGGAGGTGCCTGAATACGCTCTTGAACGGGAGGAATTATTTTTGGTTGTTGTACTATAGTTAACTCAATATCTGGAGAAATTTCAAAATTAGCAATATCTGTAGGCTGAAAGCTTCCATACATTACGAAGGATAAATGCATAATGAGTGAGATAAGAATAGCAACTATGAAATGAATATGGCTGAGTGGATCCTTCATCATATTAGACGTCATTGAAATAATGCGATGACTTTACTTTGTATACCAGAAAAATTTCCATTGCTCATAAAAACTATATGGTCCTCACTTCGGTGGTTTTCTACAATCGCTTGTGCAATGTCATTTATATTATCAGAGACCATAGCTTTGGGGTAATCCTTAAATAATTTATGTGCATCCCAGGTTAAATTATTTGTAAAGCAATACACTTGGTCGGCAGCTTCAAGACTCTTGAGTAGATCTGCTTTCATTGACCCAAGCTTCATCGTGTTTGATCTTGGTTCAATAACAGCGACAATTCTTCCTGACTTTTTAGTATGACTTAAACCTTCCAGCGTAGTCCGAATAGCGGATGGATGATGGGCAAAATCGTCATAAATCAGCACTCTATTTTTCAGCTCAGCGATTTTTTCCATACGTTTCTTTACGCCCTTAAATGAGGAAAGCGCTTGGATAGATTGTTCTGGTGAGACCCCTACATGCCTTGCCGCGGCAATAGCAGCTAGAGCATTAGATGCATTATGATGACCAATGAGACCCCATACGAGAGTGCCTTGTTTTTTTGTTTGGTGCAAAATATCAATAGATTGTTTATCTTCTTGCCACTGGTAGGACCATTCTTTGTCATCAGAAAAATACTCAATTTCTGACCATAGGCCCATACTAATTGTTTCTTGTAATGCCTTACTTTCTGCATTGCAAATTATGCGGCCATGTTCCGGAATAGTTCTTACGAGATGATGAACATGTTTTTTTATGTGTTCAAGGTTATCAAAAATATCTGCATGATCAAATTCTAAATTATTTAATATTAAGGTACGTGGATGATAATGAACAAATTTAGATCGTTTATCAAAGAATGCTGTGTCATATTCATCGGCTTCGATGACAAAGAAGCTAGGAGCATTTTTTAGGGTGTTATCGGGTAGCTTTGCTGAACTGTTAAAATTACCGGGGACACCTCCTATTAGATAACCGGGAGCTAGGCCGTTAGATTCTAGAATCCAAGCAAGCATTGCAGTTGTTGTGGTTTTCCCATGTGTTCCTGCAACAGCTAAGACCCATTTATCATGAAGTACATGTTCATACAGCCATTGTGGTCCAGATAGATAAGGTAAGTTTTGGTTTAATATCGATTCCATTAGGGCGTTACCCCGGGCAATAACATTACCAATAATATAAATATCTGGATTTAATCCAGTTTGTGAGGCATCAAACCCTTCGATAATATCAATTCCTTGTTCCGCTAATTGAGTGGACATAGGAGGATAAACATTCTGATCACACCCGGTAACTTTAAACCCCTCGGCTTTAGCTAAGGAGGCTATGCCCGCCATAAATGTTCCACATATACCTAATATATGAATATGCATATTTATCTAAGATTCGAAGCGAGCCATTTTTTTAGTTGATCGACAGAAACAGATCGTCTGGATGCCATGTCTTCTAATTGGTCGGTATCAATCTTGTCAACACTGAAATATTTTGCTTCGGGGTGAGCAAAATAAAATCCACTGACGGATGATGCGGGGGTCATCGCCATGCTTTCCGTTAGTTCCATGCCAATTTCTTGAGCCTTTAATAGCGCGAATATTTCTTTCTTCACTGTGTGTTCTGGGCAGGCTGGATATCCTGGCGCAGGCCTAATGCCTTGATATTTTTCGTGGATCAAATCTTCTGTCGATAGGCTTTCGGGTTGATAGCCCCATAAATCTTGCCTCACCCTGTCGTGCATATATTCAGCAAAAGCTTCGGCCAACCTATCTGTGATGGCTTTTATCATAATGCCGCTGTAATCATCTTCCGCTTTGTCGAATAGCTTTTCATAGACTTCGACATTAATCCCTGAGGTCACTGCGAAGAGCCCAATGTAGTCTTTTACTCCGCTGTTCTTTGGAGCAATATAATCGGATAAGCATAGATTAGGATTTTTCTTGCTATTGATAGTTGGTTTTTGTGTTTGTTGCCTTAGTCCGTAATAAGTTAGAAAAGGCTCTGAGGCATTTTCATCTGCATAAATCTCAATGTCATCATCATTTACCGTATTGGCTGGATAGAAGCCGATCACACCGTTAGCCTGCAATTTTTTTTCATTGATGACTTTAGAGAGCATTTTTTGCGCTTCAGCAAACAATTGAGAAGCACTTTCGCCCACAACACTGTCCTCTAAAATACCTGGATATTTGCCATGCAGATCCCATGTCTGGAAGAATGGGGACCAGTCGATATAGTCTTTGATTAATTGTAGGTCAATATTTTTAAATACCCGACGTCCAATAAACTTAGGTTTCTGTGGCTCAAAGTTTAAGGTTAATTTATTTTGCCTGGCTTCCTTAATAGGAATATAGTTGGCGCCTTTTTTCTTGGCATGCAATTGCCTTACATTTTCATAATCTTTTGATAAATTAACGATGTAATCAATTTTTTGTTGAGGGTCCATCAGTGATTGCATAATTGATACTGAACGTGATGCATCCGATACATGAATAACCGGACCATCATAGTGTTCTGCAATCTTCACCGCGGTATGTGCTCGTGAGGTAGTTGCACCACCGATTAATAGAGGGATATTATTTTCGTTAAAGTAAGGGTCGCGCTGCATCTCGCTAGCCACATGTGTCATTTCTTCAAGGGAGGGTGTAATCAAACCGGATAGACCAATAATGTCGACATTTTCTTCCTTGGCTTTAGCTAATATCTCGGCACACGGCACCATCACCCCCATGTTGACTACTTCAAAGTTATTGCATTGAAGCACTACGGAGACAATATTCTTTCCTATGTCATGAACGTCGCCCTTTACTGTCGCTATTAACATCTTGCCTTTAGGTTTAGCTTTTATACCGGTTCTTTTTTCGTCTTCTTCTTTTTCTTTTTCGATAAAGGGCACAAGATGCGCAACGGCTTGTTTCATGACTCTGGCCGACTTCACAACTTGCGGTAAAAACATTTTACCTTGACCAAACAGGTCGCCGACTACGTTCATACCATCCATTAATGGACCTTCAATCACATTGATAGGGCGACCACCTTCTTGGCTCATAATTTTTAGGCGCGCTTCCTCGGTATCCTCGACGATGAAATCGGTCACACCATGCACTAAGGCATACTCAATTTTCTTTTCAACTGGCACGGGATTCTCATCATCTCCACGCCAATTTAATTTCAATTCTTCTTTTTTACTTCCTTTGAGTGTGCCAGCAATGTCGATCATCCTTTCCGTGGCATCAGGGCGTCTGTTGAGAATTACATCCTCAACGGCTTCTTTCAAGCTGTCTGATAAGTCATCGTATAATCCAATCATGCCGGCGTTTACGATACCCATAGTCAAACCAGCCTTGATGGCATGATGCAAAAATACCGTATGAATCGCCTCTCGTGCTAAGTCATTCCCTCTAAAACTAAAGCTGACATTAGATACCCCGCCAGATATTTTGGCATATGGGAGATTGTCTTTTATCCATTTCGTGGCGTTGATGAAGTCTACGGCGTAATTGTTATGTTCTTCTATGCCTGTAGCAACGGCAAAAATGTTGGGATCAAAAATAATATCTTCTGGCGGAAAGTCTAGATTATTTACTAGCGTGTCATAGGCGCGTTTACAGATTTCTATTTTTCTCTCATAGGTGTCTGCCTGACCTTTCTCATCAAAGGCCATCACAACCACAGCTGCCCCATAGTTGAGACAGAGCTTTGCCTGTTTAATAAAGCTTTCTTCACCCTCTTTAAGCGAAATGGAGTTAACAATGGCTTTTCCTTGGACGCACTTGAGTCCTGCCTCAATGACTTCCCATTTTGATGAGTCAATCATGATCGGAATGCGTGCAATGTCAGGCTCTGATGCAATCAAATTGAGGAAATGTTGCATGGCTTCAAGTGAGTCGAGCATACCCTCATCCATATTGATATCAATAACCTGAGCACCATTCTCTACCTGGTGCCTTGCCACAGATACCGCCTCTTCAAACTGTTCTTCGATGATGAGCTTAGCAAAAGCTTTAGAGCCGGTGACGTTAGTTCGCTCGCCGACGTTAATAAAGAGTGTACCTTCTTTGATGGCTAGGGGTTCTAATCCAGCTAGGCGAGTATAAGTATCCAGTGTTGGCAAGACCCGGGGTCTCACATCTTTTACCTGTTCGGCAATGGCCCGGATATGATCAGGGGTGGTCCCGCAACAACCTCCGGCTATGTTAATGAAGCCGCTGTCGGCAAATTCTTTTAATAACGAGGATGTGTCATGAGGCTTTTCATCAAAACCGGTATCTGACATAGGGTTTGGCAACCCCGCATTCGGATAAATGCAAATATAGGTGTCGGCAATCTTGGACAGTTCTTCTGCATAGGGTCTCATCAGAGCAGCTCCTAGTGCGCAATTTAATCCTATCGTTAGCGGTTTGGCATGCCTAATTGAATTCCAGAAGGCGCTCACAGTTTGCCCTGATAAAATTCTTCCGGACGCATCGGTCACGGTACCAGATATCATAAGGGGGAGTCTTGAAGATTGCTCAGCAAAGACAGCGTTCACAGCAAAAAGTGCTGCCTTGCAATTCAGCGTGTCAAAAACTGTCTCTACCAGGATGATGTCTACGCCACCTTCAATCAATGCTCTAGTCTGCTCTTGGTAGCTTACAACCAACTGATCAAAATTGATATTCCTGGCCCCTGGATCATTAACGTCAGGAGAAATAGACGCGGTCTTTGGGGTCGGGCCAATAGCTCCTGCAACAAAGCGAGGCTTATCGGGGGTGCTATATTTATTGGCAGCATTTTTTGCTAGTCGTGCTGATTCTAAATTCATCTCATACACCAGGTGTGGCATATAGTAATCATCTTGGGCGACACTGTTAGCCCCAAAGGTATTGGTCTCGATGATGTCAGACCCTGCTTCTAGGTAGGACTCATGAATCTGTTGGATGATATCTGGTTGGGTAATGCTCAGTAGTTCGTTGTTACCCTTAAGAAATAATTCACGTTGGCCGTCGGGTGAGGCGAATGTACTAAATTGTTTTCCTCGGTAATCTTCTTCTGTTAGATGGTGTTGCTGAATCATGGTACCCATAGCACCATCCATCATCATAATCCTTTTGGATAAGATGGTTTTTAATTGCTTTTCGGTATCGGACGTGATGGATTTATTCATGTAGGTAAAATGGTAACTGAAATTATCAGTATCATCAGAGTTTATTTCTTGGATTTAGTTTCGAGGCTTTCAATCTTAGCCTCTAATGCCTCTAATTTTTCTCTTGTTCGCTTCAATACTTGGGTTTGCACATCAAACTCTTCGCGTGAGATTAAGTCCAATTTAGCAAACATGCCCTGAAGTAGTGCATGGATATTGTCATTTATGTCACTTATTGGTGAGTTTTCGATAACTTTGCGAATTTTGTCGGAGATCTCTTGAATTTTCACTTTCTCTATCATATATTTGCCTCACTAAAGCACTGATTCTACATGAAACTTTGCATTTGTTTAAAGATAGTATGGCATTTTTACTATTTAAGTGGCAAGTAGGTTAGTAGAAATAAGCTTTTAAATTTAACTACGAATAACACATCACACGTTGTGATTTGTTTTAACAAGGAGAGAAGTAAATGACATTATCAAAATTAAAACTAGCGGTACTAGGCGCACTTGTAGTTCCTATGGCTTCCGTATTAGCAGAAGAAGCTCCAGCAGCAGAAGCGGCATCTGATTTTAGCTTTAGCGCTAATGTTGGGCTTTATTCAGATTACATTTTCCGTGGTTATACACAAACTGAAAATAACCCAGCCTTGCAGGGTGGTTTTGATGTAGAGCACGCATCAGGTTTATATGCAGGTGTTTGGGCGTCTAACGTTGATTGGACTACCAACACTGGCGCAATGACACAAAATAGTTTAGAGGTAGATCTTTATGCTGGCTTTGCAGGAACATTTGGTGATACTGGGATTGGTTACGATGTTGGTGTGTTGCAATTTCTATACCCAGGCGAAGATGTTCCAGCTATCGCTGAAGCAGATGCAACCGAGCTTTACTTTGGCGTAAGCAAGGATTTTGGTTTTGCAAGCGCGGGCGTAACTTATTATCACGTCATTTCTACTGATGCATGGGCATTTGCTGATGCAGAAGGTAGTGAATACTGGTCACTTGACATTGATGTGCCTGTAGGTGATGCGTTAACAGCTTCATTTCATGTAGGCGATCAGTCATTTGATGGAACAGGTAACTCACCATATGACTATACAGATTGGAAAGTGAATGTTGAATATGCCATCAATGACACTTATGCACTAGGTGCATTCTATACCGATACTGACATGGCTAAATCTGCATGGGGAACAACTAATCAGGGAACGTTTATGGGTGATAATGCAGCCGGGGCTTATCTTTCTGCTTCATTTTAAGCAATAAAAACTAAGTGGGGGTGTAAGCCCCCGCTTTTCAATTTACAGGGGAGCGAATATGAAATTTGTAACTGCAATTATCAAGCCATTTAAGCTTGATGAAGTCAGAGAAGCCCTTTCAGAAATCGGTGTGCAAGGTATTACCGTGACTGAAGTGAAAGGCTTTGGACGTCAAAAAGGGCATACCGAACTTTATAGGGGAGCAGAGTACGTCATTGATTTTCTGCCGAAGGTGAAGTTAGAGGTTGCGGTATCGGACAAGATACTGAAAAAGGTTGTTGGGGCTATAGCAAAATCAGCTGCTACCGGAAAAATCGGTGACGGCAAAATTTTCGTTATGAGTCTTGATGAAGTTCAACGAATCCGCACTGGTGAAACCGGTGAGGACGCTCTTTAGGAGACAGACATGACAAAATTATTTTCAAAGTTTAGTTTGACTGGCCTTATGGGTCTTTTAATGATGGGATTCTCCCACATTGCAATGTCTGAAGAAATGGCAGCGGTGGTGGAAGAGGTCGCTACAATAAACTCAGGTGATACGGCCTGGATGATTATGGCAACAATCCTTGTATTAATAATGGCTATTCCTGGCCTTGCATTATTCTATGGTGGCTTAGTTCGTTCTAAGAACATGCTATCAGTACTGATGCAAGTTTTTGTAACCTTCTCTCTGATGTCGGTAATTTGGGTCGTATTTGGCTACAGCCTGGCATTCACAGAAGGCCCTTACAATGACTACGTTGGTGGATTTAGCGCGGCATTCTTAAATGGTATTACTGGAGATACAGTGTCCGGTTCTATCCCTGAGTATGTATTCGTTACTTTCCAACTAACCTTTTTTGCCTTAACCCCAGCACTTATTGTTGGTGCTTTTGCTGAGCGTATTAAGTTCTCATCACTGCTAGTGTTTTTGACTGGATGGGCGTTACTAGTGTACGCACCAATCTGTCATATGGTTTGGGGTGGCGGTATTATCTCGCAAATGGGTGCGATCGATTTTGCTGGTGGAACCGTGGTTCACATTAACGCAGGTATCGCGGCATTAGTTGGCGCTATCGTTCTTGGTAAACGTATTGGTTATGGTAAAGAGTCTATGGCTCCTCATAATCTACCGTTCACTATGATTGGTGCTTCATTACTTTGGGCTGGATGGTTTGGTTTTAACGTGGGCAGTGAGTTAGCTGCTGACGGGACTGCTGGTTTAGTAATGATCAATACACAAGTTGCAACTGCAGCTGCGGTACTTGGTTGGATCGCAATGGAGTGGATTGCTAAAGGTAAACCTTCTATGTTGGGTGGTGCTTCTGGTGCTATCGCAGGCTTAGTCGCTATTACTCCTGCTTGTGCAGTGGTTGGTCCTATGGGCGCTATTGTTCTTGGTGTAATTGCTTCGATCATAGCTTACTGGGCAGTAACAAGCCTTAAGGTTGCTCTGGGTTACGATGATGCATTAGACGTCTTCGGTATTCATGGCGTTGCAGGTATCGTAGGTGCACTTGGCCTTGCAGTACTAATGGCACCACAATTTGGTGGAGCTGGTTTTGATGATGGCGTAACTATGATGAGTCAGTTTATAGTTCAAGCTAAATCAATCGGCATTACGATTGTGTGGTGTGGCGTAATCAGCTACGTACTATTTAAAATTATTGATGCCACAATAGGTCTTCGTGTTTCTGAAGAAGACGAGAGAACGGGTCTTGACTCAACTTCTCATGGCGAAACAGCTTATCGTTCGTAGTAATTACTTCCTCCTGTTGTAATGAACGATGGAAAGGGCACATGCAAATGTGCCCTTTTTTTATGCATTATTTATATGGGTATTCATGATTTTACGTAGGTTGTTTTCATGACTAGGTAAAGCCATCCAGTATGAATACTGTATATACCAGCCTCACTGTAATAAGTTTACTTATACAGAATCTAAAAACTAATAGGAGATTACATTATGTGGACAACACCTGCTGCTACTGAAATGCGTTTCGGTTTTGAAGTAACAATGTACGTAATGAACAAGTAATTTATTGTTTATATATACAATATAAAAAAGGGAGCTATGCTCCCTTTTTTTATTTACTGTCGGGGAAAATAAAAGTCTTGGGTAGCATGACCCAGACTTTACCTTGCTGTTTCATAGAGCCTGCTTTTTTCCCAGCATAATCGCCTTGGCCCCAGTAATAATCAATTCTTACGCCACCCCCAATAGCACCTCCGGTATCTTGCGCCATCATTAATTGTTCCAAGGGTTTATCTGAATAAGGTTGCGTAGTCGATAAAATGACAGGTGCGCCAAGCGGTATAAACTTCCGATCCACAGCAACAGATCTTTCAGCAGTGATGGGTACGCCAAGCGCACCAATAGGACCTGGCAATCCAGGAGGTAATTCCCTAAAAAAAACAACACTAGGATTAGCATTCATAAACTTTTGTAACTTGTCTTTGTTCCTTTTTGCCCAGGCCTTAATGCTCTGCATGGAAACTTTGTGGCGTGATAGCTCACCCTTATGAATTAGCTCTCTTCCCATGGATCGATATGGATGCCCATTTTGATCAGCATAACCTACCTGTGTACGACTACCATCCTCAAATGCAATCACTCCCGATCCTTGTATTTCTAAGAAGAATGCTTCTACTGGATCATTAACCCATAACAGCTCTTGCCCCTTAAGGGGGTATGCATTTTCACTAATTTCTTCTCGTGTAAGGTAAGGGATAAGCTTATTGCCTTCTACGCGACCCCTTAGTCTCTTGTATTTTAAGTCTGGATAAATTTCACTGAGATCCACAGTTACGAGATCAGAAGGAGGCGCGTAAATTGGAACCTGATGCTTGCCCGTTTTTTTTCTGCTACCTTGCAGTAAAGGTTGATAATAGCCAGTCACCAGACCCTCTGCCTCCCCCGTGCTTTGTAATGCTTGATATAAAGTAAAGTGCTGGTAGAAAAATTGTTTAATTTCTGAGTCAGAAGGACTTGTTAACAACCTGGAGGCTCGACATACCTCGGCCCATGCTTCTTTTTTGGCTAAAGCATTACAGCTTTGTAACCACGCCGGCCACGCTAACGATAAATGATCCTGCGCTATGATATTTTCCACAGCTTGCCATTCAGCTTTTTTTAGCAATCCATATTGCGTTATTTCTTTTTCTTCTTCGGGGAATGCCTCACATTTAATAGACTCTTCTTTAGTAACCTTAATTTCTTCACATTCACAGTCCGGCTGCTTGATATTCATTGGGTCGCAACTGACTAGGAATAACGATAAGACGAGCAAGAGACTGTGATTTTTTCTCAATGCACGGTCCTTGGCATATTCAACATAGATTTTTGTATAGTTGCATCAAATGTACTGTTATCTGACTTGACCATACGATAGCTTCCATACATAAAACCATCTGGGGTGTCGATTTCAGTTGCGCTCGTATAAGAAAATACTTCGCCAGGACCGATATGTGGCTGCTCCCCAACCACACCAACCCCTTCTACTTCATATTTTTTCCCATAGGCATTTTCAAAGAACCAATGCCGACTGACTAGCTGGACAGTTTCTTCGCTAGTATTCTTAATATGTACTGTATAGGAGAATACGTAGCTATGTTCGTCAATAAAAGATCGATCGGGAGAAAATACCGTCTCAATATCTACTTGAATTGCAGTTAATGTTTTACTAGTCATCTATTTAATAATCCCAGTAGTGGGTGAGCTTGGTGAGGCACTATATAATTTTTTTTCCATTCTTCCTGCAAGGAATGCTTCCCTTCCTGCCTCGACCGACTTTTTCATTGCACTTGCCATTAAGATGGGATTTTTTGCGGTAGCTATGGCGGTATTCATCAACACTCCGTCACAGCCTAGCTCCATAGCGATAGATGCATCCGACGCTGTCCCCACTCCGGCATCCACAATAACGGGAACTGACAAGGTATCAATGATAATTTCTAAGTTCCACGGATTTAATATCCCCATCCCAGATCCAATAAGTGATGCCAAGGGCATCACGGCACAGCAACCAATATCTTCTAACTGTTTAGCAATGATTGGGTCATCCGACGTGTAGACCATAACATCAAAACCGTCCTTGATAAGTATTTTTGCAGCCTCAAGTGTTTCCACAACATTAGGATATAGGGTTTTTGGGTCACCTAAAACCTCAAGTTTGACTAGGTTATGACCATCTAGCAACTCTCTTGCTAGGCGTAACGTTCTTACCGCATCATCGGCTGTATAACATCCGGCCGTATTAGGTAAGTAGGTGTATTGATCTGGTGGTAAAAAGTCTAATAATGAAGGCTCATTCCTATCCTGGCCTAAATTAACTCGACGAATAGCTACGGTTACAATTTGTGCCCCGCTCTCATCGACTGCTGACTTAGTTTCTTGAAAGTCTTTATATTTACCCGTCCCTACTAGTAGCCTTGATTTAAACGATCGCCCAGCAATGATCATTGCTTCTGGCTTATATGCAAATTTATCCACCGCCCACAGCTCCTATAATCTCAAGTTTATCTCCATTACTTAATTGATGATCGGCAAAATGGCTTTTTGGAATAATTTCACCGTTCTTCTCAATAGCAAAGCGCTTCCCAACCAAATTCAGCTCTTTAACTAGACTCTCGAACGTTAAAATATCCGTATCAAAAACTTTTATTTTTCCATTGATGCTAATTTTCATTCTATAATATCCAGGATTTAGAAAATAAATATAACTTATTTATCGATTAATCAAAAAATGTTGAATCTTTATACTCATTTTATATCTATTCAGCATAAGGGACACAATCCCTTTTTATAATTCCCAAAAGGAAGTTGAACAAATGAAACAAAAAAAAGATCGCCTTGATTCACATCAAGTGCAGCCAGAATCAACAGCTAGTAAAATCAAAGACAAACAACTTGCCGATAAAGATAATATTCTGAAGACAAAAGATTGCTCTCGCTTTGTTGAGGCATTCTCTGATTGCGTTTAATTTAATGTAAGGTTCTTGCAAACATTCTAAGACTAATTTGATAGCATATAGCGGCTAATTCAGCATCATATCTATCGCCTTCGTCTCTCATAAAAGCATGTTGAGCATTAAATTCATGCCAGCTAAAAATGATGTCTGTCTCCAGAAGTTTCTGATGAATAGTATTCCTTGCATCTGTGGGTACATGATTGTCCTGCTTTCCCCAGATCATTAATAATTCCCCATGAATATCGCCTAACCTCTCCATGCTATGCTGCCCGGGTTTGTTGGGAATAGTATTCGTATGAAGGTCGGTAGCATAAAAGCATGCAGTTGATTTTACTTCTTGTTGTAATGCTGCCCTAAATGCCAGGTGACCACCAATACAAACCCCCATTGCACCTATATTTCCGTTACACCATGCCTGTTGCCTTGTCCAATTAATCATTGCTTGATTATCTGTATCGTAAGCTTCAACATCTTTTGTTGCTTTGTCCGCATTACCCTTCTCTCTTCCAGCGTCATCATACTCAAGTACTGTTCCTATAGCATTGAGCTCATGGAACACTTCTGGAACTAGGACTGCATAACCATGGCTCGCCATGACTTTTGCTGCTCTTTCAATAGGACCCGTTTGTTGAAAAATTTCAGAATAAAATAAAATAACAGGTACTTGAGCGGAGCTATTGGGTCTGTGTATGTAAGTTCGCATAATACCGGTAGGGGTATTGATATCGACATGATCTGATTGAATGAGCATAGTTTTCCTAAGGCAAAAGCCTATATTTTACTTGAAGATTAGTATCGGTCTAGAGAAAATTGCTTAGTAGTCAGCGCTTCGCCCGGTTGAATAGTTAAGCGGGACATCATTTTGCCATTCACCGCAGGATTCACATTGGTGGTCTTCCATGGTGGGACAAAAGTGTAGATTCGATGCTTTGCAGCTTTTACACTCCAATCCCTGGTCTTTCTTGTGAATCTCTACTGCAACTTTTGAGCTACCTAAGCCATATTTATTATCCATTAATCACCTCAATGATTAAATCTAGCTTTTAAATTACATCATGTTTGATGGTAATTCAACCCTCTAACGGTTTTTTTTCTTTGCACAGATCGTACAGGACTTGTTCTTGAATTTTTAGGATAGTATTATCTGGGTTTATTTCGAGTAGAGTGTCGCCGTTAGTAAATGTGTTTGTCTGATCAGGACTTTTATTCAATCTAAATTCACGGTTTTTTAAGACAACCCAAACCGCATTTTTTTCATCTAAGTATTGGATGAAGAATGCCTGGCTTTTAGCACACTCGAATGCAACAGCATTTTTTGGTAGGCTGTTGTTTTTATCCCCACCCCACGTCAATGCCTCACTAATCTTATCAGTGTCTAAGCTCAGGGTTGAACACGAGCTAAGCATGCTTAGCAGGCAGGCCAGCAATAATTTATTAATGGTTAATAAGGTTTTCATCCAAAGAGAGTACTATAGTTTTATACTTGATCACATCTTCTTCTTCTTGTTTTATTTTTGCGATTTCATATAGATAGTAAAATCCTTCAGCAAAATGCGCATTTTTTTGTACCACCACCTTAAACTCTTCTTCACTTTGAACTATATTGCCGAGCTTAAACAAGGATAACGCATGATGGGAATGTGCCTCCAGTGAGTTAGGCTGTGTTAGGCGCCATTCAGATGAAATAGCTTGTACTTTTTCCCAATTCTCTTGCTTTAAGGGCCCTACAACTTGCATAAAAAACGGTTGTTTTTCATCAGGAGCATCCCAGAATGGAAGCTCTGGCTGTGTTGTAACGGATAATTCCTTTCCAGTGGCGAGCATTTCTTTTATGATTTCAACTGGCATGCTGTAATAAAAAGCTGACCGGCCAGCAGACTTAAACGTAGTGATACCTATTAAGTCACCATTGTAGTTAAATAAACCACCACCACTGGCTCCCATAGCAAACCAGGCAGACGATTGTATAACTTTATTTTTATCCAGCTGATGGATACCTTTGACCTTACCAAAAACGGTATGAGGTTTGATCGTGTTGCCGCCATAGCTTTTTCCGAATACTTCCTGTTCGTAATCAAGGTCTCGATTACTTCCCAACATAACAGGCTTCAGCTCTAGGAATTTAAATTTTAATATACATAAATCATTTGCCCAGTCTGCTATTAGGGCGTAAGGAGAAAAGCTCTGACCATACTTTGTGACATGCACCCCAGCAGCATTTGCAACTACATGGCAGTTGGTCACAATATGATCTTTTGCTACCACCACCCCCGAGCCTACGCCATGCCCACCGTTTTTTGTGGCGACATTAACTTTTACTATAGAAGAGTTTAGTTTAAATAAAAGCTCGTTTGAGGGAAGTGCCAACACCGGCAGTGCCAACAAAAAAAGTGGGAGTAAAATTAGTTTTTTCATAACGGATACTGTCAACATGATTTAATTAGGAATAGAGTCATGTTAATTACTATGGTTCAATTTATGCTAGCCGCATTTACTCTCACCACAACTTAGGCAGGTTAAACAGCCATCCATCATAATTGCTGCTTTAGTTTGACACTTATTACAGAGCTGTGAATCCTTAGGGTAACCACTCTCGTCTAAGTTACTGGAATTTTTTTTTAAGAATTCTTCTTTTTTTTCCTTCACTAATTTTTTTTGATGTTCGTCTAATTCTTTTAGTTTTAACATACCAATGTTTTGTAGGTGAGTTTCCACTACATGTCCCAACTCGGCAACTAAGCTAGGCACATATTTGCCACCTTTTTTATAATAACCACCATTGGGGTCAAAAACGCTACTAAGCTCTTCTACTAGAAAGGTGACATCACCGCCTTTACGAAATACGGCAGACATGACTCTGGTTAATCCTACTATCCACTGAAAGTGGTCCATATTTTTAGAATTAACAAATATCTCAAAAGGCCTTCTATGTTCTTGAGGCGTACCTTCATTCATAATCACATCATTGATAGTGATGTAAAAAGCATGTTCGGTGACTGGCGTCTTAACTTTGTAGGTTGAGCCCGTAATTTTCTCAGGCCTATCCAGTGGCTCTCCAAGTTGAACCACATTAGCTGGTTGTGCCGAAACTATTTCTTTAGCAGAAGGGTCTATGACGTTATAGCCTACAATTTTTTTTCCGATTTTTATTGCCATTATTTTTCCTTAAAATTTTCCGTAATAACCTTCTTTTAATGCGTCATATAGATTGGCTGCAGAGTGAATCTCTCCATCATACTCAATATCTTCATTGCCTTTTGCTTCAACAAAAGCGCCGTCATCAAGCTCAAACTTGTAGGTAGTATTTTCCAAATCTTTTTCTGTTACCAATACGCCCTGGAAAGCTTCTGGGTTAAAGCGGAAAGTAGTACAGCCTTTTAATCCCTTGTCATAGGCGTATAGATAGATGTTCTTGAAGTCCTCATAATCATAATCGGTTGGCACATTAATGGTTTTTGAAATAGAGCTATCAATCCATTTTTGAGCCGCCGCCTGAATATCAACGTGAGCTTTAGCTTGAATCGTTGACGAGTCAATAAAGTAACTTGGCAGCATTTCATCTTCTTTTTCAGAGAAAGGCATAGCTTTCTGATTAATTAGATGTCGATACGCAAGCAATTCAAAAGAAAATACATCGACTTTTTCTTTAGATTTTTTCCCTTCCCTTATGACATTCCTGCTGTAATGATGAGCAAATGATGGCTCGATGCCGTTACTTGCGTTGTTTGCCAAAGAAAGAGAGATCGTCCCTGTAGGAGCAATCGAGCTATGATGACTAAACCTAACGCCCTGGTCTGCTATTTGATCTTGTAAGGCCTTTGGAAACTGTTGCATATAACGACTGTAGCGGCCCATCAATATCTTGCCAGGGAGCTTATCCCCAACTTTAATTCCATCTACTTCCATCTCAGGGCGCATGGCTAGCATGGCAGGCGTAACCTCAAACAACTCTTCCATGATCGGAGCCGGACCTTTTTCTTTCGCAAGATCTACACCGGCTTTCCATCCTTCTTCAGCCAATATACGGCTTACATCTTCCGTAAATTTAATTGACTTCTCGTCACCATAAACCATTTGCATCATTGCAAGCGAAGATCCTAAACCTAGATAACCCATTCCATGACGTCTTTTTCTTGCAATCTCATCACGTTGTTTTTGTAAAGGAAGACCATTAATTTCTACCACGTTATCTAGCATGCGCGTAAAGATGCTGACCACTTCCTTGTATTCATCCCAATTAAAATAAGCCTTATCTGTAAACGGATTCTTAACGAATTTTGTTAGGTTGATAGATCCGAGTAAACACGCACCATAAGCTGGAAGTGGCTGTTCACCACAAGGGTTTGTTGCACGGATATTTTCACAGAACCAGTTGTTGTTCATTTCGTTTACACGGTCAATTAAGATAAAACCAGGCTCAGCATAGTCGTATGTAGATGACATAATAATGTCCCATAGTCTTTTTGCTTTTAAGGTTTTGTATACCTTGCACGCCACTTTCCCGGCATTTTTACCTTTAAGCTCGGTCAAATACTTTCCGTTGACGGGCCATTCTCGCCACACTACTTGCTCATTGTTTTTAAGGTCGATTTGATCTTCTTTTGCTTCTTTTTCAGTGATAGGAAAGGCGAGCTTCCAGTTATCATCGGTTTTAACAGCCTCCATAAATTCTTTGGTAATGAGGCAGGACAGATTGAATTGTCTTAGTCGCCCATCTTCTCTCTTAGCTTTAATGAAGTCGGTGACATCGGGGTGAGCAATATCAAAGGTAGCCATTTGGGCCCCTCTTCTCCCCCCCGCACTTGACACGGTAAAACACATACGATCATAAATATCCATAAATGATAATGGGCCACTAGTGTAAGCGCCTGCGCCTGCTACAAAAGCACCTTTAGGTCTTAGGGTGGAGTACTCATAGCCAATACCACAGCCAGCTTTTAGGGTTAAGCCAGCTTCTTTTACCTTGTCAAGAATATCTGTCATGCTATCTTCTATGATGCCTGATACTGTACAGTTGATCGTGCTGGTAGCGGGTTTATGCTCTAGTGCTCCAGCGTTGGAGGTAATACGACCTGCAGGAATAGCTCCGCGTTGTAACGCCCATACAAATCTTTCGTGCCATAAATCCCTTTTTTCTGGTATTTCAACCTCTGCCAAAGCTTTAGCTACTCGGTTGTAGGTATCTTCGATGTCATTATCAACAAATGTGCCTTGCTTAGATTTTAATCGGTATTTTTTGTCCCAAATATCCATGGAAACGGATTGAAAAGGTATTTGATTTTCTTCAGACTCAAGTTGGTTTGAGTCTGACGGCACAGCTTTAAGCATTAAAATTCCCCTAATTTATTGGCTTTCATCGCATTGATAAGACAAAACAGCATTTTTTATGAAAACCACAATATGTTGTGATGTTTTTAAAAATTTTAACATCTAGTTGTGGTTGGTCAAGTGATTTATTTGTCTGAATTAAAGAATTTAAGCACAAAATAGATCGCTATGCTAAATTTCTCTTAGAAAACAATACGTTTGGAATAGCAAAAAAATATTAATTAAATTCATAGTGTGACAAAATCATAATAATGAATATTTTTACCTACCAGCTTCTCTTTTTGCTTGTCTTACCATTGGCTTTGTTGCGATTACTGCTTAGAGGTATTCGGCAGCGCGCGTACCTTTATTCCTTGCCACAGAGACTAGGTTTTTTCTCTCAGTCTCAGATGGCATTAACCGGCTCTGAGAAAGTAATATGGATACATTGTGTGTCTGTGGGAGAAACAAACGCTGCCTACCCCCTTATCGAAATTTTATTGAAGCAGTATCCTCGACACCATATGCTTATAAGCCATACTACCCCGACGGGGATGAATACGCCGCTAGTCAACTCAAACCGATTACATCGATGTTATTTACCATTCGATCTAAGCTGGAGCATGGGTCTTTTTTTAAAGCGTTTTAAGCCTCAGTTAGGGATAATAATGGAAACAGAGATTTGGCCTATGATGGCGCATCAATGTCAGGTCAAGAAAGTACCTCTATTTTTGATCAATGCAAGGCTCTCCGATAAATCGCTACAACGGTATTTAAGATTTAAGTCTTTTGCTAGAGCCACCTTAGAAAACTTTGAAATGATTTGTGCTCAGTCTATTAACGACAAAAAGAATTTCCAGCAATTAACGCGAAATAATCTGGAGGTGATAGCTAACTTAAAATTTGATTCCCCCCTTCCTAGAAACTTACAATCACTGACCAACAAGCTAAAAAAAGATTTAAGGATAGCTAATGATTTTGTTGTGGTTGCCGGAAGCACGAGGGAAGGAGAGGAAGCAGATATCATAAATTATTTTAAGTATTTGCCTATCGAAAATGTAGTATTAGTTATTGTGCCAAGGCACCCCCAACGATTCCATGAGGTCGAGCATTTAATTAAGCTCACGAATTTACCTTATGTTCGTAAGAGCAACATAAAGGACATTAAAAGAAAGCCCAAAATAATTTTGGGTGATACGATGGGCGAGCTGAATGTTTATTATGGTTTAGCTGATCTAGTTTTATTGGGAGGAAGTTTAAAAGATTTTGGTTCTCAAAATCCGATTGAGCCTTTACGTTTAGGCAAGTATGTTGCCGTAGGCCCTTCTGCATATAACTTTATGGATGTTATTGAGAAAGCGGAAAAGCAGCGATTAATTTTTAGGCTAACCAATATTAGTGAGCTAGAGAGCTTAATTAAAAAATTGATGAAGGCTGGTCACAGTAAAGCAGCCCAAGAAAAAAGGCATGCTTTTGTAGAAAAACAATCAGGTGGAAGTAAAAAAATTGCAGAGCTAATTAGTCGATATCTTTAATGAGCGGGGCAAGAGTTTTAAACAGGTCATGATCGGCAGATTTAATCCATTCAAAAATAACTGATTCCGTATTAGTGACAATACAGCCTGCTTGCCTAAGGCGACCAAGCGCATTTTGTTTATTAAGAATATTCCTTGAAATAATGGCATCTTCAATCACAAATACTTCTTTGCCTTTTCCGATCAGAGAGAGAGCCGTTTGTAAAACACAGATATGGGTTTCCATTCCCATAAGAAAAATTTGTGGCCTTGTCCTGACTAAGTACCTAGAAAAGATTGGATCTGCAGTACAGTCAAAAGCAGTCTTCTCTACATATTTTGCCTGGGTTAAAAAGGATTGCATCTGCGGCAATGTCTTACCTAGACCCTTGGGGTACTGTTCGGTGCATATGAAGGGAATATCTAGCCCATGAGAAGCTGTAACCAATAATTCAACACGCTTAACAACTTTATTTAGGACCTCTTGGGGCATGGCTGCCGATAATTTCTCTTGCATATCTATAATAACTAACTGACTCTTTTCGGCGTTTGCAATCATTATTTATTCCGAGGATAGGTAGCGATTAATTTCTTCGAGATCTTGCTGAGCAAGTATGCCCACTGATAATTTAAGGTTAATGATGTTCATCAGGTAATTATAACGTGACTTTAATAAATCTCTTTGAGCATTAAATAATATCTGTTGAGAGATAAGCACCTCTACACTATTTCTTAGTCCTTCTTGAAAAGCCAGTTGCGTTGATTCAACTTGCAGGGTTGCGGAATTTAATGCTTGTTGATAAGCCTCTATTTCAGCAAAATTAGCTTGCAGGTTTAAATAATGCTCCCTTACCTTAAGCTCAACCTGTCTTTTAAGGTACTCAGCGTCCTCAGCAGTTTTTAGTTTGAGTTTTTGTGCTTCCCTTACCCTTGAAGAGGTATAGCCCCCCGAGAATATCGGAATATTAATTTGCACACCAAGCACATCAGAGAAAGAGCGCACCCCTTCATTTTCAATTCCGCCATACGGGTAGCCTCCTTTGTCCCAATTTCTCGACCTGCTCGCAACGGCATCTACGGTTGGATAATGATTGGAGCGTCTGACATCAATTTCTGTATCGGCTATTTTTATTTCATCTTCTTTTATTTTAAGTTCTAGGTTATTTTCAGTAGCAAGACTTATCCAGTCCTCCATCATATCGGTTACTGCTACAAAGCTTACGCGACTGTTTATGCCTTTTATTTTATCGGGGAGCTCGCCGGTTAACGATTCAATTTGACGGTTTTTAATCTTGAGTCTTTGAATGGCTGCAATGATTTGCGCATCAATCATAGCTGCTTTAGTTTTTGATTCATTAACATCGGTGATAGATATGAGCCCTACGTCATAGCGTGCCTCAGACTCTATGAGCTGTTCATTGATCGATGCCTTTTGCGCTTGAAGAAGGCCGATCTCATCTCTGGCCATAAGCGTCTCGAAATATACTAAGGCGACTCGGTATATTAGCTCTTGCTGTACTTGAAGCAGTTTTTTTTCTGACAAGCTTGTTTGGGATAAAATTTGTTTGTATTGCTGGAATGCTCCGTAGTTAAACAATGGCTGCGTAACCGTAATACCATAATCATAGCTGTGATAGTCGGCTTCGTTACCCGATAACAGAGCGTTGCTTGCAGCGGCTGGAGTTAATATTTTTCTTGCATTGTCATTTTCGTCATAACCCAGGGTTGCGGTAATGCTTGGAAGAAATAACGACCGTCCTTGGGATATTAATTCTTGTACGGCCTGATTTTCAAAACGCATAGATGCTAATAGAGCATCATGCGCTAGCGCTTTTTCGTATATAGCAATTAAGTCAGTTTCCTGGGCGTATGTATGAGAGGAAAAGGCTAGCATGCATGTAACTAAAAGGGCTGCGGTTGCTTTCTTCATATGCCATTGCAGGCGTGTGTTCATTAATACACCCATTAAAATACGAAACAGGAGGGCGCAACATCATATTTCAATGATGGAATAACGCAATCAAATAAGTTGGTCGTTTCATACTGCATTTCATTAGTCCGCTTAATAATTTTTGCAACCATCATCGGCTTGTCACCTTCCACAAAAAACAACCTTCCGTTGATTGCTAGCTGCTCCCTTAATCCTAAAGGCTCCTTTTTAACGGACCCTGAAAAAATAATGACATCAAATGGCGCCTTTTCTAAGGATCCCAATAGACCATTACCAGTCTCATAAGTAACGTTATGCAGTTTATCTCGATTGTGTAGAAGCTGGGCTTGTTCAGTAAATTCAGGATATACATCAATGGTATGTACGGTTGCGGCTAGTTTTGCGAGTAATGCAGTGACGTAACCAGACCCTGTCCCAACATGCAGAACTTTATCACTTTTATGCAGTGCTAATGATTGAACAATCCTGGCCTCTTGTTTTGGTTGAAGCATAGTTTGTTCATGACCAATAGGAATCTCTGTATCAGAAAAAGCTAGTTGCTGAAATTCTTTTGCTACATAGTTTTCCCTGGGCATTTCTTTTAATGTGGCGAGAATTAGTTCGTCCAGAACATCCCAAGTACGGATCTGTTGCTCTATCATATTAAAGCGCTTTTTTTCAATCATGAGTTGCTTGTAGATGCTTAATTAAAGGTTAATAAAGGGACCCGTTTATTATATCTGAGCCAATCATTATTTAAGGACTAATTTTAGGAAAAAAAGATTCAATTTTTAATTTTCCAGGGTTGCGTATTCAATAAGATTCGCGTAATTTAAAGTCCTACTGCTAGGGGTCTATTTAAATTCATTTAAATAGTGAGAAAAACCCTTTGAACCTGATGTGGCTTATACCACCGTAGGAAAGCAAACGATTTGCTTCTACGATGAAAAAAATAATACTAGGAGCTTTTATGAACACTACAGACAAACAACTTAAAACTGCAAAAGAATTTATTAATGAGGATGCAAGTCTCGACCCTTCCGCTTTAGAATCATTTGCCAACTCAAAAAAAGTATACATTCAAGGGTCTACCCCCGATATTCAAGTGCCATTTAGGCAAATCTCTATTTCTGATACGCCATCCGAGTTTGGCGCAGAAAAAAATGCACCTGTTTTAGTGTATGACACCTCAGGCCCTTATACCGACCCACAACATAATATTAATATTCAGAATGGCTTGCCAGCCCTAAGAACAAAGTGGATTGAGGATCGGCAAGATACCGAAATCTTAGAAGGACCTTCATCAACTTACGGGAACGAGCGAAAAAATGACCCTGAGCTAGCAAAGATGCGCTTCAACCTTCAGAGACAACCAAGGAAAGCTAAGGCAGGGAAAAATGTCTCCCAAATGTATTATGCTAGAAAAGGCATTATCACGCCCGAAATGGAATTTATTGCCATCAGAGAGAATCAAAGAAGAGAGGGTTTGTCAGATATTATTCAAGAGCAGCATAAGGGAGAAAATCATGGCGCTAAAATTCCAAACCATATCACGCCAGAATTTGTAAGGGATGAAGTGGCTAAAGGTAGAGCAATCATTCCTGCAAATATTAACCATCCCGAATCTGAGCCAATGATTATTGGACGTAATTTTTTAGTAAAAATTAATGCCAATATTGGTAATTCTGCGTTAGGTTCAAGTATTAGTGAGGAAGTAGAAAAAATGGTTTGGGGGACCCGATGGGGTGCCGATAATGTTATGGACCTTTCTACTGGAAAAAATATTCACGAGACACGTGAATGGATTATAAGAAATAGCCCTGTACCGATTGGTACGGTGCCAATTTATCAGGCTTTAGAGAAAGTAAATGGTAAGGCAGAAAATTTAACTTGGGAAATTTTTAAAGACACCCTAATCGAGCAGGCAGAACAGGGCGTCGACTACTTTACTATTCATGCAGGCGTAAGACTGGCTTATATTCCAATGACAGCAAAACGTATGACCGGTATTGTAAGTCGGGGTGGATCGATTATGGCGAGTTGGTGCTTAGCTCACCATAAAGAATCATTTTTGTATGAACATTTTGAAGATATATGTGAAATCATGAAGGCTTATGATGTCAGCTTTAGCCTTGGTGATGGCTTGAGGCCTGGATCAATTTATGATGCTAATGACGAAGCACAGTTTGCCGAACTAAAAACATTGGGCGAATTGACTAAGATCGCTTGGAAACATGATGTGCAGGTTATGATTGAAGGGCCAGGACACGTCCCGATGCATATGATTAAAGAGAATATGGATTTACAGTTGGAGCATTGCGATGAAGCACCTTTTTATACTCTTGGCCCCTTAACTACTGATATTGCTCCTGGCTATGACCATATCACTTCCGGCATTGGTGCGGCTATGATTGGTTGGTATGGCTGTGCAATGCTGTGTTATGTGACCCCTAAAGAGCATCTAGGTCTTCCGGAAAAAGAGGACGTCCGTGTAGGTATTATTACTTACAAAATTGCGGCACATGCTGCAGATTTGGGTAAGGGCCATCCTGGGGCACAAATTCGAGATAATGCTTTATCGAAAGCACGATTTGAATTTAGATGGAATGATCAATTTAATCTAGGCCTTGATCCAGAAAAAGCTAAAGAATTTCATGACGAGACACTTCCGCAAGAGGGCGCTAAGCAAGCACATTTCTGCTCAATGTGCGGGCCTCATTTCTGCTCAATGAAAATTTCTCAGGATGTTAGAGATTACGCTGCTAAAAAAGGTATTTCAGCAGACGAGGCATTAACTAAAGGAATGGAAGAAAAGTCTATTGAGTTCGTAAAGAAAGGCTCGGAAGTTTATCAAAAAGTATAGCGACTAGCTTACACTTTCATTATGGATTTATATTTATTATGGGCAGCATTTGTTTTAGGTGTCATAGAGGGAGCAACTGAGTTTTTACCTGTTAGCTCAACAGGACACCTTATTATTGCAGCCGACGTACTAAATTTCTCTAATAGCTCCAGGGATGTGTTTGAGATTTTCATTCAGCTTGGGGCAATTATGGCAGTGATCACGGAGTATAGAAAAAAATTAATTCAGACTATATCTGACATTCCTCATGATCCTGCAGCTCAGAAATTTGCAGCATCTATTGCTATTGCATTTATCCCAGCAGCAATTTTAGGCTTCTTTTTTCACTCGGCAATTAAGCTTTATTTGTTTAACCCTGTGACTGTTGCTATAGCACTTATTGTTGGGGGAATAGCTATGATTGTCATTGAAAAAAGCATGCCCGTTTTGAGCGTTGCCAAACAATCTGACGTAAGTTTTAAGCAAGCTTTTTTAATTGGTATGGCCCAATGCCTTGCATTAATACCGGGAGTGTCCAGATCTGCTTCAACCATTATGGGTGGAGTTTTATCCGGGCTAGATAGAAAATCTGCTACGGAATTTTCTTTTTTCTTAGCTATCCCTATTATTGTTGCTGCGAGCTTTTATGACCTTATTAAAAATTTTCATCTATTAGATAAGCATGACTTCTTAATTTTCTTTATTGGTTCTTTGACAGCTTATATCAGCGCTTTATTCATTATTAAACTATTTATTCGATATGTGGCGCATAACAATTTTATTGGATTTGGCTGGTATAGAATTATTGTGGGAATAATTACGCTTTTCTATTTTTATTAGTGCGTTATGGAAAGTTATAATAATCTTGCTGATTTGCTTGAAGAGGTAGCACTTACTTCCAAAAAAAAACCAATCCGTATTAAAGAAATTTTAGGAAAACTAGAGAGGTCTGGATTTTCACTTATCACTCTCATTCTTGTATTACCTTTTATGCAACCCTTTCCAGTTGGCCCTATTAGCGTTTTGGGTGGAATGACATTCAGTATGATCGGGTGGCAGATGTGGAAAGGTTACTCGCAACCAGCCCTTCATTCCAAAATACTTAATATGCAGCTAGGCTTTAAGGTGTGGGATAGGATTGCTAAAACCTTTCTTATTATCATAAGATGGTCTAATAAAATTTCACGCGCACGGTTGCCATTTTTGGTCATGGGCCAAAGAGGTCAAAAAATTGAAGGTGGTATTTTTATTATAGGGGGCATATTGATGGCCATACCTTTTGGCATACTTCCATTTAATAATTTTTTCCCAGGCCTTGGAATTTTATTTGCTACATTAGCCCAATTTGAAAAAGATGGTCTATTTATTTTAGCAGCAATTTTTTGGCTATTTTTTTCAATACTTTACTTTAGTGTTTTTTTTATCGGTATCTATTGGCTAGGTTTTCAAGGATTACAAAATTTTACCAGCGGGATGGTTTAAAAATTATGCAATATATAGCTGAAAAAATTATCGTATGGCACAAGTCTAGCGGAAGACATGATTTGCCTTGGCAGAAAACGCAAGATCCTTATCGGATATGGATATCAGAAATCATGCTACAGCAAACTCAAGTAAGCTCTGTGATCCCTTATTTTAAAAAATTTATTAAAGAGTTTCCAACGGTCGATAAGCTTGCTTCTGCCGACGAGGATTTAGTGATGAGGCATTGGAGTGGGCTGGGGTATTATCGAAGAGCTAAATTTATTCTGCAAACTGCAAAAATTATTGTAGATAGTTATCAATCAAAATTTCCTATAAACGTTGATGAATTGATTAACCTTCCAGGCATTGGAAAATCCACAGCAGGAGCTATATGTGCTTTTGCTTTTGGAGGTATCGAGCCTATTATGGATGCAAATGTTAAGCGGGTTTTTTGCCGCTTTTACGGTATTAGGGAATGGTCGGGCAAAGCCAAAACACAAAAGTATTTATGGAATTTAGCCCATGAAAATTTACCATCTAAGGATATAAAAATATACACACAAGCATTGATGGATTTAGGGGCTACGATATGCAAAGGAAGACAGCCGGATTGCTTGAACTGCCCTTTACAGAGGAAATGTGAAAGTTTTAAACTAAACCTGTGTCAGGTGATACCTGCCAAGAAACCAAAGAAAACCATTCCTACAAAGCAAGTTAATGTACTTATTGTAGAAGTAAACAATCAGATTTTATTAAAAAAAAGGAGAGAGGCTTCTGTGTGGGAGGGACTATGGTCTCTACCAGAGATTCAAGAATTCTCATATATTGAAAAATGGCTTCAAGATTTATGGGGTGCGACTCCATTTAAGCTTGTTAAGCAAGGGCAGCACCTTGCTATTTTTAGCCACTATAGATTACAGATAAATTTTAATTATATTGTTCTAACAGAAAGAATAAATAAAAATACACCAAGGGATTTTTTATGGGTGAATAGAACCGAGCTAAGTAATGCAGGCATTCCAACCCCCATAAAAAGATTACTCCGAGATATTTAGAGTCATTCTTTGATGTTTGATATTCGCATCCATGTAGGTATCTCCACTTTGTAAAAAGCCATGCTTTAGATAGAATGGAATCGCTGTAGCTTGAGCGGATATAACAATCTGGTAAATATGATTTTTTTTCATATGGCTGATAATTTGTTTAATTAAAAAAGAACCAAACCCTAGTCGTCTATATACTTTGTATACAGCCATTCTTTCAAGCCTGATATAATTTTCTTCATAATAAATACGCGCACATCCAATATGATTGGTCTTGTGTATTAAAATGATATGGGTAGAAGCTTCATCCATATGGTCCCATTCTAGAAAAGGGGGTACTTTCTGCTCATCAATAAAAACCGTCTCTCTAATTAGGCGGCATGATTTTTGGGCTTTGCCCCAAGTACTGAATATAACTTCTGTATCGTTTGTAATCATAAAAGGTTGCGAGCAATTTTATTTAAAGGCATTATGCTGATAATAATATTTTAAGGATAATACGTAATGGAAAAATTTTTTGGATTAATTGCACGAGTTTTGATGGCTTCAATCTTCTTGATAGGAGTGCTTCTTTTATTAAATAATCTTTTAACAACACCTAATGGCTATGGTATCTATCAAGATATGCTAGGTGCACGTGGTGTGCCTGGTATATTCGCTCCCATTAGTATTGTGGTGCAGTTAATAGGAGGAATTGCCTTAATTTTAGGTTATAAAACCAAAGTATCGGCTTATGTGCTATCCGTATACGCACTAGTATGGGCATTAATTTACTTGTTAAATAGTTTGGCAGGGCAACCCTTATTATTACAAGTGTTGCAATACTTAGCTATATCTGGCGGGCTCCTTCATTTGGCTACTAATCCAAATACGGGCTTCAGCCTTGATAATATTTGTGCTCAGAAAAAGAAATAAATTGTATGTGTATGGTTTATTCCCATTCCATCATGGGATAAACTATATTAATGTTACGAGCATTTTGAACGTCAAATAACTCCCATTTTCCTGATTCAGATTGCCCCAATGTTTTAATAGATTCTTGCAGACCTAATTCTAAATCAATTGCTTCTTTTATTTCATCACGCATCGTTTGTAGGTAGGTTTTTACTTTATTGATTGCTAATATGCCATTTTTCGTTGGCGTTCCGTGGCCAGGAACTATCATTTTGTACTGTTGTTTTTTAAGGCTTTCTAAAGCATTAATAAATCCATGAATATTCCCATCAATAACCGGTGTCCTTTCTATAAAAACTAAATCTCCGACCCATGCTGTATTCGTTTGGATGTCATGGATGACAAGGTCTGTATTGGTATGGGCTATAGAATAAGCATCTAGTTTTAAAATGCGATCTCCTAAATCAATTTCCTGCGGGACATTAATTGAAATTAGCATGGTGGGGGGGACTTGGATAGACTCTTTCGCTGTAATATTCAGGTACTTTAAATTAGTTTTTTCATAAAAGTCTTTTCGAAAACGCATAGCTTTAGGAAGCTCTATATGACCTACATAAACTGGGCTTTCTTTTAAAAAAGCTGCATTTCCATAAATATGGTCCAGGTGGACATGTGTATTAATGACGTAGCGAATAGGGAGGTTGGTTCTTTTTTTTATCTCTTTTAGAATACTGTTACCTACACCTAAACTTCCCCCAGTATCAATAACAGCAACAGCTTCATTACCTATAATAAAACCTACGTTGCATATATCACCTTGGTACCCAATATCAACATCAAAATGTGAGCCCTGATGAACAAACATTCCTGGTTGAATTTCGATGAAATTTATTTCTTTGGCAGAAAGACTAAGGGAATGGAATGCTATAAGTAAGGAGCATAAATATTTAATAATTGTCATCTTTTAATTTACTTCATTAAGTATTAAACTTCATTCTACACGTCGTAAAGATATCGTCATAAATTTAAAAAGGTAATAACACTCATGGCAAAAGTAAGAAATAGCATTGCACAATATAACAATATTTCAGTTCTATTGCACTGGCTTATCGGCCTAGGTATTATTTTTATGTTTATTCTTGGTTGGTTTATGGATTCTGTTCCAAAGGATGCGCCAAAATCATCGACATTTGATCTGTTTAATATGGGTATATATGTATGGGAATTAACTAAGGAAGTTTCACCTCGGTCATTTTATTTTAATCTTCATAAATCAATTGGGGTAACTCTTTTTGTATTGATTATATTTAGAATATTATGGCGCTTCTCACACAAGCCTCCTGCGCTATTAGACACCATGAAATCGTGGGAGAAGAAATTAGCAACGGGAGCTCACCATGGATTATATTTTTTAATGGCCGCAACCCCATTAGCTGGAATCATCATGTCAATTTCAAGCAAGTACGGTATTCATTGGTTTGGTATCAAGCTTGTTGGAGGCATCGACAATAAAGCTTCAAGAGAGTTATTTTATGAATTCCATGAAATTTTTGGCCAGCTTATTCTTTTGATTCTTTTCTTCCATATTGCTGGTGCAATTAAGCACTCGTTAGTTGATAAAGACGGAACATTACGAAGAATGTGGTTCCATAAATAATTTGACTGCTATGAGCTACTATAAGCATCATATTATTTTCTGCTTAAATCAAAGAGAGGATGGCGCTCAATGTTGCATGAATTTTGATGCTGAAAGCATTTTCATGTATATGAAAAAGAAAATTAAGGCTATGGGACTTAATGGTCCCAACATGAACCGTATTAATAGAGGGGGATGTTTAGATAGATGCAAAGATGGACCACTGCTTGTAATTTATCCAGAGGCTGTTTGGTATAAATACATAGACAAAGCTGATATTGATGAAATTATCGATCAGCATTTAGTAAAAGGTAATATTGTCACGCGCCTATTGGTTTAGCGCATAGCGAAGTAGCCTTATCAGTTCATTTTCTTCGTCTTTCCTTAACTCTATTTTCCCTTCCCTTTTTTGCTCAGACCAAATACTTAATGGATAATGACTATCATTTTTATATCGCGGAATGATATGCCAATGAACATGCGGGGTTATATTTCCCAACGACGATAAATTTATTTTTTCTGGTTGCAGGAATGATCTTAATATACTTTCAACTTTGAATACAATAGACATGCAATCGTTCTGTTGCACCATTTCCATGTCAGTCATTTCTTTTATATGCGCAATGCTTTCAACCCGACAGTAACCCGGAAACTGATGATCATTTATTAAGGTAACCCGGAAAGATTTATTTTCCCAGACGATTGGGTATAAGGAAGGCTTGCACAGGTCACAATTTTCCAACTTATGAGACTTCAAGCATTTTATCCAAAGTTAATTTAGCAAACTTAGCTTCTTTGCTCGGTACTTTAATAATATTAACTGGATTACCATTAATAATGTTTTCAAGAGTCCATGCCAGGTGTTGAGGGTCAATTCTTGCCATAGTTGAACATTCGCAAACTACATGTGACATAAACTGCACAAGCTTTTTTTCAGGCTTCATTTCATTGGCAAGACGGTTAACTAAATTTAACTCAGTGCCTACTAACCATTTACTTCCAGGGTCGGCATTTTTAATGGTATTTAGAATAAATTCTGTGGATCCAACAAAGTCAGAATTTAAACATACTTCAAAAGGTGACTCAGGGTGTGATATTACAAATCCCTCTGGATGTTTTTTTCTAAAAGCCTCTATATGTTCGAGTCTAAACATTTGATGTACTGCACAATGCCCTTTCCACAAAAGGACTTTAGCTTTATGTATTTGTTCTTCTGTTAAGCCACCCAAAGGTAGATCGGGATCCCATACCGGCATTAAGTCTAAAGGAATACCCATATTGTGCCCTGTCCATCGGCCTAAATTTTGATCAGGAAAAAATAATACCTTCTCTTTTTGAGAAAATGCCCAGTCTAATATTTTTGGGGCATTAGTGGATGTGCAGACTATACCTTCATGTTCCCCACAAAAAGCTTTTAGATCAGCAGCAGAGTTTATATAGGTAATTGGAGTAATTGTTTTGTCGAAATTTATAACCTTATTCAATTCCCGATAAGTTCTTTCTACTTTTGCAAGATTTGCCATATCAGCCATTGAGCAACCAGCCGATAGGTCTGGCAAAACGGTTATCTGACCTGGTCTAGATAAAATATCCGCAACTTCAGCCATAAAATGTACACCAAGAAATATAATATATTTAGCTTCAAGATTTTCAACATATTTAGCTAACTTAAGGGAGTCTCCCGCTAAATCTGCATGCCTGTATACTTCTTCATTTTGATAGTGATGACCTAAAATAACGATTTCATCGCCTAATGTTTTTTTTGCTTTTAAGATTCTTTGTTGGCAATCTTCATTCTTTAGGCTTTCAAAAGCATCGAACTTTATAGTCGCTGTATTCATAAATTTATTTTATCGCCTATCTGTTTAATTTCATATAATTTTTTTAATGCATCAGCATTTGTGCCAGAGAAAACCTCTTTTATTGCATCATGCAAAGGCACCCATTTATATTCTTTATGCTCACTTGGCTCTAAATTCACTATTATTTTTTCAGGTAGTTCCACACTAAAAACATGTTCAATATTATGGGTGACATTGGGATCATACCGATAACGCCAATGAGGGAAGATTTCATATTGTTGAGAGAACTTCCAATCAAGGAGTAGAAATTCCTGATGATCAATACCAGTTTCTTCTAATAGCTCTCTCTTAGCGGCATTAACCGGAGACTCACCTTCTTCTATGCTCCCGGTGACAGATTGCCAAAAGTTTTTTTTATCTTTACGGTGCAACAATAAAATTTCCATATCCTTGGTATAGATAATTACAAGAATGGATACAGGAATTTTATATTGCTTGGCTATCAAAATACCGGTAGTTTGAATGTAATATTCTCTTCGATTCCATCAATCTCAGTAAGCTGGATATCACTAAATTGCCTTATATAGTCAATTACTAATTGAACCTGAGCTTCTGGCGCAGAAGCGCCGGCAGATAAACCAATTCGCATTTTCCCTAAAAGGATATTAGCATCGAAGCTATTTGGATTATCAACTAGATATGCTTCAACCCCCATTTTTTTTGCAATTTCAACGAGCCGATTAGAGTTGGAACTATTTTTGGAACCCACGATTATAATTAAGTCCTGATCGGTAACCATTTTTTTTATCGAGTCTTGACGGTTTTGTGTTGCATAACAAATGTCAGAACTTTTCGGTCCTTCAATATTAGGATATTTATTTTTGAGGGCGTCTATGATCCCCTGAGTGTCATCAACTGAAAGGGTAGTTTGACTTACATAACTTATTTTTTTATTTAAAGGAATTGTTAGATTGGTAATATCTTCTTTATTCTCAATTAAATATATTGATGCATCAGGCGATTTTTTCTCTATTTGGCCCATGGTCCCCTCTACTTCCGGGTGACCTTTGTGCCCTATCATAATGATATGATATTGTTCACCATACATTTTATTAACTTCTCGATGAACTTTTGTCACTAGAGGACAGGTTGCATCTATCGGTATGAGTTTGCACTCTTTTGCATCACTCCTCACTAATTTTGATACCCCGTGAGCGCTAAATATTACGTGACTCCCTGCTGGGATATCTTTGACGTTATCGACAAAAATAGCACCTTTATTTTTCAGGTCATCTATAACAAATTTATTATGCACGACTTCATGACGGACATATATTGGCGCACCAAACTTGCTAATGGCCTGCTCTACAATAAGGATTGCTCTTTCAACCCCTGCGCAGAAACCCCTTGGATTAGCCAGTGAAATATTAATGACTTGATTTCTCATATTGATGTTTTAATTAGATAGGCCAGTTAAATTATTGATTCACCACGAATGAGATCGCTAAAATTTTCTCTCTTTCGAATTTCTCTTATTTTGTCCCCATCAACAAGAAGCTCAACCGGGCGAACACGGGAGTTATAATTAGAACTCATACTCATACCATATGCTCCAACATCAACGACTGCAAGTAGATTTCCTTCGGCCAGCGAAAGGTTTCTATCTTTACCAATAAAGTCCCCTGTTTCACATACGGGACCGACCACATCAAAAGTAGTAGATTCTGCAGTGCATTTCGATGTATTGATAATGTCGTGGTGCGCATTATATAAAGACGGGCGCATCAGATCGTTCATAGCTGCATCAATAATTGCAAAGTTCTTAGCAGGTCCTTTTTTTACGTATTCTACTTTTGTCAGTAAAACGCCTGCTTTACCTAGTATTGCCCTTCCTGGTTCAAAAATTAGCTTGAGATTTTGTTTTTCAAACAGAGGCAGTATTGCTTCGGCATATGCATTAAAGTCTGGAGGATTCTCACTGTTATAGTTAATTCCAATGCCTCCCCCAACATCTAGGTGACTGATTTGAATACCCAAATCTTTTAATTTCTCTATCATACCTACAAGCATAGAAATGGAATCAACAAAAGGTGAGAGTTCGGTAATTTGAGAGCCTATATGGCAGTCAATACCTTTAATGGCAATTGAATCCATATCATTTGCAATCTTATAAAGATCGATAGCCTTTTGCTCGTCTACGCCAAACTTATTATCCTTCAGGCCGGTAGATATATACGGGTGGGTTTTTGCATCAACATTAGGGTTAACTCTTATGGAAATGCTAGCTATTTTCCCCATGCCCTTAGCGATAGTTTGGATACGATAAAGTTCTGGCTCAGATTCAATATTGAAGGCCAAAATGTCATGATGTATTGCGAGCTCTATTTCCTTTGACGACTTACCAATCCCAGAAAAAACTACTTTTTTTGGATCACCCTTAGCCGCAATTACTCTTTGGAGCTCGCCACCAGAAACAATATCGAATCCAGCACCTTGGTTCGCAAGGATATTTAAAATTGCTAAATTAGGATTGGCTTTAACAGCAAAGCAAATCAGACGGGTGTTTTTTTTGAAGGCATCATCAAAGCTTTTATAACTATCCACGATACTTTTCTTTGAATACACATACGCAGGAGTCCCAAATGTTTTTTCTATTTCATCAACAGGCACATCTTCAATAAAATATTTCCCATTATTTGAATAAATTATTTCATCCTTCATGATTTAAGTAATTTTATATTCTGATGTGTGAGTATCAGGATGGCTGTTAAGAGTTTCCGATTGAGGGTACCTTTCTTCAGGAATATATAGATCGCCTTTGGTCCCACAAGAAGCTAAAAATGCGGAGAATGCTAAAAAAAAGATTATTAGTATTTTATTCATGAGAATATTTTATCATTAAAAAGTATGCTTTTTTAGCTTATGTTTTAGAAGAATGTTGCATACAAAAGCACTGAACAAACCAAAAATTAAAGCAGATATTAAAAATAAGGGTAATAGATTAAAAATACTGTCGTGAGGAATGATCCACAAGCGGGCGATTATAAATTGACCAACAATATGGCCGAAAGATGCTATCAGACTTAAGCTGACGATAGAGAAATACGGTTTCGGTAATTTTTGAACGGCATACAGCAATACAAGGCTTACTATGGCACCAAATAAGCTGAGAAAAAAAGTAGGAGACAAGAACGACCCAACAATAATACTTGAGACAAAAACTCTGACTAAAGACACCCAGGCAGCCGTAGAAAAATCAAAACGTACGAGAGTATATAAAATAATGATATTAGCTATTCCTGGTTTGATGCCTGGGATAGGGCTGGGAAGAAAAAATTCTATCACTGATAAAACGATAGCAATCGCTGCCAGTTTAGCAATAGTGTGATCTTTTTTAGTGGGTTTAATAATTGACTGTGTCATAGCTTTCACTATCCCCTACTATTGAAATAGTAATTTGATTGGGCAGACAAACGATTGTTTGATTAATTTTATTTATCCACCCATGGTGAATGCAGTACTTCTTGGTGCAAGGAGATTTAACAAAACGCACTTTACCTTCAGCAATGCTAATTTCACTAGAGCCTAAGAAACCAATAACTTGTTTATTAACTGTTTGGTTAAGGCTAAATACTTTCGAGTCTTCCTGATTATTTTCAATTTTTAAGTATTGTCCGCTTGGCATATTCCAAGATTGAGATACAGACCAAAAGATTAAGCTCATAAAAGTAACAATAACAAAGGTATCCCCAAGCTTAATGATTTTAATGTACTGTAATATTTTTTTCATTATTTTGTTCAAGCCATTGTATGGACTCGTTCATTTTACTACTGATTAAAATATCTCCATTAGCCAATACAACCATAAAAAAATCAATTCCTAGCTTGTCTGCTAATTGTAGTTTTTCTATTTCTGGTGCGATAAATAGGGGTTTCGAATAGGCGTCTGATAGGGCACCAGAATTATTGGCAGGTGGAATCATTATTGTAGCTGACTGGCTATTATCAGCAGGAAATCCTGTGCGTGGATTAATGAGGTGTGAATACCTTTTGTCGTGATCCATGAAGTATCTTTGATAATCACCTGAGGTCCCTATTGACCAACCAGGTGGCAGTTGAATAGATGCAATGGCAGAAGGTTTACGGGGGTGCTGTATCCCTACTATCCAACTTCTATCACCATGCATGCCAATAGCAATAATATTGCCACCAATATTAACTAATGCATTCGCTACACCATTGTTTGCCAGAATTTTTTTGGCACGATCCAGCGCATACCCTTTAGCATACCCACCTAGATCAAGCTGAAAATTCCTGTTCGCACTAGAAAGTGTACTTTGGTTAATTTTTAAATCATCCATAGTCGTTACATTGGCTAATAATTCATTTATTTGGTGTGCTTTTGGTACCATTTGATTCGGAAGTTCTTGATGAAAACCCCATAATGCAATGAGTTTTCCTATGGCAGGATTGAAATAGTTTTCTGACTTTGAGGCCAGATTTTTGTTATCTTGAATAATGCGGATGATTTCTTCATCATCGACATTAAATACGCTACCAGCAGCAATAGCGTTATTCATGCTGGAGATTAAACTTTTTTCCCAGGGGTGCAAATAATTATGTAAACGCTTGAAGTCATTAAAAATGAGATTAGATATATTCTCACTTTTTTCTTCTGTTTCCCCATAAATTTTTATATCAACTATCGTTCCAAATATAAAGTCTTTATATTCATAAATAGGTGCCTTTTGACTGCAGCTCACAAGGAATAAGATAACTATTAGGAGTAGTTTATGAAAGCGCATCAACAATAGATTTTGAAAAATTAACCTTAGCTTGATTTTGAATTTCCACTAAGCCGGTGGGGCTTGTTACATTTATTTCTGTTAAATAATTACCTATTACATCTATGCCCACAAAACGGAAGTTATTTTTACGGAGATAAGGTTTGATAGCAGCCACAATTGCCATATCATTTTCAGAGAGTTTTTTAATGATCCCTTTCCCGCCCTTTGCCAAATTAGCCCTGATTTCATTATTCTGCGGAATACGAGCTAATGCATAAGGAAGGGGTTCCCCATCAATCAATATAATACGCTTATCCCCATATTTAACCTCGGGTATAAACTTTTGTGCCATAACTAATTGGTTGGTATCAGAGATCATGGTTTCTAAAATAACATTCATATTTTGATCACTCGATGTCACCATGAATATTCCGTTGCCAGCCATGCCGTCGATGGGTTTGAGAATAACTTTTTTATGTTCGCCAATAAAATTTTTCAACATCTCAGTTGAGCTCGAGACTATGGTTGGACTAATGATGTCATTAAATTGTAAAATACTTAACTTCTCATTATGATTTCTAAGAGAGGCGCCATCATTTATCACCTCAACTCCCTCCATTTTTATATGGTCAAGAATAAACGTAAGATTTAAGTATGCTTGATTAAAGGGAGGATCTTTTCGCACAAAAATTTTTTTAAATTTACTAGCCAGAACCATTTTTTGTTCAGCAAGATTTATTTGCGTCCCTATACTATTTATCAAGCTGCATAACACGTTCCCTCTCATACCATTGTCAATAGAAAGGTTATGTATTTCACAACAATAAACATCTTTCTTTTGGTTGATAAATTCTTTGATTAATTGCACGCTAGTATCTTTTGGGATGTTAAGACTGCATGCTTCATCAATGATAAAAAGGTAGCTCATACGTTATTTTCCAATTCACGGGCTGCGGCAATTAATGCCAGCCTTGCAATCACTCCATACGCATAAAACCGGTTTGCTTCATCATCGCAAGGCCTTCCTTGGTCTGGCATAAGGCATGAAGTTTCAAAAGGTTGCGGTATGAAATGCATGCCAGGAGCATTTAAATTTTCATCTTTGTCTTTTGTTGTATGTACCCTATAAAATCCACCGATAACGAAGTGGTCGATCATATAAATGACAGGCTCTGTTACTGCCCCCTCAATACTTTCTTCTGTATGAATACCTTCTTGGATAATAACTTCAGTGACCTTGCTCCCCTCTTTTATTACTGACATTTTATTTCTCTTTTTCCGATTTAGGCTAAGTACGTCTTCAGCTTTTTTGGCAATCATAATGCCCATACCATATGTCCCTGCATCAGCTTTAATAACTACATATGGCTCATGTTGTATTTGATATTGATCATATTTTTTTCTAATTTTTTTTAGCAGTAATTCAACTTTGACAGAAAGCTCTTCCTCTCCTTTATGCTCATGAAAGTCTATCCCATTTAGTTTTTCAAAATATGGATTGATCAGCCAAGGATCTATCCCTGAAAAATTAGCAAACTCATTAGCCACTGCATCATAGTGTTCAAAGTGCTGAGTTTTTCTCCTGGTAATCCATCCTGCATGTACAGGGGGAATAATGGTTTGATCAAGGCCTTCTAATATGGTGGGGACGCCGACAGACAAATCATTATTTAGCAATATTGCACACGGACGAAAATAAGAGCCATCCTGATTTTGAACAACAAGACCATGATTTTTTTTAATGATTGGTTCGATTAAGACAGCTTTGTTTCCTTCTAGCTCTATATGTAATGGGTTTTCTATTTCCTTATTTATTGTGCCGAACCTTACTTCAAGGCCTGCTTTTTGAAGAATGTTATATAAGCAATACAAATGATTGAGGTAGAAAATATTTCTGGTGTGGTTTTCTGGGATGATTAATATTTTTCTTGCATCAGGACATATTTTTTCAATTGCAATAGATGCGGCCTGGATACTTAAGGGAATAAATGTTTCGCACAAATTATTGAAGCCGCCAGGAAAAAGATTGGTGTCAACAGGTGCCAACTTAAAGCCTGAATTTCTAAGATCGACAGACGCATAAAAAGGCGCTTGATGGTCTTGCCATTGTGTGCGAAACCAATGTTCTATATCGCAGCTATGGTTAACAATATATTGTTCTAATTTAAACAGCTCAGAACTCATGGCAGTATTTAGTTTTGGAATCATTTATAGCTCCTGTGCTTGTAGGTCTGCATGGTAGCTACTTCTTACCATTGGTCCGCTTGCTACAGAAGAAAATCCCATGAGTTTTGCTTCATTTTTTAATAAGTCAAAAATATGGGGCTCAATATATTTTTCCACAGGGAGGTGGTGCATTGTTGGTTGAAGATATTGGCCTAAGGTAACCATATCTACTTTATGCTTTCGCAAGTCTTTGAGCACTTGGATAACCTGTTCATACGTTTCCCCTAAACCCAGCATGATCCCTGATTTAGTAGGGATCTCTGGAAATTTATTCTTAAAGTTCAATAAAAGGCTTAATGAGTGTTGATAGTCAGACCCAGGCCTTACTTTTTTGTAAAGCTCAGCTATTGTTTCTAGGTTATGATTAAAGATATCAGGCGGAGCATGACAAATAATTTCTAGAGCCTTATCTAGCCTTCCTCGAAAGTCTGGCACCAATGTTTCTATAGTAATTGCTGGATTTTTTAGCCTTATTGCCTTAATACAATCAACAAAATGCTCAGCCCCGCCATCTCTGAGATCATCTCTGTCTACGCTCGTAATCACAACATATTTTAATTTCATGTCCATAATTGTTTGTGCTAAATTTGAAGGCTCATTGATATCTGGTGCTAAGGGCCTTCCGTGCCCAACATCACAAAAAGGGCACCTTCGTGTACACAAATCACCTAATATCATAAAGGTTGCCGTGCCCTGGCTAAAGCACTCACCAATATTTGGACAAGACGCCTCTTCACAGACGGTATTTAATTTGTTGTCGCGTAATAAATTTTTAATCCGAGAGAATTCGTTGGAATGTGGAAGCTGCATTTTTATCCACTTCGGCTTAGCAAGCCTTGCTCTAGGGATAATTTTGATAGGAATTCTAGATGTTTTATCTTTTCCAGTTTGCTTTATATGTGGATCAACTTTGTTCATAATATTTTTCTAAATTATGTTGAAATAAATCAATAATACTTTTAGCACATTGCTCTTGAGTATAGTCGTTATTAAAAAAAGATAGTTGCGTCATGGCTAAATTTTTAAACCCGCAAGGATCGATGGCATTAAAAGGACTTAAATCCATCTTCATATTTAGGCTTAAGCCATGATAAGTGAAGTGATTTTTTAATCTTAGCCCAATAGACGCAATCTTGCTGTCACCAATGTAAACCCCCGGCGCATCTTTTTTTTTATGACTTGCGATACCTAACTTTTCAAGAAATTGCATTATAGAACCCTCAAGCAGCGAAACAAACTCTTTAATAGTAATTTTATAATTCTTAAGATTAATTAGGGGGTAGATAATAATCTGGCCTGGCCCATGGTAGGTAATTTTTCCACCTCTATCTACATAAATATGATTGATTGTTGATTTTTTTGGTAGAGTCAAACCCTTTTTATTTAAGCCGATTGTGTAGATCGGATGATGTTCAGTAATCCATATTTCACTCTGCTCAGGATTGCCTGCAACAAAATTTCTCATACCTAACCATACATCCTCATAGTGAGTAAGACCTAAGTTTTTTACCTTTATCTTCATGCCTATAAGACAAACTTGGTTTCAGGGTGAGAAGACAATTCTCTGTATAAATTATCTAACTGAACTTTTGAAGTAACATAAACATTACAGGTTAAGCTGATGTAGTTCCCCTGTTTACTTCCTTTCATTTCCACAGAATTTGTCCTGAAGTTAGGCGCATGATTTTTGATTATTTTAATTATATTATCAGTAAATTGTTCGCTGACAATCCCAATAATCTTTATTGGAAAATCACAAGGAAATTCAATAAGAGTTTCTGAGGAATCTATAGCCATACCTGATTTAGTCTTTAATGATGTAAGTATTGAGTTCGGTTTCGGAGGCAATAATTGAGGATGACTTCTCTGCATCTTCCTTGGAATCATAGGGGCCAATTAATACAGAATAAAGGGAGGAGCGCTGCATAATTTTAGAGCCAACTTTTCTTCGAACCGCCAAGGAGTCTATTCTATTCATTAGCGCTTCTGCATTATTCTTGTCGGAGAAAGCTCCCACTTGAATATAAAGCTGCCCGGCGTTTTTTTCTGGTAATGTTTCTTTGAATGGTTCAATGAGCTCAACCAACACTTGCTCACTTCCCTTCTCTATGATGTCCAGACGATATGCAGCAGCATAAGATAAGTCGATAATTCTATCCTTAATAAAGGGACCCCTGTCATTTACTCTTACAATGACTGTCTTATTGTTGACCAGGTTAGTTACTTTTACATAACAAGGAAGGGGGAGAGTTTTATGAGCAGCTGTCATCCCATACATGTCGTAAACTTCACCTAGAGATGTTTTATTTCCGTGATATTTTTTTCCATACCATGAAGCATGGCCTGTTTCTTTGTATGGCCCAATTTCTCTCATAGGAATATATTTCTCCCCAAACACTTTGTATGGCATGTTGGCCCTTTTCGCCACTCCCTCTGCTTTAGGCTCTGCATCCTTTATGAGGTCAAGGTTTCTTGGAATATCTTTCCCAGGACCATCGTCAGAGTAGTAGCCTCCTTCTTTAGAAGTTGGATCAGGCCTGTCTGTGGGAAAGGATGAGCATCCTGAAAGGAGCGTAATAATTAGAAAAGTAGGTAAACGGGTCATTAGTTTGCTATCAACGATTTATGGCTATATAAAGACATAATGATACCAATACTGACTAATGATACAACCATAGAAGTGCCACCATAGCTAAAGAAGGGTAGTGGTGCTCCCACAATAGGGAGGAGACCAGAGATCATTCCAAGATTTACAAGGACTCCAGAAAATATGGACACTATGATCCCAAGGGTTGTAAGGCGTGAGAAAGTATCTTGCATTCGGGATGCCATAAATGACAGCCTGAGGAGAAAAATGATGTATACCGACAGAATTGCTAATACGCCAATAAACCCGAATTCTTCGCTGTATACCGCAAAAATAAAGTCAGTAGTAGCTTCGGGTAAAAAATTCAGTTGAGTCTGAGTGCTGTTCATCCATCCTTTGCCAATAAGACCGCCGGATCCAAGGGCTATTAATGATTGTATGGTTTGATAGCCAGCACCCAATGCGTCCTGAAAGGGATCAAGTAAATTAAGGATACGGCTTTGCTGATATTTTTCCAAACTATGCCAAAGAAAAGGTGAAGAAATAAGCAGGAGCAATGAGCTACTTATAATAAACTTTCTTGTGAGGCCAGCGCTAAAAATAATAGCAAAAGCAGAGAAAGAAATCATTAGCGCAGTGCCTAGGTCTGGCTGGGTAAGTATTAAGTAAAAAGGAATGCCAAGGATTATGGATGCAATCACATGTGACTGCACGGTAATATTACTTTCATTATTTTGATAAAACCAAGCCAATGTTAGAGGTATTGCTAACTTCATGAGTTCGGATGGCTGGAATTTAAGTATACCTATATCAATCCAGCGTTGAGCCCCATTGCTCTCAAGACCAAAGAATTTCACCCAAATTAAGAGTATCAACCCAGCTATAAAAATGAAAGGTGTATAGGAAAAGATAATTTTCGGCTTGGTGTTTGACATAACAAACAACCCGATAAGTCCTAAAGTAATATTGGCTACTTGCGAAATAAACTCGTTTGTTTGGCTATGGTCAGCGCTATACAGGGTCACTAGTCCGACAACAAGAATAACCATCAAACATGCAAATATGGTTTGATCAATCCTTGAGCCTAGGTTTTTGAGGTTATTAATGATCATTGAGATTTCTGTAGGTAGTAATCAAACACTTTTTTTGCAATAGGCCCTGCTGTTGACCCCCCACTCCCCCCATGCTCAACGACTATGGCAATGGCTAATTGCGGTTTATTGGCAGGAGCATAAGCTATAAGCAGGGCATGATCTTTAAGGTGATCTGGTAGATCTTCTTCAATATATTCACCACCTTTTAATCCAAAGACCTGAGCTGTACCTGTCTTGGCAGCAATCTTATAATGATTATTAGCCAAAAATGCAGCAGTGCCACCAGGAGCAGTTACATCCTCCATGCCCTTTTTGATGAATTGCATCAAATCGTCATGGCGCGGCATAACACTCATCACATCATATTCTTGTAAGGGAGAAGACTTATCTAGCCTTAGGTGGGGTGTTTTATATTTGTTAGCTACAGCAATTTTGGCTGTAGCATGAGCCAGTTGTATAGGTGTGACTTGAGTATAACCTTGGCCTATCGCCGTTATGACAGTCTCCCCCGCAAACCATCGCTTACCTCTATTATTTTTTTTCCATTCTTCATCCGCAAGAAGACCCTTCTTTTCATTAAGCATATCTACCCCTGTTTGCTCCCCAAATCCGAAAGCCCTGAGAGTGTTATTCATTTTTACGATTCCTAACTCTAATCCTAAGCCATAAAAGAACGTATCACATGATACGGCTATAGCCTTAATTAGATCAACCTCGCCATGACCCTCGCGCTTCCAATCTCTAAAAGTTTTTGATCCATTCGGCATAGTAAAGTAGCCTGGATCAAATATTGTGTACGGGGGTTTCCTTAGATTATTTTCTAGTGCTGCCAAGGCTATAAAAGGCTTCAAAGTCGATCCAGGAGGATAGATACCACGAATCACTCGGTCTAGCATAGGCTTAGACTTATCATTGTTTAACCTACCCCAATTTTTATGATCAATGCCGTTGACAAATAAATTAGGATTGAAGTCAGGTTGGCTTACGTAAGCAAGAATTTCCCCATTATTTGGATCCATGGCTATTAATGCTCCCTTCTCACCCTGAAATGCTTCAACAGCAATTTTTTGTAAATCAATGTCAATTGTGAGCTGAAGATTATCTCCGTGCTTAGGGTCTTGGACCTCTATAGTGCGAATAACCCTCCCTTTTGCATCGACCTCTATTTTTTTAAATCCTGGAGCCCCGTGAATGCTATCTTGAAACATCTGTTCTACACCGGTTTTTCCGATGTGGTCGGTACCCTTATAAAGCGAAAACTTTTTCTTTCTTTGCAGTTGTTTGATATCTTCTTTATTGATTCTATTAATATACCCAACGACATGGCTCCCGTATTCATTAAAAGGGTAGAACCTCTCCAGCCTACCAACGAGAGAGATATTTTCCATCAGATATTGCCTAGCTAAAAATGATGCTACCTCACGTTGGGATAAGTTCGATTTAATGGGAACGGTAGATGAATAATAATTTTCTTTAGTAATTTTATGAAATTGGGCTACATCAGCATCCTCGATAGGAGCGATTGATTTTAGATGTTTTTGTATGCCCTCAAAATCATGCTTTATAGTTGGATCCAGTTCTAGATTATAAACAAGCTTGTTCTCAGCCAAAACTTTATTGTGGCGATCGAGTATTAAGCCTCTAGCCGGAGCAATGGGAATTAATTTGATGCTATTGTTGGTTGCTTTTTGTTGAAAGTAATTATGCTTAATAACTTGTAAGAAAAAAAATTTTAGAATAACTATGGTTAGTAAAATTAAAAGTATCCCAACGATAATGCCGAGTCTTTTAGTAAAAACAAATCGTAGTTGATTCCTTTGCACCTTTATATTGCTTTTAATTTCATTTCAAAAATCAGCCGGTAAATAAGAAAGGTAATAATTGTGAAAATAATTTTTAACAGGGCAGAGTTCTCATAGTTATCGATTTCGTACGTTGCAGATGTCATATAGTCTATTAATAGACCAGCTAGAACCAATATGATTCCTAGGATAGTTTTTTGTCCGTTAGACTGAATTGCCAACATTTTTCTTATAAAAAAATGCAGCACATAGATAAGTAAAAAAGTGAAGCCATATTGACCGATCAACTGCCCGATCAAAATATCAGCCACCAAGCCTAGGAAGAAAATTTTCATTACACTAAAATACTTATTATTTATCGATATTAATGCTACGGCCCAGGCAATAAAATAGTCCGGTAAAGATCCGATAGGAATAAATGGGAGACTTATTTGTGTCAGTAAAATAGTGATTAAAAACAATCCTAATACATATAGCTTTTGCTGATTATTTAAGGATTTTTGTTGGATCATGGATTGCCACTTTTGATGACCATGACCTGAGAGAAACTCTGTGGAGATGTAGCAGGCTCAATGATAATTTCATTAAATTGTGAGTTATTTGTTGGGATAATTTTGATAACCTTGCCTATTTTAATACCCTTGGGATAAATTTGATCAAGCCCGGAAGTTAATAGATGGTCGCCAAGCCTTAATTTTTCGTACGCTGGTAATCTATAGATTACCAGATGAGGACTGCCATTTCCGAAAATCAGAGAAGCCATCGTTCCATTTTCAGAAATTGCCGATACGGCAAAGTTATTTGAGGTAATTTTTTGCACTGCACTAAGATTTTTATTCACATGGATAACCTGACCTACCAATCCTGCATTATTCATTACAGGGCTTCCGATATCTATTCCATCGTCCATACCTTTGTTGATGAAAAGTTGGGGGACGCCATTAGCTTGACTGGGTAAAACTACCTCCGCTATGGTCATATCATTTTTAATGAGATTTTTAATGTTTAGAATTTTTCGAAGTGAACGATTTTCATTTTCTATCAGCGTTAGTTTCTGCTGGTTTGCTTGTAATAGATTGGCCTCAGATTTCAATGAAAGAATCTGCTGCTGTAATTTATTTTGCTCTGAAAGGTAATAGTCTATTTCACGAATAAGCTGGTAGGGAGCATTGGTCATCCAATGAAAAGGAATGATGACAAAAGCCAATTTTTGTTTTAACTGAACATTTATTTTATGTCGGTGGTCATAGCTCATTATTGCTATCGAACACATAGCGAGAATGACATATATTATAATGGGTGATTCTTGGGTGAAAAGTCTAAGCTGTTTAGGTGCTGTTTTTTTGGCCATCCATATTACTCATAAGTAAAAGCAGACTTAAAGTCATCAAGTGAATCAAGTGTTTTACCACAACCCTTCACTACGCAGAGCAATGGATCTTCAGCTAATACAACTGGGATTCCTGTTTCTTCCATAAGCAAACGATCTAAATTTTTAAGCAGGGCTCCGCCACCAGTTAAAACCATGGCGGTTTCTGCTATATCAGCTCCTAATTCTGGAGGCGTTTCTTCAAGAGCAGCCTTTACTGCACTGACGATTTGTTGCAATGGCTCACTGATCGATTCAAGAATTTCATTGCTGCTAATAACAATTTTTCTGGGAAGCCCTTCGGCTAGGTTTCTCCCTGTTACTTCCATTTCCATTAACTCTGTCATTGGGAATGCACTACCAATTTGTTTTTTAATTTTTTCAGCTGTGGGTTCTGAAATAAGAGTCCCATAATTTCTTCGCATATAATCAATAATTGCCTGGTCTATTTTATCGCCTCCAACACGAGCAGAGCTAGCATAAACTATCCCTCCAAGTGAGATAACGCCTACCTCAGTAGTACCGCCTCCGATATCGATTACCATAGAACCTGTTGCTTCATTTACTGGCAAACCTGCTCCTATTGCAGCAGCCATTGGCTCTTCAATTAAAAATACTTGTTTTGCTCCAGAACGCTCCGCAGACTCTCTGATTGCCCTTCTTTCTACTTGAGTGGCTCCATAGGGCACACATATAACAATTCTTGGGTTGGGAGTAAACCAAGACATGTTATGTACTCGACTTATAAAGTACTTAATCATTTCCTCGGTAATATTAAAATCTGCAATCACACCATCTTTCATAGGTCGAATTGCCTGTATATTTTGAGGGGCTCTTCCAAGCATGGTTTTAGCTTCAGCTCCTACAGCTAATAAAGCTTTTTTAGTAAAAGGACCATTAGGTCCTTCCTCATGCCTTATGGCAACTACAGAGGGCTCATTAAGCACTATGCCTTTACCTTTTGCATAAATTAAAGTGTTTGCTGTTCCAAGGTCAATGGCAATGTCGTTATCTACTAAATTTTGAAATAGTTTGTTAAACATAATTTTGATATGATTCACTTTTAAAGTTACCCGTTAAAAAGCTGTTAGAAATTCTTTGCTAAATCCTATGTATAATAACTGATTATTGAGGTTTTATTAACCACTTACTTAAAATTTTCACAATGACAATCAGCCAAGATGATATAAAAAAAATTGCACACCTTGCTCGGATAAATATCTCTAGCGAGGAGTCTATTTTGTTAGAAGAAAAATTGACAGGCATCATGAAATTAATCGATCAAATGCAAAAAGTTGATACAGATGGTGTTGAGCCAATGTCTCATGCATTAGATATCAGCCAACCATTAAGGGCTGATCAAGTAACAGAATCTGACATTAGAACAAAAACTATGGCTTTAGCACCTGAGACTGAAGAGTCATTATTTATCGTCCCGCAAGTGATTGAATAGAGCATGCTGAATTTATCCTTAAAACAATTATCGCAGCAATTACGTGAGAAAGCATTTTCAAGTGAGGAGCTGACCCGATTCTTCCTGGATCGTATTAGAAAGTATAACGATAGCTTAAATGCTTTTATTACGATTGATGAGGACACAAGCATTGCTATGGCGAAGCAAGCAGATTTAAAAATTGCTAGTGGCAATCAAGGCACTTTTACTGGTATCCCCATCGCACAGAAAGATATTTTTTGTGCAGATGGTTGGAAAACAACATGCGGATCTAAAATGCTGGAGAATTTTGTGGCTCCTTACAATGCGACCGTCGTCCAGAACTTTAATGATGCGGGTGCAATTAATTTGGGTAAAACTAATATGGATGAATTTGCCATGGGCTCATCTAATGAAACATCCTATTTCGGTGCCGTAAAAAATCCTTGGAACCTAGAATATGTTCCCGGAGGAAGCTCAGGGGGCAGTGCTTCTGCAGTTGCAGCTCGACTAGCACCAGCGGCCACTGGAACTGATACGGGGGGGTCCATTAGGCAACCTGCTTCCTTATGTGGCTTTACCGGATTAAAACCCACGTATGGTTTGGTATCACGGTATGGAATGATTGCCTTTGCATCAAGCCTGGATCAAGCTGGCCCTATGGCACCAAGCGCTGAAGATTGCGCTATGATGCTAAATGTCATGGCTTCCCACGACATCAAAGACTCTACTAGCCTTCCCCATCCGAAAGAAGACTATTTGGCTCCTTTAGATAATTCGATTAAAGGCCTGCGAATTGGGATGCCAAAAGAGTTTTTTGGGGAAGGACTTGACTCAGAAGTGCAAAAGATTATCGAGGGTGCAATTAATGAGTATAAAAAAATGGGTGCCGAAATAGTTGAGATCTCCTTACCCAACTCAGAGCTTGCAATACCGGTTTATTACGTGATTGCACCTGCCGAGGCATCGAGTAATTTATCGCGATATGATGGAGTTCGTTACGGATATCGGACAAAAGAATACGATGATTTGATGGATATGTATTTCAAGACCCGTCAAGAAGGTTTTGGTGATGAAGTAAAACGAAGGATCTTGATAGGCACCTATGTATTAAGTGCTGGGTATTACGATGCATATTATTTAAAAGCGCAAAAAATTAGGCAATTAATTTCAAACGACTTCTCACAAGCTTTTCAAAAATGTGACGTCATTATGGGGCCTTCTGCGCCATCTGCCGCATTTAAGTCAGGTGAAAAAAAAGAAGATCCTTTAGCTATGTATCTACAGGATATTTACACTATCTCTACAAACCTTGCTGGATTGCCAGCCATGAGTATTCCGGCAGGCTTTACAAAAGGTCTTCCGGTAGGCTTACAGTTAATTGGAAATCACTTTAGCGAAGGACATTTGCTTAATATTGCGCACCAATTTCAATTAAATAGTGACTGGCATCGCAAGACACCCAAGGAGATTGACTGATGGATTGGGATATTGTCATTGGCATCGAGACGCATGTTCAGCTCAAGACACAAACAAAAATATTTTCGGGAGCCTCGACCTCATTTGGAAATGAAGCAAATTCGCAAGCATGCCTAGTTAGCCTGGCTTATCCAGGAGTTCTCCCTGTGCTTAATCACGAGGCCGTTAATTGTGCTATTAAATTTGGATTAGCAGTGGATGCAAAAATTAATAAAAAATCGATCTTTGCACGAAAAAACTATTTTTACCCAGACTTGCCTAAAGGCTATCAGATTAGTCAATTTGAATTACCTATAGTTGGGGAAGGAAAGTTGTCTATACCATTAAATGATGGCTATAAAGATATACGAATACTTAGGGCTCATCTAGAAGAAGATGCAGGAAAGTCATCGCATGGAATTTTGCAAGGAAAATCAGGTATTGACTTGAATCGTGCTGGAACGCCATTGCTAGAAATTGTAACTGAGCCTGATATGAGTTCAGCTGCAGAAGCAGTTGCCTACGCCAAAAAATTGCATGATTTGGTTCAGTGGATTGGTATTTGTGATGGCAATATGCAAGAAGGTAATTTTAGGTGCGATGTAAATGTATCGGTAAAGAAGAAAGGGTCTACTACCTTAGGTACGCGAAGAGAAATTAAGAACTTAAATTCTTTTAAATTTATAAAGCAAGCGATTGACTTTGAGGTGAACTGGCAAATTGAGACCATAGAAGATGGGGGAAAAATTCAGCAATCGACCATTCTTTTTAATCCTGATAATGGAGAAACAAAAGCGATGCGCTCTAAAGAGGAGGCTAACGACTACCGATATTTTCCCGACCCCGACTTATTGCCTTTGGTGGTAAGTGAAGACCATATTCACAATATCAAGCAATCATTGCCAGAGCTACCAGGTGAAATGCAAAAACGGTTTGAAATAGACCTTGGTTTATCTGAGTACGATGCTTCTGAGTTAACTAATAATAAAGATGTGGCAGATTATTTTATGAACCTAATTAAGCGTGGCGTTTCCGCTAAATTGTCTGCTAATTGGATTTTAGTGAATTTATTTTCAAGATTAAATGATGCTGACATTAGTATTAATGAAAGCCCTATAGGTTTTGATCAGCTCGCCGATTTGATCAAAAAGATTGAAGATCAAACGATTTCAAATAATGCCGCCAAAAAAATATTCGATGCTTTATGGGATAGTCCAGCCGGCACCGTTGATTCATTAATAGATGAATTGGGCTTAAAACAAATTTCTAACGACTCTGAAATTGAAGGTTTAATTGACAAGGTGTTAAATGATAACGGTGCGATGATTGAGGAATATAAATCTGGTAAAGATAAAGCATTCAATGCGCTTGTAGGTCAAGTGATGAAAGCTTCTAGGGGCAAAGCTAACCCATCCCAAGTAAACGAAATGCTCAAGAAAAAACTATCTAATTAGTACCAAATTCCTTGCGATACTTCTGAATAGCAAACAACTCCTCTGTAAAGTGATCATGGTTTTCCAGGTATTCGATTATATTTCCTAAGTTAATAATCGATAATGCAGGGATAGTAAATTTATTGCTTACCTCTTGAATTGCGGAAATTTCGGAAATTTCGGTGTTACCTTTCTCCTGCCTATCAATCGCTACAAATACCCCTGCCGGCTCCCCACCATGATTATTTATAATTTCTATAGACTCATTAATTGACGTGCCAGCGGAAATAACATCATCTATAATTAAAACTCTGCCTTGAATAGGGGCACCAACAATCAGCCCACCCTCACCATGATCTTTTGATTCTTTACGGTTAAAGCAATAAGGAATATTGGTATTATGCTCTACTAATGCAATGGCAATTGAACTTACTAAAGGAATGCCTTTGTATGCTGGACCAAAAAGCATGTCAAACTTGATACCTGAATCAACAATGAGTTGCGCATAAAATTTACCAAGCTCCTTCAAGCTTTGCCCATCATTAAATGCTCCAAGATTGAAAAAATAAGGACTTAGACGGCCTGCTTTTGTTGTAAATTTTCCAAAACAAAGCACTTTCTTTTTAATAGCCAGTTCGATAAAAGATGGTATGTTAGAGGTCATATTTTTTTAATAATTAATTATGAAGATTATAACCTTAAATTTAAATGGAATCCGTGCTGCTTCAAGAAAAGGTATGTTCGAGTGGATTAAAGTAGAGGACCCTGATTTTATTTGTGTTCAAGAATTAAAAGCTCATCAAGCAGACTTAACTACAGAAATGCTCAAGCCTGAGGGCTACACGGGATTTTTTAGTTACGCCATAAAAAAAGGGTATAGCGGGGTAGGAATATATTCAAAGATGACTCCTTTGCAACAGATTAATACTACGGGCAATTCACACATTGATGATGAAGGTCGTTACGCTGAATTAATTTTCGAAGACTTTTCTATTATTTCGTTATATTTACCCTCAGGATCTAGTGGTGAAGAACGTCAGAATTTTAAGTATAAAGTGCTAGAAGATATAGTGGATATCCTGAAAAAAAAGATATCTCAAACTAAATATGTAGCGGTGTGTGGAGACTTTAATATTGCGCATCATGAGATTGATTTAAAAAATTTCAAAGGAAATAAAAAAAATTCAGGCTTTTTACCTGAAGAGAGGGATTGGCTAACAACACTTTTTTCTGAGCTAAAATGGGTAGATATTTATAGAAGATTATATCCGAATACAACTGAGGATGCTTATACGTGGTGGAGTAATAGAGGGCAAGCTTGGATGAAGAATGTTGGATGGCGAATTGATTATCAAATCGGCAATGAAGCCTTGGCAAATAAAGCATTAAGCACTTCAATCTATAAGGAGGATCGATTCAGCGACCATGCGCCTTTAATTGTTAATTATTCTAAGCTAGATTGATTCCATGGAGCTATTTTAAACAGCAACAGTATTCCTGGTATTGCAAGAAAAAAACATATAATAAAAAAATGATACCAACCGAAAAATTCAACCAAATAACCTGTAGAGGCATTAGTTAAGGTTCTGGGAACAGAAGCAAGGCTGGTAAAAAGGGCAAATTGCGTTGCGGTATATTTTGGGTTTGTAGATTTGGCGATATAGGCAATGAATGCGGTAGTCCCAAGCCCAGCTGCAAAAAACTCTAACCCTACGGTAATACCCAAAATAAGATTGTTATTACCTACACTTGCGAGCCAAGCAAAACTCAGTGTTGCCAGCATTTGCATAATGCCAAAAATCCAAAGCGAACGATTTATCCCAAGTTTAATCATCCATACACCACCAAGAATTCCTCCTGCTATACCAGGCCATAAACCTGCATTTTTTGCAATCACGCCTATCTCTGTCATAGAAAAACCAAGGTCAAGATAAAAAGGAGTGGCTAAGGCGGTAGCCATGCTGTCGCCAATCTTATAAAGAAAAATAAATAGCAAAATTAGTAAAGCCTCCTTTATCCCTTTTCTATTTTTGAATTCTTTAAAAGGCTCTACTACTGCTTCTTTAATAGTTTTTGGAGGTAGCGATCTAAGCTGAGGCTCTTTAACCAACAATGTGAGAATAATACCCGGTAGCATAAATAGCGCAGTAATAATGAAAACAAAGTCCCAAGCAAAAAAGTCAGCTAGTATTAACGATAAAGAACCTGGAATAAGGCTAGCTATTTTATAGGCATTCACATGAATGGCATTGCCCAAGCCGAGTTCATTATCTAATAATAATTCCCTACGATACGCATCAATAACTACATCTTGGCTAGCACTAAAAAAAGCAATTACAATGGATATCAATGCAACAATAGTAATTTGAGAGGCTGGTGAGATTAGGCCAGCAAAACCAATAGATATCAATAAGAGTGCTTGGAAAATAATTAACCAACCTCGCCGCCTTCCCATGGAAAAAGAGAATCTGTCAAATAAGGGAGCCCAAATAAATTTCCAGGTGAAAGGGAATTGTATTAATGCAAACAGCCCTATCGCTTTTAAGTCTAGCCCACTATCAGCTAACCATGCAGGCAATAGGCTGATTAAGATAAACAGAGGAAGACCAGAGGTGAAGCCTGTGAAAAAACAAATAATAAATTTTTTATTTAAAAGCTCTTTCCACAATAAGGCATTGTTAGCCATAAGAATTATTTTTTGACTAATTTATATAACGCTAAAGCACCAAATAAATTAGGATAAAAATTAACAGCTTGCTGATCTGTCATAATATGTTTTTCGACCACTGAGATTTTATGCGTGGTACAAAAATTATCAAAATCATTAATGGTGCACAGATGAATATTGGGTGTGTTATACCAGTTGTAAGGTAGCTCTTTTGAAAGAGGCATCCCTCCCTTGATAATTTGAAAGCGGTTACGCCAATAGCCAAAATTAGGAAAAGTGACTATTATTTCCTTAGCTACTCTTTGCATTTCACTTATGATGCTTTGTATATTATGCATAGATTGAATCGTTCTTGAAAGAATCACAGTGTCAAATGAATTGTCTTCGAAGCCGGCCAGGCCCGATTCTAAATCCATTTGTATTACGTCCACTCCATTTTTTAGGGATAGCAACCAATTATCTTTATCCTTTTCAATGCCAAATCCCGTGATATTTTTTTTGTCCTTTAGATGGTTTAGTAAAAGACCATCTCCGCAACCTAAATCAAGCACTTTAGAATTTTGATGTACCCAGCTCTCAATGACATTAAAATCATACCGATTAGTTTGGTTATTTTTTTTCATAATTGGCTTTGTATTTTTTTAAAATAAGATCGAATAATTCCGTGGTAATGGACGTCATCCATTAAAAAAGCATCATGGCCACTTACGGCTGTGAGTTCCGCATAGCTAACTTTAAGATTATTATCTAACAACCCTTTAACAATTTCTTTTGAGCGATCTGGTGAAAACCTCCAGTCACTGGCAAAGGAAATAACGAGAAAGTCTGCCTTGGCTTTTTTAAGGATCTTACTTAAATTTTTCGGATTTCCTTTTGCTGGATCGTAGTAGTCTAGGGCCTTGGTCATCCTGATATAGGTATTTGCATCAAATTCATTAGCAAACTTATCACCCTGATAATTGAGATAGGACTCTATGTCAAACTCAGTCTTAAAGTTGTATTGATAGCTTTTATTTTTTGTTTTACGGCCAAACTTTGTACCCATCACGTCGTTTGATAGGTAAGTAATGTGGCCAAGCATCCGCGCAATTCTTAGGCCGCGTTTTGGTATCTTATTTTCTTGATAAAAATCTCCATTAGAAAAATCCGGGTCAGTGATTATTGATTGGCGTGCAACCTCATTGAAAGCGATATTTTGTGCAGTTAAATTAGGTGCGGCAGCAATGATGATCGAGTTAGCTATTTTTTCTGGATATTGAATAGACCATTGTAAGGACTGCATGCCCCCGAGACTTCCGCCAAGCACCGAAGCTAATCGATTGATCCCTAAGTGGGACAGGAGAGCTTGCTGAGTTTCCACCCAGTCCTTAACCGTTATGATAGGAAACTTCGATCCCCAGACTTTTTTAGTTTTCGGGTTGATACTTTTTGGACCAGTGCTCCCATGGCTACCTCCAAGATTATTAACCCCAACAACAAAAAATTTTCTTGTATCCAGTGGCTTTCCGGGACCTATTAAATTATCCCACCATCCTGGATGCTTATCTTTTGATGAGTAGCGACCCGCTAAATGATGATTCCCAGATAAAGCATGGCAAACTAGAATGGCATTGTTTCTTTTTTTATTTAGCTTGCCGTAAGTTTCGTAAATTAATTCATAGCTATCAAGCGTTATTCCACACTCAAGCTTAAGCGGAATAGAGCACTTAAAGAGTGACGGCTTAACAATGCCGACTGAATTTTTTTCTTCCATAGAATAATTATACTTGTTACATTCGTCTTCAGATATTAAATTTTAATACCACTGGTTATTCGTATAACGCCGTTAATATCTTTGTGTTGAGCAATGTTGTTAAAATCATTTGCAATAAAAATATCTTGTACCATCATTGCCTGATCATAACCATGCTCGATTATTAGCATGCCTGATTCATTCAGATACTGTTTGGCATTTTTAACAATGTGTTTAATATCTTTTAGCCCGCTCATTTCTGATACCAGCGCAATCCGTGGCTGTGCCAACAATTCAGGATGCAATAAATGTGAATCTGTTTCAGCGATGTACGGGGGGTTACTAACGATGATGTCAAAATTGTTATGCTTTATGCTTTCAAACCAATCACTTTGTATAAATTGAATATTTTTTACGTTAGTATTTTTTCCATTGATTTCTGCGACTTTTATTGCTGAGGATGAAATATCGCTTAATGTTACTTGGGCACAAGAAAAGTGCTGGGCAAGTGTCAGCCCTATGACACCTGAACCAGTCCCAAGATCTAGGATATTTACTTGAGATTCTTTATTGTTACTCTGCAGAAGAATATCAATCATTAGCTCCGTATCTTGTCGCGGAATAAGCGTCTCGGGGGTTATATAGTAGGTTTTTCCGTAAAAATCCCATTCGTTGAAAATGTAGGCTAAAGGTATATTTACTAATCTTTGCTTTACTATTAAATCCATACTATGAACATCGTTTTTAGAAACAGTTTTACTTCTTTGAATGATCAGCTGTGAGGATGTTTCTTTTAAAACAAATTGGAGAATGAATTGTGCTTCAAGGTTAGCTTCTCTAGGCGTCATATTTAGAAGCTCTTGGAGCTCAGCCCCAATTTTTTTTCGATAAAAGTCGATTGACTGCATGTTAATCTTCGTCAAGTTGTGCCAGTAGGTCCGCCTGATGTTCAGATGTTAAGTTGTCGATTAGTTCTGTTAAATCACCATCCATAACAAAATCTATTTTGTATAATGTCAGATTAATTCTATGGTCAGTTATTCTTCCTTGGGGAAAGTTATATGTACGAATCCTTTCGCTCCTATCACCACTCCCAATTAAGGATTTTCTTTCCGTGGCAATTTTTGATTGTTGATCGCTTATTTGCGCATCTTTTATTCTTGCTGCCAGGATACTCATTGCTTGGGCTTTATTTCGGTGTTGTGATCTATCATCTTGGCATTCAACAACTATGCCGGTTGGGGCATGGGTAATTCTTACAGCAGAATCAGTTTTATTGATGTGCTGGCCGCCTGCTCCGGACGCACGGTATGTGTCAATGCGAATATCCGCTGGATTTATATCTACATCGCTAATCTCATCTGCTTCAGCAAGCACCGCTACCGTGCAAGCTGATGTATGAATTCTCCCTTGAGTTTCCGTATCAGGAACACGCTGTACGCGATGCCCTCCAGATTCAAACTTCAGCTTTGAGTAGGCACCTTGGCCTATAATTTTTGCAATAATTTCTTTAAAGCCACCAACCTCTGATTCATTGGATGATATAACTTCAAGCTGCCACCCCATCCGTTCCGTGTAACGGGTATACATTCTAAATATATCGCCAGCAAAAAGTGCGGATTCGTCTCCTCCTGCCCCAGCCCTTATCTCTAAAAAAATGTTCTTTTCATCATTGGGATCTTTTGGCAGTAAGAGAGTTTGAAGCTGTTCCTCCAGTACCGTGATTTTTTCTTTACCACTATCTATTTCGTCTTGTGCGAAGGATTTCATTTCAGGGTCGCTTAACATTTCTTTCGCATCATTTATATCTTTTGTAAGCCGAGTAAACTCTTGATAAATATCTACGACAGGCAATATATCTGAATGCTCTTTCGATATTTTTTTGTAGCGATCCATATCCTTTGTCGCTTCTTCACTACTAAGTTCACTATTAAGTTCTTCCAAACGCATCTGAAGGGCGTTTAATTTATTTTGCATGGAGGATTTCATAGTCTTAGTCTTTTACCTTATAAATTTTCTTAAAAAGCTCTAAGGCTTCGTCGAATTTGTGGCTGGATAGCTCGTTAAATACTTTAGTTGGTTGATGAAGAAATTTTTTTGAGAGGTTTCTACTTAACTTTTCCATTACTTCGTTTACGGGCACCCCATTATCCACTTCTTTATTTGCTTTTAATAATTCTTTTTTTCTTAACACTTCAAATTGACTTCGAAGTCTTGTGATGGCTGGCGCAATTGTTTTTTGTTCAACATCTTTTTTGTAATGCTTAGCCCTTTCTTTTATAATAACTTTAGCCTTTTCTGCTTCAACTTCTCTCCCCAAAATCCCTTCTTGCGCTAATTTAGCCAAGTCATCAAAGGTGTAAAGGAATATATCGTCTAGGCCCCCTGTTTCCATTTCAATGTCTCTGGGTATAGCAAGGTCTATTAGCAGCATCGGCTTATGTTTACGTATTTTTATCGCATTTTCTACCATGCCAAGGCCGATAATAGGCAGTTGGCTGCTTGTTGAGCTAATCACGATGTCATAGTGGCTAATTTGGTGATTAATATCTCCTATAAGAATAGATTCGCAATTAATTTTTTGTGCTAACTGCCGTCCTTTGTGTATTGATCGATTGGCGATGGTAATTTTTTTTGGATCTTGGCTTGCAAAATATTTCGCACACAACTCAGCCATTTCTCCTGCACCAACAAAAAGAATGCTGGTTTGATTGATATCTCCAAATATACTTTTGGCAACTCTAAGGATACTTGAGGCAACTGTCGTACTGCTCGCACCAATTTTTGTTTTTGTTCTCACCTCTTTAGCTACTTCAAAGACTTTTTGAAATAAATAAGAGAGGTGCTTCTTTTGAGTGCCTGCGTAATCGGCAAGTTTTGCTGCTTGTTTCATTTGCCCTAGTATTTGCGTTTCTCCCAGGATCATGCTGTCCAGACCAGAAGCCACTTTAAATGCATGCATGACAGCATCTTCATTTGCAAAGTGATAGGTGTGGGATTTAAGCTTTGCTAGCGGTATATTTTTGTATTGGGCCAACCATTTAATGATGTGGTCTTTGTTCCCAGAATAAAAATATATTTCAGTACGGTTGCATGTGGAAAGAATGATGACTTCTTTAGCAAACGTTTCATTTAATTCTCTTAAAGCTGAGCTGATAATCTCAGAAGGAAACGAAAAAGCTTCCCTTAGGCTGAGCGGCGCAGTTTTATGATTAAGCCCTATAATATTTAGTTCCATATTTTATTATTTGCGCTCGCTTTATCTTATCGCTTAAAAGAGGTTAAAATAGCTATTTTACAATAATAATTACTTTAAAAATTAGGAACATGAAACATATGGAAAAAAACTTCAGAATAGCCCCAAGCATTCTATCAGCAAACTTTGCGAAGCTTGGACAAGAGATACAAGATGTTATAGCGTCAGGTACAGATTTCGTTCATTTTGATGTGATGGATAATCATTATGTTCCAAACCTTACTATCGGACCCCTGGTATGTGAGGCCATCAGGCCACTGACCAAGGCAACTATAGACGTCCACTTAATGGTTAAGCCGGTTGATCGTATCATTCCTGACTTTGCAAAAGCAGGGGCTGATATCATTACTTTTCACCCAGAAGGATCCGAGCACATTGATCGCAGTCTGTCACTGGTAAGAGAGAATGGATGCAAGTCTGGCTTAGTTTTTAATCCGTCAACCTCCTTGGATTACTTAGATCACGTGATGGATAAAATAGATATGATTCTATTAATGTCGGTCAACCCTGGATTTGGTGGCCAGAAATTTATTCCAGAAACTTTAAATAAGCTCACGCTAGCCAGAATGAGAATTGACGCTTACATGGAAAAAACGGGCAGACAGATTTTGTTGGAAGTGGATGGAGGGGTTAACCCAAATAATATTGAAGAAATCGCGAGAGCGGGTGCCGATACATTTGTAGCCGGATCAGCGATCTTTGGATCTGCAAGCGACAAGGATCCTAATCGATACGATACGGTTGTTAAGTCCTTAAGGGATGCATTGTCTAGGGTATAGATTGGTTCAATTTACTAATATAAAAGCAATTTTTTTTGATCTGGATGGTACGCTTTTTGAAACGGCCCCACAACTTAGCGTTGCCGTGAATAATATGTTGAATGATCTTAAAATGGATGCGCTTGAGAAAAATCAAATTACTAATTTTATTGGTAAGGGTGCTGACAATTTAATCAGAAAATCGATTGAGTTATCGGCTAGAAAGAATGCGGATGAATTTTTTGTTGAAGCTATGGACGCCTTTCATTATCATTATGGTTTGATTGCTCATGAAAGTCTGCCCTATGAAGGTGTCATGGAAGCTATCAATATGCTTAAAGATAAGCATATAAAGTTGGCATGCATAACAAATAAGCCAGGTATTTTTACTGATAAAATCATAGATGCTTCAGGCTTGACTGAATCATTCGATTTAGTTTTGTCAGGAGATTCCTTAGAAAAAAAGAAGCCCGATCCTCTTCCCATTATTTATAGTTGCGATTTTTTTAATATAAAACCCATCGAATCAATTATGGTAGGAGATTCCATCAATGATATTGAAGCTGGCTCTTCAGCCGGAGCTTTTGTAGTAACAGTACCCTACGGATATCAATGTGGAGATAGAATCGATTCACCTAAAGTCAATTTAGCCCTTAATCAATTTTCTGAACTTCCGGGAGCTTTGAATTAAATAACAATGTTTACATCCATTACCAAAGACCAGTTTAATGCTTACCATGCAAAGGGATATAACAGAATACCCCTTTTGGTTGAAGCATCATCTGATCTTGATTCTCCGTTGTCTATATTTACTAAATTAGCGAACCAGCCTTTTAGTTATTTGCTGGAATCAGTGGAAGGGGGAGACAAGTTTGGTAGATATTCTATTGTTGGATTACCTTCAAAAACTCAAATAAAAATTCATAAGAATGCGGTGTCTATTTATGATCAGGGCCAGCTTAAGGATAAGTTTGATCATAAAAACCCACTGGATTTTATCGAGGAATTTATGGGCAATTTTAAGGTGCCAACCGACTTAACGATGCCTCGATATTCCGGGGGATTAGCAGGCTACTTTGGATATGAAACAATTAATTATATTGAGCCTAGGCTTTGTAAAGACTTTCTCCAAGATGCGCTTAATGTGCCAGATATTTTATTAATGCTTTCTGATGAAGTCGTTGTTATTGATAACCTTTTAGGAAAATTATTCATCATTAATTATCTTGATCCATCTCAAGAGGATGCTTATGAAAATGGCGCTTTAAGACTCAGCGCATATCTTAAACAATTAAAAAATAAACCGGCAACGATTAAGAGCTCCAAAGAGGTACGAACAGAACCTAAGTCGGAGTTTGGAGAGATGGCGTTTAAAGAGGCTATTACCAAAGCAAAAAAATACATATATGAAGGCGACGTGATGCAAGTAGTATTATCACAGCGTATGAGCAAACCATTCCATTCCGATCCATTGACCCTTTATCGTGCCTTGAGAGTCCTGAATCCATCCCCTTATATGTTTTTTTATCATATGGATGATCATTTTGTTGTTGGTGCCTCCCCCGAGATATTAGTGCGGCTAGAAGATAGAAAGGTTTCTGTTCGGCCGATAGCCGGAACAAGACCAAGAGGAAAAAATGAGCAAGAAGATGCATTTTTGGAAAAAGACCTGTTAAGTGACCCAAAGGAAATTGCTGAACATGTTCAGCTCATGGATCTGGGTAGAAATGATATAGGGCGAGTATCCAAGACGGGGAGCGTTAAAGTAACGGATAACATGACCATTGAAAGGTATTCGCACGTGATGCATATCGTGTCTAATGTTGAAGGATCATTAAGTGATTCGTATAGTGCTATGGACGTATTAAAGGCAACCTTCCCAGCAGGGACAGTAAGCGGAGCACCTAAGGTTAGGGCAATGGAGATTATCAATGAACTTGAGCCAACAAAAAGAGGTATTTACGCTGGCGCAGTTGGGTATTTAGGATTTAATGGTGACATGGATGTGGCTATTGCTATTCGGACCGCTGTCATCAAGGATAATACATTGTATGTGCAGGCAGGAGCAGGCATTGTCGCCGACTCCATTCCTGAAAATGAATGGATTGAGACACAAAATAAAGCTAAGGCTATCTTAAGGGCTGCTGAATTAGTGCAGTCTGGAGAGGATAACTAATATGTTGTTGATGATTGATAATTACGATTCATTTACCTACAATCTCGTACAGTATTTTTCTGAGCTAGGGCAAGAGGTGCTTGTGCATCGTAATGATCAAATCTCCATTGAAGCTATCACCCTTTTAAACCCTGAGTTTATTGTAATTTCTCCCGGCCCATGCACTCCCAATGAAGCGGGCATATCGTTAAGCATCGTGAACCAATTTAAGGGTAAGATTCCAATTTTAGGCGTATGTTTAGGACATCAGACTATTGGCCAGGCATTCGGAGGCAAAATTATTCACGCACAAACCATTATGCATGGCAAAACATCGCAAATTTATCATAATGAGCAAGGTGTTTTCAGGGGACTAGCCAAGCCTTTTATTGCCACTCGTTACCATTCTCTAGTTATCGAGAGGGAGTCACTGCCATCATGCTTTGAAGTGACAGCATGGACTGATGATCAAGAAATTATGGGAGTGCGGCACAAGGAGCTAGCGGTAGAGGGAGTCCAATTTCATCCTGAGTCTATTCTTACGCAGCACGGACACGACTTACTAAGGAATTTCATAAAAAATGATGACTGATTCTATTCACCATTATCTAACGCAGTTAATTGAGGGAAGGGATTTGTCCGATGACCAAATGACTGATGTTATGACGAATATTATGACTGGTAAATTAACACCAGCGCAAATTGCTGGTTTTATGGTCGGGATAAGAATAAAAGGAGAAACCGTCAACGAGATTGCTGCAGCAGCGAAAGTAATGCGCGAACAATCTCATCGAGTGACATTGACCAACCGCATCCATTTGATAGATACCTGTGGTACCGGGGGTGATAGTCTTCAAACTTTCAATGTATCCACGTTGAGCGCAATTGTCTCAGCGGCAGCAGGGGCAAGGGTAGCAAAACATGGCGGGAGATCGGTGTCATCAAAATGTGGAAGTGCAGATGTTCTTGAGGCTATGGGAGTCAATGTTAATTTAACGCATGAGGGTATTGCCGCTTTGGTGGATAAGATCGGTATCGGTTTTATGTTCGCACCGAATTATCACCCCGCTATGAAGTATGTGGCCCCGGCAAGGAAGGAGCTGGGCATCAGGACGTTTTTTAATTTGCTAGGACCTTTGACTAACCCAGCCAATGCTCAGTCCCAGGTAGTAGGCGTGTTTAGCCAACAACTATGTGCTACTTTTGCTCAAGTCTTACGTATGCTTGGCAGCAACCATGTCTTTATAGTGTCAGGTGATGATGGTATGGATGAAATTTCTATAACAGGCCCCACCCATGTCGCGGAACTAAAAAATAATCGCATCAATGAATTCACTGTAAAACCAGAAGATTTTAATCTGCCCATAGGCCATATCGATGATATTACGGTCGAGAATGTTGAGCAATCCAAAGCCATGATGATGAATGTATTGCAAGGTGAGCATTCTACAGCTAGGAATATCACTTTATTGAATGCTGGGGCGGCGATATATGTTAGTGGCATTACTCCAGATCTTCAGTCTGGAATTGAAAGGGCTGTTAGGGTCATTGATAATGGGGCAGCATTGAATAAATTAAACGAATTAATTAAAGAATCTCATGGGTAATATACTAGACAATATACTGGCAACTAAAAAATTAGAAATTGCTGCTAATAGATCAAAAAAATCCCTTCTTAATCTAGAGGAAGAAATTCATGCTATTCAGGATGAGAGAGCATTCATTACTGCAATCAGTAACAAAGTTAAAAATAATCATTCGGCCGTGATTGCAGAAATAAAAAAAGCCAGCCCCTCAAAAGGAGTGATCAGAGAAAATTTTGATCCAGCTGAAATCGCAAGTTCCTATCAAGAAGGAGGTGCTACCTGCCTTTCCGTGCTGACGGATAAAGATTATTTTCAGGGACATGCAGATTACATCCAGCTGGTAAAAAATCATTGCACCTTACCCGTATTGCGTAAGGATTTTATGATCGATCCTTATCAGATATATGAATCCAAAGCTTTGGGTGCTGATTGCATTTTGCTTATTGTTGCTGCGTTAGAGTTGTCGCAGATGCAAGAGCTTGAGTCCATAGCTAATGCATTGGGAATGGATGTTTTGGTAGAGTCTCATGACGGATATGAGCTTGAAAAAGCGCTACAACTGAATACCAAATTAATAGGGATCAATAATCGGAACTTAAAAACTTTTGATGTGACTCTACAGACAACTTTAGATTTACTGAATGAAATACCTCCAGATAGGATTACGGTTACCGAGTCAGGCATTTTCTCTCCTGAAGATATAAGGCTGATGAATCAGCATGGTATCTATAGCTTTTTAGTGGGAGAGGCATTTATGCGGGACGATGACCCTGGTAATTCACTCAAGCGCTTATTGGACAATATATGATTACTAATCGACCTAGAAGAATACGCAACCATGAGTTCTCAAGAAAACTTGCAAGAGAAAATCATTTGTCAGTAGATGACCTGATTTACCCGATGTTTGTAATTGAAGGATTTAATATTCGCCAAACCATAGCATCGATGCCCGGTATTTTTCGGCTGAGCATTGATCAGCTTATTTTGGACGCAACCCAATGTTACGATTTGGGTATCCCTGCTATTGCATTATTTCCGGTGATTAATGATGAAAAAAAATCATTGGACGCGAAAGAGTCCTTCAACGTTGACGGACTTATCCCACAAGCGATTAAAGCCCTTAAGAAAGCCTTACCTTCACTAGGGGTCATTACTGATATAGCACTGGATCCTTATACCAGCCATGGCCAAGATGGACTTATCGATGATCAAGGATCTGTTCTTAATGATGAAACAGTTGAGGTGCTTGTGAAGCAGGCAATTGCCCATGCTAGGTCGGGATCAAACATTGTTGCACCCTCTGATATGATGGATGGAAGGGTGGGGAGTATAAGGCAAGCATTAGAAAAAGAGGGTTTCTTTGATACCAAGATTTTATCGTACTCCGCAAAGTACGCCTCTGCATTTTACGGGCCATTTAGAGAGGCTGTCGGCTCTTCTTCTTCTTTGGGCGCGTCTTCAAAAGAAACTTATCAGATGGATCCTGCCAATAGTAATGAAGCGCTTTATGAGGTCGAACTGGACATAAATGAAGGGGCCGATATGGTAATGGTGAAACCTGGAATGCCTTATCTTGATATTGTCTTTCGAGTAAAAAATACGTTTGAGAAGCCCACCTTTGTCTATCAAGTGAGCGGTGAATATGCCATGATTAAGGCTGCTAGCCAGAACCAATGGTTGGATGAAAGAAAAGTCGTCATGGAGTCATTAATTGCCTTTAAGCGAGCAGGAGCTGATGCCATATTGACCTATTTTGCTTTAGATGTTGCTAAGTATCTGAAAGAAGGGAATTAGGGTCAAAGTTACTGAGCTGCTTGAAATCCAGCCCTCTCATATTCATCAAATTCTTTCTATTAATCTTCTGGTCATGTGCCTCAAAAATTTTAAGCTCTATGGGAATAGAGCCTCTTTCTATGAGAATGATGGGTATTTTCTTTACGGATTGTTTCTTGGTCCTTTTTTCCGAAATATTAAAATCTTTGGTTGCAAACGGTATGTTGTTATTTAATAAAACGTATTCAATTTCTTTCATGTTGTCGCTAAAAAGATTGATTTGAATAATCGGATATTTAGGGAGTAGACCTTCAAAAATTTGGGTGACAAAGTAAGGATTAAAGTCTGCAAAAAATGCCATGATCGCAAGGGCTTCGGTTTTTAGAATCTTTACTAGATCTATATCAACTTCGGCTGCAAAGATTAGTCGATAATTTATGAGTGCCTTATCTATTTCATCATTAGAGGGTAGGATATCTGAAGCATCTAGATCGAGGTAGCGAACCGCTTTCTTTTTTGCATATTGATAGTCATTAATCCCTTCTTCCATGATAATTTCAGCAGCCTTACTGGCTATCGATAGACGAACATTTTTTGTGTGATCTTTTGCCATGGAAATGCATTGCTGATTAATTGATCATAAAGTATGCGTTGTCTTTCGGTAAGAATTCATCATAAAAATACTCGTATATACCAGGCTCATTTGGGCCGGCTAAAGTTCCATCTGACTCTTTTACCTTGAGCGGCAATATGCCTTCGGGCTCGACGAGCATTTTAATCGGGTAATCTTCCAGGATAGGTTCCATGTAGTCAATCCAAATGGGTAGCGCTGCTCTTGAGCCAGTTTCTTTGTCACCTAACGGCTTAGGCTGGGGAAATCCCATCCAAGTGACGGTAACAATGTCAGGATTGTAGCCGGCAAACCATGCATCAATTAGGTTGTTAGTGGTGCCAGTTTTCCCAGCAATGTCATTTCGCTTCAACCTTTTTGCTTTTCTGGCCGTACCTGAATTAATAACCTCTTTTAGCATATCGGTCATAATAAATGCATTTCTTGGGTCAATGATTCTGGGTACCTCGGCGTTCATTAAGGCAGAGCTGAGCTTCACTTTTCGCCCTTGGGAATCAATAATTTTATCTATAAAATACGGTTTTTTTAGATAGCCCCCATTAGCAAAAACGCTATATGCCGAGACCATCTCCATGGCCGTCACTTCCCCAACACCTAAAGCCATAGAAAGGTATGGTTGGTGTTTTTTTGGGTCAAATCCAAAGCGCGAAATATAATCCTGCGCATATTCTGGCCCAATATTTTTTAATACGCGGATAGCAACTAAATTTTTCGATTTGGCTAAACCCTCTCTTAATCGAAGGGGACCGGAAAATTTTTCATTGTAGTTTTGCGGTTCCCAGTTCTCGGTGGAATTAAGTTCCTTCGCAGTAATATAGAGGTAGCCATCATTAACCAGGGTTGCGGCATTAATGCCTTTCTCCAGTGCGGCAGAGTATATGAACGGCTTAAAAATGGACCCAGGCTGCCTTTGTGCTTGCGTGACATGGTTATACTTATTACGGTAAAAATCAAATCCCCCGACTAACGCTACAATTGCTCCTGACTGGGGGTCCATCGACACCAAAGAACTCTCAACCTCGGGGAGTTGGGTTACATGCCAAACACCACGGTTTTTTACAAAGCGCATTACTACTCCTGGCTTAATCATCTTTTCGCCCTGCTCCTCGATGAGGAAGTCTTTTTGAACCAGCTTCAAACCTCTCTTATACACATTGATTTTTTGACCATTTTTCAATAACGCCGTTATTTGAAGAGGTTGAGCGGAGAGAATGACACCGGGCATGAATTCTCCGTAGGTAGGAATTAACCTTAGCTGCTGAAGCAGATGTTGGTCACGCTCCTTCATGTC
>Ga0208770_1000005_pt1 | contig 180428 bp, 173 predicted proteins | sample AntAceMetag02UK9_FD_184771 | JGI IMG/M metagenome (GOLD analysis project Ga0208770, IMG submission 184771) | Saline lake microbial communities from Ace Lake, Antarctica - Antarctic Ace Lake Metagenome 02UK9 (SPAdes) (version 2) | ecosystem: Environmental > Aquatic > Non-marine Saline and... | reverse complement strand
TGGCAAGGGAGCAACCAAGGAAGGTGCATTGGCGTCTGCGCTGGGTGAGTTCATCGAGCGACTCAGTAACAATCATTTCTACGCCGAGGCTTTTTGGGGTGAAGACATGGCTAACCAGTCATTTGTCCATCACCCCAACGAGCGATGGTTCAAGCCAGGTCCGGAGGATGCGCTTCCGGTTGAAATTCTCGATGAGTACTGCCTGAGAATCTTCAATCCTGATGGCGAGTTATTGGGCTCGCATCTGATCGACACCAACTCTGGGAATGTACAGCGTGGTATCTGTTCGCTTCCTTACGTGCGGAAATCTGACGGCGAGGTGGTGTATTTTCCCTCTAACCTGATTGAAAATCTATACGTCAGCAACGGTATGAGTGCTGGTAATACATTGGCAGAAGCACAAGTTCAATGTCTGTCTGAAATTTTCGAACGGGCAGTCAAACGTGAAATTATAGAAGGCGAAATGGCATTGCCTGATGTGCCTTACGAGGTCTTGGCGAAATACCCAGGTATCCTTGCTGGCATTCAAGGATTAGAGGAGCAGGGTTTTCCGGTACTGGTTAAAGATGCTTCAATGGGCGGAATGTACCCAGTTATGTGTGTCACGTTAATGAACCCACGAACAGGTGGCGTCTTTGCATCCTTCGGGGCGCATCCATCTTTCGAGGTGGCACTAGAAAGAAGCCTTACAGAATTGCTGCAAGGCCGAAGTTTTGAGGGGTTGAACGATTTGCCCCTGCCCACCTTTGTCAGTAACGCGGTGACTGAGCCCAACAACTTTGTCGAACACTTTATTGACTCCTCCGGAATCATGTCATGGCGATTTTTCAGTGACAAAGCAAACTTTGAGTTTGTTGAATGGGATTTTTCAGGCAAGGGGAAAAGCTCCAATGCAGAGGAAGCCGAAACCTTGTTCCATATTCTCGAAGGTATGGGAAAAGAGATTTATACGGCGACGTATGATGATTTGGGGGCTATGTCCTGCAGGATTTTAGTTCCTGGTTATTCTGAAGTTTATGCGGTCGAGGATTTGGTCTGGGATAACACCAACAAGGCGCTCCTATTTAGAGCCGATATCCTTAACCTACATCGCCTGGATGATCAAAGCCTTATGGCATTACTCGAGCGATTGGATAGCAGCGAGCTGGATGAATACTCGGATGTGGGAGCGCTGATCGGGGTCGAATTTGATGACAATACGGCCTGGGGCCAACTGACAGTTCTTGAGTTAAAACTGCTTATCAATATCGCCTTGAAGCAATTTGAGGTAGCCCATGAGATAACGGGAGCCTTCCTACAGTACAACGACAATACGCTCGAGCGTGGATTGTTTTACCAGGCCTTGAATGTGGTGCTGGAGGTAATCCTAGATAACGACTTGACACTGGATGACTTCACAATCAACTTTCGCCGAATGTTTGGTGAAGCACGAATGGATGCGGTTATGGGATCAGTCGATGGAAGCATACGATTTTTTGGTCTAACCCCAACAAGTATGAAGCTAGAGGGGCTCGATAGGCATCACCGTTTAATCGACAGCTACAAAAAACTGCATAAGGCGCGGAGCTAATTGAAGTCTCAAGACTATAGAGTGATTTAAGGAAAATAAGCCGAGCTTTTTGGTGGTAATATTACTAATACGTAATGGAAATATAAATTTTTTATCCTAATCTGTGAAAATTAAAGCGCAAAAAATCCTCTAATTTGATTAGAAAGGCTAAAAAAATATTATTCTTTATACTTCCTACATATTAATAATAATTACTTTTAATTCAATAATTTATAAAAAATTTTTAATGTTAAAAATGAATAAAAAAATCATAAAATCGGCCATATAATAATTGAAAAGCACATCGATTAACTTTGAGGAGGTAAAAAATTCATTTTCCCACAATGAATACAAAGTCCTGTTGACTGAGATAAAGCCTCGTCTAGCAAATTTTAGCAAAACCCCTCCTGATAACTTTATTATCTTAAGGCATGATGTTGAGTTTAGTATTGCTAGGGCTTTGGATATAGGAATAATTGAGGCAAAAGAAGATGTACGATCTACTTTCTTTTTTCAAGTAAGGTCTTCCGCATACAATCCTTTTTCAACCCGTAATCTAGAAAAAATAATGCAGTTAAAGTCCCTTGGTCACACCATCGGTTTGCATTTTTATATGTCCCATATCGTAGAAAATGATCGTGATAATCTTACTAAGGAGTTTGAATTGCAGAAATCCTTATTTGAGGCTGGCTTTGGATTGCAGTGTGAAGTCTTTAGCTTTCATCGTCCTCCTCGGTGGGTCTTAGAAATGCGAGATGATTTCTTCTGCGGGGCACTTAACGCTTATGGGGATTCATTTTTTGAATTCGCTGATAATCCTTTAGCAATAAAATACATCGCTGATAGCATGCATCGATGGAGCTACGGTCACCCAATGGATGCTTTAAATTACGGTAAGATTCAAATTCTTGTTCATCCAGATGAATGGACGGATTTTGGTGAGAGAGATAGTAGCGCATTCTTTGATAAATTGATAAAAGAACATCATGAGGAGTTTATCCAAAACCTGGATGATGAAACAAAGCATTTTTCTGAACACAAAGAGTCATATAAATGAAAGTATGTGTGTTTGGAAACAAATCTACTACCAGTGCGGTATTACGCCACTTAACTTCTCATCACGCTAAACCTCACAGCCTTGTTACGCTGAGTAAAGAAAACATTAGTCAGTTAGAAATATCCGGTGTTGACAGGGATATAGCTAGTCAAGCTGAAAGTTTGGGGATCCATGTTTATGGGACTGCCTCATACGGACTAAAAAGCACTTACGATCAAGATTTTTTTTCCAAAGAAGCATTCGACCTTGGAATCTGTACGGGCTGGCAAAGACTTATTCCACAAGAAATATTAAACACATTCAGGTTGGGTGTTTTTGGTTGGCATGGTTCAGGCTTCAATCTTCCTAATGGTAGAGGTCGGTCCCCATTAAACTGGACCATAAGATTAGGAATGCATGAGGTCTTTCATAATTGCTTCAAGTATGCCGAAGGTGCTGATACCGGTGAAATTTATGACACCTTGAGGTTCACGGTCAATAAAGATGATTGCATCGCTGATGTGCTAGAAAAAGCCAAAGCACACATACAAGACTCAGCTTTAAGCCTGATTCGTGATGCAGCTAATGGGCCAATCCATTTATCGCAACAGGCGAATTATCCCGCCATACAATTTCCCGCGCTCAATGAAGCGTCAGGAAGGATTTATCCTTCTATTATGCAAGGAGCTGATGTCATAAATATCATAAGATCATGCTCTTTCCCTTTTCCTGGGTCCTATCTTTACGACCAAAATAGAAACACAAAAATCCGAATTTGGAAGGCGGAAATAAATGAAGGCATTAAGGATCTGAGAATTGGATATGCACGCATGGTGGGTAAAGTTTTACTGGTGCGATGTCGGGATGCAGTGATAAGCTCAAACGATTTTAAATTTGAATCCACCAAGATAGATAAGGTGGCGGACAGTATTGATTTTTTGTGTGGGTAGCGATTTAATAATCCGCCCATAAATCTCATTAAATAACACAACAATAAAAGGAAACAGAGAAATGTTAGCTTGCTTAGACTTGGAGGGTGTCCTTCTCCCTGAAATATGGATTAAATTTGCAGAAAAAACGGGGATTGAAGAGCTCAAGCTAACGACGCGAGATATCCCTGATTATGATCAACTGATGATGGGTCGTTTAGCCATTCTTAAAAAACATAACCTCAAATTACAAAATATCCAAGACGTCATTGAGGCGCTTTCTCCTCTAGATGGAGCATGTGATTTTCTTCAATGGTTAAAGTCTGAGTTTCAGGTCATTATTTTGTCGGATACCTTTTATGAGTTCGCGCAGCCTTTAATGAAAAAGCTCGACTACCCCACCCTGTTTTGCCACAAACTCATTACTGATGATGCAGGCAATATCGTTAATTATGAACTACGCCAGAGTGATCAAAAAACGAAAGCAGTGAAAGCTCTCCAAGGTCTTAACTTCCAAGTCATATCAGCAGGAGATTCTTATAACGACACAGGTATGTTGCAACAGGCGGATGCAGGGATATTATTTTGTCCGCCAGAAAAGGTTATCCAAGAGTTCCCTCAATTTCCGGTAACACGAAATTATAATGAGTTTCAAATGGCTTTTATAAGGGCTAAAAAGGCTCTAGAAAGCAATAGTTAATGGATCCTATCAGTCAAGGCATTATTGGTTCAGCAGCAGCACAAACCATCCAAAGAAATAACCATTCGCTGGGCTTGTTGGCGATCGTCGGCTTTTTATCCGGTATGGCTCCAGACCTAGATATTTTTATTCGCTCACAAACCGACCCTCTCCTTTTTTTAGAATTTCATAGGCAATTCACGCATTCGCTGATTTTTATTCCTATAGGCGGTCTTCTTTGTGCCTCAATTTTTTTCTGGGTCATAAAAAGATTTAGCGCCATCACTTTTCACGAAACTTGGATTTACACCACCCTCGGTTATGGAACACATAGTTTATTAGATGCGTGTACCAGCTATGGAACCTTACTTTTCTGGCCATTCAGTTTCGAGCGCGTTGCATGGAATAATATTTCCATCATTGATCCCTTATTCACGTTCCCAATCATCATTTTTGTCGGATTAAGCGTCTATCTAAAAAAACGGGTGCTAGGCCGATGTGGTTTAGTTTGGGCGCTATGCTATCTTCTGCTAGGGGTATATTTAAACCAAGTCGCCTTACAAGCGGGGAAAGACCTTGCGGACGCAAGAGGACATCCAGTCTCGCGCATAGTGGCTAAACCAACCTTTGCCAACTTATTAATTTGGAAAATTGTCTACGAATCAGGCGGATACTTTTATACCGACGGAGTGCGTATTTTGCCCACTAAAAAAATATTCACGGGAGAAAAAATAAAGAAACTAGATCTTAATCATGACTTATCTTGGATAGATAAAAATTCGCAGCAGCATAAAGACATAAACCGCTTTGCTTGGTTTAGCGATGATTTCTTGGCATTGCAGCCAGACAATCCTAGCCGCATTGTTGATATTAGGTACTCTATGCTACCTAATGAGATCGGAGGTTTATGGGGGATTGACATTAGCAAAGAAGCTACGAAAGAGGAGCATGTCCAGTACATAACCAATCGAAGCCTTTCAGAAAGAAGATTTAAACAGTTGCTTAAGATGATCATGGAGAACTAACACACCCTATTTATTAGCTCTTCCTCCAGCTTTAAGACAATCATCAACGGAGCTGTAAAGATTTAAGGACAGATCCGTTGCATTAAAGTCACTATGATGACTGGTAATACAATCACCTTTTATACTTTTCTGAATGACTAGCTCAGCCTGACTACGAAAAAACTTTTTGAGTGTAATGCCGAGTATCTTCATTGGCGTTATGAGTTGTTTGATCTGAATAACCAGCGACACTCATGAGTATGAAAAATAAAAAAACTATGGTATTTTTGACTGTATGGTGCATGTGTAAACAATACAGAAAAAGAATTTTAAGGGGTATTCATTTGTTACAAATGGGTGTTAAATAGTCTAATAATATACATTAATATATGTATTTAAATATATGTTTTAAAAGTAAAAAATATGAGTAGAGCTTTTGTAAAAGAAAATGATTTAGAACACGCAGGTATTGATATACCCGAGCGCCCTATTAGCATAGAGATTAACTACGTTACTCCTAATGGGATGAAACAAATAAAGGCAATCTTAGATACTTTAGATGCTGAGCGACATACGCTAATGGATTTGGATGACTCTATGTCAAAACAAAAAAAAATGCGTATTGAAAGAGATATTCGGTATTACGCCTCTCGCATAAAATCTGCCATTATGATTAAACCAGATGAGCATCTACAAAAAAAAGTGGTGTTTGGTGCATTGATTGAGATTGAGAACGATGAAGGGGAAATTGAGAGGTACGAGATAGTAGGTGAAGATGAAGCGGACCTCACTCTTCATAAAATAAGCTACGTATCACCGCTTGCAAAATCTGTCATGGGTAGCAACCTGGGTGATGAAGTCACGCTGGTAAAACCGAAAGCCACTGTTACATTCACGATTAAAAATATTACCTACAACAAATAAGGACAGCAATGAATCTTCAAGAAGCCATTATAAATCGGCGCTCGATAAAAGTATTTGACCCGGATCACGTCATCAGCGAAGGTGAAATAAAAACGTTATTAGACCTAGCCATATTATCACCGTCTGCTTTTAATATCCAACACTGGCGCTTTATCATTGTGAACAACCAACAGTTGCGCCAACAAATACGAGAAGAAAGCTGGGATCAATCTCAGGTAACAGACGCATCGCTTCTTATTGTTCTTGCTGGTGATACCATGGCTTGGAATAAATCACCTGAACGTTACTGGAAAAATGCTCCGGCAGAGGTACAGCAGTTTATGATGCCGGCTACCAATCAATATTACAAATCTAAACCTGAAATTCAACGAGATGAAGTTATGCGATCCTGCGGTATGGCTGCCATGAATCTCATGTTAACTGCCAAGGATTTAGGGTATGATAGCTGCCCTATGGACGGATTTAATTTTGATGCAGTAGCAAAACTGCTCAATTTTCCCAGCGATCATATCCCAGTGATGTTTGTTGCTATTGGTAAGGCCCTCCAAGACCCTCGCCCTCGATCAGGACAGCTACCTGTTGATCAGGTCGTACAATATAATCAATTTAAATAATGAAGGAATAAATGAATGCTTGTTACTAGTGGCATTGCGATGCAATTTGGGGCTAAACCGCTATTTGAAAATGTCTCGGTTAAATTTGGCGATGGAAATCGCTATGGATTAATTGGTGCGAATGGTTGCGGGAAATCGACTTTCATGAAGATACTTGCCGGCGAACTTGAGGCTACTGCAGGCAATATGAGTCTGGAGAGCGGAGAAAGAATGGCTTGGCTAAGGCAGGATCAGTTTGCTTATGAGGACTCACGTGTGCTGGATGTAGTTATGATGGGTCATGAGGAGATGTGGGCGGCTAATGAAGTGAAAAATAGGTTATACGCTAACCCTGAAGCAACCGATGATGATTACATGCGAGCTGCAGAATTGGAGGGTGTGTATGCAGAATTTGATGGGTATACGGCAGAATCACGTGCGGGTGAATTGCTAGCAGGTGTTGGAATACCATTTGAGCAGCATGATGGCTTAATGAGTGCGGTGGCTCCTGGGTGGAAGCTTAGAGTCCTATTAGCGCAAGCGCTCTTTGCGGACCCTGAGATTCTTCTGTTAGATGAACCCACCAATAACTTAGACATCAATACCATTCGTTGGTTAGAAAACATACTCAATGCGAGAAAATCCACCATGATTATCATTTCGCATGATAGGCATTTTCTCAATCAAGTATGTACGCATATGGCAGATATGGATTACGGCAAATTAACCGTTTATCCAGGTAATTATGATGAGTATATGGCGGCAAGCACTATGGCTAAAGCCCAACAGCTTAAGGTGAATGAAAAGGCTAAAGCGCAAATAGCTGAATTACAGGATTTTGTGAGACGCTTTTCTGCGAATGCATCTAAAGCCAAGCAAGCAACTTCCAGAGCCAAACAAATTGATAAGATTAAGGTAGAAGACATGAAGCCTTCTAGCAGGCAATACCCTTTTATCCGTTTTGAGTATAACGAAAAAGACAAGCTTTATCGGCAAGCACTTATTGTTAATAAAATGGCGCATGCTTTTGATGAGCCATTATTTAACAACGTCAACTTTATGGTTGAAGCTGGAGAAAAAGTGGCGATCATTGGTGAAAATGGTATCGGTAAGACGACACTGCTAAAAATTATTGGCAACATGCTCACACCCAATACCGGCGAAATTAAATGGGCAGAAAAAGCCAAGATAGGTTATTTTGCACAAGATCATACAGAGGAGTTTGAGAAAGATGTAACGGTCTTTGATTGGATGACGCAGTATGCAAAGCCAGAAGATGATGACCAAGTGATTCGAAGCATGCTAGGCAGGTTACTTTTTTCCGGAGAAGATTTTAAGAAAAAGGTTTCGGTGCTTTCCGGGGGAGAGCAAGGACGCATGCTTTTTGGGAAACTGATGCTTGAACAACCCAATATTTTATTACTGGATGAGCCAACAAACCATATGGATATGGAGTCAATTGAATCCTTAAATACCGCGCTGGAAAAATACAAAGGGACCGTCTTTTTTGTGACACATGACAGGGAGTTTGTGAGCTCCATTGCCACCCGTGTTTTTGAGGTGAAAAAGGATGAGATTATGGACTATTCAGGTAATTATGAAGATTATGTAGTTTCTCAAGAAAACTAAATAAGTTATTGATTTATATTATAGTCTTCCATCAACATTTTCTTTATCAAGCAAATACTTAGCATCGAATAAAACGTAAGTGGGTTTAGCAAAATCCCTGAATTTTTTCAGGGTATATTGTTTAAATTCATTATGAGCAACCGCGATTAGTATGGCGTCATAACCCTTGTTCTCAGGTGCATTAATAATATCAATTTGATACTCTCGCCTGACCTCAGCTTTATCGACCCATGGGTCAAAAACATCCACCTCACAGCCAAGCTTCCTAAAGTTGTTATACACATCAATGACTCTAGTATTGCGAATATCTGGACAGTTTTCTTTAAACGTAAAGCCCATAATTAAGATGCGCGCACCACTGATGGTGATGTTTTTTTTCACCATTAATTGCGAAACACGGTCAGTTAAGTGCTGCCCCATATGTTCGTTAATTTTTCTGCCCGACAGAATGAGTTCCGGTGTATAACCAACTTCTTTGGATTTATGGATTAAGTAATAAGGATCAACGCCTATGCAGTGGCCGCCAACTAACCCTGGTCTAAAGGGGAGGAAATTCCATTTAGTACCCGCGGCATTGAGTACAGATTCCGTATCAATCCCTAATTTATCAAAGATAATCGATAGCTCGTTAATCAGTGCGATATTCAGGTCTCTTTGAGTATTCTCAATTACCTTAGAGGCTTCTGCCACCTTAATGGACTCGGCTTGATGGGTCCCTGCGGTAATAATCTCTTTGTATAAGTTATCTACCTCTTTAGCCGCTTCTTGGGTTGATCCTGAGGTCACTTTCATAATGGTCGTAACGTGCCTTGCCTTATCTCCTGGATTAATTCGCTCAGGCGAATAGCCACAATAAAAATCTTGGTTAAAAATAAGACCGGATGTTTTTTCTAATACAGGAACACACACCTCTTCTGTGGCACCGGGATACACAGTCGACTCATATACCACTAAATCGCCTACCTTCAATACACCGCCTATCATCTCACTAGCGCTAATAAGAGGGAATAGATTGGGGCCTTTATTAATATGTACCGGGGTGGGAACCGTCACAATAAAAATTGTGCAATCTGAGATATCGCTTATTTCATGAGTGAATAAGATGTTCTTGGAATTATTTAAATCATCAGGAGATACTTCTTTCGTGTGGTCGATTCCGCTCTTAAGGTCTTGCACTCTTTTCTTATCAATATCGAAACCAACTACTTCCCTTTTTTTGCCAAACTCTACAGCTAAAGGGAGACCAACATAACCCAAACCAATAATTGCTATTTTTTTATTCTTCATCATGAAGCACTCTTATGCATGAATAAAATAATACACGATTGCCTAGCTTGCTGCACACACATTGTTTTTAGATTTTTGCGGCACGCTTTCTTTCATGTTCTACTAAAAATCTTTTTCTAATACGGAGTGATTTGGGAGTAATTTCTACCAGCTCATCGTCGTCTATAAATTCAACCGCATATTCCAGTGTCATTAAAATAGGTGGCACTAATCGCACCGCCTCATCCGTTCCAGAGGATCGTACGTTAGTTAATTGCTTTCCTTTAATAGGATTCACAATTAGATCGTTATCCCTGCTGTGTATACCAATAACCATGCCCTCATAGAGCTTGTCACCGTGAGACACAAACATACGACCTCGTTCTTGAAGCTTCCATAAGGCATAAGCGACAGCCTCCCCTTTTTCTGAGGAAATCAATACGCCATTACGTCGTCCAGGCATCTCTGATTTTGCCGCTGCGTATTCTTCAAACACATGCGACATCAGTCCAGTGCCTTTGGTCATCGTTAAAAATTCGCCCTGAAAGCCAATAAGTCCTCTTGCGGGAATTTTATATTCAAGACGGGTTCTGCCAAGACCATCTGATTCCATATTAGTCAGCTCACCTTTTCTTCGTCCAAGCTCCTCCATCACATTCCCCTGAGTTTCATCCTCGACATCAACAGTGAGATTTTCGTAAGGTTCACACTTCACGCCATCAATCTCTTTGTAGACCACTCGCGGTTTACCAACAGCAATTTCATACCCTTCGCGTCGCATGTTTTCCAACAAAATAGTAAGGTGTAACTCTCCCCTACCAGACACACGGAATACGTCGGCATCATCAGTATCTTCAACTCTTAGTGCAACATTTACCAATAGCTCTTTAGTTAATCGCTCTCTAATCTGTCGGCTGGTAACAAACTTACCCTCCTTACCTGCAAGGGGCGAAGTATTCACCATAAAATCCATATTTAACGTCGGTTCATCGACCGGAATAACAGGAAGTCCTACGGGTTTTTCAATGTCTGCAATAGTTACTCCTATGCCTACCTCTTCAATACCGGTAATAATAACAATATCACCAGCCTGAGCATCAGGTACGCTGACTTTTTCTAACCCTTTGTAAGAAAATACCTCGTTAATACGACCTTGGCCTATTTTTTTATCCCCTAACATCACCGCAACCGGGCTACCTGACTTCAACACGCCGTTTCTAATACGGCCGATTCCCATTCTTCCTGTATAAGTGGAGTAATCCAGCGCTGAAATCTGAAACTGTAAAGGAGCTGTAGGGTCGCCTTCAGGACTTTCTACGTGACTAATAATGGTCTCAAATAAGGGTACCATTGAGTCTGATTCGTCTTCTTCCTTTAACTTTGCGTAGCCATTTAATGCCGACGCATACACCACGGGAAAGTCTAACTGCTCGTCTGTGGCACCGAGATTAGCAAATAAGTCAAAGGTGTGATTAATAACCCAGTCAGTTCGTGCACCAGGGCGGTCTATTTTATTGATCAGCACAATCGGTTTGAGGCCCAGTGCCAATGCTTTTTTGGTTACGAAGCGGGTTTGTGGCATGGGTCCGTCTACGGCATCGACTAAAAGTACTACGCCATCTACCATACCTAATACGCGCTCTACTTCACCACCAAAATCGGCATGGCCGGGAGTGTCAATGATGTTGATATGGCAACCTTTATAATTCACGGCCGTATTCTTTGCCAGAATCGTAATACCCCGTTCTTTTTCAATGTCATTGGAATCCATCACCCGCTCATTGACCTGCTGATGCTCAGCAAAAGTCCCGGATTGTTGGAGTAACTTATCGACTAGGGTGGTTTTTCCATGATCAACATGGGCAATGATTGCAATATTTCTTATCTGACGAGACATGTAAGGCTACCAAAAATTTATTGAGGGCGGATTTTAGCATATAAGCGGTGATTTGGATGCTGGAAAAATAGCTTTTATTGTACTTTTGTTTTGATGAGCGCCTGGGCTTGTTGGGCTTTTGACCTTGCCTCACTAATATCTTTTCCTTCTGCAAGAACGACACCCATGCGCCTTTTTTTAAAGGACTGAGGTTTGCCAAATAACCTGACATCCACTCCCTTAATGGCCAAGGCTTTATCCACCCCTTCAAACATAATAGCTTCCGCATCTAGGTTACCGTAAATCACTGCACTTGCCCCAGGATTGATGAGCTGAGTATCGACCGGTAGTCCAAGAATAGCTTTGGCGTGGAGTTCAAATTCGGATTGCCTTTGCGTCATCATCGTGACCATACCGGTATCATGAGGTCTAGGACTGGCTTCGGAGAACAACACCTCATCCCCTTTAATAAATAATTCCACACCAAAAAGACCTAGCCCTCCCAGCGCGTCCGTCACTTTTTTAGCCATTTCTTTAGACTTGAGTAGGGCGTTGTCGCTCATCGGTTGGGGTTGCCAGCTCTCAACATAATCACCATTTTCCTGTCTATGACCTATTGGTTCACAGTAATGGGTAGTGATAACTCCCTTACTATCTTTAGCTCTGACGGTTAAGAGTGTTATCTCGTAATCAAAATCTACCATACCTTCGGCAATTACTACACCCTGATCAACTCTTCCTCCCGATGCCGCATAATCCCAAGCCTTGGCTATCTCTGCTTCAGAGTGAATTTTTGATTGGCCTTTACCGGATGACGACATGGTGGGCTTAATAAAGCATGGGAATCCCACCTTGTTGAGAATAACGTCACGTAACTCATCCAAGCTCCTAGCAAAACCATAGCCCGAGGTAGGAAGTGACAATGTTTCAGATGCTAGTTTACGGATACCTTCTCTGTCCATCGTAAGCTGGACAGCCTTAACACTAGGAATAATAATGGCGCTACCTGCTTTTTCTATTTCCTCTAGCACGCCGGTGTTTATCGCTTCGATTTCAGGAACAATATAATGCGGCTGTTCCAGCTGGATAATATCTGTCAGTTTTTTTGCATCGGTCATATCGATCACATGGGATCGATGGGCCACCTGATGGCCTGGAGCATTGGCATATCGGTCAACAGCTATCACTTCTACGCCAAGCTTTTGTAATGAGATGATCACTTCTTTCCCTAGCTCACCACTGCCCAAGAGCATAACTCTAAGTGATGACGGTGATAGAGGGGTTCCAAGATTCATAAGTAATCACGTTATGTAAATGATATTAATACTATTATAGCAATGGTCTAGTGCTCCACCGTAATTATTTACATAATCACATGATGCTGTTTGGCGATAGCGTGAAAATCCAACATACTTTCAATGCCTAGTTTTTTTTTAATGGCTGTCTGATAATTAGCCACTGTTTTATAGCTCATGTTCATTTTGTCTGAGATAAGATGTAAATTTTCACCATTAGCAATGGATTTAAAAATTTCAAACTCCTTACCACTCAAACACTCTAAAATGTTTATATATTCTTCAGCCTCGATCACTGGGAAGACCTCTTCTCCTTCTAAGACTTTTTGGATCGCATTTAGCAAATTATCTGAAATTTCATTTTTAAGAACAAATCCACTGGCACCGGCATTTTTTGCCTTCCGAATCATCACGGCGCTGTCATGCATCGACAATATAAGAACTTTCGTTTGAGGGTAACGCTTTTTGATTAACGACGTTGATTCTATACCCCCCTTACCAGGCATGGAAATATCCATAAGAATAATATCAACTGTGTTGCTAAATAAGTATTGATATGCTGCCTCTCCGGAGGCACATTCCTCGATATGGCTAATGCAGGGTATGCTCTCAAGCAAGCGCCTTAAGCCAGCTCTTACTATGGCATGATCATCTACAAGAAGAAGCTTGCTCAATGCTTGCTGCCTAGAACGATGGTGATCTTAAAAACACGATTAATACTGATGTTACAGCGACCATTTAATTGCCTGACACGTTCCTCAATACCCAGCAATCCTGCACCTCTACCAAAATTTTTCTTCGTACTTATCTTAATGCCGTCGTTGATCACCTTGATTCTTAGTTGGTTTTCTGGACCAAAGGGAGCGATATTAATGGATACGTTTTTAGCTTTTGTATGTTTTGCAATATTTGTCAGGGCTTCCTGAATGATGCGATAGATGTGTGCCTGTTGTTGTGAGTTAATTAGATCGGTAGTTTTTTTATCTATCGTGTAGGTGAGTTGAATTTTATTAAACCGATTCCCCCAGTTCTCTATTAGATCACTAAGGGCCCCCTCAAACCCAATTTCCTCAATAAGGCCTAGGCTTAAATTTTTAATAATAGTGCGAGTGGACAGCATCATATTTTTTGAAAGAGTAATAATGCTCTCGACTGACTTATTTTGTGAATCCACATTTTTAGTACTTTTAATGGATGCTGCCTCGGCCTGAATAGCAGTTAGTACTTGGCCATGCTCATCATGAAGGTTTCTTGCAAGCTCTTTTTTTTCTTGTTCTTGGACGCTAATAAGGTCTTGACTTAGTTTATTTATCTTTTCCTTAGCCTGCCTTAGCACAACAACCATACGATTAAATTTTTTCCCGATTGCATTAAGCTCTGTAATGCCCGACTTACTCACCCGTGTTTTATAGTTACCTTTCTCAAGGCTGTCGAAGCCTTTAATGATTGAGCTTATCGGTTCAATCATATAAGAGAATAAGAGATAAACGAAAAAATTAACCAAAATAACGAAGGTAAAAATAACCCATAGCCCTATCTTAATTTGTTGCCATATTTCAGCATACTCATATATGGGTTCCGGCTGAATATGAATGTGGCCGACTAAGTTATTCGTCTGGGTTATATCAATTCTCCTGGGTGGAATAGGGGTAGATAATCTCTCAAGTGCAGACTGAAACCATATTGGGGGATCATTAGTTGAATTTAAGTGAGGTTTTGTTTGGTCAACAATTAAGCCATCAAGATTAATGAATGCAATATTAAGGTGCCTAATTTCAGACAAGCCGGATAAACCAAATGCAGGATTATCCTGATGAAACAAATAAAAGTCTGGGTTATTTTTAATGCTATTTTCTATAGCGAAAACTGCTAAGGCTTCCGTTGACAATACTTCTTCACGGACATTTTTCTTTGCCGCAGCCATGATGACCGTTAAGCCAATCAGAATTGCGGCTACTAACAAGGTATTGATATAAATTAGCAGTCTTCGTTTTAAGCTCATGCTTTTGTTTCTCACTAAAAGTAACAATATACCTCATAATAAAAAAGGGCCGAAGCGGCCCTTTTTAGATGTTAAATATTTTTTTAAAATTCATACCTAAGACCTAGCCATGCCGCCCTTGGAGCGCCTGGAATAAGCGAGGCGACCTCTCTTTCAGCACCAAATGATCTGTCTGTTTGTACGCGTGTTTCTGCCAGCCGACCACCCGTGTAATATTCATTGTCAAATATATTGATCGCTTTTAAGGTTAGCTGCCAATTTTCACCTATATAATATTGCGAATCCAGATTCATCACCGCATAACCGGGAGTCTCTCCTTGAATACCTTGACTTGAATCATGGCCTTGGTTTTCGTTACCCATCATGTAAGACTTACTAAATGCCGATACTGTTGCACCCACATGCCATAAAGGGTTAATCCTATAATTTGCCCTCACCTTGATGTGATGCTTTGGAATATTAGGCAAATAGTCCCCGTCTTTTACTTGAATGGATGTGCCATCGCTTGAAGTATTTACTTCATTCGCGATGGTAAAGTCACTTCCATAGCGGGCCATAACAAAACCATAATTAACGGTCAAACCGAGGTCGTCAAATTGTCCATTCCAGCCTAAATCAATACCCTTTCTTGTGGTTTCATCGACATTGGTAAAATAACCCAAACTATTTGAAGCATTCGCATACACAAATAAAATATCATCCTTATTCTTACCCGAGTAAACAGCGGCATTCCAGCTCATATTGTTCGCTATTTTTCCCCTAGCACCAAATTCCACAGTCTTTGCTACCACCATTTCTAATGGCGGATCATCGGCCATCTGTGTGGGAAGGTTACAGGGCTGGGCTTCGTTTGCGCAACCGAGCTCAATGCTCGTAGGCGCTCTGTTCGATTCGCTGTATGAAGCATAAGTCGTATAATTATCGTTAGGGTGGAAAGTCAGTCCAACGGATGGGTTTATTCGCTCATAATGTGCATTCCCTGTAAGCGAAGCATTACCACCTGCAGGGTTAAAAGTGTCCTCATTATTAACCTGAATAAAGTTATATCGTGCAGATGTATTAATATCCCAGTGATCATTTAACGAGTGGGTATTAGTAGCAAATAGGCCTGCTGACTTTGTTTTCCCAGTAAGCCCTGTGGTTTGCTCAACATCTCCTAGAGCTCCACCAAAAAACCCATTGGCTAGGAGGGTTGCTTGTTCTTGTTCAGTTTGCGTAAATTTTATTATAGAGGACTCAAGGGCGACGCCAACGATTAATTGATTTCTTCGACCTAACCAATCCTGATCAAAGGTAATTTGTCCGTTCGCACCATAAGCATCTTGCTTGGTGCCCGTAGCGTTTTGAACTCCTTCATCATCTCCTGGATTAGCATATTCATCATTTAAGTCGCCGTTACCCGTTTTTCTATCTGACCGCAACCAATAGGCATTGCCCGAAAACATCGTGGCATCATCCCAGTATTCCGTAGCTGATAGCACCAACTTTCCATAATTATTTTTCGTTTCGTCTTCAAGGGTATGAATCCCTTCCAAGTCGGAACCTAATAGATCTTTAGGGGTTAGGCCGTTCCCGATTAATAAGTTATGCGCACCGGAGTAACTGACCTCATAACGGGAGGTGTCTGACTCCCATCCTACTTTAGTGAATAATTGATTCACATGGGAGGGAGAGTAATCGCGCCATCCATCTTCGGTAAAATGTTGATAGCCTATGTAGTAATCGTAACTCCCATCTTCCGATATACCCCCTGCCTCCATAAGTGAGGTTTGCCTTCCCCACGATCCTGCGCTAAAGTCGATGGCTTTTTTATTAAATGTGCGACCGCTTTTTGTCTGCATAGAAATCGCGCCACCCAAGGTATTGAGTCCGTAAACAGGATTCGATCCGGCCACCATTTGCATGCTTTCAATTGAAAAATCAGGAATAAGATCCCATAAAACGGTATTACTAAAGGGTTGATTCATTCTTACGCCATCCACATACACCGAAAGGCCTTGAGGATTTCCCGATATGGGGGTGGCATTGTAACCACGGAAATTAATTTCTAGTTGGTAAGGGTTACCTCCCACCTCATTAACAGTCACACCTTGCAAGTTATTAACCATGTAGTCGGCGACACTGACGCCCGCTTGCTGATTAATTTCCTGACCATTTACGGTCTGAATGCTTGATGGCACCATATTAATGGGAAGTCCAATAGAGGGTAGTGGGGTGTTGGTATACACATCAATTGTCCCTACCTTGTAGGGCTCTTCCGCCGAAATATTACAACTCAATGCAATAAGGGTAGAAATAGATAGCTTTTTAAATATTGGGTACATATGTAATGAGTCGTTAGATAAAGGCGTAATTTTACACACAAATCATGTAGTTTTTTCAGGAAATTTTCCTGAAATATTATCTTAACCAACTGATTTTGTAAGACTCTTCTTGGCCTTGCGCCTGAAATGCACAGTGAATGCCAAAGTGAGGGACCGCAATAAGCTGGTCTTCGATAAACAACATCGGTAATACCTCTCTTTCCCATGGTGGCAAAGGGGATTGTTGTAAAAGGTGTTTTAGAGTGCGAGTTGGTTGGTCGTGGATGGGTTTAAACCGTTCGCCACCCCTCCTGTTTTGTATTCTAATGGTATGGGTTCCCAGCTTATCGATCGAAATGCCATCGCCGTTAGTTTTGGTGAAAGACAGTTTACTCGCATCTGGTAATGTTATCTCGTCTTCACCGTGCCAATAGGTTTCAAAGTCTCCTGGGCTATTGGTATTTTCTACTAGCCACAACTCATTTTTATAGGCCCTAATGGATGCATCAGGAGATATATGGATATTGATTTGAGCATCTCTTCGCATATCCTTGATTTGTTTATAGGCTTCTTTCATAACCTTCAGGCTTGGCATTTTATGATGATGCTTCTCTAGCCACCAGCGGATCAAGTTGATCACCCTCTCCTGACTAAGCTCACGCATCATCAACAAATTAAGCCGGGATAAGCCCTCTGAAAAATATGACTCACTATCTTCCTCCGCAATGGATTGATGAAGATCAAGGCCGGTCGCTATTAATTGAGCTGACCGAGCTATCGTATTAGCTGCATGGGGGAATCGCTCATACAATCTAGGCAAAATGTCATTACGCAAAAAATTACGGTCAAAGCGGGTATCTGCATTCGACTCGTCTTCAATAAAACCAATCCCATGGATTGCGGCAAAGGCTTCAATTGCTGCACGCTGAACGCGAAGTAAAGGACGCCACAGATTTTTTTCTTTATCGTATTCCGGCATAGCCGCCAAACCTTTTAAGCCTGCGCCTCTAATAAGTTGCAACAGCAATGTTTCTGCTTGGTCATTTTCATGATGGGCGGTTACGATCACACCGTCACTGACTTTAGCTAAAGCTTCGTACCGTAATTTCCTGGCAGCCCCCTCGACGCCTAGCCCGGGTAATGACTGGGTATCGACACTCTTGCTGTCAAAAGTGATATTAAGTTTTTCGCACGCTGCCATACAAAAAGCAAGCCAATCGTCCGCGTTAGCACTTAATCCATGATGAATGTAATGGGCTTTTATTGAAAGATTGAGCTCGTCTTTTAACTGATTGAGCGCATGCATAAGAACCATCGAGTCGCAACCACCACTCAAGGCAAGATCAATTTTTTGCTGTGCATTTTGCTTGGTTATATTGGCAAGGTACGAGGCCCGAACAGCATCAATGAGAAAGTCGTTTTTAGCTGCCACTTTCGGTAACTTGGCCGTAACTCATAAGCTTCTGATAGCGAACATCCAACAATATATCAATGGGTTGTTGAGAAAGTTTATCCAGCTCCCTTTTTATGGCTATCTTAACGGTCTTCATTACCTTAGGGATGTCACGATGCGCACCACCTAATGGCTCAGGAACTATGCTATCAGTTAAACCAAAATCTTTTAATCGTTCTGCCGTAATGCCTAGCTTGTCTGCGGCAATCGCTGCTTTTTCTTGTTTTTTCCACAGTATGGAAGCGCATCCTTCAGGAGAAATGACCGAATAAATCGCATGCTGCAGCATCATCAAGTGGTCCACCACGCCTAAAGCTAGTGCACCACCAGAGCCGCCTTCGCCAATCACAACACCCAGTATAGGTGTCTTAAGCTCAGCCATAACATAAAGGTTTCGAGCGATCGCCTCGGACTGCCCCCGTTCCTCCGCTCCTATGCCTGGGTAGGCGCCAGGAGTGTCGATGAGGGTAATAATGGGTAATTTAAACTTCTCTGCTAACCTATAGAGCCGTAACGCTTTACGATAGCCCTCGGGCCTTGGCATACCAAAGTTTCGGTATTGCCTTTCTTTCACATCCCTACCTTTTTGATGGCCAATGACCATAACAGAGCGACCTTCAAATGTGGCAATACCTCCGACAATAGCTGGGTCGTCTGCGTATGCCCTGTCCCCATGCAACTCTTCGAAATCGGTAAAAATATGTTCAATATAGTCTAACGTGTAGGGTCTTTGTGGGTGTCTTGCTACTTGTGAAACCTGCCATGCACTAAGATTGTCATAAATGTCATGTAAGGATTTGTCTGCTTTATTTTCCAACTGTTTCAGTTCGGTATTGATATCAATGGAGGGGTGATCGTCCTGAGCAGCCTTTAGGATATCGATTTTCGTTTCAATAGACTCAATCAACTTTTCAAATTCTAGGTAAGTTTTTTTCATAAATATACGGTTGATGCGTAAAGACTAATTATAGATTATTTTGACGTTGTCATCATGAAAGGTTTTGGATAATCCGATAATTAATTCCTCATGGAGGGTGACGTCCCAGTCCGAACCAAGAAGCAGTTCGACCTTGCCTGTGCTATTTTCATATTCTACCCTCACCTTACATTTATTCAGCCGATTATCGAAAGTGCCGTTACAGTAAGGTTTGAGTAGCGCTTTAAGTTTAGCGCCATCCGTTTGCTGTTTTAATGCAATAGAAAGTAATGCGGCTTTAGCGCTTTGGATGGTTAGCAAGTCGTTCACTTTCATAGCGCTCACGCGGTTACCGCCGGTAAAGTCATCATGGCTTACCCTTCCCTCTACTACCAACAATTTATCTTCTTTCACTAAGTCATAGGCTTCTGTCAAAATTTTATTGCCGATGACCACGTCGATCCTGCCAACCCCATCATCCAGAGTTACGATAGCGATCTTGCCACGGGAGGTCATTCGCATGCGGATGGTCGAAATGATACCTGCGATCAAATACGTTGCGTCTCTAGGGGTTAATTCAGATAATTTATTGGGGACGAATTGCCTAATCATTTTTTCATAAAAGGTAAATGGGTGGCCACTAAAATAAAAACCGAGTGCAATTTTTTCTTCAGTCAACTGCTTCCTCTCCTCCCACTCCTCGACTTCAACTAACGGTAGGTCAGTAGTCTCAAACTCTTCGAATAAAGCATTTTGACCTTGGTGGGCATTTGCTTGCTCCGCCTTAGTAATTGCTAAATTTACACTGGCTAATAAGGTCGCTCTATTGGGCTCTAATTCATCAAAGGCGCCAGCCCTAATTAAGGATTCAAAAGCTTTGCGGTTGACCTTACGTAAATCGAGTCTGGCGGCAAAGTCAAATAGTGAGGTAAACGGCCCGTGCCCATTCCTTTCCTCAATAATGATATCAATGGCAGAAAGTCCGGTCCCCTTAACGGCTCCCAATCCGTAGAGAATACTTTTTTGATCTACAGGAACAAATTTGTATTCACTCTTATTAATATTTGGAGGTAACAAGGTAATTTTATTGAGCGCACAGTCATCAAACAGCATGTGCACATTATCCGTGTTGTTCATATCAGCAGACATCGATGCAGCAATAAATGCCGATGGGTAATGCGCTTTGAGGTAGGCGGTTTGATAAGCAATCATGGCGTAAGCTGCGGCGTGGGATTTATTAAAACCGTAGCCTGCAAACTTTTCTAACAAGTCAAAGAGATCCGTTGCTTGCCTCTGGTTAAGCTCATGCTTTTGAGCCCCCTCAACAAAAGTTGCCCTTTGCGCATCCATTTCCTCTATTTTTTTCTTACCCATGGCTCGCCTTAACAAGTCGGCTCCGCCCAGCGTATAACCTGCAACCACCTGAGCAATTTGCATCACCTGTTCCTGATAAACGGCAATGCCGTAAGTTTCCTTCAGAATAGATTCGGTGGCTGGGTGTGGGTACTTGACCTGCTGCTGCCCATGCTTTCTTTTACAAAAATCCGGAATAAGATCCATAGGGCCTGGTCGATAAAGGGCCACCAGCGCAATAATATCTTCAAAACAGTCTGGCTTTGCTTGTTTAAGCATATCCTTCATACCCCTTGATTCAAGCTGAAAAACTGCTGTGGTATTGGATGCTTTCAGTAAATCAAAGGTTGGTTTATCGTCAATAGGAATCGACTCCAATTGTAATGGCTCTTCGCTTTTCTGCGACCGGATATGGTTAGCATTCTCTAATGCCATCGCCACAATGGTTAGTGTCTTAAGGCCTAAGAAGTCGAACTTCACTAAGCCTACTGCCTCCACATCATCCTTATCAAACTGGCTGACAATACCTTCCGCACCCGGTTGGCAATAGATAGGGGAAAAGGCAGAGATTTTTGTTGGAGCAATGAGTACGCCCCCTGCATGCATGCTCACATTCCTAACTAAGCCCTCTAACCGTAAAGCTAAATCAAACAGCTCTTTAACCTCTTCTTCTTTTTTGATGCGGTCTTTAATTTGGGGTTCTTTCTCAATAGCATCTTTTAAGGTAATGCCCAACTCCAGTGGCACCAATTTTGCAATCGTATCAACAAAGTTGTAAGGGAGATCTAACACTCTTCCTACATCTCGAAGTACCGCTTTGGCTGCCATCGTTCCGAAGGTGGCGATCTGTGACACGGACTCCGACCCGTATTTTTGTTTGACGTAGTCAATCACCTTATCTCTACCCTCCTGACAAAAATCAATATCAAAATCAGGCATGGATACACGATCGGGATTTAAGAATCGTTCGAACAGCAAGTTATAGGCAAGCGGGTCCAAGTCAGTAATACCGAGGCTGTAAGCAACCACCGATCCCGCTCCCGAACCCCTTCCAGGCCCAACAGGAATGTGATTAGATTTAGACCAATTAATGAAGTCAGCAACAATAAGAAAGTATCCTGCATACCCCATCTCATTGATCACTTTGACTTCAAAGTTAAGCCGTTCTAGGTATTTTGGTATCTGATCTTCTCTTATTGTTGGATCCGAAAAAAGATCTTCTAGTCGCCGATCTAACCCTTTTTTTGCTTCAATTAGCAGGTAATCCTCTATTTTGGTTCCGTTCGGTATCGGGAAATCAGGGAGAAAAATTTCCCCTAACTGAAACTGAAAATTACAGCGCTTAGTAATGGCGACCGTATTATTAATGGCAGAAGGAATGTCATGGAATAGGTCTTGCATCTCCTCTGCAGTCTTAAAGTACTGCTCTGGAGTAAAGTCTTTTGGTCGTCTTTGGTCGGCAAGCACATATCCGTCAGCAATGCAGGTTTTTGATTCATGCGCTCTGAAGTCGTCGGTATGCATAAATTGAATTGGGTGCGTAGCAACCAAAGGCACTTGATTGTTGGCAGCCAAAAACATAGCTTTTTGTATATACTCTTCTTGCTTTTTTTTCAGCCCATCGGATCCGTACCTTTGGATTTCCAAATAAAAGCGGTCGCCAAACACCGCCTTCCAAGTCGACAATTCTTCTTTAGCCTCGTCTATTTTATTTTGATCTAAAAGATGGCCAATATTTCCGTACAACGCACCGGACAATGCAATCAAACCCTCATGCGAGGATAGTATCCAGCTTTTCTTTAACATCGCTTTACCACGCGATTGATTAGTTAAAAAGGCTTTGGATAGCAATTCGGATAAATGGATATAGCCTTGCTGATTTTGACAAAATAATGCCATCCGGTAAGGCTGGTCTGGATTGGCTTCATTTTCTATCCAAACATCACATCCCAGTATGGGCTTGATTCCTAATTGTGTTGCTGCCTTATAAAACTTCACCGCTCCAAACAAATTACTAAGGTCGGTGAGTCCCAGAGCCGGCATGCCGATATCTACTGCTTTTTTGATGTACTCGGGTATCCTGACTATACCGTCGGTAATAGAGTATTCGCTATGGCAGCGAAGATGAATAAAGGATGGTTGGGAAAAATCTGACATATAAATTATTTTACCTGAGAAGCTTTGGTAGAATGTTTTGAATTACTAATTTTTTACATTATTTTTTAAGGGGAACAATATGAATCAAGTTACACTAAAAGGAGATGCAGTTTCTATTGGGGGCAACTTTCCAGCGCCCGGTTCTGTTGCGCCAGATTTCATCCTAGCCAACAGTAAACGAGAGGATGTAAGCCTTAAGGACTATGCCGGTAAAAAGAAAATATTAAATATATTTCCTAGTGTTGATACCCCGACCTGTGCATTGTCAATCAAACGATTTAATGATGAGGCGGGAAAATTAGATAATACCGTGGTGCTTTGTGTGTCGGCAGATTTACCTTTTGCGCAAAAGCGATTTTGTGGTGCCGAGGGAGTCGAAAGCATTGAAACGCTATCTGCCTTCAGAGATATTGCAGGATTTGCCCATGCTTATGGTGTCGCTATCAAAGATACTAGCTTACGCGGTCTTACCTCGCGCGCTGTGATTATCTTAGACGAATCCAACACGGTGGTCTACAGCGAACTGGTAGCAGAAATAACCGAAGAGCCTAACTACGAAAGCGCACTAAGCGCATTGAAATAAATCGTTACATCACTTTCGGTTGCTTCCGGCAACCATCTTGATTTCAAATAAACGGCAATCCAAGGCACCGTTATACAAGGGTGTCTTTTTGCTGGGTGAAAGGCGCATTAATTTAGGCATCCTAAAATCATTCGTAAGAAAATAGGTTCGCCATCCGGCAAAAGATTTCTTAAGACTGCTTGCCCATTCGGGATAAGCGCTATCTAGCTCCTCGTCTATACGTTCACCGTATGGAGGGTTGGTCACCAATACACCTTCGTTATAGGGTGGGGTTATTTCTGAAAATTGCTTACATACCAGTTGAACAGAATTTTCAAACCCAGCTAAAGTAAGATTTTTCTTACTCACCCGTATTGCTCGAAGATCTTTGTCTGAGCCATAAATTTTTAAGAAATCTTTTTTTGTCACTTTATCCAGATACGATGTTTTTATCGTGGTAAATAAGGTCTTGTCAAAGTTTTTCCATGCCATAAAGCCGAAGTCTCGGTTTAGGCCGGGTGCTTGATTTGAGGCAATGAGGGCGGCTTCGATCAAAAAGGTTCCACTACCACACATCGGATCCAAGAAAGGTTCGCCAGGGGTCCAGCCGGATAATTTAATGATGCCTGCCGCTAAATTTTCCTTAATAGGCGCTTCAACACTTGCTGTTCTGAAACCTCTTTGATACAAGGGCGCACCGGAGGCGTCAATATAGAGCGAGAAATTATTTTTTTCTAAAAATAAATGTATCTTGATATCAGGATCTCTTACCGCAACATCAGGCCGCTTTCCCATCTTTTCTCGAAAAATATCACATACCGCATCTTTGATACGTAAGGTCATAAAGTCGATACTTTTTAGTGGGCATTGAATGGCTGTAGTGCTCACCTTGATCGTTTTTTCTAACGCAAACCATGAGGGCCATTCAACCGCAAGAGCAGCATTAAAAATATCATCTTCATTCTCGTAGGTACCTTGCTTGACCAAACACAGGATTCGGGTAGCGATACGACTTGATATATTTGCTCTATAAAGCACTTCATTGTCACCGGAGAAGAGCATGCCGCCATCCACCTTTTTTATATCACTCGCATGAATATCCGTTAATTCTTGTTGGAGTACCTCTTCTAAACCCCTGGGACAGCTTGCAAAATAATGATGTGTCAAAATAAGCCTTAAGTAAATTTTAGTCGGTGTGTGTCTTTAGAGGCATTATTCTCTAAAAGGCGATTGAAATATACCATTAATTCAGCCCCTATCATTTGTTCTATGACTTTTATTTTTTCTTTGAGCAAAGGGATGCGGAGTTCTTTTGGTGGCTTGCGGAAAGCCATAACAATAATGTTTCCTGGGTTTCCTGCCGGTACAAAAAGTACCTGCTGATTGAACACATGTTTAATCGTTTGAATATACTGAGGGGTGTCTGGGTCAGACCCCCATAGATTAATCATAAAAAGTCCTTGTTCAGTGAGACGACTTTTACATAAAGCATAGTATTCTTTGGTGGTAAAAATTTCAGGGATCCCGTACTCATCAAATGCATCTGAAAGGATCAGGTCATAGCTTGTTTCATGCTTTACCATAAAACTAATACCGTCTCCATGAATCACGTCCAACCTCGGATCATCGGGTAATTCAAAATAAGCGTACGCTACATTAATAACTTGTTGATGGAGTTCCAGAGCGGTAATGTGGGCTTTTTTACAATGTTTAAAATAAAATTTTTGCATGGATGCCCCACCCAAACCGATCGTGAGAATATTGTTTGGAGAGTCATTGAATAGAAGACTCAATGCCATGACCTTGGTGTAATGTAATTCTAAGAAAAAGGGGTCTTTAATCCTCATCGAGCTTTGGATGGTGTCAGTTCCTATATGCAAAGACCGCACCCCATCGACTTCACTCACCTCCACCGGCTCTTCTTGTAATTGATTGAAGGATGGTGATTGCTGGTAGGAGAAGAATTTGCTAATAATTTTTTTTGACATACTCATAATCTTTAATCTACTAAGTCTGCCCATCGCTGGTTCATTCGTTTAACCGATATAGGAAAGCTGGTTTTAAGTTCTTGGGCGAATAAAGATACCCTTAGCTCTTGAAGCGCCCACTGAAAGGTCACATAATCATGAGGGATAGACTCATCGGCCTCGACAAAGCCGACGACCTTCTCTATCCATTTTTCCTTCAATCGATTAATTTCCCTCATATGTTCCTGGTCCTGGTGTTCTCTTGCCGCATATTTCTCAGCTCGGGTTTGCATCGCTTTAATAAACCTCGGTATATGTATTAATTGATCAAACATAAATAACGGTTGTTCATAAGGGGGTAATAATACCTCTAATTGCTCAGCATAGTCTTCCCTTAACGAGTTAGGAAGATGCTTTAGCCTTCCCGTAGCTTGTTGCAACTCATGGTATTGTTTGGCAATGTCCACCAACGCCGTCGACAGGTCATCGCTTAATTTGGTGAAGGTTTTACGTGCATGCGTGACCATTTGATCAAGCGCTTGCCTCGAATTAACTACCTCTTTTTGCGTGTGAAGTATTTCATCAAAAATGACATCCACATAATTATTTTTTAGTGCATCCGAGGGTATATGAGTTTGAAGTCGAATACCAAACTGATCAAAGCGTGGGGGTGATTTTTTTACCTGTTTAATTTTCTCTTGAAGCTGAATCGCTAATAGTCGCTTTATACCGTCTTGATGTAATAGCTGTGCATCATCTTCATGGTCCGAGATAATAAGATCTACATGAGACTCTCGATCGATCAGCGCTGGATAACCCACGATAATTTTTCCATCGACATTGGCTTCTACTTTATGTGGAATCGTCTCAACCTCTGGCCAATAAGTTATACCTTCTTGCTCTAAGCCAAAGGCTATATCCTCTAACACCTCAACGACTCGTTCTTTATGTAGCTGCTGTAAATCTGGTAAATTTCTACCCTCGTCCATAGCGGTACCCTCTTCATCAAGAATGATAAAATTGACTTTAAGGTGATCCGGTAACGCGTCCGTATCTTTGTCTTCTAATCGATATTTTGATTGCGTTTTTTTGCGGATAAATTGGGTAAAGGCTTCGCTAAAATCCGCATCTTGGTTAAAAGATGAAAGAAATTCGGTTACCGCATCTTGGAGGTGTCCGCACTGACCACGTAAACTCTTTGGTAGATTCTTAATAAGATAAGTAACTTTTTCTCGAATCATCCCCGGCACTAACCAACCAAAGTCTTTGGCCCTAATCTGGCTTGCGCCACTTAATGGGACTGCGACTGATACACCATCCCTCGGATGTCCAGGTTCAAAATGATAATAAAAATTGACGTCCACATGACCAAAACTCTTCTTCTCAGGATATTGGACCTCATCAATTTGTTGGGCTTCTCGTTGCATTAAAAAGTCTTTAGTTAGGAATAAAAACTCCGGCCGCTTCTTTTCTTCTAACTTTCGCCAATGTTCAAAACCGGCACCGTTCATGATGCCCTGCTCAATATGCTGATCATAAAATTGGTACAAAATGTCATCATTAATTAAAATATCTTGCCGCCTTGCTTTGTGTTCTAACTTCTCAATTTCATTGATCAACTTGTTGTTGTTTTTCCAAAATGCCCCTGGACTTTCGTAGCCCTTTTCGACTAAACCCTGCCTAATAAAAATTTTTCTGGATTGGTCAGGGTCAATCGCACCAAAGTGCACGGTCTTTCCCGGGTTAATAATAAGCCCGTACAATAACGACTTTTCGGTAGCGTCCACGCGGCTTAACTTATCATTCCATCGCGGATTGCTGTAATCAAATTCTAATATATGCTGAGCCAATCGCTCTACCCATTGGACGTCGATCTTCGCTACGCATTGCGCATAAAGTTTTCCTGTGTCGACAATCTCGGCGGCCATGATCCACTTGAAATTTTTATTCCTAAACAAACGGGGGCCGATCAAAAATTTAATTCCTCTCCCCCCGGCGTATTTCGGCCCCTCGACATCCTTAAAGCCAATATTGCCCAGCAAGCCTGATAATAGCGCCCGGTGGACTTGATCGTAAGTGGCTTCGGTTGAGCTAATATTGAAGGCTAATTCATCGACAATACTTTTTAATTGCCGGTGTAACTCATGCCATTCCCGCATCCGATTAAATGATAAAAAATTTTTCTGGGTGAACTGTCGCAAGGATTTGCTGGTGACCTTTTTCCCCTCTTTGACAAACTGCCGCCATAGTTTTAAATAGATATTAAAGCCCGAATCAGGGTCATGGAACACAAGGTGAGCTTTATCGGCTTGCTCGGCTTTATCTAGGGGTCTTTCTCGCGGATCGGATATGCTCAGCGCACTGATGATAATGAGTATTTCGGCAACACAATTTTCTTTTTTAGATTCAATAAGAATTCTTCCTAAAGAAGGGTCAATAGGCAGTCTTGCTAACTGCATACCAAGAGGAAGAATCTGATTCTCTTTATCCACCGCTCCCAATTCCTGCAGCAGCTGATACCCGTCTTGAATAAATCGATTACCCGGAGGTTGGATAAAAGGAAACTGATCTACTGGCCCCAGCTTGAGGGCAGCCATTTTTAGTATAACTGAGGCTAGTGAGGAGCGTAAAATTTCCGGATCGGTAAAATCCGGTCTTGCCGCAAAATCTTCTTCATCAAAAAGCCGTATACATACTCCGGGGGCGATCCGCCCACACCGTCCCGAACGCTGATTGGCTGAAGCTTTAGAAATTTTCTCTACTAATAGCTGTTCTATTTTCAGTTTCGGGCTATATCTGACCACCCGAGCCAGTCCTGCATCAATCACGTATTTGATGCGAGGAACGGTTAGTGAAGTCTCAGCGATGTTCGTCGCTAGGATGATGCGGCGCATGCCCGCTGGTTGGAAGATTTTTTGTTGATCGTTAATGGGTAGCCTGGAAAATAATGGGAGCACCTCAAACTTCCCCTTCAGCTGATCCGCAAGAAATTTTTTCGAATCATGAATATCCCTTTCTCCAGGCAAGAAGATCAAGATATCTCCTGACGCTCCAACTAACTCATGAACGGTACGAAGAATGCCGTCTTCGATACTCTCTAAAGTGTCTTCGGTAATTTTCTGTAACGGTCGATATACCACCTCCACCGGAAAGGTCCTTCCTGATACCTGGATGATCGGGGCTTGATTAAAGTGTTCTGAAAACTTCTCAACATCAATGGTGGCGCTGGTGATAATAATTTTTAGGTCTTTACGCCGTCGTGTGAGATTACTTAAATATCCCAATAGAAAATCAATGTTTAGACTCCGCTCATGCGCTTCATCAATAATGATCGCGTTGTATTGTTTCAACAAAGGATCATTCTGCGTTTCTGCCAGCAAAATGCCGTCGGTCATCACTTTAATGGCGGTATTTTTCGTCACACGGTCAGTGAACCGAATCTTAAAGCCCACTACGTCCCCGAGCGGGGTATGCACCTCTTCTGCAATGCGAGTAGCAACCGAACGGGCCGCTATCCGTCGAGGCTGGGTATGCCCAATAATGCCCTGCTTACCGAAACCGAGCTCCAGACAAATCTTGGGTAATTGCGTCGTCTTTCCTGAGCCGGTTTCCCCGCAAATAATGGTGACCTGGTTGGCGAGTATCGTTTTTTTTATGTCATCCACTCGCTGGCTGACAGGGAGTTCGGGTGGGTAGGTTATCCTGAGTGAGGTGTTATCCGTCAAAATAGTTATTCTTTATCCGCCACCTTGTTAGCAAGTGAGGTCATCATCACACAGTCTTCGGTGCCGGTATTACCGCCCTTGTAACTTGGCTCAAAGTAAAATTTATGGAAGTTAATCCTGCCCTCACTGTCAGTAAAGAAGCGTGCAGTGGAAACACCATAATCTTCGTTGGCTTTATCATCCAGAGCAAAATAGATGCCCGCATGTTCTCCTTTAGCTGCGGCAAATCCGTTGTACACACCAAAGTCTGGCACTTCAAGGACAAAGGTATAGCTCTGATAATCATCATTACTATGGCTCTCTTCCAGCTTCATGGTCACCGTACCCGCGAACTCTCCTTCCTTGGAGTCCATCCCCACACAGTCATAAACGCCACTGTAATCTTGTGCTAAAGCACCGGTGCCAACAAAACCTAACGCCAAAAATAATAGCCTCCAACCCTGCATGATGACTCCTTCCATTGTGTTATATGAGAAATTTTGATTGTAACGCCTGGAGCCCAAATTCATCCAGCATTTTTTCAATACGGCGCTTCGATTTATTATTCTTTTGGCCGATAAATTTCGCTATGATTAATTCATTTTTCATCGAATGCTCCCAACCCACCAGTTCGGTGACCGTGACCTGATAACCTTGAGACTCCAATAACAGGCAACGCAATACGTTAGTCAGGTGGCTACCCATTTCTCGCGTGTGGATGCCATGCCGCCATAATTCGGAGAGCGGATTATCAAGCATGATGGATTTATTTTTTTTTAAATAGCTCGCCAACTCGGCCTGACAGCAAGGGACCACCACAATCCATTGCGCTTCCTTATCTATGCCAAAATGAATAGCGTCATCGGTCGCGGTGTCGCAAGCGTGCAGGGCAGTTACTACATCTACACGGTCCTTGACCACCTCCAAGGCATGCGCCACATCGGCCTGGACAAAACTCATACGATCAAAGGCTAAGGTCTTTGCTAGTGCTTGGGATTTTTCTACTAAAGCGGGATTGATCTCGATCCCCGTGACGCGACCCTGGGTCAGCTTAATAAATAGGTCATACAAAATAAACCCGAGGTAGGATTTCCCTGCCCCATGATCAATGACATGGAAGGCCGCTTCATCCATAGAAACTTCTGTTAATATGGGCTCGATAAACTGATAAAGGTGATAAACCTGCTTAAGCTTCCGCCGGGAATCCTGATTGATTTTCCCGTCACGGGTAAGGATATGCAGCGACTTCAGTAATTCGATGGATTGTTGAGGCTTTATTTCATCTAACGGCAGCATATATATTAGTTTACCCTAAAGTGATTTAGGTCATAATTGTACATTCATCATTAATAAAAAAGAGATTTCTGTAAATGAGCATCCAATGGTTCCCCGGACATATGACAGCTGCCAAGAAAAAGGCAGAGGAGGCGCTTGAAACAAACGACCTTGTGATCGAGGTGCTGGACGCCAGGATTCCTGGAAGCTCAACCAACCCGATGATTGATACGATGCGAAAAGAAAGGCAGCGTCCGTGCTTAAAAATCCTCAATAAATCCGATCTGGCTGACCCCAAGGTCACTAAGGAGTGGATACAGTACTTCAATGCCATACCCCATACCACCGCGATTACTTTATCCGCTAAGTCGGCTGGGGACGTAAAAAAAATATTACCCCTTTGCAGTAAATTAGCCCCTCACCGAAACTCTTCCATCAAGCCGCTACGTATGCTGATTATGGGTGTGCCCAATGTAGGAAAGTCGACCATTATTAATGCCCTGCACCATAAAAAAATTGCCAAGGTGGGTAATGAACCGGCGGTAACTAAACAGCAGCAGCGGATCATACTGAATGCCTCCATGATCCTCACCGACACCCCAGGTATGATGTGGCCTAAAATTTCTAATGAGATTGATGGTTACTATTTAGCCGCATCGCATACCATAGGCATTAACGCGTATGACGAGATTGAAACGGCGATGTTTTTGTTTCACACCATCAAGGATAACTACGCTGAACTCATCAGCAAAAAATACAAGATCGGTCCCCCCTTTCCGGAAGATGAAGAGTTCTTAACAATCCTAGCAAAGAAACGGGGATTTATGGTTAAGGGTGGCGCAGTGGATCTCTATAAATCGGCTACCACCTTGTTAAATGATTATCGCCAGGGTGTTTTAGGCTCCATCTCTCTAGAAAGCCCGGTGTCGCGTGCGATTATGCTCAAGAAATTGGTCGATCGTCAGGCCGAAGAAGCTTCACAAGAGTAGCTATCTTCGCGCATGTTTTTGATGACCTGGGTTTTGTCATAAACATAACGTCCGGACTCGTACTCCTCCCAACGATGTTGCAACCATCCCGTTTGGGTATTGATCACCAGCAATTCCACATTGTCTTCATCGGTGCTAATTTTACAGGTGATGGCAGGGAGTGCTGTGCATTCATCTAAACCGAAGATACGGTTTTTAAAGGTGACCTCCTGCCCTCTTAATAGGTAGGAAGCAATGTTGAGCCTGGCCTCAGTATTTGAGCTGATATCAATACAGAAGTACGTGGCATTGCTCCAAGGATTAAAAAAAAGGTAGCCGGCACCGACGACCCCTAATGCTAATACAACTAACTGTACTTTAAGACTTTTCATCGTTCAATACCCATCGATTAATGTTAAGGCAACCATTTTCTTCCATGCAGGGCCAGTCGCTCTGCTTGCCGCAACTGTTTAAGGTAATGCTACTCTCCTGAATACAGTACTTCACCCCCTCAATCACCCCATACTTTTCACAAGGTTTATTCACCAGCAACGGCTTGTCGGTTGTGACTTCTAACCCCAACACCGAAAAAGAAAATAAGCAGACAGTGATCGCTAAAATTTTCCACATCATGCTTAATTATAAACTCAAATACCACTCTTTTATATGGAATATGTGTGATCAAAACAACCAATAGAGGTTGAAGGTTGAAGGTTGAAAGTTGACAACTTTAAAGTTTTTAAATAAGGCAATGATTAAATTGACTAATTATAATGAAATTCAAATATAAACTTTCAAATAGATTATAGCCCCATGCATAAAAAACAAAAAACTCTACCCATCGCACCTCTCATCGCACCTCTCATCGTGGCGGCACCTCTCATCGTGGCGGCACCCCTCACTAAAGCTGATGCCCTCAAGTATGCCTTAGAGATGCAGGACGCTCAAGATAAAGCCGAAATTATCGATCTATCGACGATGCTGCTTGCCGGTGATGTGGATGCCTTAAAAAATACCGCGATTGACGGTGTGGTGGAAAAAGGGGTGGGAGTGACGAGGTCCTTTTTAGAACAATACTTCCCGACCGTAGAACTCAACTTTGGTGCCCAAGGTGGCAGTAAACCCTCCGGTGGCTTGTTGGTGGTAGCACCCTTATCAGACCCCGACGATATCTTTAATACCTACTTCACGCAAGGCAGTGTGTTTTACGAAGACAACCGTACAACGCTTAACCTCGGTTTAGGCTACCGTAAGCTGTCGGATAACAAAATGCTGCTTACCGGTATCAATGCTTTTTATGATCATGAGTTTCCATATGATCACGGACGTACCAGCATCGGACTTGAGGCACGGACTACGGTATGGGAAATCAATGCGAACAAGTACTGGGCGACTACGAAGTGGAAGACAGGTAAAAGCGGTTTAGAAGAGCGTGCACTTGACGGCTATGACATCGAAGCCGGTGTCCCTCTGCCTTACATGAACTGGGCGACCGTGTTTGTGAAGAACTTCCGTTGGGATGCAGTGGATGGTGGGGATGATGCGAAGGGTAATGACTTACAGCTAAGAGCTTACATCCCCGGTATCACAGGACTAGAAATCCAGGCAGGAAGAACCTTCTTCTCGGACTCTTCGGGTACCGACGAGAACTACATCAACATTTTTTACAACGTTACCCAGCTCTTTGCCGACAAACCACGGTATAACTATCAATGGATCAGCAAGGATGCTTACAAGTTAGAGAGCATGGAAGACCGCCGTTATGAGAAAGTTAGACGGACGAATAATATTGTGAAGCAGATAGGTTCTGGATTTACTGCTAGAGCGGTGGGTGTATGATGAAGTGGGTTAAAATAATGTTTACATTAACAATGTTGAGTTTTTTTTCAAATGCAAAAGCTCTTGGATATTGTGCGGATACAGGAGTGAGTGAGGATGCTGATGGCGTAATTACATTCACGGGTGCGGAAAACGCAATGGGAGATTGTGCATTCGCACCGGATGAATATACGATAAAAATATATAAAATGGCTCTTTGCAGATCAGCCCCAACAAAGCCAACGACAACCGATACATATGATATAAGCTCTTGTGTAGATGTTATTGTTAGCCCTGAAGGGCAAGATGTCAACTTGGCTGCGGGGAGTGAGATAACACTATCCGGGGTTACCAGGCCCGCTAATGGCTCTTATTCTTATGGATATCTATTGATGTGGTATTAAGGCAAAAAAACAGTTCACAAACACCATGCATACCTCTGGAGCTGCCTCTGCCGCTGGCGGTTCTTCTGCTGGACGTGGCTCTGCCGGTGGCGGTTCTTCTGCTGGAGGTGGCTCTGCCGGTGGCGGTTCTTCTGCTGGACGTGGCTCTGCCGGTGGCGGTTCTTCTGCTGGAGGTGGCTCTGCCGCTGGCGGTTCTTCTGTCCTAGATGGCGCAACTGGAAATTATTGTTGGACACTAGATTCTAGTGCCTACGATTCTCAAAGTAACGGTGCAGGTTTTGAAAGAATTTCATCACCCTTAGCAGAATGTGGCGGAGCGGGTGGCACAGCAGGAATATATAACGCAACATTGGATCAATTTGATGTTGGTCAATATACTGTAGGCCCAATTTCAGTCACTGGTGGCACACTATCTGCAGACTTAATTAAAGATGCTAATGGACTGCTTGTAACTGCAATTAGAACTGCTGATCGGCTTTTTGGTGTCCAAACATTTACAACTCCAATTATAGTAACAACAGATTCTTCGTTGTTTACGGTAAGTTTTGGTGTGAACCAAGCATCAAGTATGTGGATGACGGATGGGGGTGAGGCTAATGAATATGATGTTTATGCAATTGGAAGCGGTCCATTTTCGACTTTTATGACTGTTGAGTAAGTTTTTTTAATTTTACCTCTTGGTAGTTATGGTTTTGCTAATGTGCCTTTAACCAACAGCCAAGGCCTACCTGCCTTGATGGACTTCATTAGTGATATTGCCATAAGAGACTTAGAATCATAAACTGGAAGGGAATGCTGGTCAGAGACCGGGACTAGATATAATTCGGCTTCTTTCGTAGCGCTTGGTGGGGTAAACTGTGGTAATACCCCAAGGACAGCAGGAGAATTCATAGAGGTTCTTGATGAGATAAATGATTGGGATCCCCACCCCCCTATATAAGTGATACTCCAGAGGTTAACGACGGGATCATGACGGCTTATATTACCGATACAGACGGAAAACTTGCAACTACCTCTAACGAGACTGGTGGCACTAAGATTTTTGAGATACTAACACGTACCACGCCCCTCACTATAACGGACGATACCAATGCTATTGATATACAATTCTCCGTTAACCAAGCGTTGCAGCCAGAAATAAATGGTTTAGATGGCAATGGTGTATATACCATTGCTGGTTTTTGGGAGGGGCTTTTTTTCAGTCACTATTATTAATAAATCCCATTTCTGATTTTTTCGACAAGATATGTTGGGAATTAAATCGAACGTCTAAACTAATTGCTCTAATGATTCTTTTTTTCTAAATCGATCTTATGGTATCTTAGCTTCTTTTTAAAACATACTCATAAAAGGTCTGCCATTGTTCGCACTCAATAACTATTCCCCTTCAGAAATTAAAACCAATATCTTAAGCGGTATTACCGTCGCCTTAGCGATGGTGCCGGAGGCGATTGCCTTTGCCCTGATTGCTCATGTATCTCCCTTAACCGGTCTTTATGCCGCCATCATTGTATGTCTTATTACCGCGGTGTTTGGTGGGAGGCCTGGAATGATTTCTGGGGCCACCGGTGCCTTGGCGGTCGTGATGGTCGCCCTCGTAGTCGAGCATGGTGTGGAGTTTCTTTTTGCCACCGTAGTATTAATGGGTATTTTACAGACCATTTTTGCTCTGTTTAAGCTGGGTAAATTTATCCGGATGGTTCCATACCCGGTAATGTTAGGTTTTGTAAATGGCTTGGCGATTGTTATCTTTATGGCCCAGTTCGGGCACTTTAAGGAATTGGGGCCTGATGGCGTTGCTGTGTGGATGACCGGCGTATCGCTATACACCATGCTGGGACTCACGGCACTCACAGTCGCCCTCATTTACATATTTCCACTCATTACCAAAGCCATACCCTCCTCCCTCGCGTCTATTATAATCGTATCATCGCTGGTTGGATTTTTCGGCTTTGATTCTAAAACAGTAGGAGACCTAGGTTCGATTGGCGGTGGCCTACCTGCATTCAGCATTCCCGATATCCCTTTTACGTGGGAGACCTTGCGAATCATTCTTCCCTACTCTTTTTTACTGGCTTGTATCGGTTTGATTGAGACCTTATTAACACTCAACCTGATTGATGATATGACCGACACCCGAGGACGCCCTAACAAGGAATCACTAGCCCAAGGATTTGCTAATATTGTTACGGGTTTCTTTGGCGGCATGGGTGGCTGTGCCATGATCGGCCAGAGTATGATTAACATTAATAACGGTGCCTTAAGACGCTTGTCGGGTATCGCTACCGCGGTATTCTTGGCCGCATTCATCTTATTTTTATCTGAGTGGATTGAATTAATCCCCCTTGCTGCACTGATCGGGGTGATGTTTGTGGTGGCAGAGAAGACCTTTGAGTGGGGCAGCTTGCGACTGTTCGGTAAAGTGCCACGCGAGGATATTTTCGTGGGACTACTAGTGGGTGGTGTAACCATCATTGCTGACCTGGCCATAGCCGTAATTTTAGGCGTGATTGTGTCGGCACTATTTTTTGCTTGGAGTCATGCCAAGAAGATTGAGGTTAAAACATCTACCAATAAAAAGGGTTGGAAAACCTACGAACTGGAAGGCACCTTATTCTTTGCCTCAGCCAAAAACTTTCATGAGCTGTTTGATATCCAGAAAGATCCAAAAGATGTAGTGGTGGATTTTAAAGGTTCCAGAGTGGCAGATCACTCCGCGATTATGGCGATTGATAATCTCGCGAATAAATATAAAGCAGCTGGTAAAAAATTACACTTAGTACACTTGAGCCCAGATTGCTTAGACATCCTTGATACGGCAAAAAGTATGGTGGAGGTTAATCTATTAGAAGATCCCAAGTATCATATTGCTGACGACAAAATAAGCTAGGAAAGATGGTGCCCTCGGCACGAATCGAACGTGCGACCCTCCCCTTAGGAGGGGGATGCTCTATCCACTGAGCTACGAAGGCAAAAAAACCCAAGGCACTTAGCGCTTGCACCTTTTTATAAGGGGTGTATTTTAACTGGTTTAAGGTTGTTTTAGGAGCCACATTCCAAAAAAATGATAAACTCCAGCCATGACACTAATAAAATTTTTTACTCTTTTTTTTACACTTTTCTCTGTACAACTTATGGCTACCGAAGAAGCTGAATTCACCCTTATTCATAAAGAAAATAATTTCGAGATCAGGGAATACTCACCAAGAATTATTGCGCAGGTCAGCGTGAGTGGTAATTTTAATGATGCCTCTAGTGCAGGCTTTAAAAGCCTTGCTGATTATATATTTGGTAACAATGTGATCAATGACAAATCACAAAAAATTGCTATGACAGCCCCGGTTGTTGCAGAACCAACCTCAGAAAAAATAGCTATGACAGCTCCAGTATTAGCTGAGGGAAAAAATAATGAATGGCTGATTTCTTTTGTGATGCCTAAAGAATACTCCATGGAGACCTTACCTAAACCTAACAACACTGCGGTTAAATTAATAGTGCAGCCTAAGGAAAGGTATGCTGTGGTAGTATTTTCTGGCTTGGTTAGAGAGTCAAGTTACGATGAAAAAGCTAGCCTCTTGGATAGGTTCGTAAAAACCCAGGGGTTAAGCTCTGTTGGATCTCTGCTGATTGCAAGATACAACCCACCATGGACTTTGCCTTTTTTTAGGCGTAATGAACTTATGGTTAAGGTACGATAAAAAATGTTACGCCCATTTAGTGATGTCAAAATATTTATTATCAGCCTACCTCGGGAGAATAAAAGACGAACAGCTATGCAAGAAAAGCTTCAAGGGATAAGCGATGATTTTGAATTTTTTGACGCGATAGATGGTGCAAAGGAAAAACTATCTCAACACCAGGATTATGTCGGACTAAAAAGACGGTTGTTTTATGGGAAAGATTTATCGGACGGTGAGCTTGGTTGTTTTTTTTCACACCGAGCGTTGATCAACAAAATTGTTCAAGACAACATACCTTTTGCCGTCATTCTTGAGGATGATGCCATTTTATTAAAAGACTTTCAGCCCACCGTTGAGGCGCTATTAAACTCAACTTATCCATGGGACTTTGTTCGATTCTTAACCAAGCCAAAAATTAAACGTAAGACACAATCGGAAGTAGCAAGTCTATTTAAGGACTATAAGCTGTTAAGGATTGCAACCGCGCCGGGTGGTGCCTATGCTTATATAGTCTCACACAAGGGTGCTAAAAAACTCCAACATGCCATGAAGTCAATATGGTGTCCTAACGACACGCTCATGGGTCAACCACTAAGAACATGCGCAGAAATTCTCACTATATACCCACCCATTGCGGACTGGGATAAGTCATTCTATTCGGCTATTGGTGATGAAAGATTTAAAAAGAATGTACTGTCAGGATGGGAAAAACTTATTTATCCAATTACCCGAGGAGTATTTAAGATCATCGATGGATTAATAAGGAAAAGTTTTTACTTAGCTATAGTTGCAAAAAAATATATTAGGGATGGTAGTTAAGCTACTTAATCATAACGCAATCAACCTCAATAATCGTTTGGTCTTCCTTGTTTCGGCTTACAGGGTAAATGCCCGATATTTTAAAGTTATTATCTTCATATCTCTTTAAAGTTTCATGGTAATTATTGCCGTCTTGGTAAATATGTTGTAAAGGAATTTCTGATACCAACCCTAAAATATGCTGGAGTGATTCTTGGCATCCATTAAATACTTTGAGATCGTAACCTTGAGTATCCATTTTTAGGAAAATTCTTTTGTCATACAAGTCCATTTTTCTTAGAACACTATCACATGTTTCAAGCTTAATTAATTCAATTTTTTTAATGTCCATACGTGACTTAAATCTTTTTTTTTCAAGCTCACTGGGACTCAGAATTGAATTTAGGTCAGATGCCTCAAAAATATTAATTTCTTTAGTTTCCTGCATATCTCCTAAACCGATATTAATAACTGACCATCTTAGGTCTTTTTTTGCTGTGATGCTCAATAAATTAAATGCACTCGCTGTCGGCTCAAAAGATAAAATATCTCCTTTGTAGCCACAACTTCTCAAAAAAGAGCCGAACTGGCCTGTATTTGCTCCAACATCAAGCACAAGATTAATGTCTAGTTGCTTTAAAATTAATGCTAAGTGAGATTTTAGATTTGGACTTTTTTTCTTTCGATCAATATTGTAACCCAACATATCAGCTATTTTTTTTATCACCTTATCTCCTCATTCTTCTTGTGAAATGCAGAACCCACTATTTTTTCCTTTTATATCATTAGCAAGTAATGAATAATAACAGTTATTTAATTCTGAAGAAAAAGTGCATGGGTAAACTACTACAATCTAAAGCTCCTTTTTTTGAGCTTAAAGATTCTAATGATAAGTATGCTTCATTAAACTCATTTAAAGGTTATTGGCTGGTACTTTTTTTTTACCCTAAAGACGACACCCCCGGTTGCACAAAGGAAGTGTGTCATTTTCGTGATAATTACAGCCTCATTAAATCCATGGGGGTAAGTATTGTTGGTATTAGTTTGGATGATTCAGCATCACACAAAAAATTTACTGCAAAACATAACCTGCCCTTTATGCTTTTATCTGATCCTCAAGGCATTGTTGCAGAAGCCTATGGGGCACTATTTAAATTTCTCTGTATTAAGTTAGCTAAAAGGCACAGCTTCATTATTGACCCAAAAGGCCTTGTAAGAAAAGAATACCGGTCGGTCAATCCATTAACCCATTCCAATCAAATCATGGAAGATCTCAAAGTCTTACAAAGTCAAAAATAGTTATTTTTTTATAATGCTTTGCAGCATGGTTAAACCAAAATTTACCCCAAATCCATTAACATCACTACTGATGGCTCCGAGACCACCCTTACGGTTACTGGAGGACAAGTCGACGTGAAGCCAGGGTGTATTATGCTCAATGAAGCGCCCAAGGAATCGTGCTGCATGAATGTGGTCTGGTCCACCCTCCAATGTACACTGCTTGATATCGGCAATTTGACTCTCAAGGTCTTCCTCATAATCCTCGTCATAAGGAAAAGCCGCGATACGCTCACCCGATTCTGCCCCTGCACCGACGGCCATACAAGCTAGCTCCGGCTTATTGCTTACTACCCCACTATAACGGTCACCCATCGCGACATGCATACAACCAGTTAGGGTTGCAAAATCAATGATGGCCTCCGGCTTTTTCCTCGATGCCATGGTGAGTGTATCCGCTAGCACCATTCTTCCCTCAGCATCGGTATGGACTATTTCAATAGTTAAGCCATTAAGCGCTATCACTACGTCGTTTTGTTTGTAAGCTTTGGGACCGATATGGTTTTGTGCAATAGCTAACCAACAGTCAATATTAACGGGGAGCTTCGCTTCGGTTGCTGCCTGCAAAATACCTAAGGCAACAGCGGAGCCATTCATATCTTCATGCATACCACTCATATATTTCGCCGGCTTTAGGTTGTGCCCTCCGGTGTCAAAACAAATACCTTTACCCACTAGCGCAATAGTTTTTTTGGCATTCTTCGCGGTGTATCGTAAATGGACAATGGCGGCGTCTTGCGGCTCTGATCCCTGCCCTACCGCAACAAAAGCTCCGGCGCCCATCTTCGTCAGTTGGGCCATACTAAAATCTTTATAAACCCATTTATGTTGCTTGGCCAGTTGCTTAATTTTTGCTCTATATATGCTCGGAGTTAAATCATTTGGTGGCGTAATCGTTAACTGTCTTGTCAGCGTGTTGCCATTTACCAGGGCAATAGTTTTTGATAGGTCACATTTTTGAATCCCCATCAAATGTAAAGTTTTTAGTGGCGTACTTTTGGCTTCTTTTTTTAAATTCGGCAGCGGCTCCGAATTTGCCAAACAAACGTATACACAAGCATCCACCCAAGTTTGGCTGATATTGTTAGGTAAAAAAGTTATGTTAAGTTCGGTAGGTTTTTCTGCGGCAATCACATGAAATGCTTTTCTTATTAGGGTGTGCATTTTAAAGGCAGTTAAATCAGGCGTGTATGCAATCCAGCTTATCATAGCCCCATTATCAAGTTCGGTGGTGGCTGGTGCTTTAATAAGATCACTCAATTTTTTTCCTGTGCGCTTCAGTTTATTTTTTAAAGTATCTTTGAGGGGATAGCTTGATAAATCCAAATCAAGGACCAGTAAATGGTGGGTAGATGGTTTAAATTGAGCTTCGGTTGGAATGGCCTGAATTATGTTAATTTTTGTTTTCATAGACTGCCTTATGATTAATGGTTGTTATAGCCTAACAATTCGCTTAGCATAGTTTTGTTAAAACAATAACATTTAAAAAATAGTAATATCAATTATAATATCCCCTATAAGATAAATGACATCATAATCAAGCAATAATTTCCTTAATCTCGGAAATAACGGCAAATACATTAGAATAACTTTTAGAGGCGGTATGAATGAGTTTGTTTTCTGATACAGATAACCAAGAAACCCAGGAATGGCTAGCGTCACTAAGTTCAGTGATTGAGGCAGAGGGAACGGAAAGAGCCCACTTTTTAATAGAGGCTATGATTGATCAGGCACGCCGATCAGGATCAAACTTACCCTATAATGCGACCACTTCCTATGTAAATACTATCCCTACACATCTGCAACAAAAGCATCCTGGCAACCCGGATATGGAAAGAAGAATTCGGGCATTGATTCGCTGGAATGCAGTAATGACCGTACTTAGGGCAAACGAAAAGTCATCGGGTATTGGGGGTCATATTGCGAGCTTTCAATCAGCAGCCACTTTGTATGATGTAGGTTTCAACCACTTTTTCCGTGCCGCCAATGAAAATTTTGGAGGGGATTTAGTCTATTTCCAAGGGCACTCCTCTCCAGGTATTTATGCCAGAGCCTTCCTAGAAGGAAGAATGAATGAGGACCAATTAAATAATTTCCGGATGGAGTCTGGTGGGCAAGGCCTTTCTAGCTACCCTCACCCTTGGCTGATGCCCGATTTTTGGCAGTTCCCTACCGTATCCATGGGTCTGGGTCCGATCATGGGAATTTATCAGGCACGTTACCTTAAATACCTTCATAACAGAGGAATTGCAGATACCTCAGACAGAAAAGTATGGGTATTTTGTGGGGATGGTGAGATGGATGAGCCTGAATCACAGGGCGCCATATCGTTGGCAGCAAGAGAAAAGCTCGACAACTTAGTTTTCGTTATCAACTGTAACCTCCAGAGACTGGATGGGCCAGTAAGAGGTAACGGTAAAATAATCCAGGAATTGGAATCTAATTTCCGTGGCTCAGGATGGAATGTACTTAAAGTGATATGGGGGTCTTATTGGGATCCGCTCCTCGCCATGGATAAAGACGGTATGTTGAAAAAACGTATGGAAGAATGTGTGGACGGTGAGTACCAAAACTTTAAAGCTAAAGGCGGAGCTTACACCCGAGAACATTTCTTTGGTAAGTATCCCGAACTTCGTGAAATGGTATCGGCTATGTCTGACAATGATATATGGCGCTTAAACCGCGGAGGTCATGATCCGCATAAAGTTTATGCCGCCTATGCAGCAGCCGCGTCCCATAAAGGTCAGCCTTCCATCGTTCTAGCTAAAACGGTCAAAGGTTATGGTATGGGTGACGCAGGGGAAGGACAAAATATCACGCACCAACAAAAAAGTATGGACATTGAATCGTTAAAAGCTTTTAGGACACGATTTGATTTACCAGTAAGCGACAAAGAGGTCGAGAGCCTATCATTCTACAAACCACCAAATGATTCGCCAGAAATTCAATACATGATGGAACGAAGAAAAGAGCTGGGTGGTTTCTTACCAGTACGTCGCAGAAAAACTACGTCGTTAAAAATTCCGGCATTAAGCGCATTTTCAAATGTAACAACTAGCTCGGGTGAAAGAGAAATATCTACCACCATGGCGTTTGTGCGCATATTAAGCACCCTAGTGAGAGATAAAGAATTAGGCAAATACATCGTACCGATCGTACCAGATGAGGCAAGAACATTTGGTATGGAAGGTATGTTTAGGCAGCTGGGTATTTATTCTTCCGTAGGTCAACTATACGAACCTCAAGACTCTGATCAGGTCATGTTTTATAAAGAACAAAAAGACGGGCAAATATTGGAAGAAGGTATTAATGAGGCTGGTTCCTTCTCTTCATGGATTGCTGCTGCGACATCCTACAGCCATTCCGACATTCAAACGATTCCCTTTTATATCTTCTACTCTATGTTTGGTTTCCAAAGAATTGGCGATTTGGCTTGGGCTGCAGGTGACTCACGTTGCAGAGGATTTCTATTGGGAGCAACGGCTGGAAGAACGACCCTTAATGGCGAAGGCCTTCAGCATGAGGACGGTCATAGCCATCTGTTGGCAGCCACTATACCGAACTGCGTAGCCTATGATCCTTGCTTTGCTTATGAATTGGCGGTAATTATCCAGAACGGTTTAGAGAGGATGATTCAAAATCAAGAGGATGTGTATTACTACATTACCGTCATGAATGAAAATTATACGCACCCAGAATTACCTAAGGGTGTTGAGCAGGGGATTATTGACGGAATTTATCCCTACAAGAAATCCAACATGAAAGGACCTAAAGTTCAGTTGATGGGTAGCGGTGTCATCTTGCGAGAGGTCATTGAGGCTGCTAATATGCTGGAAAAAGACTTTAACGTAGCGGCGGATATATTTAGCGTAACCAGCTTTAACGAACTGAGAAAAAATGCGCTAGATGCTGAGCGTTGGAATAGATTAAACCCCGCCAAAGATAAAAAATCCTCGCATATTGAGAATGCAATTACCGACAAAGATGCGCCCATTATTGCCTCAACGGATTATATGAAATCCTTCCCTGAGCAGGTGGCACGATTTTTGCCCAACCCATTTATTGCACTAGGAACTGATGGTTATGGTAGGTCCGATAGCAGAGAAGCCTTAAGAAGTTTCTTTGAAGTAGATCGTCGCTATATTGTGATTACGGCATTGACGGCATTGGTTGACATGAAAAAACTGGATGCATCTATTTTAATAAAAGCCATCAAAGATTTTAAACTTGATGGCGACAAACCTAATCCTATGAGCATTTAACGGATACCTATGGCTACTGAAGAAATTGTAATACCGGATATCGGTAACTTTGAGAGTGTAGATATTATTGAAATTTTAATACATATCGGCGATACGATTAATCCTGATGATCCTATGCTGACGGTGGAATCTGATAAAGCGTCAATGGATATCCCTGCGCCCTATGCTGGGGTTGTTAAAGAAATTAAGGTGAAGATTGGGGACAAGGTAAAACAAGGAACACCCATTGCGCTGATTGAAAAAAGTCAAGTTGAGGCCAAAGCATCTAAAGAAAACTTAGCTCCCCCAAAGGAAACCCAATCTGTTCCTATCAATACCGTGCCAGAGCCCACGAGACCGGTAGCTGAGCCTCCTCCTACCATCGCACCGGCAGAGAAACCCTTACCAGTTGCCGAAAGTGTGTTGGTAGCAAATGATAAGGTCAGCCATGCTTCGCCTGCAGTGCGAAAATTTGCTCGTAATCTTGGAGTTAATTTAGGCTTCGTAAAGGGTTCTGCTCCGAAAAATCGCATAGTGATTGAAGATATTGAAGCGTATGTGAAGAAGGAACTTACTAAGCCACGAACGGATGACATGGGCACCCATTTTGCTCCCATTGCCATGCCTAATATTGATTTTTCCCAATTTGGTTCGGTAGAGACCAAGCCTTTATCGAAAATAAAGAAAATATCTGGTGCCAACCTTCATCGCAATTGGGTGACAGCACCCCACGTAACACAATTTGATGATGCAGATATTACCGATCTTGAGGCTTTTAGAAAGTCTATGAAAAAAGAGGCAGAGAAAAAAGACGTCAAACTGACATTGTTGGCATTCTTAATGAAGGCCTGTGTCAATGCTCTGAGAGCTTACCCTGTTTTTAATAGCTCTATTTCGCCGGATGGTGAGAGCCTGATTATGAAGCAATATTTTAATATCGGTTTTGCCTGTGATACACCCGACGGTCTCGTGGTACCTGTGGTCAAGGATGTCTACAAAAAAGATGTGCTAGAAATTGCTTACGATCTGGGTGATCTATCCAATAAAGCGAGGGAACGAAAATTAAAAATGGATGATATGCAGGGTGGATGTTTTACTATATCTAGTCTAGGTGGTATTGGTGGAACGAAGTTTACCCCTATTATTAATTGTCCTGAGGTAGCTATTCTGGGGGTATCGCGATCAGCGATGCAGCCCATCTATAATACTGAGACAGAAGCATTTGAGCCTCGCCTTATACTTCCCTTATCTCTGTCCTATGATCACCGTGTGGTCGATGGGGCTGATGGGGCACGCTTTACTACGCACTTAAGGGCTATGCTTTCAGACGTCAGAAGGTTGTTATTATAATTAATGGCTAATTCTATAACAGTAGCAATACCTGATATTGGTAATTTCGATAGCGTCGACATCATCGACATCCTCGTTAATATCGGTGATGAGATTAAAAAAGAGGATCCTATTATCACAGTAGAATCAGACAAAGCTTCGATGGATATACCCTCTCCAGCTGATGGCGTCATAACAAAAATATTGATCAAGGTAGGTGATACCGTTAAACAAGGGTCCCCCATTATTGAAGTCAAAAGTACGGAGGTAAAAGTTCAAGAGCCTCAGAAAGAAATACCCGTTGCCATAGAAAAAAAAGTTGCAGAGAAGTCAGCTGAAAATGGTCAGCCAATGAAGGCTCCTTCTTCCGATCTGAATTGTGATGTGGCGGTTCTTGGTTCCGGTCCTGGTGGTTATACTGCCGCGTTTCGTGCGGCAGATTTAGGTCAGTCCGTGATCCTAATTGAACGTTACTCAACTATTGGAGGGGTCTGCCTCAACGTGGGATGCATACCATCAAAAGCCCTTTTGCATACAGCTAAGGTTATTACTGATGCTGAAGATACTGGCAGTCACGGTGTAACGTTTACCAAGCCTGAAATTGATATTGAAAAGTTGCGTGACTGGAAGTCGAATAAAGTAGTGAAGAAATTAACCATGGGGTTATCCCAAATGGCTAAACAACGAGGTGTACAAGTTGTGGAAGGTCATGGGATGTTTATATCCCCCAATCAAATAACAGTCACAACACCAGATGGCTCAAGAAAAGTTGTCGGTTTTCAATCAGCGGTTATTGCTGCAGGTTCGCAGCCTACAAAAATTCCTGGTACACCGGATGATGAACGGATTATGGATTCTACGGGGGCACTTGAGCTAAAAGATATCCCTAAGAAACTGCTCATTATTGGTGGGGGCATTATTGGCTTAGAGATGGGAACGGTTTATGACGCTATGGGTAGCGCGGTATCGGTTGTGGAATTAACCGATGGTTTAATTCAAGGATGTGATCGGGACATAGTAAGGCCCCTCCACAAACGCATGGCAAAGCGTTTTGAGAATATATGGCTGGGTACTAAAGTCACTAAAATGGATGCAAAAAAAGAAGGGATTCTTGTCTATTTTGAAGGTGTCGATGCACCTAAAGAAGCTTTATTCGATCGGGTATTAGTTGCTGTAGGGAGAAAACCCAACGGACTGCATATTGGCGCCGATAAAGCTGGGGTGGCGGTGGATAACCAAGGTTTTATTGCGGCTGACAAACAGATGCGAACCAACGTCCATCATATCTATGCTATTGGAGATATTATTGGGCAACCCATGTTGGCCCATAAAGCGACACATGAAGGTAAGATTGCCGCTGAAGTCATCGCCGGTGAGAAGGTGGAGTTTCAGGCTATAGCTATACCATCGGTAGCCTATACCGACCCAGAGCTAGCATGGGCGGGGATTACCGAAGAAGAAGCTCTTGAAAAAAATATTGAAATCGAAAAAGCCGTTTTTCCCTGGGCAGCCAGTGGTAGAGCTATTGCTACTAACCGTACCGAGGGTATGACGAAACTTATTTTCGATAAAAAAACGAACCGAATTATTGGTGCAGCCATAGTTGGCACAAATGCAGGGGAGCTCATTGCTGAAACGGTATTGTCTATTGAAATGGGGGCTGACGCTCATGACATTGGACTATCCATTCATCCTCATCCTACGCTATCGGAATCCATTGCTATGGCATCGGAAATGAAAGAAGGCACCATAACGGACTTATATATTAAGAAGCGCTAAACCCTCAAATAGTAAATTATCCTCTAGCACGATCCTTGCTTTCCAATCACTATCTGCTTGGTCATATATAGTCTGAGCATCACCTCCTGTAAGTAATATAGGGAGTGAAGCAGGAAGCCTTTTACATACAAGATTCACTGCGCCTTGAATAGCGGTAAAAATACCGGTAGTTACCGCATTGGTAGTATTGACGCTAGGGTACTTGCATACCCCTATTTCTACATCAATTAAGCTGGTGCTGTTATTAAGAATCGCCATACTGATAGCCACACCCGGTAGTATCATCCCACCCCTAAAATGCGGATTCTTCTGCTTATCTAGCTCAATTAAATCTACCGTGATGGCTGTTCCGGCATTAATCACGAGCAATGCTTTTTGGTGTATTTTCCAAGCACCCAGTGCAGTTAGCCAACGATCCACGCCTAATGACCCAACATCCTCGTAATCATTAATCAGTATCTGGTTAGACTCTGAGCTTGCCTCAATAATAGGACAACCGAATGGGAGTAGAGACTCTTTGATTTTATCGAGCACGACAGAATGATTAACATTTGAAATCAAGACCTTCTTAACCTCTGTTAGGTGAGAAAAATCAATCTCCGTAAAATTCTCCACCATCAGACTGCCAGCATTTAATAGGCTTTTATCATCACGATACTGCCATTTAATACGGGTATTTCCCACATCAATATATAAGTACATTACTCAGCCTTCCTAATAGTAATTTCGCCTGAGGCATAGACCTTAAGTCCGTTATCCGTTACTACTTCTAACGAACCGGCATCATTGACCCCTTGCGATCGACCTTGAATGGTGTTGCCGTCTCCGGATGTAATATTAATCACTTTATCCTGAAAGGCATCATAACTGGACCATTCGTCTCTGAGAGAAGTAAACCCGCTCGCTTCAAAGGTAGCCAAGACCTCAGTCAGATCCCTAATCATAATAGCAAGGATCGCGTTAGGGTCTATCGGGTCATCGGTACATTGCTTGATGCTAATAGCAGGTTGGTCTATCTTGGCAATTTGCTTCTTTGAAAGATTAAGATTTATGCCCACACCAATAATAGCAGCACTTTGTCCGTCCATATCCCCTTGCAGTTCAATCAAAATACCCGCCAGTTTCTTATAGACCCCATCATCCTGAACCAGGATATCGTTAGGCCACTTTAACAAAGCCTGATGCACATGCATTTTTTTTAAACTTCTAATAAGGGCAATACCGACGACCAGGCTGAGCCCCGATAATGCGGATGCCCCTTTAGTGAATCGCCATAAAAATGAGAACGTAAGGTTCTCACCAAGCGCTGATTGCCATTGCCTGCCCCTTCGTCCTTTGCCATGTGTTTGTATATTAGTGGCGACACAGGACGCGTGTGGGTGTCCATTTGCCGCTGCTTTTTTTAAATAATTATTAGTTGAATCGATTACGTCTAACACAGTCACATCAAACCAGTTAGCCATCTCTCCTATAGCTAACTTAATTTTTTCTCCCTCTATTAGGCTTAATGGTTGAATGAGGCGATAGCCCTTGCCTCTGACAGAAAAAACCTCCACCCCCAACTTTTCTGCTTCTGCAATAGCATGCCAAATAGCAACCCGAGAGACCTTAAAATGCTTTGCCATCACCTCACCGGAATGAAATTTTCCATCTGAAAGGATAGATAAAATAGGGAATAATAAATGGCTCATGATGGCATTTTAAAAATATAATACGAATCATAACACGGTATTAATTAGTCAAAAATTGATCTTATTCAGTGTAAAATAGCCTGCATATGAGCGATTCTCCGAACACAGATAACACCCCATCTAATTTTATTCGCGCTATTGTCGAAAAAAATATTTCACAAGATTTGTATGCCGAGAAAAAATGGGGAGGCTCCCCTGGCGATGCAAAACATCATGAACAAGGTAGCATCGACAAAGCAAAGATACGAACCCGATTCCCCCCCGAACCCAACGGCTATCTTCATATTGGCCACGCCAAAAGTATTTTTCTTAATTTTGGTCTAGCTCATGACTTTGGGGGTAAGTGTCATTTGCGTCTTGATGACACCAATCCTGAGAAAGAAGATGAGGAATACGTTCATAGCATCATTGATAATGTCGAATGGTTAGGTTTTGACGCAACAACACACCAATACTTTGCCAGCCAATACTTTGCATTTATGTTTGATGCTGCTAAATCACTCATTCATTCAGGACATGCGTATGTTGATCAGCAAAACCTTGATGAGATACGCGAAAATCGTGGGACACTGACCTCTCCCGGAAAAGATTCACCGTGGCGTGACCATGACAAAGATTTTCATCTAAACCTGTTCGAAGAAATGCGAGAAGGTAAACACCAAGATGGCTCTATGGTCCTTCGTGCCAAGATTGATATGACTTCACCCAACATGAATCTCCGAGATCCTGCAATCTATCGTATCAAACACGCTACCCATCACCGGACTGGAAATGACTGGTGTATTTATCCTATGTACACCTTTGCGCACCCCATAGAGGATGCACTAGAAAAAATTACGCATTCGATATGCACACTAGAATTTGAAGATCAACGACCGTTTTATGACTGGGTACTAGAGCGACTGCGGGGCAATGCATTACTGCACGATCCTTTGCCAAAGCAATATGAATTTGCCAGGCTCAATCTGACCTACGTCGTACTCTCAAAACGCCGCTTAATTGAGTTGGTGGAGGGTGACTATGTATCTGGCTGGGATGACCCAAGAATGCCAACCCTTGTTGGTGCCAGGAGACGTGGTTACACGCCAGAAGGTTTCAAGTTGTTTGCTGAGAGAATAGGGGTTTCTAAAGCTGACTCATGGATTGACTATTCCACGCTTGAAGACGCTATGAGGGAGGTCCTAAATCAGGAAGCTGATAGGCGTGTGGCCGTGTTAGACCCACTTAAGTTAATCATAACCAACTACCCTGAAGATCAAGAAGAAGACTGTCGTGTGGCCAATCATCCCCAGGATGAAACCAGGGGTAAACGTACGATCAAGCTAACTCGTGAACTTTGGATTGAGCGAGTTGACTTTATGGAAGAACCCGTTAAGAAGTACTTTCGCCTCTTCCCTGGAAACCAAGTACGTCTTCGGCATGGGTATGTGGTAGCTTGCACTGATTTTAAGAAAGACGATCACGGCCTTATCACCGAGGTTCATTGTGAATACCTTCCGGATACCAAATCAGGTACCCCGGGAGCCGATGCAGTCAAGGTCAAAGGGAATATTCATTGGGTTTCAGCTAAGCATGGAATTCATGCCAAAGTCCATCTCTACGACCGCCTGTTTAAGACAGAGCACCCAGGATCCCATAACGAAAATTATTTAGACGATCTCAATCCAGAATCCAAAAAAACCATTACCGTGATATTGGAGGAGAATTGTTCTGAAGTCATACCTTCTGATCAATACCAGTTTGAACGGCATGGCTATTTTATCTGTGACCATAACAGCACAAAAGACGATATCCAATTTAATCGCACCGTGACACTGAGGGATACCTGGAAATAAGTTAATTGGAAAAAATAGTGAAGTTAATGCTCTTAACTTCGCTATTAATTAACGGGCTTGGTAGTAAAAGCAATTTTACTCAACTTAGCTTTTCGAGATGCCTCCATCATATTAATAATGGATTGATGTCTGGCATTAGCATCCGCACTTATAATGACCGGCGTATCTTCCTTGCCTTGTGCAATTCCTTTTAAAACCTTAGCCATATCATCAATGTCGCTTGACTCTACTAGCTTCTCATTAATTAAATACCGCCCATCTTCCGTAATCATAATATTGATAGGGATGGTTTTTTCATTTTTGGAATTTTCCTCTGCCACGGGTAAATTAATCTTAATTTCACTAAGCTTGGCAAAGGTTGTCGTCACCATCAGAAAAATAATGATCACCAATAAGACGTCAATTAGCGGGATAAAGTTAAGCTCTATATCATCAGAGCGATGTCTTCTGCTCATGCGCATATTTATTTCCTTCCATTTATTAAATCAACTACATGATCAGCATGTTCTTCCATGGTTTGAATTTGCTCATCAATTTTTGCACGGAAATAACGATGGCTAATCATCGCCGGTATAGCAACAACAATACCGCCGGCCGTATTATAAAGTGCTACGGAAATCCCACGAGCAAACATCTCTACGTCATGCCCTGTACTAGTAAATGAACTAAATAGTTCCACCATACCCACAATAGTCCCAAATAATCCAAGCAAAGGGGCCACGGTAGAAATCATTGCTAATATATGTAAGTTTTTTTCTAGCCTATGGCTAATCGCATCGCCGGTTTTGACGATGGTATCATTGAGTATCTCTAGAGATTTTCCTTGGTTTTTTATGACGGCTGTCATCATTAGTCCCGCTAATGAATCCTCGCCTATCTTTTCCAGCTCCTCTTTTTTTATCACACCATTTTTTAACTGTGTCTCAAGATTTGACATTAAATCTTTCGGAATAATAATGTTATCCCGAAGAGAAAAAAAGCGTTCGAGAATGATCGCAAGGCCTATAACCGAGGTGAAAATTAAGGGCCATATTGGCCATCCTGCATCATTGATGATTTCCCACATAATAATATTTCTCCTATATAAAAAATTAACGTAATGTAAATGAAATGGGTACTAAAATAGTAAAGGTTGATTCCGATAAAATACTAGGGGGTGCCGGAAAAGGCACTGCTCTATCAATCATCTTCATCGCCTCTGTATCTAAAGGTTTATGGCCACTAGACTTCATTACCCCTTTTTTAATTAACTGGCCTTTACCTGTTAATTCTACCTCTAAAACGACCTCACCTTGCCATCCTCTTCGCGCTGCAATTCGTGGATACTTCTTAAACTTAGCTATATGAATAGCTAACTCACGGCTAAAGTCATCCTGGGCTTCCACCCCAGCATTTTTTATGTCCTGATCTGTAGCCTCTACTGCCCTTTCTTTAGGTTTTGTAGAATTAGGTTCCTCTTTCTTCTGTGTCTGCTCTTTTGGAATAACCGGCCGTTTTTCTTTAATCACCACAACATCTTCCTTGGGAAGTTCTAGTTCTGGTTCTGGTTTTGGTTTTGGTTTTGGTGTTAGTTCTGGTTTAGAAATAGGCTCGGGCGCTTTTTTTGTTAAAAAAATGGCTTCAAATTCAAGCAATTCGGGCTGCTCATCTAATAGTTTAATATTAAACGTACCGAGATCGGTTACTAAAATTATGTGCGTAAGCAGCGATAAAATAAGCGCATATCTAAGGCTGAACCGCTGAATATTGGATTGTATTTTATTTTTTAACATACGCTTTATAGGTTTGGGGTTGCGCTTCTAGCACTTAACTTTTTTCATCGGTTCCTGCATTTTTTTACTCACAATCTTTGGCTTAAACATCTAACCGGTTTAACTAACTTAAGCTAGCTTCTATACCGCAATAATCTTTACAGGGCTAGTGCGTACATCAAATATAAATACTTATAGCAGGACTATTATAATGCATGAATGGTAATGATGGCTTAATTGCTTGGGCTTAGTGCCTTCTTCTTAGTTAAAAATGTTGTGTTAGGTTGGTGATTTAAGGTAAAAAAAAACCCCATCAGTCGATGGGGTTTCTTAATTTAGTAGCTTGGCAGTGTCCTACGTTCGCATAGAAAAGACTACACTATCATCGGCGCTGTATCGTTTCACTGTCCTGTTCGAGATGGGAAGGAGTGGGTCCAACACGCTATGTCCGCCAAGCAAACTGTTTAAGGTACAAAAGTACCTTGAATTCAAAGTTTAACAAAATTAGAAGAAGTAAAATATTTAGTATTGATTGCGTTTTGCTTTAGTTTCAACCACAATTTTTAAGTTTCAAAATTATAGGATCAAGCCTCACGAGCAATTAGTATCAGTTAGCTTCATGCATTACTGCACTTCCACACCTGACCTATCAACGTCCTGGTCTTGAACGACTCTTTAGTGTACTTAAAGTACAAGGGAAGTCTCATCTTAGGGCAAGTTTCACGCTTAGATGCTTTCAGCGTTTATCTCTTCCAGATTTAGCTACTCGGCTATGCCACTGGCGTGACAACCGATCCACCAGAGATCTGTCCATTCCGGTCCTCTCGTACTAGGAACAGCCCCCTTCAAACTTCCAACGCCCACGGCAGATAGGGACCAAACTGTCTCACGACGTTTTAAACCCAGCTCACGTACCACTTTAAATGGCGAACAGCCATACCCTTGGGACCGACTACAGCCCCAGGATGTGATGAGCCGACATCGAGGTGCCAAACTCCCCCGTCGATATGAACTCTTGGGAGGAATCAGCCTGTTATCCCCAGCGTACCTTTTATCCGTTGAGCGATGGCCCTTCCATACAGAACCACCGGATCACTATGACCTACTTTCGTACCTGCTCGACCTGTCCGTCTCGCAGTCAAGCAACCTTATGCCATTGCACTAACAGCACGATTTCCGACCGTGCCTAGGTTACCTTCGCACTCCTCCGTTACTCTTTGGGAGGAGACCGCCCCAGTCAAACTACCCACCATACACGGTCCCCGATCCCGATAAGGGACCTGGGTTAGAACCTAGACAACATCAGGGTGGTATTTCAAGGGTGACTCCACAAGATCTGGCGATCCTGCTTCAAAGTCTCCCACCTATCCTACACAGATGATATCCAAGTCCAGTGTAAAGCTATAGTAAAGGTGCATGGGGTCTTTCCGTCTAACCGCGGGTAGATTGCATCTTCACAACCATTTCAACTTCGCTGAGTCTCTAGAGGAGACAGTGTGGCCATCGTTACGCCATTCGTGCGGGTCGGAACTTACCCGACAAGGAATTTCGCTACCTTAGGACCGTTATAGTTACGGCCGCCGTTTACTCGGGCTTCAATCAAGAGCTTGCACCCCATCATTTAACCTTCGAGCACCGGGCAGGCGTCACACCGTATACATCCACTTTCGTGTTAGCACAGTGCTGTGTTTTTATTAAACAGTCGCAGCCACCTTTTCACTGCAACCCGTTCAGCCTTAACAAGTAAATTGTCTCAACCTAATAGGGCGTACCTTATCCCGAAGTTACGGTACAAATTTGCCGAGTTCCTTCTCCAGAGTTCTCTCAAGCGCCTTAGAATTCTCATCCTGCCCACCTGTGTCGGTTTGCGGTACGGTCTCAATATAACTGAAGCTTAGTGGCTTTTCTTGGAAGCATGGTATCAATCACTTCATGAACAAAGTTCACTCGTTATCACGCCTCGGTATTGACTCTCCGGATTTGCCTAAAGAATCTACCTACACGCTTGAACCAGGATATCCAACACCTGGCTGACCTAACCTTCTCCGTCCCCACATCGCATTATATTAAGGTACAGGAATATTAACCTGTTTCCCATCGGCTACGCATTTCTGCCTCACCTTAGGGGCCGACTCACCCTGCGCCGATGAACGTTGCGCAGGAAACCTTGGGCTTTCGGCGAGGGAGCCTTTCACTCCCTTTATCGCTACTCATGTCAGCATTCGCACTTCTGATATCTCCAGCATTCCTCACAGAACACCTTCACAGACCTACAGAACGCTCTCCTACCATGCGTGTAAACACGCATCCGCAGCTTCGGTTATATGCTTAGCCCCGTTACATCTTCCGTGCAAGACGACTCGACCAGTGAGCTATTACGCTTTCTTTAAAGGGTGGCTGCTTCTAAGCCAACCTCCTGGCTGTCTGGGCCTTCTCACTTCGTTTACCACTTAGCATATCATTTGGGACCTTAGCTGGCGGTCTGGGTTGTTTCCCTCTTGACACCGGACGTTAGCACCCGATGTCTGTCTCCCGTAATTGTACTTCTCGGTATTCGGAGTTTGCAATGGTTTGGTAAGTCCGAAAGGACCCCCTAGCCATAACAGTGCTCTACCCCCGAGAGTAAGATACGAGGTACTACCTAAATAGTTTTCGGAGAGAACCAGCTATCTCCAAGTTTGTTTAGCCTTTCACCCCTATCCACAGCTCATCCCCAAATTTTTCAACATTTGTGGGTTCGGACCTCCAGTACATGTTACTGCACCTTCATCCTGGCCATGGATAGATCACTTGGTTTCGGGTCTACACCCAGCAACTGAATCGCCCTATTAGGACTCGCTTTCGCTACGCCTCCCCTATCGGTTAAGCTTGCTACTGAATGTAAGTCGCTGACCCATTATACAAAAGGTACGCAGTCACGGAACAAGTCCGCTCCTACTGTTTGTATGCATACGGTTTCAGGATCTATTTCACTCCCCTTCCGGGGTTCTTTTAACCTTTCCCTCACGGTACTAGTTCACTATCGGTCGATTACGAGTATTTAGCCTTGGAGGATGGTCCCCCCATATTCAGACAGGATTTCACGTGTCCCGCCCTACTTGTCGTTATCCTAGTTCCACACACGGGTTTTCATATACGGGGCTATCACCCTCTTTGGCCGGACTTTCCATTCCGTTCTATTAACGCATGTGCTAAAAATAACAGGCTGTTCCGGTTTCGCTCGCCACTACTGCCGGAATCTCGGTTGATTTCTTTTCCTCGAGTTACTTAGATGTTTCAGTTCACTCGGTTCGCTTCTCATCTCCTATGTATTCAGAGATGGATACCCTTGCGGGTGGGTTTCCCCATTCGGACACTTCCGGATCAAAGCTTGTTTGTCAGCTCCCCGAAAAATTTCGCAGACTACCACGTCCTTCATCGCCTGTAATCGCCAAGGCATTCACCATATGCACTTATTCACTTGATCCTATAACTTTAAAACCTAAGCCCTTTTAAACTCGGTTTTCTTGCATGAGACAATCGTTATAGTTTCTTCTAAAGCATTGCTTAAAACAACTATAAATACTAAAACTTCTTAGTCTTTTTGTTGATTTAGTTTTGATATTACAATCACTACCCATGAAATCATAATCTCATCACAATCTTATGATTTCGTTTTACTTCTTCCAAATTGTTAAAGAACATACTAGCTAATAAAAGCCAGTCTCAAATATTGATTAACAACATTTGAGGCTTACTTCTATATTCAAAGAATTGGTGGAGGATGACGGGATCGAACCGACGACCCCCTGCTTGCAAAGCAGGTGCTCTCCCAGCTGAGCTAATCCCCCTAGGAACTAAACAGGTTATGTTTGGTGGGTCTGGTTGGGCTCGAACCAACGACCCCCGCGTTATCAACACGGTGCTCTAACCAGCTGAGCTACAGACCCTGAAAGGGCCAATTATTCTTTGTGCTAACCAACAACTGATAAGAGTGAATGCTCATAGAGAGGTGATCTCTAGAAAGGAGGTGATCCAGCCGCACCTTCCGATACGGCTACCTTGTTACGACTTCACCCCAGTCATGAATCCTACCGTGGTAATCGTCCCCCTTGCGGTCAGACTAACTACTTCTGGTAAAACCCACTCCCATGGTGTGACGGGCGGTGTGTACAAGGCCCGGGAACGTATTCACCGCGACATTCTGATCCGCGATTACTAGCGATTCCGACTTCATGCTGTCGAGTTGCAGACAACAATCCGGACTACGATCGGCTTTCTGGGATTGGCTCCCCCTCGCGGGTTGGCGTCCCTCTGTACCGACCATTGTATTACGTGTGAAGCCCTGGCCATAAGGGCCATGAGGACTTGACGTCATCCCCACCTTCCTCCGGTTTGTCACCGGCAGTCCCATTAAAGTGCCCAACTAAATGATGGCAATTAATGGCAAGGGTTGCGCTCGTTGCGGGACTTAACCCAACATCTCACGACACGAGCTGACGACAGCCATGCAGCACCTGTGTTACCGTTCTCTTTCGAGCACTAAAGCATCTCTGCTAAATTCGGTACATGTCAAGGCCAGGTAAGGTTTTTCGCGTTGCATCGAATTAATCCACATAATCCACCGCTTGTGCGGGCCCCCGTCAATTCCTTTGAGTTTTAATCTTGCGACCGTACTCCCCAGGCGGTCTACTTCACGCGTTAGCTGCGTTACTTATGGATTTTACTCCACCAACAACTAGTAGACATCGTTTAGGGCGTGGACTACCAGGGTATCTAATCCTGTTTGCTCCCCACGCTTTCGTGCATGAGCGTCAGTGTTATCCCAGGGGGCTGCCTTCGCCATTGGTATTCCTCCACATATCTACGCATTTCACTGCTACACGTGGAATTCTACCCCCCTCTGACACACTCTAGTCTTGTAGTTTCAAACGCAGTTCCCAAGTTGAGCTCGGGGATTTCACATCTGACTTACAAAACCGCCTGCGCACCCTTTACGCCCAGTAATTCCGATTAACGCTCGCACCCTATGTATTACCGCGGCTGCTGGCACATAGTTAGCCGGTGCTTCTTGTCAAGATACCGTCATCCTTACTATTTATTTGATAGTAAGATTTCTTCTCTTGCGAAAGAGCTTTACAACCCGAAGGCCTTCTTCACTCACGCGGAATGGCTGGATCAGGGTTGCCCCCATTGTCCAAAATTCCCCACTGCTGCCTCCCGTAGGAGTCTGGACCGTGTCTCAGTTCCAGTGTGGCTGATCGTCCTCTCAGACCAGCTACTGATCGTCGGCTTGGTAGGCCTTTACCCTACCAACTACCTAATCAGATATCGGCCGCTCTAGTAACGCAAGGTCCGAAGATCCCCTGCTTTCACCCGTAGGTCGTATGCGGTATTAGCTAACCTTTCGATTAGTTGTTCCCCATTACTAGGCACGTTCCGATATATTACTCACCCGTTCGCCACTCGCCATCAGAGAGCAAGCTCTCCATGCTGCCGTTCGACTTGCATGTGTAAAGCATTCCGCCAGCGTTCAATCTGAGCCAGGATCAAACTCTTCAGTTTAATCTCTAACTTTTACTTACCCCTCTAATAAATTAGAAGGGTATTTTGTATCGCTTTGTGCTTTTATATACTCAAATTCATTTCAAGGTTAACTGGTTATAAATAACCAGTGTGGTCTTGTTACAAATTTTGCGTAAGCACTTATTTTTGAGTCTTAAGTCTTGATAAATCAACACTTAATTTTGACCTCGTCTATAAGCACCCACACTTATCAGTTGTTAAATTGTTAAAGAGCTGTTTTCGATCATTGGTTGCGGGGACAGGATTTGAACCTGTGACCTTCGGGTTATGAGCCCGACGAGCTGCCAGACTGCTCCACCCCGCGATCGAATTTCAACGAAATTTTCGCTGCTTTTACGTACATGACGCAAAGAGGGAGGACTATAGCACCTTTTTCTGAATAGTGTCAATAAGAATTTGTTATTTAAATTCGCCTCAAGAGGCATAAATACAACTTCTTACTAACTTTCAAAACCAACTTAATCGTACAAATTTTCCACACAATATGTGAAAGACGCGAGACTATATCAAGCCATTTAAACCATGTCAAACATAATCTCAGTTTTTATTTAAATTTATGCTTTCACTAATAAATCATTGATATTTTTGACGTATTGGACGGGGTCATTCAACTGACCACCCTCTGCCAAAACGGCCTGATCAAAGATAACCGAAGCATAACGATCAAAGTCTGCTGACCCAGAAAAAGATTCTAATTTCTTAATCAAGCTGTGGGTAGGGTTGATTTCCAATATGGGCTTCACGTTAGGCGTGTCTTGCCCGGCTGCTTTAAGTATACGCTCTAGATTACCTGAGATATCATGTTCCCCAACCACTAAGCATGATGGAGAGTCAGTGAGTCGATGGGTAACCTTTACCTCTTTCACTTTATCACCCAATGATTTCTTGATACTTTCCACCAAAGTTTTTGCTTTTTCTTCTATTTTTTTCTTCTCTTCCTTCTCACTTTCCCCTTCTAACTTTCCTAAATCCAGGTCACCTTTTGCAATCGATTGCAATTTTTTCCCATCAAATTCAGTAAGGTAAGAGACCATCCACTCGTCTACACGATCTCCGAGAACGAGCACTTCAATCTTTTTCTTCTTGAAAATTTCCAGATGCGGGCTATTTTTCGCTGCACTGTAAGAATCAGCGGTAATGAAGTAAATGTTCTCTTGCTCTGGCTTCATGCGCTCAACATAGTCTTGCAGCGACACGCTCTGGTCATCACTCTCGTCATAAGTACTTGAAAATCTTAATAATTTTGCAATCTTATCTTTATTTGCAAAGTCCTCTGCAGGACCTTCTTTCAACACGCGGCCAAACTCCTTCCAAAACACCTTATAATCTTCTGGCTTTTTCTTAGCCATATCCTCTAAAGAGGAAAGCACTTTTTTCACTGTGCCCGACTTAATAGACTCCACTTGCCTGCTGTCTTGGAGAATCTCTCTTGACACATTTAATGGGAGGTCATTACTGTCGATTACCCCCTTAATGAATCGTAGGTACTGAGGCATGAGTTTTTCTGTTGCCTCCATAATAAAGATGCGCTTTACGTACAGCTTGACCCCCAGTCCTCGCTCGCGATCATAAAGGTCAAAAGGTGCTTTGCTAGGAATGTATAGCAAGGAGGTGTACTCCTGCGTTCCCTCTACTCGGTTATGGAAATAAGCTAAAGGCTCGTCGTTATCGAAGGTTAAGCTCTTATAAAACTCTTGGTATTCCTTGGCTTTCACATCCTTTTTATTCTTTGCCCAAATTGCTGACGCGTTATTAATGGTCTCGTCTTCATCAGTTTTGATTGACTCACCATCTTTAAAGTCCGTCTTTTTCATAACAATAGGAAGGGTTATATGGTCGGAATACTTTTTAATAATCTCTTTTAGACGCCAATTATCTAGAAATTCGTCTTCGTCTTTTTTTAGATGAAGAGTTACAGTAGTTCCTCGACTTTCTTTCTTAATATCTTCAATGCTAAATTCTCCATCCCCTTTAGATTGCCATCTAAAACCTTGTTTTTCGCCTGCTTTTCTCGTCTCTAATGTCACATCCTCGGCAATGATGAAGGCTGAATAAAATCCTACGCCAAATTGACCGATAAGATGAGCATCCTTAGCCTGATCACCGGATAATTTCCCTAAGAATTCTTTTGTACCTGAGCGCGCGATAGTGCCGATATTTCCGATAATTTCATCCCTATCCATCCCAATACCGTTATCGCTAATAGTGACCGTTCTTTTATCCTTATCGAAATCAACCTGGATGCTGAGTTCCGGTTGACCTTCATACAAGTCATTATTATTGAGTGCTTCGAATCGCAATTTATCAGAAGCATCGCTTGCATTAGAAACCAGCTCACGAATAGCTATTTCCTTGTTGCTATATAGCGAGTGAATCATGAGGTGAAGCAGCTGTTTTACTTCCGTTTGAAAATTTAAGGTTTCTTTTTTGGTAGTCATAAAATCACATTCCTATAGTTAAATTAATTCAATTGATTGAAACTATAATGGGGTCACAAACGTAAATTTCAATAGATTTTAAGAAAGATTTTTTAAGACGTAAGACACCGCAACAAATGCAAATGTAGCTGTCACGTTGAGGCTGGAACCATATCCGGCACAATTTAACCCGACAAGGCTGTCACCCTCCTCACAAATTTCTGGCTTAATGACCGCTTCAGGAGAAAAAACAGTGGGTATAGTAATGCGCTGGCCATTCTCACGCTTTTCCTTATTGAAGTGCTTGCGAATACCTGCTAGCAGAGGGTCACCGAACGTTTTATCCAGATTGGCTATTTGTATAATTGTTGGGTCCGTTCGCCCACCTGCGCCACCCGTCATGAGTAAAGGTAGGTTTTCTTTAAGGCAATGCTGCGCTAATGCAATTTTTACTTTTGTCTGATCAATGGCATCGATAACAAAGTGAAGTCCTGACTGAATGTAGTTAGCAATATTTGTCTCTGTTAAAAAGTCATCGACTATCTCTACCTTAATTGAAGGATTTATGTCGACCAATCGGTCGCGCATAGCGATCACTTTAGATGCCCCCATAGTGGAATCAAGGGCATGAATCTGCCGATTAATATTAGATTCTGCTAAGTGATCCATGTCAATTAAGGTGATGTGGCCGATGCCATGTCTCGCCAGTGACTCTGCAACCCACGATCCCACTCCACCAATACCCACAACACATACATGGCTTTGCTCAAAGACGCGCAGTTGCTCTTTACCGTATAAACGGGCGATACCTCCAAAGCGCCTAGCTAAATCAAGGCCGGGTTTGCTCATACTTTTTCCAGTACCACAAAAGCGACGGCAATATTTTTCTCATCCGATATGGAAAGGTGTTGTTGGCTAATTTTATGCTGGTTTAAGATTGAGGAAACCTGCGCATTAAATCGAAAACATGGTTTACCCATGCCATCATGAACCACTGTGATGGCTTGCAAATTAACCTCCCCTCGCAATCCGGTTCCTAAAGCCTTAGAGAATGCTTCTTTTGCAGCAAAACGTTTAGCTAAAAAGTTTTCTTTTCGAGACGATGCTTGGTAGGCCGCTATTTCTTCGTGCGTCAAAATTTTTTGCGCTAATTTATCGCCAAATTTGTCTAGCGACTCCTTAATGCGAATAACCTCCACGACATCTGTACCGATACCAAAAATCATGAGCCAGACACCTCGGTAATAATAGCTCTCATTCTTTTAATGGCATGTTCCCAACCAACAAATAAAGCTTCCGCCACAATCGCATGGCCGATATTTAATTCGTCAATACCTTTGATTGCTGCTATCTCTTGAACATTCTCATAATGTAAGCCATGACCAGCATTGACCACCAAACCATGAGAAACTGCAAAATCAATAGCTTTTTTTATGTGTTGCAGCTCCGCTTTACGAAGGTCCTCATCTTCCAGTTCAGCATAATGACCTGTATGAATTTCTATTACTGGAATGTGCATGTCAATGGCTTTTTGAATTTGATCTAGGCAGGGAGCTATAAACAAAGAAACACGAATGCCAGCGTCCATGAGTTTATGAGCGGCAGCATGAATTGTTGGGTATTGACCAATCACATCTAGCCCTCCCTCCGTTGTCCTTTCCTCTCTTCGCTCAGGAACAAAACACACATCCTCAGGGGTAAGGTCCAAGGCAATACCAATCATCTCCGCTGTAGGTGCTAGCTCTAAATTCATTTTGGTTTGAAGCAAAGGCTTAAGCGCCCATAAGTCAGCATCCTGCATATGCCTCCTGTCCTCTCTTAGGTGGAGAGTGATGCTGTCAGCCCCCGACATTTCCGCTGCTAATGCTGCCTTTATTATGCTTGGGTAAGTAGTGCCCCTGGCCTGTCTGATGGTTGCGATGTGATCAATATTAACGCCTAGCTTCAATGGTCTACTCTCCGGCAGCCATAAACAATTGCTTCGAGTGCAATGGTTTATCGCCTATATAATGATTAATAAGATAGCGCATAAGCTGTTTGCTTTGTTTTTCTGTGAGAGGGTCTTCATAGTTATCGTCAGCCATATTAATTAACGTTTTACCTAATACCTCAATACTTCCTGCAGAAGCTTTACCTTCAAAAGGTCCTGAGTCTGCTCGATAAATATAGGTTTTATCCAAATGAATAGTTTGTCCATGTATATCATTTTTTAGCGGTACCTGGTAACCCAGCTCTTGTAATAATCTTAGCTCAAAACGTCGAAGGGTAACACTTAATCCTTTATGGTCTGATAGGTCTAAAATGGCTTGATGATAATAGTCATACAATATTGGATGGGGATCGTCTTTAGGAAGAAGCCGCATCATCAGTTCGTTGAGATAAAAACCACAAATTAATGCGTCTCCATCAATCGATAAAAATTGATTGCTCCACTCAATGCTGTGCAAGGTCTTTAGCTCATTGAGCCCTGACCATGTTGCCTGCAAAGGTTGGAAGGGAAGTAACATGCCGCGTAGCGATGACCTTGGTCGCCTGGCTCCTTTAGCGGCAACTGCTATACGTCCAAATTCCTTGGACAACATCTCCACAATCAAGCTTGTTTCCTTAAAAGGGTATGTATGGAGGATGTAGATATTTTGATTTTCTTTTTTAGAAGTACCTGCCATAACATTACAAACCCAAGGACTTTAGTGCCCTTTGATCATCAGCCCAGCCCTTTTGGACTTTCACCCATATCTCCAGCCAGACCTTGCTGCCAAATAGTTTTTCCATATCCATACGCGATGTCGTTGAAATCTCTTTTAATCGTTTTCCATTTTTACCAATTATCATGGGTTTATGCGTATCTCTATCGACAATAATGGCTGCAAAAATTCTACGTATACCATCCACTTGTTCAAACTTTTCTATTTCTACCGCTATAGAATAGGGTAACTCTTGTCCCGTCAACCGAAATACTTTTTCGCGTACAATTTCAGCAGCTAAAAATCGTTCATTTTTATCGGTTAATTCATCTTCTTTGAAAATAAATTCTTGTTCGGGTAAAAAGGGTTTTAATGCCAGCATTAATGGTTCTAGATTATTTGATTTTTTCACACTAGTAGGCACTATCGTTTGGAATCGCCCTAGTCCATCCAGCTCTTTTATGTATCCAAGTAACTTATTTTTATCTTTCAATAAATCCACTTTATTAATAGCAAGCACTACCGGAGTTGCCTCAGGAATCATGCTGAGAATTTTTAGATCGGTTTGGTCGAGCACCCCAGGTTCAATCAAAAATAAAATGACATCCACTTCTTTTAGTGCCTGCTGAACCGTTTTATTGAGGCCACGATTAAGCATATTTAAATGTTTTAATTGATACCCAGGGGTATCGACAAAGATATATTGTGTATCTTTGGTTGAATGGATACCAAGTAATTGATACCGGGTAGTTTGAGCTTTACGTGACGTAATGCTTAGCTTGGTCCCGACAAAATAGTTTAGTAAAGTTGACTTTCCCACATTCGGCTGGCCAACAATCGCGATGGTTCCACATTGAGTTTTATGATCCATTTATTTTTCCCAGGGAGACCAATGCCAGATTAGCAGCATTTTGCTCAGCAATTTTTCGGCTAGGGCCTTTCCCTATCTCCTCTATATTTAATTTAGTTATATGACATTTCACTTCAAATATCTGGGCATGTGGCTCGCCATCAATTTTAATAACGGTATATTCGGGAATATCTATTTTTTTTCCTTGCAAAAATTCTTGCAGTAGCGACTTGTCATCTTTATGGATTTTATTCGGGTCGATGGTCATGATATGTTCGCTAAACCTCGTTTCGATAAACCATCTTGCTTTATCTAAGCCATCATCTAAATAGATTGCTGCGATAACCGCTTCAAGACTGTCCGCTAAAATTGACGGTCTTCTCCATCCTGCGCTTTTTAACTCACCCTCTCCGAGTAATAAAAATTCACCGATCGTGAGCTTTTTTGCTATATCACTTAACGTAGATTCTTTGACTAACTGTGAACGAAGCCGACTCAAATCTCCCTCTGATAGTTGCTGAAACTTCATATAGAGCAATTCCGCAACAATAAAATTTAATAGGCCGTCTCCAAGAAACTCTAATCGCTCGTTATTCTCACCCTTAGCACTTCTGTGGGTTAGTGCTTGTTTAATAAGGCTTTTATCTTTAAAGGTATACCCTAGGATTGATTCGATTTGCTCGATCTGGTTAGGATTCATGACGCTACTTGATCCAATTTCCGATACGGGAAAATTGATCAAAATTTAGCCAGATCATAAACGCTTTCCCGACTAAGTAATCCTCTGGGACAAATCCCCACACACGACTATCGGAGGAGTTATCACGGTTATCTCCCATAGCTAAATAATGTCCTAGCGGCACAGTAAAGCGATAATTTTCATCTGGGATCTCATGAATAAGAATAGTATGATCGACTGATCCAAGAGTCTCGCGCATTTCCTTAGCTATCATAGGCTGAGATTCCCTCATGAAGTAATTGTAATCACCCACCCATGTTTGTTTAGCCTCAACTCCGTTAATAAATAAACTTTTATTTTCGTAACGAATCTCATCCCCAGGCAAACCAATAACCCTTTTGATGTAATCAATACTGGGGTCTTTGGGGTAATGAAACACAAAAACATCGCCACGCTCTGGAAGGCTTAACGGTAAAATCATTTTATTAAAAACGGGAAGTCTTAAACCATAGCTAAACTTATTGACCGCAATAAAATCACCAGCAATAAGAGTTGGCATCATAGACCCTGAAGGAATTTTAAATGGCTCAACCATAAATGATCGAATGAGAAATACCGCCAAAAGCACGGGAAAAAAACCTTTTATGCCATCGACTAATTTATTATTTTTATGCTTACCTTTGCTTAAAAATGCTTTATCAACCACCCATATGATCCCGGTAATAAAGGTTGCTGCCATAAGAATTGCTGCAAAAATCATTTGTCATCTACCTGTAAAATGGCTAAAAAGGCTTCCTGAGGAATCTCAACGTTACCCACTTGCTTCATTCTTTTCTTTCCTGCTTTTTGTTTTTCTAATAACTTTCTTTTACGACTGACGTCCCCGCCATAACATTTGGCCAATACATTTTTTCGCATGGCCTTAACCGTCTCCCTTGAAATAATATTGGCTCCAATTGCCGACTGAATAGCCACATCAAACATTTGGCGGGGAATTAATTGCCGCATTTTAGAGGCTAATTCTCTTCCTCGATACAAGCTGTTAGCTCTATGCACAATTAGCGAAAGCGCATCCACGCGCTCTCCGTTCACCATAATATCCAGCTTCACTAAATCCGCCGCACGAAATTCTAAGAATTCATAATCCATAGAAGCATAACCTCTAGACACAGATTTTAGTCTATCGAAATAATCTAATACCACTTCATTTAAAGGAATCTCATAACTTAACATTACTTGACGCCCCATGTATTGCATATTTTTCTGTATGCCTCGCTTACCATTGGTTAAGGTCATGACAGGACCGACATAGTCATGTGGCAACAAAATATTGAGTTGAATGATAGGCTCCCTAATCTCCTCAATAGTTGAAAGATCCGGTAGTCGTGAAGGATTTTCAATGAAAGACTTCTGTCCATTTTTTAATAATAATTCATACACAACCGTTGGAGCAGTCGTAATGAGCTCCATCTCATACTCTCTCTCAAGACGCTCTTGAATGATATCCATATGCAACAGACCTAAGAATCCACATCTAAATCCATAGCCTAGAGCGGTAGAATTTTCTGCCTCAAATGCGAGCGACGAATCGTTTAATTGCAGCTTTTCTAACGCCGTTCGTAAGGCGTCAAATTGGTTCGATTCGATTGGATAAAGTCCGGCAAAAACTTGGGGTTTAATCTCCTTGAAGCCGGGGAGTGGCTGAAGCGCTTTGTCTTTAGTTAAGGTAACGGTATCCCCTACTTTTGCGCTAGTCAGCTCCTTAATGCCGGCAACAATAAAGCCTACCTCACCAGCGCTTAAAGAGTCTTTTATCAGTGGTTTAGGAGTAAAAATACCTACCTGTTCACATAAATGTTCATCTTTCGTAGCCATTAAATGAATTTTGTCTTTTGCCCTAATCTCACCATCAAAGACTCTGACAAGCATAACGACCCCAACATAGTTATCAAACCACGCATCAATAATTAATGCTTTAAGTGGCTTTGATGCTGATCCTTTGGGTTCCGGGATACGACGCACTACCTCTTCTAAAATGTCCACAACTCCTTGCCCTGTTTTAGCAGAACAAGGAATAGCATCGCTTGCATCAATACCAATAACATCTTCAATTTCTTTCTTTACACGTTCAGGTTCTGCCGATGCTAAATCAATTTTATTGAGCACAGGAAAAACTTCGATATTTTGGTCTAGTGCCGTATAACAATTAGCTACCGTTTGTGCCTCTACGCCTTGAGATGCATCGACAACCAAAATACCACCTTCACAAGCAGCCAAAGAGCGGCTGACCTCGTAAGTAAAGTCCACATGGCCAGGGGTATCAATCAGATTGAACGTGTAAATTTCTTTATCTCGAGCTTGGTATTTGAGGGTTACCGTTTGCGCCTTAATGGTAATTCCTCTCTCCCTCTCTAAATCCATAGAGTCGAGGACTTGGGAGTCCATCTCACGATCAGTTAAGCCCCCGCAATGCTGAATGATGCGGTCTGCAAGGGTAGATTTTCCATGATCAATATGAGCAATAATCGAAAAGTTTCTTATCTTGTTCATCATGTTTTAAATAGATTTTGCCGCTTGCTAAAAATGAAGAAAGGCGCGACACGCGCCTTTCAATCTGATTATTTTACAGCAAAGTTTACTCATCCATACAGAATATTTTAGTCGGTAACTTTTACTGGTATATATAAAGTATCGCCATTACGATAAATCAACAAAGCGATTGTTTTGCCTTTAGGTACCTTTCGAATATCTTTATTGAATGACGCCATCGATTGGACTGCTGTATTATTAAGAGCCAAGATAACATCTCCAGCTCTGATGCCGGATGAAATGGAAGGGCCTTTAGCTTCCAACACCAGCAAACCATTTCTTCCGTTAAGACTTTTTCGATCCTCTTCAGTTAATTCACGTAATGATAAACCGATTCGATTAACCTCTTTAACCGGACCTTTATTTCCAGCGACTTTCATTTCTTCGTTAGGCATCTCACCAACCTTAATGGAAAGAGTGACTTTCTTTCCTTTTCTTAAAATTTCAACAGGCACCTCACTTAAGGGCTTGGTAGTCCCAACAAACTTAGGTAAATCTGACGAGGATTCCAAAGGGTTGTTATTGAATTTCAATATTACGTCGCCAGGAAGAATGCCGCCCTTCTCTGCAGGAGAATCCTTCTCTACCATCGCAATTAATGCACCGCGGGTATCTTTCATACCAAAAGACTCTGAAAGGTCCTCTGTAATTTCTTGAATAGCAACACCCAGCCAACCGCGGATGACTTTTCCATTTTTCTTTAGCTGTTCCGCCACATTGATTGCAACATCAATTGGGATTGCAAAGGATAGCCCCATATAACCTCCGGTACGGCTATAGATTTGGGAATTAATTCCAATAACCTCTCCGTCAGTGTTAAATAATGGTCCTCCCGAGTTTCCGGGGTTAATCGCCACATCAGTTTGAATGAAGGGGACGAAGTTCTCTTGGGGTAACGCTCTTCCTTTGGCGCTTACTACACCCACAGTCATGGTATTTTCCAGTCCAAAAGGCGAGCCAATAGCAGCAACCCATTGTCCTACTTTTATTTTTTCTGGGTTACCAAACTTAACTTTTGGGAGATTTTTTGCTTTTATTTTTAATAGCGCGACATCTGTCCTCCTGTCGATACCTAGAATCTCTGCTTTAAATTCTCTTTTGTCTGCGAGCTTTACTAGTACAGAGTCGGCTTGAGCCACCACATGCGCATTGGTAATAATATAGCCATCACTTTCTATAATAAAACCAGAGCCGGTCCCATTCACTCGCTCTTCTGGCTCTTGAGAATTTCCTTGGGGAGGAACACCGGGTATATTTGGTATGCCAAATCGTTTGAAAAATTCCTGCATTCTTTCATCTTGAAAGGGAATATTATTTTGATTGTTAACCCTCTCAACAATGGAGCTAATATTGACCACTTTATTCCCTTGTTCCTCAGCGAGAACAGTAAAATCAGGAAGCTCTACTGCAGAAATGGTGTGTATAAAAAAACCTAAGGCCAACAATACTTGCATTAAAAATTTCATTCCACTTTATCCTTGAATTAATATGTTTTAAATTTTAGTGATTATTGCTTCTTTATAAAGTCGTTCATGATTCTTAAGTGCTAAAAATTTTACCAATATAATGCCAACCAGCATCCCAAAAATTCCCCCTACAAGAACCAATAAGTCATTATTTTTTTGCACCATTGTATCCATAAATACCATGCCCATAAATAGAAACAACAAAGGGAGACCATATAATAGCAATGACGATCTTAGTAGATAGCTTTCTTCAATCGTAAACATGACCCTGTCACCAACCTTGGCGCCTACATTATTTTTAATTGATAGCTTATTTCTTTTATGAGAAAAAATCTTTCCCCAAATACTGTTGCCACAGCCTTGCGTTTGCCCACATAAACCACAAGGCTTGGTGCGCATTATTTCCACCGAAACCTGGTCCCCTTCTTCATAAATTACTAACGCCTGCTCTTCAATCATGTTTTTTTAGTTTAGAACGAAATTGATTTAGTAAAGCTTTCTAAGGTACCCATTGGTACGGTCCCCACAGCCATTACCTGGTAACCCCTATAGTAAGTTGCCGATACATTAGTTCCTTCCATAGAAATACTGCCTACTTTGGGTTTAAGTCCAGTTTGAACAGGCTGAATGAAAACCGAAATATAAGATAGTCCATCAGAGTATATAAGATGATGGCTTAAGACGTTAATTTCTTTGTTGCGCGTTGCCGTTGCGTTCATTTCTGAGAAACCCTTGGGGACTTTTCGAAAAGTCCAAAACTTTAATCCAGGCAAGATGATTTCTTCTTTCTCATCCATTACATATTCTTTTGATAAATCAATCCTTGGCTTAAACCAGGATAGATCTTTCTCCGCGCCAATGATCTTTAGCTTGATAAATGAGGCTTGCTCAATAACTTCATTTGATTTATTACTAACAATCATTTTTAGCGGTAAAGCAGTCTCCTGATCAATCCAAAAATGGTATTGGTGACGAAAGTCATCCTTGGGAATAAGTATGAGCATCTGAGCCATCCTATCCGCTACTCTCTGCACCTGACCAAAGCTTAAGGTGTAAACCTTTTTTAAATTTTCCGGCGAGCTTGGTAAAACTGAAGGGAAAAGATGGTGGTGCGCTCTTTTCTGGATGACCACATTATTCTCATTCGAATGATAAACAAAAGTATTTTTACCGTGGGATAACAGCTCCCCTGGCTCACCATCCATTAAAGTCATGCGCGTATATTCGTCTTGGCCATGCATAGCATGGGTAATCTCCATAGACTGAATTTCTTTGAAATTTTTTAAGTGGAATATACCTTGATAATTCAGCGTCTTTGATGCTTGATGTGCGTCCACCAAAATCTTCCATGGATCTTCAATTGCAACGGCTATATTCGTTACACTTAAGCAAATAAGTGCAAGAAAAAAAAGCTTACGCGTCATTTAGTCTTTTGCTACTAGTTGAGCTTTGATGAAGTAATTAGCATTTAATGCCGTAGTGGCGTAATGCTTTTCCATGAATTCAACCGGAATGTCTTCTTGTACTAGCTGAACTGGCTCATCATAGCTAACCTTTGGCACATTTATCATCAATATCCCCGCAACAGCCAAAAACGCACACCCATAAGCCAAAATTTTCCATGGCATTAAAGGTGAAGCTATAGCCAAAGCTGTGCTTGAATTTTGCGAAAAGCCACTAATTTGGGTTGGCTCTTTATCAATAGCATCCATAATTCTAGCGCTAAGATCGGGCGATGAAGTATAGTTATTTTGGAGTACATCACGAACTACCTGGTAATATTTCCAATGACGCTCAACACCGGATTTACCTGATAAAGCGTTAATTTCCATATCAAGGTTTTTTTGTTCCACCTCATTATCAAACAATGATGATATTTTTTCTGACATAAATCGTGTAATTCCTTTACGTTAAATTTACCAGCGCTTGCTAGTTGTTTCTATTAATGGTTTTAGTTTTTCTGAAATAGCTTCTCTAGCTCTAAATATCCTAGACCTCACCGTACCGATTGGGCATTCCATAATGGCGGCTATTTCATCGTAGCTCAATCCATCCATCTCTCGAAGGGTTATTGCTTGCCTTAAATCATCAGGGAGCATTTCAATTGTTTGGTTGACCATGACAACTATTTCTTTCGTCATCATAGAGTTTTCTGGTGTTTCAAGACTCCTCATTTCATGACCATCTTCAAAATTTTCAATATCCTCTATCTCTAGATTATCCATTGCCTTAGGTCGTCGTCCAAGTGACACTAAATGATTTTTTGCCGTATTAACCCCGATGCGATAAAGCCATGTATAAAAAGCACTATCGCCCCTAAAATTATTGATGGCTCGGTATGCCTTGATGAAGGAATCTTGAACGATATCCTCAATCTCAGACTGATCTCTGACCATACGTGAAAGCAAGCGCGTGAGTTTTTTGTTGTACTTTTCCACCAAAAGACCGAAGGCTTTTTTATCGCCCTTTTGCGCTTTCTCCACCAACTTCTGATCAATAGCCCGCTCCGGGTTTACTGGTCTTACCTCATTAATCATTGAATTATCTTTCGGCATGGGCTCATTATACAATGACTTGTAGTTTGAAACGACTTTAAGTTGGTTCATATGTTTTTTACTTTCGAGTAAATAGTTAAAAAAACATTTCTATATCTATCAATTGACCTACAATACGCTAACAAAGTTCATAAAGTATTAATCTTATATATGTTAAATTTTAATGTCGTAATTATAGGAAGTGGTCTAGCAGGGCTTAGCACGGCAATAAAATTAGCTGACGATAAAACAGTAGCCATTATTAGCAAAAGATCATTAAGTGAAAGCTCAAGCCAATGGGCCCAAGGTGGCATAGCGGCGTCAGTGGCTATCGAAGATTCCACTGAGTCTCACGTTAATGATACGATTACTGCTGGGGCCGGCCTTTGTGATGAAACAGTCACTAGATTTGTAGCAGCTCGCAGCACATCAGCGCTTAAATGGCTGACTAAGATGGGCGTCAATTTCACGAAGCAGGCTAATACATCAGATCTGCATCTTACCAAGGAAGGCGGCCATTCTCACCGCAGAATAGCCCATGTAGCCGACACCACTGGCGCAGCGATACAATCCACCTTAATAGAAAAGGTTAAAAATCATCCAAATATTACAATTTTTGAAGATCATATAGCTGTAGATCTCATTACCAGGGATAAGCTTGATAACGCTCAAGATAAAGACAATGCATGTTTGGGGTTGTATGTGCTAGAAAATACTAGCGGCAATGTAATAACTATCCGAGCAGATGTAACTGTGCTCGCAACTGGGGGGGCTAGCAAGGTTTATCTATACACGACCAATCCAGATGTCAGTACTGGGGATGGCATCTCGATGGCCTGGCGCTCAGGCTGCCGAGTTGCCAATATGGAGTTTGTACAGTTTCATCCTACTTGCTTATTCCATCCCCATGAAAAATCATTTCTTATTTCCGAGGTTTTGCGTGGTGAAGGCGGTATTTTAAAGCTCCCCAATAACAAGCCATTTATGCATCTTTACGACAAAAGAGGAGACCTTGCGCCACGAGATGTGGTTGCTAGAGCCATCGACTTTGAAATGAAAAAAAGGGGGATAGAGTGCGTTTACCTGGATATTAGCCATAAATCTAAAGCATTTATTTTAGAGCACTTCCCGATGATCTATGAGCGCTGTCTCTCATTGAATATTGATATATCGAAAGACCCTATACCTGTTGTTCCTGCTGCTCATTACAGTTGCGGTGGGGTGATGACTGATTTTAATGCCCAGACGGATATCAACAACTTGTATGCTATTGGTGAGGTTGCCTACACAGGGCTTCATGGGGCAAACAGATTAGCCAGCAACTCGCTACTTGAGTGCTTAGTGTTTTCCGATGCCGCAGTCAGCCATATCCTCTCTCAGTATCGCGTTCATGAGGAAATTTTGCCACCATGGGATGAAAGTCGAGTGACGGATGCCGATGAAGAAGTACTAATCACCCACACATGGAATGAGTTGCGACGCTTTATGTGGAATTATGTTGGAATCGTCAGGACGAACAAAAGATTATCAAGGGCGATGCACAGGATTCATATGTTGCGAGACGAGGTCAATGAGTTTTATACCAATTTTAAAATATCAAACAACCTTATTGAGTTAAGGAATCTTCTTCAAGTAGCTGAATTAATTGTGGAATCGGCTATATCAAGGAAAGAAAGTCGGGGGCTCCATTTTAGCAAAGACTTTCCAAAAACTAGCGATAAAAAACACATCACCATTTTAGATCCAACGAACTTTGTCCATGGGGCTGATGAAAAACATGCGATAAAAAAAGAAAAAGAGACGGCAATCGGTTAAAATTACGGAACGTATATTACAAATTCTATAAAGGCTTTGGCATGGAAATAAAAATGAATACTGTGGTCAACATGACCTACGAACTAAAGGATCCGGATGGTAATCTTCTGGAATCATCGAACGAGCCAGTAACATATCTTCACGGTGGATATGACAATATTTTCCCTAAAGTTGAGGAGGCTATGCACGGAAAAAGTGTTGGAGAGACCGTTGTAGTTTCTCTTGAGCCTGCTGATGCATTTGGCATATATGATGAAGACTTAGTACAAATTGAGCCCGCTAGCGCTTTTCCTGAAGCTAAACTGAAAGAAGGGATGCAGTTTGAAGGCGAGGACGATACTGGGGAGATCATTATTTATACCGTGACTAATATTGCTGATGGGAAAGTCGTCGTGGATGGAAACCATCCATGGGCAGGACAAAGAGTTGTTTTCACCGCCGTCATTAAAGATGTTCGGTCAGCTAATGAGGAAGAAATCGAACACAAACACGTTCATGGAGCGGGTGGTCACCACCACTAAGTCTTCAGCTCTTCTGGAAGCTTTCTTTGAATCAGCTTAATTAAGGGCTCATAAATATGAGGGTTGGAGCATATAATGTTTCCTGTCTCCAGCCAATTTTGTCTTTCAGAAAAGTCGCTGACTATCCCTCCTGCCTCTCTAACCAATAAAGCACCCGCAGCAATATCCCACTTTGATAGTCTAATCTCCCAAAATCCATCAAGCCTTCCAGCTGCTACATAAGCCAAATCGAGCGCTGCTGCCCCGGGCCTTCTAATGCCTGATGTACTGAGAATCACATCTTCAAGTACCTTGAGGTAATCCGATAAATACTTGAAGTCTCTAAAAGGAAAGCCCGTGCCTATTAATGAATCTTTCAGTTTAGTTTTTTTTGATACTCGGATACGACGATCATTTAAGTAAGCTCCCTGCCCCTTGGTGGCTGTAAATAAATCGTTTCTATTTGGATCGTAGACTACGGCCTGGGTAATTTCTCCTTTTTGGACTAAGGCAATAGACACGGCATATTGCGGATAATTATGCAAAAAATTTGTAGTTCCGTCCAATGGATCTATTATCCAAACATTTTCTGAATCATTACTTAAACCCGACTCTTCGCCTAAAAAACTATGGCTGGGGTATGCCTCCTTCAGAGTGTCGATAATAATTCTTTCAGAAGCAACATCTACTTCCGTCACAAAGTCATTGTAACTTTTATCATTGATGGTTAAGCTCCCAATATCTTCTGAGGCTCTGGTAATCATTGAGCCAGCACGGCGTGCAGCTTTTACTGCAATATTTAACATTGGATGCATATATACCTACTATTTGTTGGAAAGTATTAGTAAATGAATTTCTTCGCTTATAATGTTACAGAGAAAAGTCATGCACAACAAATCAAATATTTTAAAACAGTTTAATGTCGTCCTATGCCGAACTAGCCATGGAGGCAATATTGGTTCATCAGCTCGTGCTATGAAAACTATGGGGCTCACGAATCTATACCTTGTCAAACCCAAACATTTTCCATCGGACGAATCATATGCTCTTGCTGCAGGTGCAGATGATATTCTGGATAAGGCGATTATTGTTGACTCTCTAGAAGATGCCATTAAAGACTCACATATCGCTATAGGCTTCACTGCAAGGAAAAGAGAACTTTCGCAACCCCATAAAAATATTAGGGAATCTGCTCAAAACTTAATTGTGAGTGCGGAAAATCAAAGAATTTCCTTAGTTTTTGGCAATGAGACCAACGGCCTATCCAATGATGAAATAAAACACTGCCAGCTCCTCAGTTTTATTGATGCGAACAATGATTATTCGTCATTAAATTTAGCTCAGGCAGTACAAATATGTTGTCATGAGCTTAGAGTTGCTCTAGATCTTGCAAAAGATAATGCTATCAACCGTGAAGCACTTGATAGCTTTGTAACCTACGACGAGCTCAATGGATTTTTTATTCACTTAGAGGGCATGCTTAATGACATTGGCTTTTTAAAAAAAATCCAAGGGGAAAGGCTAATGCAACGACTTCGACTATTGTTTAATCGCACCCAGCTTAATAAGGATGAGATTAATATTATGAGAGGAATCTTTACAGAAATTCAAAAAAAGATTAAATAAAATATACTTGAGTTATTTACTCAGGATTATTATTTCGTGTAATAATTACCTTTTATTACACCGTTACCACTATTAAATACCTATATGTTTGAAAAATTTAAATCTGATTTGTCTATTGTTTTTGACCGCGATCCTGCGGCACGCTCCTACCTTGAAATAATAACGACCTATCCTGGTGTACATGCCATCCTTTTTCACCGACTTGCTCACAGAGTTTGGAAGCTCAAGCTTTACTGGTTAGGTAGAATGATTTCTCATCTTTCAAGACTGTTAACAGGCATTGAAATTCATCCGGGTGCCGTTATTGGTAATCGCTTTTTTATTGACCACGGTATGGGTGTGGTTATCGGAGAGACCGCCATAATTGGAGATGATTGTACTATTTATCATGGTGTTACGTTAGGGGGAACATCATGGAAGCAAGGTAAACGTCATCCTACACTTGAAAATCGAGTAGTGATCGGTGCGGGAGCTAAAGTACTGGGGCCTATAACCATCGGAAGTGGTGCGAAGATTGGTTCTAATGCGGTCGTAGTCAAAGATATTCCGTCAAATGCTACAGCGGTAGGCATCCCTGCAAGGGTTGTTGATGAGGAACAAAAGAAAACATCGGCTTTCAGTCCTTATGCTGTCGGTAAAGACGAAGATGATCCTATGACTGCGGTAATTCAAAAATTGATAAAACAGGCAGCCATACAAGAGCAAAAAATTGCTAACTTAGAGAGAAAAAATACAACGACCAAGAAGCCTTAATCAATCACCTTAATACTTGATAATTTTACTCAAGTATTATATAATATCACTTTATACTTTAACTAAAAATATGAAGCTCACAACAAAAGGAAGGTTTGCGGTAACTGCCATGCTTGATTTAGCCATGCATGAGACAGATAGCCCGGTAACGTTAACAGCTATATCAGCAAGACAATCCATCTCGCTTTCATACCTAGAGCAGCTTTTTAGTCAGATGCGAAGAAAAGGGTTGGTTAAAAGTGTTAGGGGGCCTGGGGGGGGATATCTCTCAGCACAAAGCCATAAAGATATTACGGTAAAAAATATTGTTACCGCAGTGGATGAGAAATTAGATTCTACGCAATGTGGTGGTAGTGAAAACTGTCATGAAGGTGGTCGCTGCATTACGCATGACCTATGGGTGTCATTAAACACTAAGGTGCTGGATTATCTTGATGGGCTTTCTTTACAAGACTTGATAGACAGCCAAAAAGATACAAATAAAACGATCACTTTTAGTAAGAGTTACAAAAAAAATAGTGATATAAAGCTGGGTGCAGCTTAAGACGTGATTTATTTCGATAATAATGCAACTACCGCCATTCACCCCGAAGTATTAGAGGAGATGATGCCTTTTTTTGCGGAACAACACGGCAACCCTACCTCTAACCATCGCTTTGGAAGAAGGGCTCATACTGCCATCGAAGAAGCAAGGGAGAAAGTTGCTTACGCGGTGAATGCTCATCCCTCGCAGATTATCTTCACTGCTAGCGGGACTGAATCGAATAACACTATTATTCATGGTGTGGCTGACGGGTATCCTGAGTCAATATTTGGTTATAGTGCCATAGAGCATCCATGTGTGAGTAAGCCAGTAGAGGCATTAAGGAAAAGAGGTTTTGCTTCCATAGAAATTCCTGTGGATCAGAATGGGCTAGTAAATATAGAGTTGTTGAGTGATATACCTTCAAATCAACCGACTTTTATTTCGGTGATGATGGCGAATAATGAAACTGGGGTCATCCAAAATATGCCTGAGATTGTACAATGGGCAAAAAAAAATAAGGCCATTGTTCATACCGACGCAGTGCAGGCGCTAGGTAAAATTACCGTGGATTTTGCGGGATTGGATGTGGATGCATTAACCATTTCTAGCCATAAAGCTTATGGGCCACAAGGCGTGGCCGCACTTGTAGTAAATAATAAAATTGATGTGGTGCCCTTTATTAAAGGTGGCGGGCAAGAAAGAGGTCTGAGAAGCGGAACTGAAAATTTAGCTGGCATTATTGGTTTTGGAAAAGCATGTGAACGTGCTGCTGCAAATACTGTCTTATTTGATAAAACAATACGGCCCTTACAATCATATTTGGAACAGCATTTGGTTCAGATGGGTGCTGTAATCTTTGGGGATCAAGCGAAGAGATTGCCTAATACCAGTTTTTTTGCTTTTCCACGGTTGGATGGGGTGACTCTACTTACCGCATTAGATAAAAAAGGCTTTGCTGTAGCAAGTGGCTCTGCCTGCTCAAGCAACAGCAATGAGCCAAGCCATGTGTTATTGGCTATGGGTATAGATAAGGAGTTGGCACAAGGTGCAATTAGGGTAAGTATGGGTGTAGAGACAACGCTAGAGCAAGTAAAGAGTTTTATTACATCACTGAAAATAGAAATAGAAAGACTTAAACAATTAGCTGCGATGGCAGCCTAATAACACGAGGAAATTATGAAAGTTGAAAAAATGACAATGCCGATTTATATGGACTACTCATCTACCACACCGGTAGATCCACGAGTTGCGGAAAAAATGATACCGTTCATTACTGAGGACTTTGGTAACCCCGCCTCAAGGAGCCATCCATATGGTTGGACTGCCGAGAAAGCTGTTGAGATTGCAAGAAAAGAAGTGGCGAAGTTGGTCAACGCAGATCCAAGGGAAATTGTTTGGACTTCCGGGGCTACAGAATCAAACAACTTGGCGATTAAGGGTGCTGGTAACTTTTACTCCACCAAAGGCAAGCACATTGTTACGTTGGCTACCGAACATAAAGCAGTTATCGATGCAGTAAGGGAAATGGAGCGATTAGGCTTTACTACCACTTTCCTTCAGCCTGAGCCTGATGGTTTAGTTGACATTGAAAAATTCAAAGCAGCACTCAGACCTGATACCGTATTAGCTTCAGTGATGATGGTTAATAATGAGATCGGCGTTATCCAAGACATTACTGCCTTAGGGAACATTTGCCGAGAACAAAATATTATCTTCCATGTTGATGCGGCGCAGGCAACCGGTAAAGTAGAAATTGACCTTGAAAAACTACCAGTTGATCTCATGAGCTTTTCTGCACATAAAACCTATGGGCCTAAGGGTATTGGCGCGTTATATGTTCGACGCAAGCCAAGAATACGTATCGAGGCACAGATGCATGGTGGTGGTCAGGAAAGAGGGATGCGATCAGGAACGTTAGCCACCCATCAAATAGTCGGCATGGGTGAGGCCTTTCGCATAGCGCGAGAAGAGATGGGGGAAGAAAATGCTCGCATTAAAAAAATGCAGCACAGATTGTATGAGGGTTTAACTGAAATCGACGAAACCTATGTAAACGGTGACTTAGAAAAGCGTGTGCCACACAACCTAAACATTAGCTTTAATTATGTTGAGGGTGAGTCATTGGTGATGGCAATAAAAGGTATTGCAGTCTCTAGTGGTTCGGCTTGCACCTCTGCCAGTCTTGAGCCAAGCTATGTCCTCAGGTCATTAGGAAGATCAGATGAAATGGCTCATAGCTCAATACGATTCTCAATTGGACGCTTCACAAAAGAAGAGGACATTGATTACACTATACAATTATTAAAGGAAAAGATTGGCAGGTTGCGTGAACTTTCGCCATTATGGGAGATGTTTCAAGACGGTGTTGATATCGATAAAGTAGAATGGGCAGCACATTAAAATTTTAGGAGAAATGACATGGCTTATAGCGATAAAGTATTAGATCATTACGAAAATCCCAGAAACGTTGGCTCATTTGATAAAAATGACCCTAATGTGGGCACTGGTATGGTTGGGGCTCCAGCATGTGGGGATGTGATGAAATTGCAAATCAAAGTATCGGATACCGGCATGATTGAGGATGCTAAATTTAAGACATACGGTTGTGGATCAGCTATTGCATCAAGCTCACTGGTAACGGAATGGCTTAAAGGAAAAACCTTGGACCAGGCATCGGAAATCAAGAATTCTGCTATTGCAGAAGAGCTAGCGCTTCCACCGGTTAAAATTCACTGCTCAGTACTTGCAGAAGATGCAATTAAAGCGGCAGTTGCTGACCTTAAGTCTAAGAAAAAATAAATGGCTATCACCTTAACAAAGAAAGCTGCGACCCGTGTTGAGAAATATCTTGAGTCTCGCGGCAAGGGTGTGGGTTTAAAGTTAGCTGTAAAGACAACCGGCTGTTCCGGTATGGCTTATGTATTGGAATTTTCTGATGAAATTCCCGCAGAAGACCATGTGTTCGAAAGCTATGGTATTAAAATTATGGTGGATCCCAAGAGCCTTATATATATCGATGGTACTGAATTAGACTTCGCGCGGGAAGGATTAAATGAGGGCTTTCAATTTAACAACCCTAACGTAAAAGATAGTTGCGGTTGTGGAGAGAGCTTCACGGTTTGACCCAGAATTACTTTGAAATATTTAGTCTTCCGGTGGCGTATACAATAGATATGAATAGCCTCAATCAACATTATCGGCTGATACAAAAATCTGTTCACCCCGATCGATTCATCACTGGTACTGACGCAGAAAAGCAGCAGTCACTGATAAAGTCTACAAAGGTAAATGATGCGTATCAGACACTTAAGGACTCAGTCAAAAGAGCATCCTACCTCATTAGATTGCACTATGATAAAGAAGAGTCTGGCCTACCCCCCGAATTTCTTATGCAACAAATGGAATGGGAAGAGGAGTTAGAGGATGCCAATGAAGAACAATCCCTGCAATTACTGTCGGGTAAGATTGAGGCGGATAAAAAGATTATAGAAAATGTATTGGTGGTTACACTAGATGATAAAAAAGACTGGGAATCGGCATTAAGCCATTTGAGTAAACTAAAATTTCTCACAAAACTTGCCGGTAAAATACAACAAAAAACGTTCGCACTGGATGTATCATAAATGGCATTACTTCAAATCTCAGAACCTGGAAAAAGTACACTCCCACACGAGCATCGCTTAGCGGTTGGCATTGATCTTGGAACTACTAACTCACTCATTGCCTCAGTAATCAGTGGGAAAGCCACTATCCTCGAAGATGAAGAAGGTTCCCGTATTATGCCCTCTATTGTGCATTATGATGAGAAACAGACCTTTGTAGGCGTGGAGGCAGAGAAAAGACAGGTCCAGGGGCCAGAAGATACTATTGCATCAGCCAAAAGATTGATGGGGAAAGGTTTAATGGATATTCGTCCAGAGGACTACACAGTTAGTCTAGAAGACAGTGCCGGTAATATTGCCATCCATACGAAGCAAGGACTAAAAAGTCCTGTAGAGGTGTCTGCAGCATTATTAAAAAGACTCAAAGAGCTGGGAGAAAAAAGATTAGGTGGTGAGATCATGGGTGCAGTCATTACCGTGCCGGCTTACTTTGATGATGCACAAAGACAAGCCACGAAAGATGCCGCAAAAATAGCAGGTATTAACGTGCTGAGACTTATTAATGAGCCGACCGCAGCCGCTGTAGCTTATGGTCTAGACAAAAAAGTAGAAGGTAATTTTGTTATTTATGATCTTGGCGGAGGTACCTTTGATATTTCTATTCTACGTTTAGAAAACGGTCTTTTTGAGGTCATGGCTACTCATGGTGATAGCGCTCTTGGGGGTGATGACTTTGATCATCTGATTGAGCAATGGATGATTAGTGATTTCGATACACCAATGCCTAATATAAAAACTAAACAACTCATCAAAAATTTATCGCGAAAAATTAAAGAGGGCTTAACTGAAAAGAGTGAGATTGCTGTGAATCAGTCTTTTGATGGTTTGGGTACCATAAAAAAAACACTTACCCGTGAAAAATTCGCATCCTTATCTGCTGACCTAACCAACAAGACGATTGCGTGCATCAAGCAAGCCCTTCATGACGCCGACTTAACACCGAAAGACATTACGGGTGTTGTCATGGTGGGTGGATCAACGCGCATGCCAATCATTCAGGTTGCGGTAGAACAATTTATTGGTATGCCTTTGCTTAACAATATTGACCCAGACGAAGTGGTTGCGCTGGGGGCGGCAGAGCAGGCTAATATTTTAGCGGGAAACACTAACAACGAACTATTGCTGCTAGATGTTATCCCCCTATCCCTCGGTATTGAGACCATGGGGGATATTGTAGAACGAATCATACCTAGAAACTCCACACTGCCTGTTGCTATGGGACAAGAATTTACCACCTATCAGGACGGCCAAACAGGCATAGTCATTCATGTAGTCCAAGGTGAGCGTGACTTAGTCAAAGATTGCAGGTCACTTGGTAAGTTTACCCTTAAAGGCATCCCTCCTATGGTGGCTGGAGCAGCAAAAATCCGCGTTACCTTTCAGGTAGACACGGATGGATTGTTATCAGTTAAGGCAAGAGAATTGTCAACAGGGATTGAGTCATCAATTGAAGTTAAGCCATCTTATGGTCTGGAAGATCACCAGATTCAGCAAATGCTTGCGTCCTCTTTTTCCTCGGCAGAAGAGGATAAAGAAAGTAGAGCGCTTGCTGAAATAAAAGTAGATGGTCAGCAAATTATCGCGATGATAGAAAGCGCATTGGAACAAGACAAGAATCTCCTCAATCCAAACGAAATTGATCATATTCATGTTAGGGTGCATGAGCTTACCAAGGCATTAGCGACTTCTGATAGAGCGCTAATCGAAGAAAAAACAAAGCTACTAAACGAAGCAACTGCTGCCTTTGCTGCTAAAAGAATGGATCACTCCATTAGTAAGGCGCTTACCGGAAAAACCATTAACACACTGGAGTTTTAATGCCAAAGATCATTATCCTACCCCATCATGAATTATGTCCAGAGGGTGACATCATTGAAGCCAAGAAAGGGACATCCGTATGCGATGCCCTTTTATCTCATGATATCCATATTGAACACGCATGCGACCAGGTCTGTGCATGTACCACCTGCCATGTCATTGTGCGCGAAGGGCTTCAATCACTTAATCCTTCTGATGAAAATGAAGATGATATGCTAGATAAAGCATGGGGACTCACCCCGCAATCTCGCCTATCATGCCAAGCAATTGTCCAAGATCAAGATCTCACCATAGAGCTGCCTAAATACACCATCAACCTTGCCAAGGAAGGATAAAAAAAAGCCCGTATAAACGGGCTTTTTTAAATTTAGGAGATTAAACCTTCTTAGAAATCAAACTGAGCTCTAAAATTGATGGCTTGCTCATCATTGATACCTGTGTAAGTTGAGGTATTACCACTCACATCAAAGTCTGTATCGACATAGCTCAACATCATGCGGGTATTAGGATCGAGGATCCATTTAAGGCCGGCACGCCAAGATTTAGCCTCGTTTGCCATAGCTGCTGTAATATCGTAGCCAGCACTTGCTTCGGTAACATCGGATGCATCAAATTTAGAGACACCTAATGCAACTTCCCAGGCACCGATACCTTTACCATTTTCTGGATTAAAGTTGCTGTTCGGTTTAATTCGGTCAAACTTACCACCCATCGATTTTGATTTATAGGAGTCAGCATAATTTTCACCGGTAATTAACCAGCCAGCCTCCAAATTGTAAGCTTTGATATCCTGATCATCTATATTTGAATCAAAGTTCGTGGTTGCATATTCTGCTTGAACTTTCCATGGACCATTAGCGAAGGCTAATTCACCACCAAAAGTTCTTAAGTCAGTTTCAGTTACACCAGTATTTGCTGATGCATCATAAAACTGATAACCTTTGCCAATAGATCCTTGTGCCATACCAACTTTAGTCATGTATTGACTTACATCGATATCTTGCATTTTTGCACTCGCACCAATGTGGAAAACCTTGCCCTTCCATTTATTCATAGTGGCCAGGTCAACATCCACGTGACCAATGTAAGCTAGGCTGTCATCTTCATTATCATCCATCCCTTCATTCATTCCGTAGCCATTCACAGCGGCTAGGGAGTAGTTAAAGCCCTTGGTTGGGGTGCCATGGAGCATAACACCTGTGTCTTTACCTTCAGTAATACCCGCGTTATTCACATACGACCTTTCAGTAAAGTTTAAGAATCTTGAACTGGTTCTCTCTTCCAAGCTCATCGAGGTCTTAAACTGACCAAAAAGAAGCTGGGCTGGTTTGAAATATTCTAAGTTAACGTAACCTTCACCAAGTTTCATAGCACCAGAACTAAGTTCCATATTAGCTTTATAGCCAATGTATTCGTTCCATTTACCACTCGCACCTAAATAAACGCGTCGCATACTGAATTCATCTTCTTCATCTTTAGAGTCAGGTGATGCATCAAAATATCGATAGTCCGCCTGAACACGTCCAGATAGCTTCACAGAGCTCTTACCGTCAGGGCTTACGAGTTCTAATTTTTTAGATACGGTTCCTTCAGATTTTTTTTCAGCTTTTCTGCCCTTAGCGAGCAATGCCCCCTCATCTTCAGTTAACACACCCTTAGTAATAAGTGCATCGATAAGGTCTTGCGTCGAATCAGCGTAGACGTTGGCTGATATAGATGCGGTTGCTAATGCCACTGCACCAACTAAAATTTTATTTTGTATGTTCAATGTCTTTCTCCTTTGGTTAAAAAATAAATCTAATGGTTATTGGTCATTAGCATTTATCCATGAGGAGTATTGTCTTATTCAAATATGACAATTCCATGACAAAAAGTAAATTATGCGTGTTTTGTTGCTATAAATTGGTAGGGGTGTTGCAATAAAACAACAGGTGGTGGCGGGGATTATATTAGCGCGTTTTCGATATCAAAATGAACGTGCCCGGTTGCAAGTGAATAGACGGCGCCGATGAGACCGACTTGCTTATCCTTAATCTGCTGTTGAATGATGGTGCTTTCTTTTAATATTTTTTGTATCTGTGTCCGTACATTTAAATAACATACTTTTGCAACAAATTGATCGTTTGCTGAGGTACGGTCTTCTTCCCTGGTAATCGTTTGCTCGGCCTTGACGGCAGGGTCAATTAAATCAATGATCTCACCAATATTCCCCCCCTTAAAATGGTCGCAAGCTGCCTTAACTGCGCCACAATTAGAATGTCCCATAACGACAATAATTTTAGCGCCAAGGTAGGCAGTAGAAAATTCAAGGCTACCAATAGCCTTTGTTGAGGCAATATTCCCCGCTAATCGCACGCTAAAAATATCCCCTAAATTTTGATCGAATACTAATTCCACAGTAGTCCGGGAATCGCTGCACCCTAGAACGGAGGCAAAAGGATGTTGCTTTTCTTTCAGCTCATCACGCACGCTTAACATATCGTGTTGCCGCTTTACATTATTAATAAAACGTTCATTACCCTCGATTAAGATATCCAGTGCTTGTTTTGGGGTGATGTTCTCTCTATCTAATTCAGGGTGCTTATACATAATTACTCAGCTCTCATGTGGGGGAATAATAAAACGTCGCGGATACTTGGGCTATCGGTAACAAGCATTACTAGCCTATCAATACCTATGCCGCATCCACCGGTTGGAGGTAGGCCATACTCTAATGCTCTAATAAAATCGGCATCGTAATACATCGCCTCTTCGTCACCCGACTCTTTCGCCTCCACTTGTGCTTTAAATCGCATAGCCTGATCCTCGGCATCATTTAACTCAGAAAATCCATTCGCTATCTCACGCCCTGCAATAAATAATTCAAAGCGCTCGGTGATATCGGGGTTGGTATCCGAGGCCCGAGCGAGTGGCGATACTTCAATGGGATAGTCAATGATGTAAGTTGGGTCCCATAAATGCTCCTCGGCCTCTTCTTCAAAAAGTGCCAGTTGATAAGCGCCAAGTCCTGCCTTTTCAGGAAGTTTGTGCCCTTTTTTATCTAGTGTTTTCTTAATGAAGTCTCGGTCCAACAAATCTTTCTCATTATATTTATCAGAATATTTGAGTATCGCCTCAACCATAGTGAGTCGATCAAACGATTTGCCAAAGTCGATCTCTTTTCCTTGGTAGCTAACCTTTGTTGACCCAACCACTAATTCAGCGACGTGCCTTATGCAGGATTCGGTAAACTCCATAAGCCAATGGTATTCGGTATAGGCGGCATAAAATTCCATCATCGTAAATTCGGGGTTATGCCTTACGCTTAGGCCCTCATTCCTAAAATTACGATTAATTTCAAATACTCTGTCAAAACCGCCTACTACCAATCTTTTAAGGTAGAGCTCGGGTGCAATCCTTAGATACATTTCCATATCTAAGGCATTATGATGGGTCTTAAAGGGTCTTGCCGTTGCGCCACCTGGTATGGGATGCAACATTGGCGTTTCAACTTCTAGAAACTCATGCTCCTGCATAAACGTGCGGATACCTGACATAATTTTACTTCGCTTTAAAAAAGTATCACGTGTACCCTCATTAACGATAAGGTCAACATAGCGTTGTCGGTATTTCGTTTCCTGATCCGATAGCCCGTGAAATTTTTCTGGTAAGGGCCTGATAGATTTGGTCAACAAAACAATTTCTGTAACCTCTATGGTCAGCTCATTGGTGTTCGTTTTAAAAACTTTGCCTTTTGCTCCAAGAATATCCCCAAGATCCCACTTCTTAAAATGCATGTATAGCTCTGGATAGGCGTCTGAGTTGATTAAATCCCGAGCAACATAAAGCTGTATTTTTCCTTGTTTGTCCTGAATGGTAGCAAAACTGGCTTTACCCATAACGCGTTTTAACATCATACGACCTGCAATGGATACGACGACGCCCTTCTTCTCTAGGTCTTCTTTGTTCTCCTTATCATATAAGTCGTGCAGATCTTGAGAGTAATTCTCTGGCTTAAAATGATTAGGAAAGGCAATACCCCTTGCTCTAATTTCTTGAAGCTTTGACCTTCGCTCCATGATAATGGCATTTTCGTCTTGGATCTCTGGTTCTTTATTTTCGCTCAACTTATACCCCTTGCTTTAAACTTTCACTAATAAACATATCCAGATCACCGTCTAATACGCCCTGTGTATTTCCAACCTCTAGGTTTGTTCTAAGATCTTTGATGCGTGATTGATCTAGCACATAACTTCTAATTTGATGCCCCCATCCAATATCCGTTTTAGCATCTTCCATAGCTTGCTTTTCTTCGTTTCTCTTACTCAGCTCAATGGCATAAAGCTGTGCTTTCAGCATATTCATCGCCTGTGCTTTATTGCGATGCTGTGAACGGTCATTTTGACATTGCACCACCGTATTGGTTGGCACATGCGTAATTCTAACAGCAGAATCAGTTTTATTGATATGCTGCCCCCCTGCCCCTGATGCTCTGTAAGTATCTATCCTTAGGTCAGATGGATTTATGTCGATATCAATTGACTCATCAATCTCAGGATATACGTTCACTCCTGCAAAAGAAGTGTGTCGTCGACTTCCCGAATCAAAAGGTGATTTCCTTACCAGTCGATGAATCCCTGATTCTGTTCTTAAAAAACCAAAAGCATAATCACCGCTAATTTTTAAAGTAGCTCCTTTGATACCTGCTACTTCACCCTCTGAGTATTCCAATACCTCGATCTTAAAATTTTTCCGCTCAGCATATCGGGTATACATGCGAAACAGCATGCTAGCCCAATCCTGTGCTTCCGTTCCCCCGCTGCCAGACTGGAAATCAACAAAACAGTTATTCGGATCCATCGGATGAGAAAACATGCGTTTAAATTCAATATCATCGACGGACTTTTCAAGCTTTTCAGTGTCATGCTTAATAGTCGTTAAGGTATTTAAGTCATTTTCCTCAACAGCCATATCAAACAGCTCTTGATTATCGGCTAAATCACTAATCAGGCTATCTGCTTGATGTACAATATCTTCAAGCATCTTTTTTTCCTTGCCAATTTCTTGGCTCAACGGCCTATCAGACCAGGTTTTTGGATCTTCTTGCTGGGTACTTAATAAGTTGATCGTGCGCTTTTTTTCCTCTAGGTCAAAGAAACCCCCGCAGGGTATTAAATTTCTCGTTGACTGAGGCAATTAAATTCCTTAACTCGATAATTTCTTCATTTTCCATCCAGACCAAGCCTTTTTAAATTTTTTATTAATTAAATATTATGACGCTATTATACCCAAATATTTTAATCATAAATGTGTCATTAAACTGTCATAATTAGCACATAAGATACCGTCTGTAACAAAAATTCTAACCATTAAAAACTTAAGGAGTCACCCCATAATGAAAGAGTTAAATCTAGGCAAGCTTAGTATCGCTGCGGTTGTAGCAGGTACATTCGCTTTCTCAAACCCAGCTACCGCTGCTGTAGATATCATCAAAATTGATGGTTCAAGCACGGTGTATCCAATCACTGAAGCTGTTGCAGAAGAATTTCAAATAGCAACAGGGATTAAGGTAACCGTAGGTGTTTCAGGCACCGGTGGTGGATTCAAGAAATTTTGTCGAGGTGATACAGTAATTTCAGGTGCTTCACGACCAATTAAAGCCAAGGAAGCAAAAAAATGTGCTGATGCTGGTATTGAGTTTATTGAAGTTCCGGTTGCTTATGATGCGCTGACCGTGGTGATTAATAAGTCAAACGATTGGGCAAAAGAAATGACGCCCGAAGAGTTAAAAAAAATGTGGGAGCCTGCAGCTCAGGGTAAGATTATGAGCTGGAGCCAAGTAAGAGCCGGTTGGCCTGATACACCGCTTAAGCTATATGGCCCAGGTGCTGACTCAGGAACATTTGATTATTTTACCGAATCAATTATCAAGAAATCTAAAGCAATCCGTGGTGACTTTACTGCATCAGAAGATGATAACGTTTTAGTCCAAGGTGTTGCTGGCGACAAAGGTGGTATTGGTTACTTTGGTCTAGCTTACTATGTAGAAAATAAAAATAAATTAGACGCGGTTGCAGTGAAAAATGCAGCGGGTAAGTTTGTCCTTCCTTCTCTTGAAACAACCATGGATGGTTCATACAACCCACTGGCAAGACCGTTGTTTATTTACCTGAACGCAACAAAAGCAGCATTCGATCCAAACGTTAAGAAATTTATTGAATACTACCTTAAGCATGCTGGAAAAATGGCACAAGAAGTAGGCTATATTCCTTTTAGTAAAGATGAATATAAAGCAATTGAGGATCATTACAAAGGCCTTAAGACAGGGACAGCATTTGAAAAACCAGCGATTGGTTTATCAGTAAAGCAAATGCTAGAGCTTTCAGCTGCTAATAAGTAGTAAAAATTTTATTGAAAAAGGGTGATTTTAGATCACCCTTTTTTTATGTTTTTTATGGCTATAATTATTGAAAAAACAGGTAATGTAAGTATGATGAAGTTTCTTTAAAATATAAATATCGTATCCATGCAAGAAACGACTATAAGCCCACAATTAGCCAAAAAATTCAGTAGAAATCTTATTGAACGGCTCATTGAATTTGGTCTTTTATGCTCAGCTGTATTTGCAGTCCTTATTACCGCAGCTATTGTTTACGTTCTAGTAAGTGAGGCTATACCGTTTTTTCAGCATGTATCACTTTATGATTTTTTTACGGATACAGTGTGGACACCTAATTACTCTATTAAGCATTATGGAATTTTAGCCTTAGTTTCTGGGACCCTAACTACAACATTTATTGCGCTCTTTGTTGCTATTCCCTTAGGAACAATAACCGCTATTTATTTATCCGAGTTTGCTAGTCATAAAGTGCGCGAAACCATTAAGCCTGTCTTGGAATTGTTAATTGGCGTTCCTACGGTAGTATTTGGTTATTTTGCCCTTATGATGGTAACTCCATTGCTGCAAAAAATTTATCCAGATTTAACTACCTTCAACATGCTTGGTCCAGGTATCGTTATGGGAATTATGATTGTGCCCTACATTGCATCGGTTGCTGAAGATTCTATGCGAGCAGTTCCTATGGCTATGCGCGAGGGAGCTTACGCAATGGGTGCAACTAGATTTCAAACTGCTATACGAGTGATTACCCCAGCTGCTATATCAGGGATCGTAGCAGCCTATATTCTGGCTATAAGTCGAGCTGTCGGAGAAACAATGATTGTAGCTATCGCTGCTGGCCAACAACCAAACTTTACTTTTAATCCAGTTGAAAGTGCCGCTACCATCACATCGTATATCGTATCAGTAGCTCTAGGTGATCTTGAGCATGGTGGTATTGGGTACCAAAGTATTTTTGCTGCTGGTCTTACGTTACTTTTAATGACGCTGTCATTTAATATTGTTGGCCATATGGCACGCAAAAAATTTGCAGAGAGATACTAGAGTTTAAAATGGAAATAAAAAAATCAAAAAAAACTGCAGTTGATGTTAATGCCATAAGAAAGCTAATAAAAAAACATAAGAAGAATGATCTTGCTTTTGCAGCCCTTGGTATGTTTGTTATAGCTTCCTTAACGATTACACTAATCATTCTTTTTTTAGACTTAGTTCTTGATGGCTACCCAAAATTCACCTTAGATTTCTTTAGCAACTTCCCATCTCGAAGAGCTGCAAGAGCAGGTATTTTGTCGGCATGGGTGGGTTCATCCTTGGTTTTGCTAGTGACCTTTTTTGTGGCAGTCCCTTTAGGTATAGCAGCAGGTATTTATCTAGAGGAGTATGCGAAAAAAAATTGGGTTTCCGACATCATTGAAATCAACGTATCCAATCTGGCGGGTGTTCCATCAATTATTTATGGCTTACTTGCGCTAGGATTGTTCGTATACAGCTTCGGTCTTGGGCAGAGTATTTTGACGGCTGGCTTAACACTCGCCTTACTTATGTTACCCATAGTCATAGTCTCAACACGTGAGGCGATTAGGGCTATCCCTATTCATATAAGGGAAGCCGCTTATGCCGTAGGTGCAACAAAATGGCAAGTAGTGCTTCATCATGTAGTTCAATACTCATATGGTGGAATTTTAACGGGAGTTATTATTGGGATGGCAAGAGCTATAGGTGAGACTGCCCCAGTTATAACAATTGGCGCCTTAACTTTTATTGCCTTTCTTCCGCCATCGCCAGTCAGCGTGGATCCGCCTTTTTTAAATTTTGAATGGCTCAGTGCAGGATTTACTGTACTTCCTATTCAAATGTTTAACTGGATATCAAGGCCGCAACATGCTTTTCACATTAATGCTGCTGCTACAGGTGCTGTGATCATTATTTTAACGGCACTAATGAATGGGTTTGCAATTAAATTACGATATAACGTTAGGAAAAAAATTAAATGGTAGCTAAAAATAAACATAATGAAATAATTAAAGCTGAGTCTAGGGATTTAAATTTCTTTTATGCGGATGGTACCCAGGCCCTAAAGAATGTTAGCTTGCCTGTGTATGAAAATAAAATTACGGCGCTAATTGGTCCGTCCGGTTGCGGTAAATCTACTTTTTTACGCTCTTTTAATAGAATGCATGACCTTTATCCTGGAAATCGGTATGACGGTCAAATTATTCTTTATCCAGACAACACTAACATACTTGATCCAAAGGTTGACCCCATTGAGGTGAGGATGAGAATAAGTATGGTTTTTCAGAAACCTAATCCATTTCCTAAATCTATTTATGAAAATGTTGCTTATGGTCTTCGTGTTAGAGGTGAGAGTAACGCAAGAGTGTTAGATGAAAAAATTGAAGAAGCTCTTAAAGGAGCATCTTTGTGGGATGAGGTAAAAGACCGCCTTCAGGACCTGGCCTTTAATCTATCCGGAGGGCAACAACAACGACTGTGTATTGCAAGAGCTTTAGCAACTGATCCTGAAATTATGTTATTTGATGAGCCTACGTCTGCATTAGATCCTATTGCCACAGTTAATATTGAAGAATTGATGTCAAGCCTTAAGGATAAGTTATCAATTCTCATTGTTACTCACAACATGCAACAAGCAGCCAGAATCTCAGACTATACTGCTTATATGTATTTGGGTGAATTAGTGGAGCACGATAAAACCGATACAATTTTTACCAAGCCATCAAAAAAAGAGACGGAAGATTATATTACTGGGAAGTTTGGTTAATATTTTCTACTAAAAACTGAGCAGATTTAGCCACAGTTTTAGCATCAGGCCCTTCTGTCATTACCCTAATTAAAGGCTGCGTTCCAGAGGGTCTAATTAGCACGCGTCCTTTTCTATCCATCATCTCATTAGCCCTATCAACAAGCAAGGTCATTGCCTTAGTTTCAGCATTGAATTGTCCGGTCAAAGGAATATTAATAAGTTTTTGAGGGTACATTGGAAACTCGCTAAGCGCCTGACTTAACGTCTCCTGATTTAAGTGGAGTGATGCGATAAGTTGCAATGCTGAAATTATCCCATCCCCTGTGGAATGTTTATCAAGAAGAACGATGTGGCCAGAGTTTTCTCCACCAATAAACCATTGTTTTTCACGAAGAGCTTCTGCTACAAACTTATCACCGACCATCGCCCTAAAAAATGGCACATTCATTTCTTTGCACTTTTCCTCAAGGGCTAGGTTGGTCATTAATGTGCCAACCAATCCCCCGGCCATAATATTTTGTTTCTGATAAAATTTTAATAATAAGAATAAAATTTGGTCTCCATCAACCAGCTGACCTGATCCATCAACCATAATTAATCTATCGCCGTCTCCATCAAATGCAATACCTAAATCTGCTTTAGAGCTGAGCACTGCATTTATAAGAAAATCAGGGTGAATTGATCCAGCATCCTCATTAATATTAAGACCGTTAGGTTTGTTATTAATCACATGCACATCCGCACCCAATCGCCTAAATACCGCTGGTGCAACCTGATAGGTTGCACCATGAGCGCAATCTAAAACAATTTTCATATTAGTTAATGATAAGTTGCCGGGCAAAGTACTTAAGCAAAAGTTTTCGTATCTCTCTCTCGCATCATCAAGTCGCTTTGCCTTACCTAAACGATGGGCGGGAACAACCTTCAAATCATTCCCAACAATTACTTCAATTTCCCTTTCTATGCTTTGTGGCAACTTAGAACCATTATTAGAGAATAATTTAATGCCATTGTCATCATAAGGGTTGTGCGATGCAGTGATTGAAACTCCAATATCCGCATTTAATGACTGCGTGAGAAATGCGATGGCCGGCGTCGGAATTGGACCGGTAAGATAGACATCAACGCCAGCTGCAGCAAAACCTGATTCCAGAGCTGATTCAAACATATACCCAGAAATTCGTGTGTCTTTACCTATTACAACGGTGGGATTCGATTCAAGATTGTGGTGCTTAGTCAAAACCAGTCCTGCTGCATAGCCAATTTTTACAAAAAAATCTGGGGTTATAGGAAAGTCACCGGTTTTACCTCTGATACCGTCTGTGCCAAAAAATTTTGTCATATATTTATGTTGTTTCTAGGAAATTAAGCATTTTTTTTGTTTCTTTTATATCATGAACTCGAAGAATGCTGGCCCCATTCTTCGAGGCCAATGCCGCCAAAAATGCACTTGTAAGAATAATATCACCCATGCTCTCCCCAATGATATTTTTTACCATACTTTTCCTAGAAATTCCGACTAGGACAGGCAGTTTAAGTCCTACAAAATGCCCTATACTTTGAAACAGCAAGGCATTGTCTGTTTGGGTTTTCCCAAATCCAAAACCTGGATCCAGCACTATTCTATTTCTACTGATGCCTCCCTTTTCACAGGCCTCTACTCTTGACGTCAAAAACTTTTCTACCTCTTCGACCACTGATGAGTAGACAGGATTAGCCTGCATGCTCTCTGGGGTTCCTTGCATATGCATAAGGCAAACATCTACCGACGAATTTGCAATGACGCTCAATGATCCTTTGTTACGGAGGGCCCTTACATCATTAATCATATTAATTCCCAGGTCTATGACTTTAGTCATGACTTGCGGTTTATAGGTATCTATAGAAAGATAGATCTGAGAGACCTTTCTTATTTCTTGAATAACCGGAACAATCCTTCTTTCTTCTTCTTCGGCCGATATGGGTTGTGCTCCTGGTCGCGTTGACTCTCCTCCTATATCAATCATATCTGCTCCATCTTCAATCATTTGAAGGGCATGATCTACTGCAGAGGTTAGGGTGTTATATCTTCCTCCGTCCGAGAATGAGTCTGGAGTAACATTTAAGATACCCATAATCAAGGGTGTGTTTTTTGATTGGGATAATCGCATAAATAAAGGCATGTAAAAGGGGCAGGTAACTGCCCCTTTTTTAATTTTTAGCCGCTGGTTGTGGGGTTATCGAAGTGGTTCCTGAGCTTCCTCCGGATGGCTTCTTCGGTGAATCTGAGCCCTTCGATGGCTTTGGAGCTCTCATTTTCTTCCCTTCCATAATGTCATTGATCTGATCGCTATCAATAGTCTCATACTCCAATAATGCTTTAGCCATAAGCTCGATCTTTTTCTTATTTTTTTCAATCAGCTTTCTTGCAACTACGTACTGTTGATCTAAAATAGATTTAATTTCAGCGTCCACTTTTTGTTGGGTCGCCTCAGAAATTGACTTTGATGACATTGACATAAACCCATCATTTGTATCGTCGGAGTAGACCATAGTTCCAAGCTTGTCTGACATGCCATACTTAGTCACCATATCTCTGGCAAGCTTTGTAGCTCTCTCAAAGTCGTTGGCTGCTCCTGTAGACATTTGTTTCATGAAGACTTCCTCAGCAATTCTTCCGCCGAAAAGGATAGAAATTTCTTCCAGCATTTTTTCTTTAAAACTACTGAATCGATCAAATTCTGGAAGCTGCCAAGTCAGGCCTAATGCCCAACCTCTCGGCATAATAGTAACCTTATGAACCGGATCTGCATTAGGAAGAAGTTTTGCGACAACTGCGTGTCCAGATTCATGGTAGGCAGTATTTCTTCTCTCGTCCTCTCGCATCACCATCGACTTTCTTTCAGGGCCCATAAATATTTTATCTTTAGCCTCCTCAAAGTCCTCCATATCCACTGTACGCTTATTACGTCTTGCAGCAAATAAAGCCGCCTCATTAACCAGGTTAGCTAAATCAGCCCCGGAAAAACCAGGCGTGCCACGGGCAACAATATCTGCCTTTACATCAGGGTCGATAGGTACTTTTCTCATATGCACCATAAGAATTTGCTCCCTACCTTTAATGTCGGGAAGCGATACTGCTACCTGCCTATCAAATCGGCCTGGCCTTAACAAGGCTTTATCGAGGACGTCTGCTCGGTTAGTTGCGGCTATTACGATGACGCCCGAGTTCGGCTCAAAACCATCTAATTCCACCAGTAATTGATTCAGTGTTTGCTCTCTCTCATCATTACCCCCACCCATTCCAGAACCGCGATGACGGCCAACAGCATCGATTTCATCGATAAAAATTATGCAAGGAGAGCTTTTCTTTGCCTGCTCGAACATGTCACGAACCCTTGCAGCACCTACTCCTACGAACATCTCCACAAAATCTGATCCAGAAATACTGTAAAAAGGTACTTTTGCCTCACCGGCTATAGCTCGTGCAAGTAAAGTTTTACCTGTTCCTGGAGGGCCCACCATTAATACACCTCTTGGAATTCTCCCGCCTAACTTATGAAACTTAGTTGGATCTTTAAGAAAGTCAACGACTTCCGATACTTCTTCCTTCGACTCATCGCATCCTGCAACATCAGCAAAGGTTGTTTTATTGTTAGTTTGATCAAGCTGCCTTGCCTTGCTTTTACCCATTGAAAAGGGTCCGCCACCTTTACCTCCGCCCTGCATTTGTTTCATGAAAAATATCCACACCCCAATTAATAGAATCATAGGGAACCATGAAATAAAAATACTCATTAAAAAAGATTGTTGCTCCTTAGGCTTAGCATCAACGACAACATTATTTTTAAGCAGATCAGAAACAAGCCATGGGTCTGTCGGAGCATAAGTGGTAAAGCGTTTCCCATCAGCAGTAATGCCTGTTAAGTTTTGGCCATCAATCTCAACCTTAGCTATATTGCCAGACTTCACCTCAGACATAAATTGTGAGTAAACTAGCTTGTTCTCAAATCGTGTTGACCCGGAAAACTGATTAAAGACAGTCATCATAATAAGCCCTATAGCAATCCACATAGCTATGGTTTTTAATGTGTTGTTGTTCAAATCATCATCCTTTTTTGTTAATTTATAATTAATCTTAAACTACAGAGCATCAAACATACAAAGCTAAACTCTATTTCTTCCGAATACAAAAATCTCCGAACTTCTATCCCTTGATGATTTTGGCTTAAAAGTGGTTACTTTTTCAAACTGCTTTCTAGTTTCAGCCACAAAACCATCAAAATCTTCACCAACAAAAGACTTGACCAAAAAACAGCCATTTGGTTTCAGCCATTTAACAGCGAACTGGAGTGCAAGTTCATTTAAATGAATAATACCTGCTTGGTCAGAAGACTTTATTCCACTAATATTGGGGGCCATATCTGAAATTACAAGATCTAATGACGTTTTACCTAATTTTTTTACTAGAATATCTAAAATTTCCTGCTCACGAAAGTCTCCTTTAAGAAAGTCTACATTTTTAATTCGCTCCATTTCCAAGAGATCGAGAGCAAAAATATGGCCATTACTGCCTAATGTATTTGAAAGAACTTGTGACCAGCTGCCGGGGGCTGAGCCTAAATCAACTACACTCATATGCTTTGTTAGAAAATTAAACTTATCATTTGCTTCCAGCAACTTAAATGCTGCACGGGATCGATAGCCTGCTAACTTTGCTTGATGGACGTATGGGTCTGATACATGTTCATTCATCCAGCTTTTACTAGTTTTTGATCTCTTCATCTGATATTATTGCCAGCCTATTTACGACATACACTCTATATTACATGCTTAATTCAAAACAAACAGCTTACCTAAAAGCGCTATCTCACTCGAAAAATCCAGTGGTTCAGATAGGCCTCAAAGGCTTAACTGATTCGGTAACCAAAGAAATTGATGCAAATTTAAATGCCCATGAATTAATTAAAATTAAAGTTCAGAGTGATAGCAAAGAAAACAGGAGCGAAATGTTAACTAGTATTTGTGAAAAGCTACGTGCTGAGCCAGTCAATCACATAGGAAAATTGTTAGTTATATTTCGACCAAATCCAAAAAAAACTAAAATTACGCTTCCCTGATATCATCGTATTTTAATAAGCAATAAAACACCAAGAACACACTGCAATAGATAAGCAACACTGGCAATTCCATGCCACGAGCTGTATCGATCGGCAAACATACTTTCCATTACCTCCCTAGGCAAGGCTTCCACTTTCAATGTCTCAAGTAAAGGGTGTATGCCAAAAAAACTGATCATAACTAGTGCCAGGATGAGTAACGTAATCCAAAAAAATGCTCTTTTAATCACTCCCATACCATTAGATCTAAATCCAACAAAAATAATAATCGCCGATGCAAATAAACCGAAATAATTTAAAAATTTGAACATGTCAGCCGCCAGGGCTCCAGCAATATAAGAGCTGGGAATTTTATTGAATAAAACTGATGTGACCATCAGCATACTCCATAAGGAACCTACCCAAACCGAGGTAATAACAAAGCTAAGTTTATTTAATATATTTTCCATGAAGGCTAGATGTATAGGACCCGTAAAATATCAAAAGTTTTTATTCCTCCGGGAGTTTCAAACTCTACAATATCCCCCTCTTCTTTTCCAATTAATGCTTTCGCTAATGGAGAATTTATTGAAATCTTGTTGTCTTTAATGCTAGATTCATCATCGCCAACAATCTGATAAGTTGACTTTTTTTCCGTATCTAAGTCTTCTAACTCAATAGTTGCCCCAAAAACACACCTTCCTTCGGCTTTTAAGTTTTCTGGATCGATTACTTCAGACTGAGATAGTTTAGCCTCAATATCTGCTAGTCTTCCCTCAATAAAGCCTTGTTTTTCTTTTGCTGCTTCATATTCGGCATTTTCTGAAAGATCGCCCTGTGCCCTAGCTTCGGCAATAGCTTCTATAATTGCAGGTCTATCAACACTTTTTAGCTGCTGCAATTCTCTCTTTAATGCTTCCAGACCATTTCGGGTCATAGGTATTTGCGCCATCTTTCGTCCCTTTTTTACTAGCGATAGTAATGTTATTTTTTAAGGCTTTGTTAGTGAGAGAGTGTATTTTAAGTGGTTAGTTTGTGCAAGCTCTGAAGAGACTCTATATGAATCTCGTCAACATAGTTCATTCCTACACAAGCGGCTCTTGCGCCAGACAACGTTGTGTAATAAGTGACTTTATTTTGAAGTGCATTGCGTCTTATTTCATAAGAGTCAGCTATAGCTCTTCTATCTTCCGTAATATTAACAATGAAATCGATTTCGTTATTTTTTATCATATCTACGATATGCGGTCTTCCTTCAGCAACTTTATTAACTGTGTCCACATTGATGCCATTTTTCCTGATAACATTTGCCGTTCCTTTTGTAGCAACAATTTTGAATCCTAGGTCAATCAGAGACTGAGCAATATCAATAACGTTTAAATGGTCTTCTTTTCTTACGCTTAAGAAGGCCTTCCCGCCCTTCGGAAGTATAACTGACGCACCCATCTGGGACTTAATAAAAGCTTCTGCAAAAGTTTTAGCGACTCCCATAACCTCACCCGTAGATTTCATTTCAGGCCCAAGGATCGTATCAACTCCTGGAAACTTTATAAATGGAAATACAGCTTCTTTAACGGAGAAAAAATCGGGGGTTATTTCCTTGGTAAACTTTTGTTTTTTTAATGATATACCTGCCATACAATTTGCTGCAATTTTGGCTAATGGTTTTCCGATTGCTTTAGAGACAAATGGGACCGTTCTTGATGCTCTCGGGTTTACCTCTAAAACAAAAATATTTTCGCCTTGAATGGCAAACTGAACATTCATCAAACCAATAACATTTAATGCTTTTGCCATTTTTTTAGTTTGCTCAATAATCGTTTTTTGGACTTTTTGTGACAAACTGTGAGGGGGTAATGAGCACGCTGAATCACCAGAATGAACACCAGCTTGCTCAATGTGCTCCATAATGCCACCAATCACTATATCTTCCCCATCGGATATTGCATCCACATCCACTTCCAATGCATCGTTTAAAAATCTATCTAACAAAACGGGAGATTCATGGGAGACTTTTACTGCTTCACGCATGTATCTCTCTAAGTCATTTTTTTCATGAACGATTTCCATAGCCCTTCCACCTAAAACATAGCTTGGCCTAACAACCAAGGGGTAGCCAATTTCTTCAGCCAACACCAAAGCTTCTTCTGGATTTCTTGCTGTTTTATTCGGAGGCTGTTTAAGTTTAAGGTCGTTAAGTATGCCTTGAAAACGTTCACGATCTTCTGCAGCATCAATATCATCCGGTAAAGTCCCAATTATGGGGACGCCTTCAGCTTCTAATGCCTTGGCTAGCTTAAGAGGAGTCTGGCCCCCATACTGAACAATAACTCCCCATGGATTTTCTTTTGCAACGACTTCTAAAACATCTTCCAGGGTAACTGGATCAAAATATAACCTATCTGAAGTGTCGTAGTCAGTAGATACTGTCTCAGGATTACAGTTAATCATGATGGTTTCAAAACCGCTTTCTCTTAACGCTAATGCCGCATGCACACAACAATAATCGAACTCAATGCCCTGTCCAATCCGGTTCGGTCCACCACCTAAAATAATAATTTTTTTATTTGTTGTTGGCTCTGACTCACAGTATTCTTCATAAGTAGAGTAGAGATAAGCAGTCTTAGTTTCAAACTCTGCCGCACACGTATCTACCCTTTTGTAAACGGGTCGAATATTATGGTCATACCTTAACTTCCTTACAGATGATTCATCCGTACCAGCCAATTTTGCTATTCTGCTATCTGAAAATCCTGATTTTTTAAGCTCTCTAAGAAAACCACTATCCAAGCCTTTAAAGGCTTTTTTCTTCACAAGGCTTTCTTGTTCTATAAGATCTTTAATTTGATATAAAAACCAAGGATCAATTTTTGAATGCTGAAATATTTCATCAACGGTCAGTTGAGCTCGAAATGCATCTCCCACAAACCAAATTCTATTAGGTCCACACTCTCTTAATTCTTTAACAATCTCATCTTTATCTTCCGAGAATTCAACCAGCCCATCCACACCAATTTCTAGGCCTCTCAGCGCTTTCTGAAATGACTCCTGAAATGTCCTTCCCATTGCCATAACCTCACCCACAGACTTCATTTGAGTTGTGAGTCTTGAATCAGCTTGAGGAAATTTTTCGAATGCAAAACGCGGGATTTTAGTAACAACGTAATCAATAGTTGGCTCAAAAGAAGCGGGGGTTAATCCTCCAGTAATATCATTTCTTAGCTCATCCAATGTATATCCTACCGCTAATTTGGCTGCGATCTTTGCAATTGGAAAGCCGGTTGCTTTTGATGCTAATGCTGAAGATCTTGAAACTCTTGGATTCATCTCAATAACCACCATTCTTCCGTCATCAGGATTAATTGCAAATTGGACGTTTGATCCTCCTGTATCAACTCCAATCTCTCTTAAGACATTAATGGATGCCGTCCGCATTATTTGATACTCTTTGTCAGTTAATGTCTGTGCTGGAGCTACCGTTATCGAGTCACCTGTATGAACTCCCATTGGGTCAAGATTCTCGATAGAGCAAATAATTATGCAGTTGTCATTAGAGTCTCGCACAACTTCCATTTCATATTCTTTCCAGCCAAGTAACGATTCCTCGATCAGCAATTCCTTTGTTGGTGAAGCATCAAGGCCTCGCTCGCATATCTCAATAAATTCTTCTTTATTGTAGGCTATGCCCCCTCCACTTCCACCCATAGTGAAAGAAGGTCGAATAATCGCTGGGTAGCCGATAGAGGCTTGTACTTGGATTGCCTCTTCTATGCTGTGCGCAATGGCAGATCTTGCCGAAGCTAAACCAATGCCACTCATCGCTTCTTTAAATTTCTGCCTATCCTCTGCTTTATCAATCGCCTCTTTTGAGGCGCCAATTAATTCAACATTAAATTTTTTAAGAATTCCATGCTTATCAAGATCAAGTGCACAATTGAGCGCTGTTTGTCCTCCCATAGTTGGAAGTAAGGCGTCAGGCTTTTCTTTTTCTATAATTTTAGCCACAATTTGCCATTGTATAGGTTCGATGTAGGTGGCATCTGCTAGATCGGGGTCGGTCATGATGGTCGCTGGATTAGAATTGACTAAAATAACCCGGTAACCCTCCTCCATAAGAGCCTTGCATGCTTGCGCACCAGAATAATCAAATTCACATGCCTGACCAATAACAATTGGTCCTGCCCCAATAATCAGAATTGATTTAATGTCTTTACGTTTAGCCATGCTGCAATTTCTTACCTTTTTTCATTGAATTAACAAAATGATCAAATAAGTAGTTCATCTCTGTTGGCCCTGGGCTCGCTTCTGGGTGTCCTTGAAAGCTAAATGCCGGGGCGTCAATGAGTTCGATACCTTGTATCGTATTGTCGAATAATGATTTGTGGGTAACCCTTATGTTAGCTGGCAAATCAGCTTCGTCAACCGCAAACCCATGATTTTGGCTGGTGATATAAACTTTGCTCGTTTGGAGATCTTGAACAGGGTGATTGGCGCCATGATGCCCAAACTTCATTTTGACCGTCTTTGCTCCCGAAGCTAAAGCCAATAATTGATGCCCCAAACAAATCCCGAATATTGGCATTTTTTTTGCTACTAATGCTTGTATATTTTTTATTGCGTAATCACATGGACCTGGGTCACCGGGGCCATTAGACAGAAAGACTCCGTCTGGATTCATTGCCATAACCTCCTCTGCAGACAATTCTGCTGGGACCACTGTCACCTCACAACCTCTTCCAGTTAGCATCCTTAAAATATTGCTTTTAACGCCAAAGTCATACGCAACTACTTTAAATGTAAAGTCACTGCTAGGCGCATATCCTTTTTCTAGAGACCACTCCCCACCATTAAATGTATAAATTTTTGGGGTAGACACAACTTTTGCTAAGTCCATGCCAGCTAAACCAGGAAAATCCTTTGCTTTTTTAAGCGCATCCTCTTCTTTTCCCTCCATGCATATGCATCCAGCTTGCGCGCCATGCATTCTAATATGCCTTGTGAGTTGACGAGTATCAATGTCGGAAATTGCCACAATTTTTTCTTCTTGGCAGTAGTTGGCCAATGTATTATTTTGTCTAAAATTGGAAGCGTGTATTGGTAGGTCTTTAATTATTAAACCGCCTGCAAAAACCCGAGATGACTCTAGGTCCTCGTGATTGGTTCCAGTATTACCAATATGCGGATAAGTTAAGCATACTAATTGCTGGGTATAAGAGGGATCAGTGAGAATTTCTTGGTATCCAGTCATGGAAGTGTTAAATACAACCTCGCCAACAGCAAAATCATCCACTCCAATTGAACTACCCCGAAACTTTGTTCCGTCTGCAAGCACTAGAGTGGCAAGCTTCTTTTGCGACAAACATAACTCCCAAGGTGAATAAACGCTAGATGTAACAAACGGGTGGATTTTGTCCGCCCGTTGAGAAATGATTATAAATGAATAACCCCTGTTGAGCAATTTAATTGCTCAAAATTGACCAGATTTTTTAACTCTTTAGATTTAAAACGTCTCGCATATCAAACAAGCCATGGCTTTTAGTCGCAATAAACTTTGCTGCTCTTAATGCACCTTTAGCAAATGTTTTTCTGCTGCCTGCTTTATGCGTCAATTCAATTCGCTCGCCATCACCAGCATAAAGAACCGTATGGTCACCAACCACATCCCCTCCTCTGATTGTTGAAAAGCCAATATCGGATCTCTGTCTAGGTGCCATAACACCCTCTCTTTGAAATATCCCATGCTCTGCTAAAGTTCTGTTCGAGCATAAAGCTACAGCCTCTCCTAATCCTAGGGCAGTCCCTGATGGGGCGTCTACTTTATCTTTGTGATGGGTTTCTATAATCTCGATATCAAAATCTTCATGGAGAACCTTTGTTGCCGTTTCAACAAGAGAGAGGAGAAGATTTACTCCAACGCTCATATTGGGTGCAAAGCATATTGCTATTTCGTTAGATGCCTCCTCAATGATTTCTTTTTCTTTGTCTGAGAATCCGGTAGTACCTAAGACATACTTAATTTTATGGTTACGGCAATACGCCAAGTACTCTAAACTTGCAGAGGGTCGAGTAAAGTCAATTAGCACATCAGCAACTGTTGCAGAATCATCAAACCCTGCTTTAATATCAATATTAGTTTTTGTTCCAAAGAAATGGCCCGCATCATGGCCTATAAAGGAAGAGTCCTTGTGCTCAATGGCGCCACATAGTTTTGTTAATTTATCGCTGACAATTTCCTGTATTAAGGCTTGCCCCATCTTTCCAGTTGCGCCAACAATCAAAATATTCAAAGTATCACTCATGCTTTAAAATCCAATTTTTTCTAACATTAAGTCAAAATAATCCTTAGCTTTTGGTTCGCTATCAATTATATCTTGTTTCACCTCATTCGGCTCATTCGAGTCACTGATGCTATCACTAGGAACAGTCGCATCATCCGCTATATTACTTTCAACACTCTCCATATCTTTCTGTATCGCTTCGCTAACTGAGCTGTTGCTATCAATAGTTTGGATGCTATCCAGGTTGATTGCTTTTTCTGATTCAATGGAATTTTTTATACTTAAAGGGTTCCCTTCTGTTACAGGTCTTTCTACTTTTGGGCTCTTAATTTCTGTTTTAGGTGTCACTACTGCATCCTCATTCTTCCAAAATTTAAGGCTTTCGACCCAAGACTCGCCTGACTCGGCATTTTCTAGTTTATCAGCCTTGCTTCCTACTTCATGTTCTTTTAATGCTATGGTTGAATCGCGATCCGCCTCACTACCGCCGGGAATTACTTCCCCAGATATACTTTTCAATAGCTCATTTTCAAAATGAAGTATCACATGCCTTCTTTCAAAAGAAGAAAGCTTATTTTTTTTTATCACGCCATGAGTTATATTCGAATAAAGATAGTCCCAGCGATCTTTATGAAAGCTATCCTCAATTAATGGGGTGCCTAAAATAAACTTTACTTGAGATTTTGTCATCTCTGGCTTAAGCTTCATAAGCATTCCGGTGTCTATCTCGTTGCCCTGCTGAATATTTACTTTATAGATTACGGGCATTTTTATATCCTGGGTGGAACATGCCGCAAGAGTAAAAATTAATATAAATAAGAAAAGTCGCATAGAGATAAGGGTTTATTTACAAAGATTCATAATATACCATGTGATTATTGAGATTTTAAATTTACATTTTTGATGGAGAGACGGCTATGGAAGAGCATGTCGAATTAAAGAAGACTGGTTTGAAGGCCACGCTTCCAAGACTAAAGATTCTGGATATATTTGAAAATAGTGATCAACGACATCTATCCGCCGAAGATATCTATAAGATCATGCTGAATGCTAGCGAGGAAATTGGTCTTGCTACAATTTATAGAGTGCTAACCCAGTTTGAGCAAGCCGGTCTGCTCATCAGACATCACTTTGAAAGTGATAAGGCTGTTTTTGAGCTAAATGAAAAATCACACCATGACCACATAGTATGTTTGCAATGCGGACATGTAGAGGAGTTTCGAAACGACCAGATCGAAAAACTCCAAGTGGAAGTCGCAGAAAAATTAGGATTCAAAATAATTGATCACTCTTTGTATATTTATGGGGATTGTGCGAATAAACCCTGTTCATGTAGGTTGGGTGGCAAAGAAAATATCGATAAGTGCCATAAGTAAAACTTAACCTAATATTTCCTTAGCGTGCTCAATCGTTGTTGGAGTTATCTCGACACCGCCAAGCATTCGGGCAATTTCGCTTACTCTTGCTTGTTTATCAAGCAACTCAATCGAGCTAGATGTTTGGTCTCCTTTTAATTGCTTCGAAACCCTAAAATGATTATCTGATTGTGCAGCTACTTGAGGAAGATGCGTGATGACAAACGTCTGCCGATTATCAAGCTGACTTAATGTCTTTAAAAGCTTTCCAACAATCTCGGCTACGCTCCCTCCAATACCAACGTCGACCTCATCAAAAATCATAGTAGGAACATCGGTGTCCGTGATTGACGAGACTCGAATAGCCAGACTGATTCTCGACAATTCACCCCCTGAAGCAACTTTTTGAATTGGCCTTAATTCGGCGCCAAGGAAAGTTGCAATAAGAAATTCTACCTGCTCATTACCGTTACTAGATGGCTCACATCGCTTTAAATTGATGTCAAATTTAGCATTCTTAAATGATAGCTGATTTAATTTATCAGTTATTTTAGCGCTTAACTTTGTGCTTGCCTCTTGCCTTGTGCTTGAAAGTTGATCGGCTAGAAGATCATAGGATTTTCTTGCTCCATCTACTTTCTCACAATTATCACTCTCATTCAAAAGTGTTGCTAACCCATCAATCCTAAGCTTCCACTGAACGCTTAGACTGTCTAATTCTTCTGGGGTGACTTTATGTTTTCTTAAAAAATTAAAAGTTGACTCTACTTTTGCTTCAACATCTTTTTTTTCTCCTTCGTTAACCTCCAAAGATTGTAGATAACGATTTAAATCACGAGATAACTCCAGCATCTCTAATGCAGACCCTTCTAAGGTGCTAACTTTGTCAACCAATTTGTCGTCCAGCTTCGTCAATGATAATAAGTAATTCTTTAGTGTTGATATTTTTTCATTAATTGAGTCCTTGTCTGAGCTATCTAACAAGTCTAGGCATTGTTGGGTACCCACAATTAATTCGGCACTATTATTTAATACTTTATGTTCCGCTTTTAATAATTCCCAACTTTCAAGAGAAAATTCTAGCGCAATAAAGTCTTTATATTTCTCTTCCAACTCTTCTAGCTCACTAACAAAAGCTTCTCTATTTTTTGCAAAAGCTTCATATTCTTTAAAAAGATTAATCCATGTTAAGTAGGTTTTTTTTACTTCGGCAGCCAGTCCTTGAGATTGAGAAAAGCTATCCAATATGTCTTTTTGGGTTGAAGGCTTTATTAATGAATGATGAGCATTTTGACTGTAAATATCTACCAAAAACTCTGAAAGTTCTTTTAGCTGCGATACTGAAGAAGGAGTGCCATTGATAAATGCTTTAGACTTGCCGTCGACATTTATGATTCGACGAATAATTAAACTATCGTCATGCTCAAATGCATTCTCCTGCATCCACAAAATGGCTTGAGCGTTATTGTCAATATTGAATGTGGAGGTAATATCTGCTCTATCCTCACCCTTTCTGATTAAGTCGTTTCCTGCTCTTTGCCCTAAACATATTGATAGCGCATCGATAAGAATAGATTTTCCTGCTCCCGTCTCTCCTGTTAGCGAGCTAAAGCCTGATGGAAAATTAAGCTCTAAATGATCGACAATAACAAAATTCTTAATGACCAAACTTTCAAGCATGAATAATTTTTAACCCCAATGTAATTTATTTCTTAACATTTCAAAATAGCAATAATCATTTGGATGGAGAATCGAAATAGATTGTTTTGCTTTACTAATTTCAATAACATCCCTGATGTCTAGGGGAAATTTAATCTGTCCGTCGATACTTGCGTATGCTTCGTCCATATTAACAATTTTTATCGTGACCTTGCTTTCGGCATTAATCGCTATAGGTCTATTGCTGAGGGTGTGCGGGCTTATCGGGACAATAGAAATGGCATCTAAATTAGGATGAAGAATTGGTCCTCCCGCTGACAATGCATATGCTGTGGTGCCGGTTGGCGTGCTAACAATGATTCCATCAGATCTTTGTCTGTGGACAAATGCATCATTAATCATCACATCTAATTCGATCAATCTCAATCCACTCTTAATAACAATATCATTAAGTGAAAGTGACTCATACACCACACGGTCTCCTCGAATAATTCTTGTATTAATCAGCATCCTTTTATCTTCAATGTACTCACCATTCAAAATGGAGTCGATATTAGTCAGCATGCTGCTAGTATTTAAATCCGCAAGAAAGCCAAATCGTCCTTGATTAACGCCAATTAACGGGGTGTTGGAATCCACTAAATTACGTGCGACACCAATCATAGTTCCGTCTCCGCCAATAATTATTGCAAGGTCAACACATGAGCCAATATCTTTCAATGCAATCGCTTGGATTCCCTCTACATTGATCTGTTGTTGTGTTTTTTCTTCAATAAATAATTCGATGGATTTTTGCCTTAAATGATCTACTAACTCTATCAACTGGTTATTGATATCCACCGATTCCTCTTTAGAGGGATACTTACCGATTACCGCAATTTTTTTAAAAGCTTTCATATTGTGTCGAATAGCCTAGCTAAATTGGAACTGAGTTAGTAAAATGATTCATAATACATTTTAATGCATTCATCCCAAATTAACGAATAAAATAATGGAACTAGATACCAGAGCTCAATCATTACTAAAGACGCTGATTACCCATCATATAGGTGATGGACAGCCTGTTGGCTCTAAAACTTTATCAGCCTCATCAGGGCTTGATCTAAGCCCAGCTTCAATTCGCAATATCATGAAGGATTTGGAAGATGCCGGTTTTGTCTCCAGTCCTCACACTTCCGCTGGACGCATACCTACAAACAAGGGCTACAGACTCTTTGTTGACAGTCTAGTTACAGTCCAATCGCTAGATGATCTTGAAATATCATCCCTAAAAAATCAACTGATAACATCTGATAATAAACATTTAATTAGCTCTGCGGCAAATACATTATCCGAGCTAACAAAGTTTGCTGGCATTGTTATAATTCCCAAAGCAAAAAAAATTAAATATAAGCATATTGAGTTCATTGGCTTATCTGAGCGAAGAGTTTTGGTGATTATCGTTACTGATGATGGCAATGTCCAGAACCGAGTTCTCTACACCAAGCATGATTATGACAAAGCAAGCTTAACTGAAGCTTCAAATTATTTTAATAAAGAATTTAGTGGTTACTCGATTGAAGAAGCAAAAATAAGGCTCACAGATGATCTAAAAAATATGAAAACAAACATCTCTGACCTCATGTCGTCTGCAATAAACTCAGCTGCTGATGACGGAGATGGGCATGATGATAGTAATCATATTGTGATGTCTGGCCAAACAAAACTTCTAGAAACGGCTGAGCTCTCGCAAAACGTAGCAAGTATAAGAAAAATTTTAGAAATTTTTGAAAAAAAAACTGCCCTACTAAAGCTGTTAGAAAGTAGCCACCATGCAAATGGCATCCAAATATTTATTGGGGAAGAATCTGGCTATCAAGCGCTAGATGAATGCAGTGTAATTACTGCTCCATACGAAGCTGACGGTGAGGTGCTAGGAATATTAGGAGTAATAGGTCCCACACGTATGGCCTATGAAAGAGTCATTCCAATTGTTGATATCACTGCTAAACTACTGGGAAATTCCATCAAATAAAGGTGCTAAAAAGTGACATACTATAACCCCGAACCAAAATATACCCATGGCGACCCTCCTAAAGTGGGGATAATTTTGGCAAACCTCGGCACTCCTGATGCACCCAATGCAAAGGCATTAAGAAAGTATCTTGGCCAATTCCTAATGGATAGAAGGGTAGTCGAGATACCAAGATTCATTTGGTGCTGGATATTGCATTGTATTATTCTGGTATTTAGACCAAGAGCTTCAGCAAAAAAATACCAACAAGTTTGGACGTCGAAAGGATCTCCTCTCCTGGTTAACGCTAAAAAACAAAGAGAACTTCTTCGAAAAAAAATAGGTAAGACTCAAAAGCAGCCAATAGAAGTCGAATTAGGAATGAGTTACGGCAACCCATCAATGAAATCAGCTTTTGATAGTCTTAGGGGGAAAAATTGTACAAAAATTCTTCTATTTCCACTTTACCCGCAATACGCAGCTTCGTCTTCTGCATCGGCGATGGATAGCTTGTGGCGCATATTAATGCGGACAAGAAATGTGCCTGAAATACGGACTGTTCGTCATTATCATGATCATCCAGCCTATATTGATGCTCTAAAAAAATCAATACTATCCTTCTGGGACAAGCATGGTAAACCTTCAAAACTTATCATGAGCTTTCATGGAATCCCAAAGAAATCTTTGATGGAGGGCGACCCGTACCACTGCGAATGTCACAAAACAGGAAGGCTTTTAGCTGAAGCACTTAAGTTGAAAGATGGTGATTATCAGGTATGCTTTCAATCCAGGTTCGGCCAAGCAGAATGGTTAAAACCTTACTTTTCTGAAGTCATAGAAGGTCTGGGTAAAAGTAAAGAGAGTTATGTTCAGGTTGTATGCCCAGGTTTTTCCAGTGACTGTCTAGAAACATTAGAAGAAATAAATATGGAAGGTCTGGAAATATTTAAAAGCAATGGGGGTATGGATTACAAATATATTCCAGCGCTCAACGATAGTTCCGCGTGGATCGAGGCAATGCAAGAAATTGTTGAAAGCCATATGCATGGATGGATAGATTCATCATGGTCAGAAAGCAAACAAAAAAAACAGTCTCAAACGACCATCAACCAAGCTAAAAAGATCAAACGAGAATTATGATTATTCTGACTGGGGGTGCTGGCATGATTGGAAGTGTTGCTGCGTGGCATCTTAATACCGTGATGAATAATGATCAATTTGTCATAGTAGATGAACCAATGTCAGCCGAACAGAATAAAAATATAAGTAAAAGAAAGTACATCGATTTTATTAGTAAAGATGACCTCTCAGGTTACCTTAAGAATAATTCAAAAATAGAAGCTATTATTCATATGGGGGCTATCAGCGCAACCACGGAGTGCAATTTCAACAACCTCCTAAAATCAAATATTAGATACAGTCAATTTTTATGGTATTGGTGTTCTCAGCACAGTGTCCCTTTTATTTATGCAAGCTCAGCTGCAACATACGGCATGGGTAATGAGGGTTATCTTGATAGTGAGAATGAACTATCCTCTCTTAGCCCATTAAATGCATACGGTTATTCTAAGCATTTTTTTGATATGTGGGTTCAAAGCCAAATCAGCTTAGGTTTAGCCAAGCCCCCTCAATGGTGCGGGCTAAAATTCTTTAATGTCTATGGACCCAACGAATATCATAAAGGAAGAATGGCAAGTGTCGTTTATCATGCCTTTAAGCAATTTCAACAAGACAAAGAAATTAGATTATTTAAAAGTGGGCATCCAAAATACATGAATGGGATGCAACTTAGAGATTTTATATATGTTAAGGATGCAGTCAGTTGCATTTTTCATTTATTAGCAAATCGCAATGTATCAGGCATCTTTAATATAGGTACCGGAAAGGCCCAGTCCTTTAAATCTCTGGCGGAAAGTTTATTGGTAAATTTAGGGCAACCGACCTCCCTTATTAAGTATATCGATATGCCCAAAGACCTAAATAACAAATACCAGTACTTCACTCAAGCAGATATTTCTAAATTGCGAAGTACTGGGTATCAATTAAAATTTCACAATTTACTTGAAGGTGTAACTGACTATACACAAAACTATCTTTTACAATCTGACCAATATACTTAAATGGTATTCTTAAGCATAACTATAAGGCTATTTTTATGAAGCAAAAATATACAGATATTATTAAAAATAAATTCAATTCGAAAGGTCAGTGGGGTCTTGTTATCGGAGACGTCATGCTCGATAAGTATATTTTTGGAGAGGTAACAAGAATATCTCCTGAGGCACCAGTACCAATCCTTGAAAAACAATCAGAATCTTACAGGATGGGTGGTGCAGCAAACGTAGCAGCAAACCTTGCTGGATTAGGAATAAAAACATTCTTATGTGGCATCGTAGGAGGCGACCATAATGCCCAATTACTTAAAGACTTGTTAAAAAATAAATCGGTCAATCATCAAGGATTAATAAAAGGAAAGACACTTACCACCACCAAAACAAGAATTATTAGTGGGCAACAACAAATCGTAAGGATTGATGAGGAGGATGCATCTCCATTAATATCGCCAATGGACATAAAAAAAATAATGGGTCTAATAAGTAAGAAGCCATCCATTATTATTCTGTCGGACTATGCAAAAGGATTCTTAAGCTTTGTTCTGACACAAAAGATTATCAAGCTAGCTAATAAATTACATATCCAAGTGCTGGTAGACCCAAAAGGAAATGATATTGAAAGGTATGCCGGGGCAACCATCCTAACTCCCAACAAAAAAGAAGCATTAGAGCTAACAAGTACAGATATAAATGACGACACGTTGCTAGATAAGCGACTTAAGCTTCTTTGCTCTAAGCATAAATTACAATATATCGCTATGACCCAAGGATCCCAAGGCATTAAACTTATAGGCTCAAAAAATTCTTGCGTTATTCCAGCTACCGAATTAAAGCAAGTATTTGATGTTTCAGGGGCGGGGGATACTGTGATTGCCGCGCTTGCTGCAGGATTGATAGGTAAAATGACCATTCATGATGCGCTAGAGCTTGCTAACATCGCTGCGGGGATTGCAATCACAAAAGTAGGTACGGTGCCTGTTGAGGGTCATGAGATTATAAAAGAAATAGAAATTGAACATTCGCAACAAATCAATAAAATTATTAAGCCCGTTCAGATGGAAAGTTACTTAAGTTACTTAAGTGACTTAAGGACAGCTGGGTCGAAAATTGGATTTACCAATGGGTGTTTTGATATTCTTCACGCAGGCCATGTTAGCTATCTCGAGCGCGCTAAAAGTAAGGTGGATCACCTTATCCTTGGACTTAATTCAGACGCATCGGTCAGAGGGTTAAAAGGACCTAGTAGGCCAGTAGTAAATCAAGAGGACAGAGCTAGAGTTTTGTGCAGTTTAGAGTCTGTTGATGCAGTTATTATTTTTGAAGAGAATACCCCTATTAAACTTATCCAGAAAATTAGGCCTGATTTTTTAATAAAAGGAAGTGATTACAAAGTTCATGAGGTTGTTGGGAATAAAGAGGTGAAAAAATGGGGCGGTAAAGTAGAGTTAGTAGAATTATTAGCGGGAAGAAGCTCTAGCAATATTATCAAAAAAATGTCTTAGGCTACTTAATTAACTCCTTAAGCGCTGTGATTGACTGTACTTTATATTCTTCACAAACAGACTGCCAATTTTTAAGGTCGGTCCATCCACTAACAAAAATAAAATCGATATTGTATTTTTTAGCTGTTTGAATGTCGTAAAGTGAATCTCCAAGAAACAATGCTGGCCTCCAGGAATCATCCTTCAGCTCTTGCTCAATAATTTCATGTTTTGATCGAGGGCTACCAAAAATTCCTTCAGGAAAGAAATGGTTAATTTTTTTATCCGAAAAAAGATACCTCAATTCCTCCTGATCACCTCCGGACGCTACCATCCATTTTTTATTTGGTGTTTGTACTTTTAATCGGTCCAGCCCTTCTGCAACGTCGCAAGCTTTAAGAAGATTGATAACATTGTTATTGAGATTTTGAATTAATGTTTTCATGCTTTTATTTGAAGGCGTCTGATGTAATATTTCCTTTAAAAAATATTTAAATTTAATATTGCGAGAAATGCCAGTTAATTTGACATGATAATCAACCAAAGTGTCAGCCTGTTCTTTTGAAGCGCCAAATTCTAGTGCTGCATTTCGATATGCTTCAATTTTTTGGAAATTAGAATTTAATACGACTCCATCACAATCAAAGATGATTGTTTGGTAATGATCTAGATTAATCATTTACTACTTCAGGCTACTCGCCTCTTTTGCTAGCCTTGTAATCTGATTCCATTGCTTTGATTCAACTAGATTTTTTGGTGTAAGCCATGTTCCTCCACAAACAGGAACATTTGGAAGTTTTAAAAAATCAGGTGCTGAATCTATCGTTACGCCGCCAGTTGGGCAAAACATTATGTTGGAAAAAGGACCATTAAATCCTTTTAAAAGATTAATACCTCCTACAGCCACTGCTGGGAATAATTTCAGGAAATCAAACCCATCATTGTTCGCCATCATTACTTCACTTCCAGTAGATACTCCGGGTAATAAGGGTAAATTAATTTCCTTGCAAATTGCTCCCATCTCAGAAGTGTAGCCGGGACTCACTGCAAATTGACTGCCAGCAATTTTAGCATTGGTAGCATCAGCCACTGTTCTTAGCGTTCCTGCTCCCACAATGGCATCAGGTAACTTTGTAGAAATCAATTCGATAGCCTGAAGTGCACATTCGGAGCGCAATGTAACTTCCAGAACCCGTATGCCTCCTTCCAGCAATGCTTCGGCCATTGGAATAGCCTCATCAATATGATTAATTACTATCACAGGGATTACTGGTCCAAATGCCGCTAATTCAATTGTTTTCATAAAGTCTCTTTTTTAATTTAAATCCAAGTAATGGCGCCCTCTTCAGCAGATGAAACATTTTTTCTCATACCACTAAAAAGCTCTCTTCCAATTCCATGTCCATTAACCAATTTTTGCTCTTCACTTAAAATATCTGCCACTCTTTCGCTCCAAACACTCTCGTCGACCATCACATTTAACGTGCCAACCGCAGCATTTAATCTAATCATATCGCCTTCTCTAATTTTTGCTATGGCTCCACCAGCGGCAGCTTCAGGGCTCATATGTATCGCTGCAGGTATTTTTCCAGAGGCACCGCTCATTCTTCCATCGGTCACAATAGCAACCTTAAAACCTTTGTTTTGAATGATTGATAAAGGTGGGGTTAGTTTATGTAGCTCTGGCATGCCGTTCGATTTTGGTCCCTGAAAACGAACTACCGCAATAAAATCACGCTCCAACTTACCCTCATCAAATGCTTTTAATAGATCTTCTTGACCATTAAATATCATGGCCGGCGCTTCAATTAGATGCCTATCCTCAGGAACGGAAGAGATTTTTATTACTGATCTACCGATATTCCCTTTTAACAACCTAAGGCCACCAGACTCACTAAAAGGATTGCTTGCCTTTCTTATAATAGTTTCGTCTCCGCTTTGCTCAGGCACATCCGACCAAGTTAATTTTTCTTTTTCAACTGCTGGTATTTTTGTATAGTCATAAATACCTCCCGACGATACCGTTGCTACATCCGGGTGCATGCAACCATTATCCAACAACTCTCTTATAACAAATGCTGGGCCACCGGCATCTTGGAATTGGTTTACATCAGCCGTTCCGTTTGGATAGATGTTGGTAAGTAAGGGTACAGTTTTTGCTAAATCATGGAAATCAGACCAATCAATACTAATACCTGCAGCGTGAGCTATTGCTACCCAATGAATTAAATGATTTGTTGATCCTCCTGTAGCTAAAAGAGCTGCCATTGCATTTATAATGACCTTTTCATTTACCAACTCACCGATCGGCGTCATATTCTCTTGATTAATATTTGCAACTAGCTGACTTACAGCTTCTGCAGTTAGGGCTTTTCTGGTTCCGTCATAAGGATGTACAAATGCAGAGCCTGGTATATGAAGGCCCATAGCCTCCATAAGCATTTGATTGCTATTTGCTGTCCCGTAAAATGTACATGTGCCTTCCCCATGATACGCGGCAGATTCGGATTTAAGTAACTCAGCCCTATCAATCTCTCCTTGGGCATATTTTTCTCTTACTTTTGATTTTGTTGTGTTATCAATACCGGTCGACATAGGTCCTGCAGGAACAAAAATTGTAGGTAAATGGCCGAAGTGAAGAGCTCCAATTAAGAGGCCAGGAACAATTTTATCGCATATGCCAAGCATTAGAGCGCCATCAAAAACATCATGCGATAAGCCAACTGCTGCTCCCATTGCTATCGTATCTCTTGAAAATAGACTTAACTCCATTCCAGGCTCACCCTGTGTGACACCATCACACATAGCAGGGACTCCCCCAGCAACTTGAACGGTAGCACCAACAGTGGAGGCAACTTCCCTAATAAATTGTGGATAATTTTCATAAGGCTTATGAGCTGAAAGCATATCGTTGTAAGCCGTTACAACACCAATATTGGGAAGCTTTTGCTCAACAATCTTTAATTTGTCATTAGATGGTAAGGCGGCTATAGCATGCGCCACATTTGCACATCCCATACGGTCTGCACCTCTAGCTCTATTCTTCATGGATTCTAGCCGAGCGAGGTAGGCCTCCCTTGTCGGCTTACTTTTTTCTACAATTCTTTGAGTGATATCCAGTATTAGTGACTTCATATATATATGTATTATTTTAATTACAGCCAACCATTATCGATGAAAGCATTGCCTGAAGTCAAATTTTAAAAAAAAAAATGGGGATTGACTTGAAATTATAACTTTGATCTCCATATTAACTTCGTATTAACTTTTTGAAAAAAAATAATGGCTAAAAAAGAAACCAAACAACAAACCAAAAATATTGAGGCTGAGGCATTAGGCCAGTTTCTTGAAATGGAGCAACAGGTAAAAGAATTAGAAGCAGCTGTTCTTTATTCTAAGGCTGAGGCTGAAAATGCGAGGAAAAGGGCGCTGGAAGACATAGAGAAAGCAAGAAAGTTTGCAGTCGAAAAATTTAGCCTAGAGATCCTTTTAGTGAAAGATAGTTTAGATGCAGCTTTATCTATCGATCAGGCGTCACTTGAAAGCTTTAAAGACGGTGTAGACCTAACCTCAAAGCAACTAATAAATATTTTCGCTAAGTTTAATATTGAAGAAATTAACCCAATTGGTGAAATTTTTGATCCAAATTTTCACCAGGCCATGTCTATGGTTGAGTCCGAAGAAGAGTCAAATAAAATATTAACGGTTATGCAAAAAGGCTACAAATTAAATGACAGGGTTTTAAGACCTGCATTAGTTATGGTTTCAAAAGGAAAGTAAGGCATGAAAAATAAATATATAGCCCCATTTACAGTTTTATCAGAATCTTTTATTTAAGGAAAATAAAAAATGTCAAAAATTATAGGAATCGACTTAGGTACAACTAACTCATGTGTCTCCGTTATGGAAGGTGGTAAACCGAAAGTTATAGAAAATGCCGAGGGCGCTAGAACAACCCCCTCAATTATTGCCTACCAAGACGGTGGGGAAACTTTAGTTGGTGCTCCTGCTAAAAGGCAAGCAGTTACAAATCCAAAAAATACTCTTTATGCTGTTAAAAGATTAATTGGTCGTAAATTCGACGAGAAAGAAGTGCAAAAAGATATTGAATTAATGCCATACACAATAATCAAGGCTGATAGTGGTGATGCTTGGGTTGAGGTAAATGGAGATAAAATGGCTCCCCCTCAAATTTCTGCAGAAATTTTAAGGAAAATGAAAAAAACTGCAGAGGACTATCTTGGGGAGGAAGTTACGGAGGCGGTTATTACGGTTCCCGCTTACTTTAATGATAGTCAGCGTCAAGCAACCAAAGATGCTGGACGAATTGCTGGATTAGACGTTAAGCGAATTATTAATGAGCCTACAGCTGCTGCATTAGCTTTTGGCTTAGATAAACAAGAGGGTGATCGAAAGATTGCAGTATACGACTTGGGTGGCGGAACATTTGACGTTTCTATCATTGAGATTAGTAGTGTAGATGGTGAGCATCAATTTGAAGTATTATCCACAAATGGCGACACCTTTCTTGGTGGCGAGGACTTTGATAACCGAATTATTGAATTTTTAGCGGAAGAATTTAAAAAAGAAAATGGTGTGGATTTATCAAAAGATGTGCTCGCAAAACAGAGGCTTAAAGAAGCGGCAGAAAAAGCCAAGGTTGAGCTTTCAAGTAGCGTACAAACCGAAATAAACCTCCCGTATATTACCGCTGACGCCTCTGGGCCAAAGCACTTGGTCGTAAAATTAACTAGGGCAAAGTTTGAATCATTGGTCGAAGACTTGATTCAAAGAACAGTCGCACCATGTGAGATGGCCTTAAAAGACTCCGGTGTCTCTGCATCAGATATAGCTGACGTAATACTTGTAGGTGGTCAAAGTAGGATGCCTAAAGTACAAGAAAAAGTGAAAGAGATATTTGGCGTTGAACCTAGGAAAGATGTAAATCCTGATGAGGCTGTGGCAGTAGGTGCGGCAATTCAAGGTGGCGTCCTCCGAGGAGACGTGAAGGATGTTCTGTTATTAGATGTAACGCCTTTGAGTTTGGGGATTGAAACGCTTGGTGGGGTGATGACTAAGTTGATTAATAAAAATACCACTATTCCTACAAAGGCATCGCAGGTATTCTCAACTGCAGAAGATAATCAAAGTGCTGTTACGATCCACGTACTTCAGGGCGAGAGAGAAATAGCCACAGGCAATAAAAGCTTGGGCCAATTTAATTTAACGGATATTCCTTCAGCAGCAAGAGGAACGCCTCAAATTGAGGTTTCATTTGATATTGATGCTAATGGTATTCTTCATGTGAATGCCAAAGATAAAGCCACTGGAAAAGAAAATAAAATTACAATTAAAGCCAATGGCGGACTAACAGAAGATGAAATAAAGAAAATGGAAGAAGATGCTGAGCGCTTTGCTGAAGATGACAAAAAAGTTAAAGAGCTGGTTGATGCAAAAAATACTGCGGAATCGATGATACACTCTGTCCAAAAAACTATGAAAGAACACCAGGACAAACTATCTGATGAGGAAAAAAGTAGTATTGAGTCAGCAATTAAAGACCTAGAAGAAGCCATAAAATCAGATAAAAAAGATGATATTGAGGCCAAAAACAAAGTCTTAGCTGAGGCATCACAAAAACTTGGAGAAAAAGTTTATGCTGAGCAGCAGGCCCAAGAGCAAAGCCAAAAAGAAGGTGACAATCCAAAAGAAAAAACAGTCGATGCAGAGGTTGTTGACGCTGAGTTTGAAGAAGTAAAGAAAGAAGAGAAAAAAGAGAAAAAAGAGAAAAAAGAGAAAGAATCCGATAAATAACCTAAAACTATGGGGCTTTATAGCCCCATTTTCTAATTTTATATGGCACAAGATAGAGACTACTACGATGTTCTTGGGGTAAACCGAGGAGCCTCATCAGAAGAAATCAAAAAAGCTTTTAAAAAGCTTGCAATGAAATATCATCCAGATCGAAATCCTGACAACCCTAAAGCAGAAGAAAGTTTTAAGGAAGGAAAAGCTGCTTATGATATTTTATCGGATAGCCAAAAAAAAGCTGCTTACGATCAGTATGGTCATGCAGGTGTTAACCAGAATATGGGTGGGGGGCAAGGTGGCTTTAGTGATTTTGGTGGTGATTTTGGAGATATATTTGGGGATATATTTGGTGGCGGGAGATCTAACAAACGCTCAAATGTTTATCGAGGAGCGGATCTTCGTTACAACATGGAAATAACCTTAGACCAAGCTTACAAAGGAACAGAAACCAAGATTCGTATACCCGTAATGTCTTCATGCAAAGCGTGTTCAGGAAAAGGGACGAAGAAGGGAACAGACCCAACAACTTGTGGAACTTGCCAGGGTCATGGCCAAGTAAGAATGCAGCAGGGATTTTTCTCAGTTCAGCAAGCATGTCCAAAGTGCCAGGGTTCTGGTAAAGAAATTAAAGATCCTTGTTATGATTGCAGTGGTTCTGGAAGAAAGCAGGAAAGCAAAACGCTCTCAGTTAAAATTCCTGCAGGAGTCGATGATGGCGATAGGATTAGGCTGAGTGGCGAAGGTGAGGCAGGGGTCAACGGCGGTCCAACGGGCGACTTGTATGTCGTGGTTAGCCTTAAAAATCATGATATATTTGAAAGAGATGGTGGTAATTTACATTGCGAGATGCCTATCAGCTTCTCGATTGCAGCTCTAGGGGGGGAGATTAATGTACCCACCCTTGACGGAAATGCGAAAATTAAAATTCCTGCTGAAACTCAATCCGGCGCAGTGTTCAGATTGCGTGGTAAGGGTATTAAGCCTATTCGCGAAAGTCAGCACGGAGACCTTCATTGTCATGTTGTTGTCGAAACACCGATTAAGCTGAATGAAAATCAAAAAAAACTATTGCAAGAGCTTGAAAAGCTCAATCAAGCTGATTCAAGCAAACATAGCCCTAGGTCAGAAACATGGCTGGACAAAGTGAAAGATTTCTTTGGTTAAACTAATAGGTTCCTTTTTGGATTAGCTCAATCTTATACCCGTTTGGATCTTCAATAAATGCTATAACTATAGTTCCATGCATCATCGGGCCAGCCTCTCTAAGAACCTTTCCACCCATTTTTTTAATGTCATCACAGGTCTGGTATGCGTCGTCCACTTCTATGGCAATATGTCCAAAAGCATTGCCATGATCATAATAGTCTGTGGTTTCCCAGTTATGAGTAAGCTCAATTACAGTGTTTGATTGTTCATCGCCATACCCAATAAACGCTAAAGAAAACTTACCTTCAGGGTAGTCTTGCCTTCTTAAAACCTGCATAGAAAAAAAATCTTCGTAAAATTTAATTGACTCATCAAGATTATTAACTCTAATCATTGTGTGCAATATTCTCATTTCAATTTACCTTTAAATTTATTTAAAAAAATATACCAACCTTATACGCTACTGCTTAACCAGTCCCTGGTACTTATTTAGAAGTTGTTCGGTGGTTTCTATATTAGTAGGATCTTTGGGTATACATGCAACCGGGCAAACCTCTACGCACTGTGGCTGATCAAAGTGGCCAACACACTCGGTACATAGTTTTGGATTAATTTCATATATTTCAATGCCTTGATAAATTGCATCATTCGGACACTCAGGCTCACATACGTCGCAATTTATACATTCGTCCGTTATATATAATGACATATATTTATTTGAGACTTTCTAATACTTTTTGAGTTTTAGGCGATACGAAGGGCGAGGTGTCACCATTTAAAAAATGTATTTGCCTGACAAGAGATGATGAGATGGATCGGTATTTATCCATTGAATTGAAAAAAATAGTCTCCACCTCAGGTGCTAATTGACTATTTAGTTGTGCCATTTGTGATTCTGTCTGAAAGTCATTGCCATTACGTAGCCCTCTAACAATTACGTTAGCATTTAATTTTCGGGAAAAATCTACTGTTAGGCCCTGGTAGCTCATTATCTTAATATTACTATGATCTGAAAAAAGAGATCGAGCAAGCTCTAGTCTTTGTTCGAGATTTAAGAAGTTAATTTTTAGGTTATCCTCTGAAATACCAACAACCAAAGTATTAAATTGCTTACTGGCCCGTAGGATAATATCCTCATGACCTAAAGTGATTGGATCAAAACTTCCCGGATATAAAGCTATCATATTGCTAACTCGTCGTTAAAAGATAAAAGTATACCTGCCCTGCCCTTGAGCTCTTAAAAACTTTTAGCTCGCTTCCCTCATACTTCATGTCAGATTCAAAATAAATAAATCCACCAATTACAAGATGCTGGATTAATTCGGGTAGCACCTTAACTAAATCTGTGTCAGGAAAAGGGGGGTCAAAAAAAATAATATCGAATTTTTCATTATTCTTTTTAAGAAATGACTCTGCTGTACTGTTGATTATTGTTGCGTTTGTTGCACCCAGAGTCTCTTTATTTTTTGTTAGGTTTTCGCAGTTCTCTCTATCCTTCTCTACCATCAAACATGAGCTAGCATTTCTAGATAAAGCCTCAAAACCTATAGCACCTGTTCCTGCAAATAAATCTAGGCAAGATAGTGATGTTAGGTCTTGATCTAGCCAGTTAAATAATGTTTCTCTTACTCTTCCCAGAGTAGGCCTAACTCCTTCTTTGTCTAAAAAGCTGACATTTCTTCGCTTCCATTGGCCACCAATAATTTTAACGGAATTTTTCTTATTCTTACTCAACCCCGACAATCACAGTAGAAAATTTATTCATATCAACCCTCTTCTGAAATGCTAACTTAATTCTTTCAATGGTTACATCATTAACTTGATTGGCAAATGTATCAAGATAATCCAATGGGTAATTATAAAATGCCATCATTGAGATGTATTGGATTATTTTCTTGTTGCTATCAAGTCTTAGTGGGAAGCCTCCTATCATATTGCTCTTAGCTGCCTCAAGCTCTTTTTCTGTAGGGCCATTTTGAATAAAGCCTTTTACTGTTTCTTTTACCAAAGTTAGTGCTTCGTCTATTTGATCTTTTTTTGTTTGCAGTCCCACCTGAAATGGTCCCAACTCAAGCATAGGCATAAAGTAGCTATAAACACTATAAACCAAGCCTTTCTTTTCTCTAACCTCACCTGTAAGTCTAGATACAAAGCCTCCACCGCCAAGAATGTAATTACCCACATACAATGGAAAGAAATCCGGGTCGCCCCTTTTAATAACAGCCCCCCCATAATACAAATGAGCCTGGCTTGATGGGTGTTGGATTTTTATCTCTTGCGGATTAGCAATTTCTACTTTCGAGTAAAAAGATGTATTAGGATTGTTGGGGAGACCTGCGCTTAAATTTGATGCAATATTTTTTGCAACTGCAATATCGACATCCCCAACAATAACAATAGAGGACTGATTAGAGAGGTAATAGTTATTGTAAAACTCCTTTAATTGTAACTGATCAATACTCTCTAGGGTTTCTACTGTTCCAGACTCTGGTAAAGCATAAGAATGATTAGCATAAATAGCTTTCATAAAAGCTTTTGATGCAATGCTAGAGGGCTCTGTTTCTCCTTGTCGGATGCTTGCAAAATATCTCTTCTTTTCTCTTGTGATAACCTCACCATTAAAATCTGGCTTATGAAGCACTTGATTAAACAATTGAATTGCTTTGTCTTTTTTTTCAGATAAAGTTCTTAGACTAAACGAGCTTTTATCCTGATCAAAACTACTGTCAAGTTGTGCACCAATATCAGTAAATTGATTAGCCAAATCTACCTCATCTACCCCACCAGAACCTAGCAACATTAAATGGTTAGTTAATGAGGCAATTCCATTATCTTTCAATGTATCTCGTGCACTGCCAGCCTTAAAACTTATACTTATATCAAGCATTGGTAGATCGTGATTTTCCACAAAATAGACTTTGGCTCCATCGGCTGTGAGCCAGTGCTCTATTTTTATCCCAGCATTTACTGTGCTAAATGTTAAAACTACAATAGTAAAAAATATCTTTTTAATGAGCATGAGGTCTTCCTTGTGGCTTGTGATTTGGATCTAATGGCTGAGGGTCTAAAGTTACCACAGTTAATTTTTCATCAATTAAGTATTTTTTGGCTACAGCTTGGACCTGTTTTGAATTCACTGCTTTAATTTTATTAGTATATTGATCCATTAATTGATGAGAGTAACCCATAGTCTCAAGCTGACCAATTTGCATTCCTTGATAAAATACGGAGTCTTTTTGATAAACATCACTGGCAATTACTCCAGTTTTAATTCGATTTAACTCCTCGTCAGTCACCCCAAATTCGACTATCTTCGCCACCTCATCTTTAAGGGCTTTTTCTACAGTCAGAACATCAACTCCTTCGCTTGGTGTTGCATAAAGCTCCAATAAGCTTAACCCTCCTCGCGTAAGCATTGCATAGCTCGCACTTGCACTTACCGCTAAACCAGCCTCATTAACTATATTTTGGTTAAGCCTTGAGGTGCTTGTATTTGATAGTATGCCCGCAAGAACTTCGAGAGCATAAATATCAGCACTATCCTGCTTTAAATCTTTATTTAAGGCTGGAACTTTATAGCCCATCTGTATATAGCTTAGTTTGCTTGGTGCCTTTAGAGAGGCTCTTCGAACCCCCTCTTGCTTAGCTTCTATTTGGGGTTTACGGCTCTTAATCTGCCTGGAGGGTATATTTTCAAAATATTTTTTTGCCAACTTAAAAACATCGGATGGAATCACATCACCAGCAACAACCAAAATAGCGTTATTAGGAGCATACCAGTCGTCATACCATTCCTGAGCATCTGCATAATTCATATTTTCTAAATCGTCCATCCATCCCACTATAGGTCTCCCATAAGGGTGAGAAACAAAGGCAAGGGACTGCATTAATTCGTTAACTTTAGAAGTTGGCTTGTCATCCGTACGCCACCTTCTCTCTTCCATCACCACATTGATTTCTTTATTAAATTCTTTTTCAGTAATAACCAGATTTTGCATCCTATCAGCCTCCATCTTTAAGGCTACTGGCAGCTGGCTTTTTTCTAATTGCTGAAAGTAACAGGTGTAGTCTGCCCCAGTAAAAGCATTTTCTCTTCCTCCAGCCGCCGCGATAATTTCTGAAAACTGACCAGGTTTTGAAGATTTAGTACCCTTAAACATCATGTGCTCTAAAACATGAGCTATGCCAGTCTTACCATTTACTTCGTCAATACTGCCTGCTCGATACCAAACCTGAGAAACAACAACGGGTGAACGACTATCTTGCTTAACAAGCACCCTCATTCCATTAGCAAGAGTCGTTTCGTGGACCTCAGCTACAGCAAAATATGGAGTTAGAATTAAAAGAAATAAAAGTTTAAATAAATGCACTTATGACCCCTTGTGAATAATAGCTTGTATAATAGAATAATAATTGACCACAATCTAATCATTAAGTTCTTTATCCATATAAATGTTTGAATTTTTAAAAAAATTAGTACAAAAAGATAAGGTTGAAAAGCCCAAGAAGGCTGCAGTAAAAATTCCTGCAAAGTCAAAGCCCAAGAAGGCTGCAGTAAAAATTCCTGCAAAGTCAAAGCCCAAGAAAGCTGCAGCAATAAAACATGATTTACCTTTAAGTGCTGCAAAAGAATCAAGCTCAAAGACAAAAGGATTTTTTAGTTTTACCGAAAAAGTAAAAGCTGGCCTGACAAAAACCCGAGAGAAACTAACCGCACCATTAACAGAGCTCTTTTCGAGCAATAAAATTGATAGCAGTTTCTATGACGAGCTCGAAATAATACTTTTAACTGCGGATGTTGGTATGCCTGCTGCTACTTATCTGGTTGACAAGGTAAAGCAAACGGTAAAGAAAGAAAATATTACAGACCCTAAGGCATTAAAAGCAATATTAAAAAATCATATGGCTCAACTACTCATGACAATAGAAGAGCCCTTAGTAATAGAAAATAAAAGCCCATTCGTAATTATGATGGTAGGGGTCAATGGAACAGGGAAAACAACCACAATTGGAAAGTTAACTAAGCACTTATCTGATAATAGTCAGTCAGTTCTGATTGCAGCCGGTGATACTTTTAGGGCTGCAGCTGTGGAACAGCTTCAGGTATGGGGAGCGAGGAATAATGTTACCGTTATATCACAAGAGACTGGTGATCCAAGTGCTGTAATTTTTGATGCGATAAATTCAGCTCGATCAAAAAAAATTGATGTTGCAATTGCTGATACAGCTGGAAGGCTGCCGACACAAAAACATCTACTGGATGAAATAACAAAAATAAAAAAAGTTATGAGTAAGTGTCATGAAGGTTCTCCACATGAAGTGCTGTTAGTAATTGACGCAAACACAGGACAGAACGCCATCAATCAATTAAAGGTTTTTAATGATGCATTGGGTATTACGGGGCTAGTTATTACCAAGCTTGACGGTACTGCTAAAGGTGGGATTTTAGCGGCAATAGCCAAGGAAATACCTACACCAGTTCGTTTTATAGGCGTAGGGGAAGGAATTGATGATTTAAGAATTTTTAATGCCAAAGAATATGTTGAGGCAATGTTTATATGATTAAGTTTAATAATGTTTTTAAGCGGTATTCAGGAGCAAAAGATATCCTGCAAAATGTTAGTTTTGAAATTCATTCAGGGGAGCTAGTTTTTGTTACCGGCTCATCAGGTGCAGGTAAATCAACTCTCTTAAAGCTTATTTCTGCCATAGAAAAACCATCCTCCGGTGATATTATTTTTGAAAATCAAAACCTTTCTGACTTAAGAGGGGTTGACATGCCGTATTTGAGAAGAAAGTTTGGTATGATCTTCCAGGATCATAAATTACTTTTTGATAGAAATTGCTTTGAAAATGTTGCTCTACCTCTGGCAATCAATGACACGACATCAATAGATATTTCAAGAAGAGTTCGTGCCGCTCTAAATAAGGTGGGTTTGCTTGAAAAAGAAAAGTTGATGCCAATAACCCTCTCCGGAGGTGAGCAACAAAGGCTTGCGATAGCAAGGGCTATAGTGTCTAGGCCAGCAATACTCATAGCGGATGAGCCGACAGCAAATCTTGATAAGAAATATGCTGACGAGATTATGAATATTTTTTATAGTTTTCAGCAAGTTGGAGTTACCGTTATCATCTCCTCCCACGAGGCACCAAAATCACCTATTCGATTTAAAGAGTTTCATTTAATACATGGAGAGCTAATAAAGCCACAAGATGTTTCATTACTTTCATAACCATATTCAAGCTTTTTTAAGGGCTGTTATTAGAATTAAATCTAATTGGCCTTCTTCTATCATTATGATTTTAGTGATTGGTATTACTTTATGCCTTCCTGCCACCGGTTTTTTGTTAGTTGAAAATGCCTCCCAACTTTCAAGCAAGATTGAATATGAGGCAGAAATCAGCATTTTCCTTGATCAGACTATCTCGCAAGATCAAATTAATTTTATTGGGTCCGCTCTTAAGCAAACTAGCTCCATCGAAAAAGTAAATTTTGAGCCAAAGATAAGGGCCTGGGAAAAGCTTCAAGAAAAATTAAAAATAAACTCTTTAGATGCTGGTATATCAGAAAATCCTTTGCCGGATGCTTTCTTTGTAACCTTAAATACACTAGATCACAATATAGTAGAATCGCTTCACAAAGATATTAAAAATCTAGAGGGAGTAAAGGAAGTAATTATAGATAGTGGGTGGATAAAAAAACTTCGTTCAATATTGTACTTAATTAAGGTCGGTCTTTTAATACTAGGGACATTATTAGCAATGGTTCTGATTGTAGTTATTGGCAATACAATCCGACTACAAACCCTGACATACCAAAATGAAATTGAAGTAAGTAGGCTGATTGGGGCAACAGACAGCTTCATTCAAAGGCCTTTTATTTATACAGGTATCTTTTATGGCCTAGGTGGGAGCCTCGTGACAGGCGGGTTGTTAACTGTTATTTTAGAATTATTCAACCGGGTGGCATTCAAATTTGAATCCATACTTGGGGGCCTAATCATGCTTACAAACCTTCCTCCATCTAAATACATATTTATTACTATTTTTGCGATGGCGCTTGGTTTGTTAGCTTCTTATTTTTCCGCCTCTCGCTCAATAAAAACAATATAAAATAGTTACTAACCACTTGTATTAAATGGAACTTTTTATTAAAATTAGCACTCTATATCAATGAGTGCTAAAATTAACTTTAAATAACTTATGAATAATCTAACTTTATCGACACCATATATCTCTGATGATTTTAATATCTATCAAGAGACAATAAGAAAAATACCTTCGCTCACAGCTGAGGAAGAGTATGAGCTTGCCTCTCGACTAAAGAAAGATAACGATCTTACAGCGGCAAAACAACTAATTCTTTCGCATTTAAAATTGGTAATGAAGATAGCGCGATCATACAGCGGGTATAATTTGCCGCACTCTGACCTAGTCCAAGAAGGTAATATTGGGTTAATGAAGGCGGTTAAAAATTTTGATCCTGACCGCGGTGTACGCTTAGTGTCCTATGCCATCTATTGGATTAAAGCAGAAATTCAGGAATATGTTGTTAAGAATTGGAGGTTGGTTAAAACTGCTACTACCAAAGCACAGCGAAAACTATTTTTTAATTTAAGAAGCCTAAGAAAAACACTTCAACCATTAAGGCCTGAAGAGATAAAATCAATTGCTGAAGAATTGAATGTTAAGGAAGCGGAAGTAAGGGAAATGGAATATAGGCTCAATGGTAAAGAAACTACCATCGATTATTCCGAAGACGAGTCAGAAGATGAGCATTATAGGCCGATTTCATATCTTAAGGATGAAGCACTAACCCCATTAGAAAAGATCGAGCTTGATCAGACAGAAGGCAATGCATCCTTACTGCTTAAGCATGCACTATCAGAACTTGACGAAAGAAGTCGTGCTGTAGTTGAAGCTAGATGGCTTAACGAAAATAAGTCAGAAACCCTTAATGAATTAGCATCAAAGTTTAAAGTTTCTGCCGAAAGAATACGTCAGATAGAGCAAAATGCTTTCAAAAAAATTAAAGCTTTGATGATTTTGGATTCATCAATTTAGCTTTTAACTACAATCTGCTAGAATTCGCTTTTAATCACATTATCCTATATGGCGAATTCTCCTACTCCAACAGAAATTAAACTTCATCAAGAGTCTAATCTTCTTGAGATTTTTTTTGACAATAAAACAGAGTGTATGTTGTCTGCTGAATTTTTACGCGTACATTCTCCATCAGCAGAAGTACAAGGACATTCGCCTAGCCAGGCTGTTTTACAGATTGGGAAGGAAAATATTGGTATAAAGAATATCGAGCCAGTCGGTAATTATGCAATCAAAATAACATTTACCGATACCCACAATACAGGGATCTATTCATGGAGCTACCTTTACCATTTAGCGGAGAATTATGACCAAATGTGGCTTGAGTATATCGGAAAGCTCGATGCAGCAGGACACAAAAGGACTGTCAATGAATCCCCATGAGACTAAATTTGGCTTTCAAACGATTAAAGAGTCTGAGAAAGTAGAGAGAGTTGGAAAAGTATTTAATTCTGTTTCAAGCAATTATGATCTGATGAATAATTTGATGTCATTGGGCCTGCATAATGTATGGAAAAAGATATTGATTGATACAAGCTCACTTAAACCAAAAGCAAAAATTCTTGATATTGCTGCTGGAACAGCAGATCTAACACTAGCATTTGCTAAAGCTAATAAAAGTTATGAAATATTACAAACAGATATAAATCACTCCATGCTTATGGAAGGGCAAAAAAAACTTATAAATAATGGAGAAATTATTCCTGCAATAACATGTGACGCTGAAGCGCTTCCTTTCCCAAACAACTATTTTGATTGCGTAACTATTGCTTTCGGATTGAGAAATATGACTAAAAAAGAAGTCGCATTAAGGGAAGTCTACCGAGTCCTATCACCAGGAGGGAAAGTGCTTATCCTAGAGTTCTCACACATATACCAACCACTGCAAAAAATATACGACACTTTATCATTTAAAATTATTCCAATGCTAGGTAAATTTTTTGCTAAAGATGAATTAAGCTACAAGTACTTAGTCGAATCAATAAGAGTACATCCGACACAAGAGGAATTAAAAACAATGATGGAGGCTGAAGCATTCGAAAAAGTCAGTTACAGAAATTTGAGTGCAGGCATTGTGGCCATTCACAAAGGATATAAGTTTTAAATGAATTTACAAAACCAAATTATTAATCATCTTCTCATTCAAAATGATTGGATGAGGGATGAATTAATTTTATTTAAAGGAAAAAATATTCATTTATCTATAGAGCCATTTATATTGCAATTCAATGTTGATAAGAGCGGGCAATTATCATGCAGCGAAATTCAAAGTGAGCCGGATACAACAATTAAAATGTCTCCGCAGGCATTCATAAAAATGATTACTAGCAAGCAAAAGAAGGGGATAGATATAAGTGGTGATGTTGACTTTGCAAATACTTTTTCTCAAGTTTTACTTAAAACACGATGGGATATTGAAGAGGATTTAAGTCATCTGGTAGGAGATATAGCCGCAGTAGAACTAACTAAAGCCGGGAAGGCATTTTTTAAATCGACTAAAAAGGGTGTGCGAAATTTTGGTGAGGCATTAGTTGAATATTGGCAGGAAGAAGATCCGGTCTTAGCAATTAAGAATGAGGTAGAAAGATTTAACTCTGAAGTAGATCTTCTTAAAGAAAAATTTTCACAGCTGGAAGCAAGAAGTGACAGGCTCATTAATGGAAATGATATATGAGTTTTTTTCGCTTTCTATATGTAATTTTTATCGTACTTAAATTTGGGCTAGACGAGTTCTTTAATACAAAATTAGCTGCATTTATTCACCTAGCATTATTTCCGGTTCGATTTAGTCATACAAAAAATAATCGAGCTAAAAGGCTACGTATAGCGCTAGAGAATCTTGGCCCTATATTTGTTAAGTTTGGTCAGATGCTTTCTACCAGAAGAGATCTTCTTCCAGATGATATTGCAAATGAGCTGGCTAAGCTTCAAGACCAGGTACCCCCATTTTCTTTTTCAATAGCAAAAAATATTATTGAAAAAACTTACAGGAAACCTCTTAAAAAACAATTTATTGATTTTCAAGAAATACCAGTCGCAAGCGCTTCAGTAGCACAAGTACATTTTGCGAAATTACATTCTGGGCATGAAGTAGCAGTAAAAATTCTTAGGCCAAACATAAAAAAACAAATCCAAAAAGATATCAGACTTTTAGGTTGGGTTGCCTTTATACTTGAAGGATTATGGAGTGATGGCAAAAGATTAAAGCCTAGAGAGGTGGTAGATGAATTTGCTAGGCACACCAAATCGGAATTAAATTTATTGCTTGAAGCTGGTCATTGCAGCCATCTCGGAGATAACTTTAAGGATAAAAATCTCCTGGTTGTCCCTGATGTTTATTGGGATCATTGCTATGAAAATGTAATGGTTATGGAAAGAATGGATGGTATCCCAATCAGTAATATTATTGCGCTAAATAAGCACAAAATTGATATACCTATGCTTGCAAAAAATGGAGTAGAAATATTTTTTACACAGGTATTTAGGGATGGGTTTTTTCACGCTGATATGCATCCAGGTAATATTCAGGTAAGGAGTGACGGAAAATACATAGCTCTTGATTTTGGTATTATGGGCACCTTATCCAATGAGGATAAAAAATATTTGGCTCGTAACTTTGCATGTTTTTTTAAACGAGATTACAGAGGGGTTGCAGAGGTTCATATTGAGTCAGGCTGGGTTCCACCAGAAACATCAGTTGATGAATTTGAAAATGCTATTCGTTCGGTATGTGAACCTATTTTTAACAAACCCTTAAAAGAGATTTCTTTCGGAAAACTTTTAATTCGACTATTCCAGACATCCAGGCAATTCAATATGGAAATTCAACCCCAGCTCACCATGCTTCAAAAAACATTACTCAATGTTGAGGGTCTTGGCAGAGATCTTGATCCCGATCTTGATTTATGGAAAACGGCCAGCCCTTTTCTCGAAAAATGGCTTAAGGAAGAGATAGGAGCAAAAAAAATGATTGCCAATTTAAAAAAAGAATTGCCAAATTTTTTGAGTATTACTCCAAAAATTCCTACTTTAATCAAGGCCTATCTTGATAATAATCAATTGAATATTGTAGTTCAAAGAGACCTTAACAACACAATAAAGGAACTAAAAAAGTTAAAAGTTTTTTGTTTCACCCTGCTGTTCAGTATTACAATTTTATTTATTTATGAGCTTTATCGTTATTTAAATTAAAAATGCTATTTCTTCTAGTTTCTATATATATCTTTTTTACCATTACAATTGGTATCTTTGCTGCTAGGAAGGTGAAAACAAGTAATGATTTTGCTGTTGCTGGAAGAAGCCTTTCTTTACCTGTAGTTATTGCAACTGTTTTTGCTACATGGTTTGGCGCTGAAGCCATCTTTGGTGTTTCTTCAACATTCATTGATGAAGGTTTGACTGGGGTGGTTGCCGATCCATTTGGCGCAAGCCTATGTTTAGTTGTTGCTGGTGTAATTTTTTCTAAATACCTTTATAAATTCAACTTTTCAACACTCAGTACTTTTTATCGAAAAAGGTACAATCGAAGTATTGAGGTAATTATTACCCTTATTATTATTCTTTCTTACTTAGGCTGGGTCGCAGCCCAAATAACTGCAATTGGTCTAGTTCTGAAGGTTATAACAAATGGATTGATAGGTGAGTCCCTAGGAATGATTCTAGGTACTATTGCCGTATTATCATATACAACTCTTGGGGGCATGGTTTCGGTTGCTATTATTGATCTTGTTCAAATGATTGTCATTATTATCGGGCTGATAATTACTGTATATTTTGTTGTTGAATTATCTGGAGGTATTATTCCCGTAATAAATTTAGCCTCCATGAATGGTAAATTAAATTTTTTTCCTAATGGTAATATATGGCTGTGGTTGTCCTTTGTTGGTAGTCTTATTACCATGATGTTGGGATCTATAACCCAGCAGGATGTTTACCAAAGAATAACTTCTGCAAGGACTCAAAAAATTGCTTTATGGGGTTCGCTTATAGGTGCTTTGCTGTATTTCTGTTTTGCTTTTTTACCAATGTTTATTGCCTATTCTGCTACTATCATTAATCCTGAATTTAGCGCAAATATAGATGCTCATGGCTCCGAAATTATATTGCCGTTATTTATCATGCAATATACTCCAATATTTGCGCAAGTAATTTTTTTTGGTGCAGTTATATCAGCAATAATGAGCACCTCAGCTGCCACACTTTTAGCTCCGTCTGTTATGTTTACTGAAAATATCCTTAGTGAATATCTTCCTGGCCTCACTGACAAGAAGAAATTACTGATAATGCGACAATCATTAATTGTGTTTGCAATAGCAGTATTGATTTATGCATTTAATTCAGAGCTAACGATTTTTGGTATGGTGGAGTCGGCTTATAAAGTAACTTTGGTTGGGGCTTTTACTCCCTTAATATTTGGAATTTTCTGGAAAAAAGCTAATGACTATGGGGCATTATTGGCTATAATACTTGGCGTCTTTTCTTGGCTTTCCCTGGAACTCTTATTCGGCGATCACTTCATAGTCCCTCCCCAGCTTATTGGTTTTGCTTTTAGTATATTTGGTATGCTGGTTGGCTCTCTTGTATTCAAGCAGGATTTATCAAAAAAACTGATTATTCACACGTAAATATTTCTATTTTTGACATTGGTTACAAAAAAAACTTGAGCGCTGACCAAGTGTGCTTTGTAAAATGATTGACTGGCATTCATAACAATTTTTACCCTCTCTTCCATATACTTTATGCTCGTTTTGGAAGTAACCATTCTCTCCATTAACATCAAAAAAATCATTCATAGTGCTCCCACCTTTTAATATTGCCTTGCTAATAATATCCTTAATAGATGTAACTATAAGTTGCAACTCCCTCCTAGTTAGCTGACCTGATTTACGTTGTGGTTTAATGCCAGCATTAAATAATGCTTCGCTAGCGTAAATATTCCCTACCCCCACGACATTATGGGCATCCATAATTGAACTCTTAATACATTGTTTTTTATTTTTTAACTTACACTCTAGGTATTCGGCATCGAATTCTTTCTCTAACGGTTCAGGGCCTAATTTTTTCAATAGTCTGTGCTCTAGAGGATTATCTTTTGTCCATAATATAGACCCGAACCTTCTAGGATCCGTGTATCTTAAAATTACAGCCTCGTCACTAAATACGAAATCAACATGATCATGTTTTTTTGGCTTTGATCCTTTCGGCATTATGCATAAACGCCCCGACATACCAAGATGCAATATAAGTGTTCCTTTAGTAAATCTTGCCAGTATATATTTAGCCCTTCTTTTAAGCTCAAGAAGTTGTTGTCCTTCCAGTATGATTGGTAAATCGATAGGGATTGGCCAGCGAAGTGAATAATTTCTTATTACTACAGCTTTGACAAATTTAGTTATTAGAGGTGCTAAGCCCTGGCACGTAACTTCTACCTCGGGTAGCTCAGGCATTATTTAATCCGCTAGCGTAGTTATTGGTGGGTTTAGCATTGTAAACCCCAGGTCACTTGGGTAGCTATATAGTAATTTCTCATCATTACGATAAAGCTTTAATTGAGGATGTTCTTGTATCCTATAAAAAGTAATTTTTTTACCATCTTCTAAAACCATATCAAAACTTTTGTAACCAATTCTGGGATCCATCTTATATGGCTCAACTGTTATTGATTCCGGGTTGCTCCACGTCATGCCAAACCATTCATCAGCCTCGTCTTGTTTTATTTCTGCCTTACTGCCCACTAAAGACCATGAGTTATTTAAATAATTTATTTTTAATCTAGACTCTTGCCATTGTTCTAGGCGCGAAAGATCGTATTGTTTAACCTTTTCGTAGCTTGCAACAGCTTTCTTATCTATCAATTCTTCTGCTACAAATGATGCCGTTTCAGAAAAACCTCCGCTTACAAGAAAAATATTTCCGCGATATAGAATGTATTGATCTTCTGTCACAGGGTTATAAGTTCCAAATATAAATTCCTCTTTAAGTGAGTTATTAGAAAAAACAACTCTTAATGCAGGATTGTCTAAGCCAAATTTATCTAAATTTTCAGCTTCGAGCTTGACTGAGCTTGTTGTTGCGAGCAAAGCTAAAATCCGATAAACGTAAAGTTCGTCTGCCCGTGCGTTATAGGGTTTATTCATTTTCCACCCATAGTCAACAAGAATGAAACTGGTTGTTGCTCTAGACGGGAAATATATATTTATTTCGTTAAAGGTAGATAATTTAAGATCCGAAACCGTTATTCTTTTAGATTCGATAGTATCCACTTCGTTATTACTAAGAGTGAAAATAGCAAGGGCAATGACGGCTAAAAATAAAGCAGCATTTAAAATCCATCTCTTATTCATATTAAGCTTTTCTTCTCCTATACCATACCCAAAAGCCTAACCCAAACAACCCAATAGGAATGAAGTATTGAAATAGGTGAAAAATAGTCCAAGCAATTAATCTGCCCTTATCGTCTGCGGGTATCGTTACATTAACGTCTTTTAGCGGCATTGGTTGTATGGTAATCAGCTGGTCATCACCAGATAACCAATTAACCATATTAATCCCTAGATCTAAATTTCCGCCAGAAGTAATAAAATAATTAGACAGAAATGATGCATTTCCTACCACAACAATTCTCTGACCTACATCACCGTATTCCCTGCTCATTGCCACAGCAATATTAACTGGTCCTTTCTTATCAAACGTAGGATCAAAGCTTAGCTTATTTTCTAGTTTCTTCTTGCTAGAAGTTAGCCAACCATTTGGAGCTACCTCGATCAAATTCGAAACTCTCCATCCATTCTCGTAAGTTCCTTTTGCAAAAACTTCATAGGCATCGGAGTACTGCGTTCTCAACATAAAGTTTTGGGTAATAGGGTGATCACCGTAGACTAACGCATAGGACACATCCTCGCTTGATCCAAAGTTCAGCGACGATTTATCTACTACTTTTCCATCAGATAACCTTAATCCAAGATAATTTGCTAAATCATTTAGCCCTTGAAAGTTATTATCGTCAAGCAACCATAAAATATTTCCTCCACTTTCTACATACCGCAAAATCTTTTTGGCCTCCGGTTTAGTTACCGGAACTTGAGGGCTTGCTATAACTAACATAGCGCCTTCTTTTGGAACTTCATTAAGAGCAGTTAAGTCAGGATTGGAGAATTTAAAACCTTTACTTTCTAGTTGCTGTCCAAATGCACCAAGGTCATGATTCTTTAGCCCTAATAAGTTTTTTTCGCCATGCCCATCTAAATACATTATTGGCTTATTGTTTGTTCTAGAAAGCCGTACTAACAAATTAGTTAACTCTTGCTCGGCAAAAGGTGGGGTAATATGCTCGGTTCTTTTGTTATATTCTACAATGACCTCGCCATCAGTCCTAATTCCAAGCTCTTCGACTAATTTTGGCTCTAGGGTTGGATTAATAAAGCTAATTGTTATGTCTTTTTTTTCTCTTTGATACTTTGCAACAAAATCAAGCAGGCCTTTTTTGAAGTTATCTCCTTTATTAGCATCATCATTTGTAGCAAAAACAGTCATATTGATTGGACCATTCATGCTTTCAAGAATCTCAATGCTGCCCTTGGTTAAAATACTTCTGCTAGCTTGGGTCATATCTTTAACAAAAACAAATTGATTGGACAATATCCCTATCAATAGAATAAGTGCAAAAAATAGCAAAATGAAAAAGCTATTTTGAAATAAATACTGAAGCCTTAATTTTTTATTGGTTTTCATAGGGTTATCCAGTTAGCCTGTCTGAATCCAGACGCCTTATTGTCAAGGTAATGAAAGTGACAATAAACAACATAAAATATACAACGTCCGATGTATCGATAACCCCTCTTGTAAATGACTGGAAGTGTTTTGACATAGATATATGGTTAAACCAATGAGTAGGATCTGAGGCTGTGAAATTACCAAAAATTACCATAGCAAATAATGCAATAAACGTTGATATTGCTGCGATTATAGGCTGACTAGTTAAGCTTGAAAAATATATACCCAGAGCACAGAAGCTTCCAATAAGAAGCATAAGACCGAACGAGTTCCCTATAAGGTAACCGAAATCAATGTCAGCCCAAATATTCATAGAACTCAACATGATAAAAATATAGAGCACTAGAATACCAAGAAAAATCACCATTCCTAAGAACTTTCCAACAACGATCTCTGTTAATGAAATGGGAGCGCTAAATAAAAATGGAAGTGTTTGACTTCTTCTTTCCTCACTAATCAATCTCATCGTTAAAATTGGAATTGCAACGGTCATTAAAAAGTTAGCTGCTCCGTAAACATTTTGTCCAACAAAGATTGTAATCCCTTGCCTCTCTGCCGGCCTAATTGATCCTGACATGACCTCAAAATACTTATTTACTCCATCTAGATAAAGAAAACCAAAACCAAACATAAGTAAGGCCAAGATAATCCATCCCATTGGCGATGCAAATAAGCTCTTGAGTTCTTTTCTAGCAATATTTATTATCATATCTATTTTTTTATTTGAGTTAGTTGAACAAAAATATCTTCTAAGCTAGTAATGTCAGGTGCTATGTGAAATAGGCCCCATTTATTTTTTACAGCTAAAGCCACAATTTCTTCAGCTGGTAAATATTTCTCTTTAAAATGTATTCTGCACATTGCATTATCAAGGATATCTACCTGGGTAACGCCAGAAATTTCAGTTAATACTTTTTTGGTAGGGGTTTTTGTAAAGCCTACCAATAGCTTATTACCTCTTCTCTGCTGCTTAAGATCATCAATCGATCCATTAAAAACTAAACTACCTTTATCAATAATTTGTACGCGATCGCATACCATTTCAACCTCTGGAAGAATATGAGTAGACAAGATAACGCTGTGTTTTTTGCCAATCTCTTTAATCAGATTTCTAATCTCCCTAATTTGAATAGGATCTAAACCAACTGTTGGCTCATCTAGAATGACAATTTCTGGCTCATGAATTATGGCTTGAGCAATGCCAACGCGTTGCTGATAGCCGTTAGATAAATTTTCAATCAATCTTTTGCTCATATGACCAAGCCCACACTTATCTTTTGCAACCTCTACAGCTTTGCTTATCTTTGATGACTCCACCTTATGAAATCTTGCGGCTATAGTAAGAAACTCATCAACAGTCAATTCTTTATAAAGCGGCCTCATCTCAGGTAAATAGCCTATCATCTCTTTAGCTTTTTTAGGTTCATTGACCATATCAAATCCGCAGATTTGTACAGACCCATCTGAGGGAGCTAAATTTCCAGTTAACATTCGCATCGTGGTAGATTTTCCAGCGCCATTAGGCCCCAAAAACCCTAGCACCTCACCTTTTTCAAGATTGAATGAAACATCGCTGACCGCGTGATTACCGCCAAAATTTCTTGAAAGATTTATTGCTTGTAAAGTAGAAACAGCCATTAAAAATTATCCGTTAATGAGTAAATAAACCCAGTTTATGATGGAGCATTATTGTATGAAAAAGTTTAAACAAATAAACCAGACTGAATTATATGCAAAAACTCGAGTCATTTGTACTTATTAGTTAAGAAAGTTTGTTAGTTAATGCATTAAATTGCTTCAAGCTAAACCTTAACCGAAAAAATTACATGAGGTATCATATAGCTAATATGAAAAATTTAATTATAACTTTGCTGCTTGCATTTCAAGCCAATATTGCCTGGGCTAATGATGAAGCTAATTTTGATATTTCACAGCCAGCTAAAATCCAAGAAGCGAATGCTGAATTTGTGTATAAATTTTTGTTGGCTGAAATTGCTGCACAACGTGGGGACTTAAACTCTGCAGGGCATCTATATTACGATCTTGCAAAGCTGACCAAGAACATACCTCTTGCACAACGAGCAACTAATATTGCCGGATATGCTCGCAATGGTCGTTTAGCGCTTGATTCAGCAGAGTTATGGCGGCAGCTTGATGACTCATCATTAGAGGCTAAACAGATTCTTGCAGAACTTTTTATATCCAGTGGTAATCTTGCAAAAGCGAGGCCGCTTATTGAAAAACTTCTTGAATTAGAAAAAACCAGAGCAGAAGGATTTCTTTACCTAAACAATTTATTAACTAAAGTAGAAAATAAAAAGAATGCCTTACGTTTCATTCTTGCAATTGCTAAGCCATACAATGGTCTTGCTGAAGCACATTTCAGCATTGCTCATACGGCTTATTTTGCTGGCGACCTTAAGTTAACCGAAAAGGAACTAGATCTTGTGGAGGCTATAAATCCTAAATGGGAAACCTCAGCCCTATTTAGGGGGTATATCATTGCTAAAGAGTGGCCGGAAAAAGCACTGGAGTTTTATAAATCATTTTTAAAAAGTAATCCAAATTCAAATGAGGTTCGACTAGAACTTGCAAAGACATTAACTAGCTTAAAGCGATATGACGATGCTAAGAAGCAATTCCTTAAATTAGTGGATGGATCATTAGCGTCTCCTGAAATAAGCTTAACAGTAGCGCTACTATCGCTAGAGCTAAATGATGATAAATTAGCCGAGAAATTTTTTAATCAATCTATTGAGCGAGGTTATGACGATCCTGACAAGATTCAAATGTATCTTGCAAGAATATATAATAAAAGAGGAGATTTTAAAAAATCATTGTCTATTTTAGATAAGATAATTTCGGGATTATTGTTTGTAGATGCAAAACTTCTTGCAGCAGAAATCATTGCGCAAAATAAATCTACCGAAGAAGCTATTGAATCGCTTTCTCTTTACAAAAATATTAGTTCTAGCGATAAGCTGCGATTTCTTCGAGCAAAGACATCTATGCTATTCAATGATGGGCGGCCACAAGATGCTTTTGACCTCCTGAAAAGTGAAGATAAAAATTATAGTGATTCTTCGGAATTTAAATTTGATTATGCAATGCTTGCAGAAAAAATGGGCAATTTATTGCTCATGGAGCAACTTCTAAAAGAAGCTATAAAAATTAAACCAGATTTTGCTCTAGCTTATAATGCTTTAGGGTATTCATATGCTGACAGAAATATAAAGCTTGCTGACGCAAAAAAGTATATTGAAATAGCTTTATCTATAGAGCCTAAAAATCATTACATTATTGATAGCATGGGCTGGCTTCACTATAGACTTGGAAATATAGATATAGCATTAGAATTTACCCAAAAAGCCTATGCCATTCAAAAAGACCCTGAAATTGCAGCACATTTAGGTGAGATTTATTGGAAGAAAGGCAAAAAAGATGAGGCAAAAAGAATCTGGCAAGATTCCCTTGTTAACAATCCTTCCAATTCGGTTCTTAACAAAACGTTCCAGAGATTTAATTAGACGAAACTTCTAAATGAAGCATTTAATTTTAATTTTTTGTTTGCTGCTCACTTCTGGCTGTGCTTACATCACAACCAACTCAGACTCTCCTCCGATATTAAAAGAAGCTATTCCCTACAAAGGACTCATTGAAAATTTTAAGTTTACTGGTAAGTTTGTAATCTTTATTGATGATAAAGGTTTTTCAGGAAGTCTTACCTGGGACTCGAATGATAAGAGAGACTATGTCAAAATTTATAATCCATTCAGCTCTTTAATAGCATCAATTACACTTAAGTACCCGGAAAAGAAAATTGATCTGCAGGTAATGGATAAAAAAAATCAAGCGAATACCGACCAAACGCTAAAAAAAATATTTTTAGCGGAAGAAAATATTTTTACATTAAAAAAATTCCTGGTTAACCCGCCCACAAATATTTCAAAAGACAGGGAAATTGATGTTAATTTTGATGGGTGGGATATTCGATATATAGGGTTGCATCCCCAGGGCCAGACTGCTCAAACCACAATCTTTAAAAAAAATAATATCTCAATAAAAATTTTCATCAATAAATGGGGTATTTAAATCAAAACGGACAAAAAAATCAGTAAAGATTTCATGAGGTTTCTCGCTCCAGCAAAAATTAATTTATTCTTAAGAATTTTAAGTAAATCGAATAACAACTACCATAATCTGCAAAGTATTTTTCATATGGTTGACCTGTATGATGAGATTTCTATAAAACCAAGGTCTGATAGAAAGATTATCGTAGAAAATGACGATGAATCCATTTCCAAAGAAAGTGATTTGTGCCTTAGGGCTGCTCAGTTAATTCTTGATGGTAGGGAGCTAGGAGTCACCATTAAAGTCAAAAAAAATATTCCCGTTGGAGCTGGGTTGGGAGGAGGAAGCTCCGATGCCGCAACCATTCTTCTAGCATTAAATCAAATATTTAGCTTAGGGGTTAACAAAAAAACATTGATGGTACAGGGGTTAAAGTTAGGAGCAGATATTCCTTTTTTTATTAACGGCGAAAATGCATGGGTTGAAGGTGTTGGTGATAAGATTAGCCCCATTTTAATCGAAAACTATAGCTACATTTTTGTAATCCCTAGTATATCCATATCTACTGCTAGCATCTTTCAAGATTTTAAATTGACAAACAAGCTAATTCCGTTGAAAATAGCGACCTCATTTAGTAATATTGAACATGATAATATTGGTAATGATTTAGTTGAAACTATTTTCGAAAAACACCCTAGGTTACGTGAGTTATTTATATGGCTTAAAGAGTTTGGAGATCCGAAAATATCAGGCACTGGATCTACATTATTTATTAAATCCAATGATTTGAATTTAACAAGGCTAATTGAAAAACAAAAACCAAAAGATACTAGGATTATTAGCGTTAAGGGTTTATCGGTTCACCCGCACTTTTTGACCGATTAATTGGGGAGTCGCCAAGCTGGTTAAGGCACAGGGTTTTGATCCCTGCATGCGAAGGTTCGAATCCTTCCTCCCCAGCCAATTTTATTCAAGGAAAAAACCTTTGAAAACTAAAGAGCTTATGATTTTTGCTGGAAATGCAAACATAGACCTCGCTGAGAAAGTTGTTAGTCACCTAAACATGAAACTTGGAAAGGCCACCGTGGGTTGCTTTAGTGATGGCGAAACCATGGTTGAACTCCTCGAAAATGTCCGAGGTAAAGATGTGTTTATTCTTCAGTCTACAAGCTTTCCTACAAACGATAACCTAATGGAAATACTAGTCATTGTTGATGCTCTTCGCAGATCATCAGCCGCACGCATAACTGCAGCAATTCCTTACCTAGGCTATTCTAGACAAGATAGAAGACCAAGGTCTGCTCGTGTAGCTATTACAGCAAAAGTCGTTGCGAACATGCTAACAACCGTCGGGGTCAATAGATTGCTAACCATGGACCTTCATTCAGACCAAATACAAGGTTTTTTTGATATACCTGTTGATAATATTTATTCAACTCCCGTCCTACTTGAGGACCTGGTAAAACAAAATTATAAAAATCCCGTTATCGTATCCCCAGACGTTGGTGGGGTTGTCAGAGCAAGAGCGTGTGCAAAGATTCTAGGGTCGGACTTAGCCATTATTGATAAAAGAAGGCCAAAGCCTAACGTCTCTGAAGTAATGAACATTATTGGGGATGTCTCAGGAAGAACCTGCATCATAATTGATGATATTGTTGATACGGCAAATACCTTGGTTGAAGCTGCGACAGCACTTAAGAAAAAAGGTGCTGAAAAAGTTGTTGCTTATGCTACACATCCTATCCTGTCTGGCAATGCCATTCAAACGATCGATGCTTCAGAGCTTGATGAAATTGTAATTACTGATACAATTACGCTTCGCGAAAATGCTAAAAATACTACAAAAATCAGACAATTGTCTGTAGCAAAAATTTTAGCTGAGACTATTAAACGAATTAGCGATGAAGATTCAGTGAGTTCATTGTTTATCGACTAATTTTTGGTCTAGTTATCCAATAGCCCTGGTCGCGGGGCTATTTTAATTTAGGAGCAATATAATGAAAATTGAAATAAAAGCAATTGTAAGAGAGTTGAAAGGAACGGGTGCGAGCCGCCGTCTTCGACATGCAGGGAAAACACCGGGCGTTCTTTATGGTGGCGTTAAAGATGCGACAAGTTTAGAGATTGATAGTAAAGAGTTATTTATGCAGTTTAGGCATGAGGCTTTTCACGCGTCTATCCTAACACTCAATTTAGACGGTAAAAAAGAAGCAGTCATTCTTAGGGACTTCCAAATGCATCCAGTTCGCAATAATATTATGCATATTGATTTTCAAAGAATTAATGAAAATGAAAAAATTCATGTAAAAGTGCCATTCCACTTCACCAATGAAGAAACTGCACCTGGCGTAAAGTTAGAAGGGGGATTAATTTCACATATTATTACCGAAATAGATGTTGCCTGTTTACCAAAAGACCTTCCACAATACATTGAGGTTGATATGGGCGAACTATCTATTGGTGACTCAATTCACTTGTCAGAAGTAAAAGTCCCTGAAGGAGTTGAGTTAACAGGGCTTAGTGATGAAAATGACCCTGTTATTACCGCAATAAGCAAGCCTAAAGTGGTCGTTGAAGAGGTTGTTGCCGCTCCTTCTGAAACAGACGAAGAAGGTGAGTCTGCAGGTGATTCTGATGCAGAAAAAACAGATGATCAAGGTGCAGAGTCAAGCGAATAATAAAATAAACCCTGCTCTTAACAATAAGGGTGGGGTTAAATTTTGTGAGTAAAATAAAATTATTTGTAGGGCTAGGTAATCCTGGTGAAAAATATTTGCTTACTAGGCATAATGCAGGATTCTGGTGGCTTGATTTTGTTGCACTTAATCATCGTTTGTCATTTAAAAAAACCACTAAATATTTTGGCGAATACTCTAATTATCAAGACAATGCTGATGTCCATTTCTTAAAACCTTCTACATTTATGAACGAGAGCGGAAAGTCTGTTCAAGCCATTACAAGCTTCTACAAAATAAAACCAGAAGAAATACTAATAATCCATGACGAACTTGATATTGTCCCGGGCAAGGTTAAATTAAAATTGGGTGGTGGTCATGGCGGTCACAACGGAGTTAAGGATATTTCAAATCAATTAGGATCGAATAACTTTTGGAGACTGAGAATTGGTATTGGGCACCCCGGTGATAAAAATGAGGTGAGTAGCTATGTTCTCAAGAAACCTTCAAAGATTGACTCGGGTCTAATTGAGGATAGTATTTTTAGTAGCTACCAAATCTTCTCTCTATTAGTAAATGGAGAGCTTGATAAAGCAATGTTAAATCTACACTCCGCTTAAACGTTAAGGATATTATATGAAATGTGGCATAGTTGGTCTTCCTAATGTTGGTAAATCAACATTATTCAATGCGATTACAAAAGCAGGTATAGACGCAAATAATTACCCTTTTTGTACCATTGAACCAAATGTCGGTATTGTTGAGGTTCCAGACCAAAGAATAAGCGTGCTTTCTGCCATCGTAAATCCTGAAAAAATACAACCTGCCATAGTCGAGTTTGTCGATATTGCCGGTTTGGTTGAGGGCGCATCGAAGGGAGAAGGGCTGGGAAATAAATTTCTAGCGAATATTCGTGAAACAGATGCAATTCTTCATGTTGTACGCTGCTTTAATGACGACAATATCATTCATGTTGCAGGTAAAATCGATCCAACATCTGATATTGAGACCATTCACACAGAACTCATTTTGGCAGACATGGAAACGCTAGAAAAAGCTATCCAAAAAGAAACAAAAAAATCTAAATCTGGTGACAAAGAATCGAAAAGCCTTATTGCTCTATATGAGCGATTACAGGAAAATTTTAACCAAGGCCATTTAGCAATAAAATTAAAATTAGATAAAGATGAAATTTCACTTATCAAGCCTTTATGTTTAATTACTATTAAACCGATGATGTTCGTAGCAAATGTTGATGAGAATGGCTTTGAGAACAACAAAAACCTTGATGCTCTTCAGCTGTATGCCAGCGACACAGGCTCACCAGTTGTTTCTATATGCGCCAAAATAGAGTCAGACATTTCAGAGCTTGAAGACGAAGAAAAGCTTATATTCTTATCAGAAATGCATCTTACCGAGCCTGGATTAAATCGACTTATCAGAGAGGCATACACTTTATTAGGTCTACAAACCTACTTTACAGCTGGAGTTAAAGAAGTAAGAGCATGGACAACCAAGGTTGGTGCAACAGCCCCTCAAGCCGCAGGCGAAATACATACTGACTTTGAAAAAGGCTTCATTAGGGCCGAGGTTATCGCCTTTGATGACTTCGTAGCTTATAAAGGTGAAGCCAAATCAAAGGAAGCTGGAAAAATGAAATTAGAAGGAAAGGAATATGTAGTTAAAGATGGAGATGTTATGCATTTTAGGTTTAATGTTTGATATAATTCGTCCCGTATTAAATTAATGGTGATGTAGCTCAGCCGGTTAGAGCGCAGGATTCATAATCCTGAGGTCGGGGGTTCGATCCCCCCCATCACCACCATTTCCCTATAAAAAAATCACCTGTAAATTAATTACAAATTATACAAATAATACGAAAAGCACAATAAAGTATAAAATAGGATTATTATGAAAACTATCTCAGAAGGTTATAAAAAATTACAACAAGAATTACATCAAAACCCAAATTATGGAATCGCTTCAACTTATTTTGCTCCGATAGTTTCAGAAATAATAGAAGTTTTTAAAATAAATAGTTTGGCAGACTATGGTGCTGGTAAAAAAAGATTATACGAATCTCTTGAAAAGCTAAATAACTCTCCTCAGGAATATTTTCCTTATGATCCAGCATTTCCTGAATACGGAGAACCAAAATCCGCAGATCTTGTTTGTTGTATTGATGTATTGGAGCATATAGAACCGGATCTTATTGATAATGTAATAAAAGAGTTATCTTTAATTACAACTAACATTGGATTTTATACGATACATATGGGGCCAGCAGGAAAAGTTTTATCAGATGGACGTAATGCTCATTTAATTCAACAACCATCATCGTGGTGGTTAGAAAAATTAGTTAAGTATTTTGATGTTATTGAATTAAGGAGCCATCAAATGATGGGAAAGGGTTTGTGGTTAATTGTACAACCTAAGAAAATTGGTAACTGATTATATCGCAGGATTCATAATCCTGAGGTCGGGGGCTCGATCCCCCCATCGCCAATACTTAATTCTCCTCAGTAGCGAGATTCTTTTTATCACTCTGTTCACGAGACCATAGAAATGAAAATATACAAAATTGTTACTAGTATATTAGCTGCTTTTTTTGGTGTTCAAAATAATAAAAAATTTAAGGAAGATGAAAGGTTTATAGAGGAGCATGGGGTTAAATACTTTCTGATTGTGGGGTTTTTTATGGTGTTTCTAGGGCTGATTGTTCTAGGTATATTAGTGACTTTTATTGTTGGATAATTACTAGGCTTTATAAGGCGACCTTTCCTCTAATTCATTGGTATAAATATTCATTCTACCTCCCTCTTCTTCAAGAAATCTACCGATAGCATCTCTGAACTGCTCATTTACAATATAATGACTTGAGAATGTATCGAAAGGTTCGAATCCTCTTGCAAGCTTATGTTCACCTTGAGCCCCCCCTTCGAAGATAGATAAATTATTCTCAATACAGTATTCCTGACCTTGGTAATAACATAGTTCAAAGTGTAGGTAAGGAATGTATTTGATTGCACCCCAATACCTGCCGTACAAGTTGTCATTATCTAGAATATTTAATGCAGACCCAACCGGGCCTTCTTCATCGTAAGCAATAACAAGCAAGATTTTATGGGGTATCTCTTTAAAAATTCTATTAAAAAAATCATAGGATAGATAGGGAGTTGAATTATGATCTGTATAGGTATGGCAATAGCATTGGTAAAAAAATGATAAATCTTCATCTGTTATATTCTTCCCTGTTTTTCTAATCACACGCAAACTTAAGCTGTTTAGCTTCTTTCGCTCTTGTTTTATTTTTTTTCTTTTATGATGGGAAAGGGTGGCAAGGAAGTCATCGTAGTTCTTATACCCTCTATTAATCCATCTAAATTGGACGCCCTGTCTATGCATCCATCCTGACTCAGTCAATATTTGTTGGTCTTCTATGCTTGTAAACAAAAAATGGCATGAAGAAATTTTATGTTGATGCATTATTTTTTCTAAAGACTTGATTAGCACGCGCTTAGCTTCAACATTTTCTGCCAAGATTCTTGGTCCGCTTATGGGCGTAAAAGGAATAGCACATACAAGTTTGGGATAATAACTTAACCCATGCCTCTGAAATGCTTCCGCCCAGGCCCAGTCAAAAACATATTCGCCATAGGAGTGTTCTTTAATAAAAGTAGGTAGAAATCCAATGACTCTCCCCTCTTCTGTTGCAATAATAGGGAAAGGTATCCAGCCAGTTCCTTTACCAATTGATAGTGATTTTTCTAATGCATTAAAAAATGCATAAGACAGAAAGGTGTTGTCAGGGAGGTGATCAAAATGCGACTCGAGATCAGCAAAGGTTGTTTTTGAAATAACTTCAATCATAAGATTAGAAGTTTAAATTAAATTTTTATCTAAAACGAAAAGAATGTTTAATTGCTTGTAGGTATTTGTTTTTTAAGTGAGGTAACGGGGCTATCCTTAAGCTTTTTGTTAGACACAACATTTGCATTGTATTTATTGAATTGTTTCTCATGATAATCTTTTGCTAAGATTGATAGCTCATCTAGGGTTATAACATTGTCATTATCTATATCGACTTGTCTAAACTGCCTGGCTACTTGAGGGAGGCACTGCGTAACTTCGTAGACATCAAGAGTATTATCATTGTCTGGATCACAGGCATAAAACCTTTGCTCGACACTGTCTAGCATTTCACGTCTTTTTTGGTCATAAATCACACTATTCTTAGTATGGGTATGAGAAAATTCTTCTAACGCCTCACGTATAAGGTCTAATTGTGATGGCTCGGGGGAGCCCTTAGCATTATTAACATCAGCCCATGCTGTACTTATTGATGAAAAAACTAATATAAACAATAAGTTAAAAAAAATTTTATGCATTCAGTTTGTACGCTTATATTCAAAACGGATAACTATTCTGCTACTTAATTGTGAATCTAATGTTACAGGATAGAGATAAATTGTAACATAATTGTAACAACCAAATTTTCTATTTCAGGGTAATATGTTAAATAATTGATATATTTTCAATCTTCAGCAATTAAAACATTATGACAATAAACAACAATTCAGCTCAAATCGCCTTGGTGGATGACGATCCAAAAATAAGAGAGTTAACAGCAAAGTATTTAAGTGATCAAGGGCTTTCAGTTGTTACAGCAGCCAATGGAGCCGAGCTTGACGAGCTAATGAAGAATTATAATATTAGTCTGATTGTTCTAGACTTAATGATGCCAGAAGAGTCTGGTTTAAATATATGTCAACGACTCAGAGTGAATAAAATAGATACACCGATCATCATGCTCACTGCCAAGGGCGAAGAGGTGGATAGGATTGTAGGATTGGAAATGGGTGCAGATGACTACCTTCCAAAACCCTTTAATCCAAGAGAGTTGCTTGCCCGAATCAACGCCATTATAAGAAGGCAAAAAACTCCTGCAGGTCAGTCAGAAAAAACCATAATTAAATTTGGTAATTTTGTATTTGATTTAACTAATAGAAGTTTGCTTAAAGATGAAAAAGAGATACAAATTACTGCGGGTGAGTACGAACTCTTAAGAGTCTTTGTTGAACATCCAAAGCAACCTTTGTCACGGGATCAAATTATGCGGCTGTCTAAGGGAAAAGAATTAGATGTATTTGACCGGAGCATTGATGTACAAATATCAAGGCTTAGAAGGTTAATTGAAGCAGATCCAAACACTCCAAAATTCCTACAAACTAAATGGGGATTTGGTTATATATTTATACCGGATAGTGAAGTCAAATAATTGAAGCTTATTCCTAAAACGTTTCTTGCCAGATTAACCTTATTAATCTCCGCCCTTCTTTTGATAGCACAAATTGCATCCCTTAGAATATTTGATTATTTTGAAAGAGAGCCACGTGCACAATTCCTTGCACAAGAAATTGTCACAATTGTAAATTTTACAAAGGCTTCCTTAGAAGCCGCAGCCTACAATAAAAGGCTGAAGCTTTTAAATGAATTGTCTGGTGTAGGAGATGTGAGCATTTATCCTGCTTATTACTTTGAGCCACTTGAACCTATACCAAATGATCCTTTTTTGGAGCTTGTTGTTAAAAACATTAAGCGTAAATTACCCCCCGAAACTCTTATTACCATTAACCATTACGACATACCCGGTATTTGGGTAAGTTTTGAGATAGATTATGCACTTTTCTGGATAGTGGTTCCAAGAACCATTATTGACAGGCCTTTTCCTTGGCACTGGATTGGATGGGGAACAATAGTTTTTATATTAGCAATTTTAGGCTCTTACGCTACAACTCAAAGAATTAGCAGACCATTAAGGCAGGTAATTAATGGTGCTAAAAAAATTCGGCAAGGGTATTTCATAGAGCCATTGCCTTTAGATAATGTTACTGAATTTCGTGAGGTCAGTCAGGCATTTAATGAAATGGCAGCCAATCTATCAAAAATATCCAAAGAAAGAAGTTTTCTCTTAGCAAGTGTGTCACATGATATAAGGACGCCTTTGACTAGGTTAAGGCTAGCTGCTGAGATGCTTCCAAAAGGATCTGAACTAATGAAGGAAAGTATGGAGCAAGACATTGTTGAAATAAACGATATCATAAATCAGTTTCTAGAATATGCTCGAGGATTTGATGATGAGAAAGTGGTGCCAACAAACCTTGGAAAGTTTTTAATTGAGGTTCAAAGCAAGCATAGGAGAATGGGCCAGAATTTTAAATTACAAAAAAGAAATATACGGGTAGATGTCCCTAAAAAACTTTTTATAGACATTAGGCCTCTAGCTTTTCAAAGATGCCTTGATAACCTTATTAACAATGCCTTTTTTTACTCACACGGAGAGGTGGTAATTAAAGCTACCTTATTAGAAGAGAGCTTTATGATTAGCGTCTTAGATAAAGGCCCCGGGATCCCTGAAGATCAAAAAGATCAACTTTTAAAGCCGTTTGAGAGGGTTGATGAAGCAAGAGGTAATGAAGGTGGTAGTGGTCTTGGTCTTGCAATTGCAGACAGGATTGTTAAAGTTCATTCAGGCAGTCTGGAGTTAATTAACCGAAAAGAAGGTGGGCTCGAAGCCAGAATAACTATTCCTTTAAGTTTCGCTTAGCTTAGCCGAACCAATTCAAACCTTTTCTAAGCTCCACAACGGTCCCAATAATAATTAGCGCGGGGGACTTGAGTCTTGCTTTATTTACTTTCGAACTAATATTACGTAACTGACCGATAACCACTTTTTGACTTTGAGTGGTTCCACTTTGCACCACCGCAACAGGCATATTCTTACTCATTCCATATTTAATAAGATTTTTTTTCATCTCTTGGAGGCTTAATAAACCCATATAAATAACGACAGTTTGTTTTTCTGCAATAAGCTTTGGCCAATCGAAACTAATAATCCCTTCCTTGAAATGGCCTGTCAAAAAAAGACAACTCTGAGCATGGTCTCTATGAGTTAAAGGGATACCTGAGTAAGACGAAACTCCATTTGCCGCAGAAATACCTGGGACCACTTGAAAAGTGATATTTTTTTTCATCAGGCCCTCAATTTCCTCACCACCTCGGCCAAATATAAATGGGTCTCCTCCCTTCAGCCTCAGGACTCTTTTACCCTTCATTGCTAATTCAATAAGTAGCTCATTAATTTTTGACTGCTCCAAGGTATGCTGATCTCTTTTCTTTCCAGCATAAATCATGTCTGCATCCCTTCTCACCATTTCTAAAACATCACTTGAAACCAAATTGTCATAAATACAAACATCGCACTTCTGCATTAACTGGAGCGCTCTAAGAGTAAGAAGGTCTTTATCTCCAGGGCCTGCTCCAACTAAATAGACTTCACCATCAACTTTCTTTAATCTTCGCTTTATTAGTGCATCAATATCTTGTGGTCTAAACTTTTTTTTGCTATTAGCAATTTTCTGAATAAGAGTATCCTCAAAAAAATACTCCCAAAACTCTCGTCTTTTTTCCATGTGAGTAATTCTTTTCTTAACTAACCCCCTTATACTTCCTGCAAAATTAACTAATTTAGAATAATGGGATGGTATGAGGCTTTCTAATGTTTGTCGTATCATTCTCGCCAGAACTGGCGCTTTTCCACCGCTTGAAATTGAGACCACCAAAGCATCTCTTTCTACGATAGACCCCATAGTAAAGCTACATAAATCAGGCTGATCAACTACATTCACTGGAATTCGATTAGCTTGAGAAATGTTTGATATACTTTTATTCACTCTTTTATCATTAGTTGCTGCAACAATTAAGACTTGCGAACGAATATCAGAGGCTTCGTAAGATTTTTGGACAAAAGCTATCTTATTTTTATCTATAAAATCCTTAAACTCTTCTGAAAAATCTTTTGCAATTACTGTAAGCAAAGGTCTCGCTTTGATAAGCAAAATAGCCTTCCTTAAGGCAATGTCCCCACCACCAAAAATAGTGACGGGCTTTTGGTCAATATTGATAAAAATGGGGAAATTTTCCATTTCAAAATATTACTCTAATAAAAGGCTTATACATACAGGTTGCTGTAAGTTTTATTCTAAAAAAAGTTATAATGCAGCATCTACTTACGGATTAATGCGCTGAATGACAAAACAACTTTTTATTAAAACTTTTGGCTGTCAAATGAATGAGTATGATTCCGAAAAAATTGTAGATGTTCTCAGAGAGGATGGTGAAATCTCTTTAACAGAGTCGCCGGATAATGCAGATATAATAATTTTGAATACTTGTTCCATCAGAGAGCGGGCGGAAGTAAAGGTTTATAGTGACCTAGGTAGGTATCGAGCGCTTAAAGAAGCAAATCCAAATATTCGCATTGGAGTGGGCGGTTGCGTAGCTAGCCAAGAAGGAGAAAATATTATTAAAAGGGCTCCTTACGTTGACTTAGTGTTCGGTCCTCAAACATTGCATCGATTGCCTACTTTATTAAAAAAAAGAGATGCACTTGGTGTACCACAAATTGATATAACATTTCCAGAGATTGAAAAGTTTGATCGTCTTCCCGTAAGTAACTTTAAAGGCCCTTCTGCCTCTGTTTCAATCATGGAAGGTTGCAGCAAATATTGCTCATTTTGTGTAGTGCCTTATACTCGAGGAGAGGAAATATCACGCCCACTTGATGACGTCCTAAATGAAATCATTGAATTAACTATGCTGGGTGTGCAGGAAATAATTTTATTAGGGCAAAATGTAAATGCGTATAGAGGTTTCTCCAAACATGATGGTGTATGTGATTTTGCAACTCTTTTAGAGTATGTTGCAGAAATTGGGGAAGTCAAAAGAATAAGATTTACAACCAGCCACCCAAATGAAATGACTGAGGAGCTTATTGCTTGCTTTGGAAAAATTGATAAGCTATCCAAGCAATTTCACCTCCCCATTCAGTCAGGCTCAGATCGAGTTTTGTCTGCCATGAAAAGAAATTACACGGTCTTAGAATATAAATCAATCATCAAGAAACTAAAGAGGGTGTGTCCAGATATTTCACTGACATCGGACTTTATTATTGGCTTTCCGAACGAGACTGTTGAGGAATTTAATCAAACCAAAAAAATAATGGAAGAAATAAATTTTGATTACAGTTTTAGCTTTCTCTATAGCCCGCGTCCAGGTACCCCGGCTTCTTTTATAAAAGACAATATTTCTAAGCTAGAAAAAGAGCAGAGATTGCGCGAGTTTCAGGATATTAATATTACCCAAGGCAAAGAACATACACTCAAAATGATAGGGACTACACAAAGAATTTTAATAGATCGTATATCAAAAAGAAAACAAGGGGTGCTGCTTGGTAAGACGGATAATAATCGAGTAATTGAGATTAATGGTAGTTCCAACCTGTTGAATCAATTCGTTAATGTAAAAATACAAGCCATCACTGAAAAAAATTTAGAGGGAATAATAGTCTAATAATGGAACTAACAATTAAATTGTCAGGCCAAGACAATAAAAAGCTGGCTAACTTGTGTGGGGTATTAGATGAGAATATCAAACAAATTGCCAGCGGATTTGATATTGCCATACAGCGCAGAGCTTATAACTTTAAATTAAATGGGAAGCAGGGAGATATAGAGCTTGCATCACAACTTATTGAAAGTTTATTCATGAGGTCATCAGGTCCTATAAGTGCTGAGGATATTCAGCTAAGCCTAGTTGAAATGAGTAAAATTTCCTTTAAAAAAAATGAATCTCCAGACTTGCTTACTAAAAAAAGTGATTTACAAGGTAGGACTCCAAAACAAGTAGATTATTTAAAAAATATACAAAGCAATGATATTAATTTTGGCATAGGCCCTGCAGGGACCGGCAAAACATATCTTGCCGTAGCATCAGCTGTAGATGCCCTCAATAGAGAGAAAGTAAAACGAATAGTATTGGTTCGTCCAGCAGTTGAAGCCGGGGAAAGGTTAGGCTTTCTTCCAGGCGACCTTGCTCAGAAAGTAGACCCGTACTTAAGGCCTTTGTATGATGCCTTATACGACTTAGCAGGCTACGATAATGTTACAAAACTTTTTGAAAAAGGAATTCTTGAGGTAGCTCCTTTGGCTTATATGAGAGGCAGAACCCTAAATCAAAGTTTTATTATTTTAGACGAGGCCCAAAATACAACGCCGGAACAAATGAAAATGTTTCTTACAAGAATAGGTTTTGGAACTAAAGCAGTAGTTACAGGGGATGTTACTCAAATAGATTTAGCTAAAAACCAAAAAAGTGGTTTGATTGAAATCCAAAAAATTCTAAAAAATATTAAAGGCATTACATTTAGTCAATTTAAATCTGAAGACGTTGTACGTCACCCGCTTGTTAAAAAAATTGTAAATGCATATGAAAAATACCAAGAGCAAGATAGTTGAGCATATGTATGAACCATAACATTACGATACAAGATACCATTCATCAAAAAAAAATCTTGTCCAAAAAAAATTGCAGTTATTGGCTTTCAGTATTCAAAAAAAATCGTATCGCCATAACTATTAGAATAGTCAGTGAAATTGAATCCAAAGCGCTTAATAATAGGTATAGGAAAATTAATAAGCCCACCAATATTTTATCTTTTCAGATTGAAAGTAACCCGCTCATTGGGGATTTAGTTCTTTGCCATCCAATTATTAAAAAAGAGGCACGTGCCCAAAAGAAAAAAATTAATGACCATTACACTCATCTACTTATCCATGGATGCCTTCACCTAATGGGTTTTGATCATGAGGATGAGGATGATGCAGTCGCTATGGAGAATAGAGAGAGGCTATTGTTAAAAAAATTAGGTATTAAAAATCCATATAAGTCCAATATAATGAAGGTAGATGAATAAAAAGAAATCAAAATTTGCTCGGAAGATTAGAAATCTTCTTATCAGACCCAAAGACAAAGAGCACCTGGGCGACATTTTAAAACAAGCTTTTGACAAGCATATGCTAGATGCTGACTCCTTGATGATGCTCGAAGGTGTTTTAAACGTTTCAGAGATGCAGGTAAGGGATATTATGATCCCGCGATCTCAAATGGACTTCATTGATATCTCAAAAAAACCTGAAGAATTTATTCCGTTCGTTATTGAAACAGCTCATTCCCGTTTTCCCGTAATAGAAGGCAGTATGAATGATGTGATTGGGATATTACTTGCCAAAGATTTATTGAACTTTAATGAGGGGCAAGATTTTGAACTCCGCGACAAATTAAGGCCTGCTATTTTTGTACCTGAATCCAAAAGATTGAATGTTTTGTTAAAAGATTTTAAAAAAAATAGAAATCATATTGCAATCGTTGTAGATGAATATGGTGGCGTTTCAGGAATGGTAACTATTGAGGATGTCCTTGAGCAGATAGTCGGAGATATTGAAGACGAATATGATTACGACGAGACTGAAGACAATATTATCGAAGAGAAATCGGGTAAATTTAGAATAAAGGCTGCCACCGAAATTGAAGACTTTAATGCTTTTTTTGCTACCGAATATGCTGATGAAGATTTTACAACTGTGGGTGGCTTAATTACCAATAAATTTGGCTATCTTCCAGAAAAAAATGAAAAGATAACTTTTGATGGTTTCGATATCACTATTCTAAGAGCTGATAGTAGGCAAATTCACACCCTAATGGTTTACGTAAATCTTCGTCCAGATAAAGCATAGGTTTTATTGAACTTAGTATCTAAATAAACACTCCTATTCTCTTTAAAAGGATGAAAATTATGAAAACAATATTTCTTTTCTTATTAATTTTTTCTAATGCTATATTTGCAGAGCATCATGAAGAAGAACCAGGCATCATTCCTGATGCACTGGTTACCGAAGTTCCAACCCCTTATTGGGAGTTTGTTAACATCATTGGACTGCTTACAACAGAAGAAATTATAAATATTCTTGGTGAGCCAGCAAAAAAGATTGATATTAAAATGAAGTCATCACGTGAAGTGATTGCTAGCACATGGTATTACCACAACCTTAATACAGACGAATCAGGAAACTATTTTCCTACAACCGAGCTTGATATTATAGATGGGTTTGTAGAGGAGGTTGTTTTTATGAATGGGGTTGACGAAGCCGCGGTCATTGAAGGAAAAAAATACGAAGTTAAGAAGCCAGACACCCTGTTTTAATTCTCTCTACTCACTTAAAATACCGATGTACAATTAATGCATGATTAGTTGTACATCAATCTTAAAAAGCTACCATGCTTACTCCCTAGCCTTTATCGTTGGCTTAATATCTGTTTTTGGGTTCTCTCCATTTAATTTCTATGCAGTTCCTTTCCTAACAATATTGTTTTTTTTATATCTTCAGCAACGCTCACCGTCCAAATATCTATCTAGTATTTTTTTCGGGTTAGGTTTTTTCTTGGGCGGAATACATTGGATATTTATTAGTCTGAATGTCTTTGGGCAGATGCCAATTTTTCTTGCAGCATTTTTAACCTTACTTTTTTGCTTATTCTTATCTTTATTCTTTCTTCCCCTTGCATTTGGAAAACACCATCTTTGGGTTATATTAGTCCCTATCACTTTTACATTGGCAGAGTGGTTAAGAGGCTTTATTTTTACTGGTTTTCCATGGATATCATACGGGTACAGTCAGTTACCCGGGAGCCCGTTGGCTGGTTACTTTGCAATTACTGGTGTTCATGGTGTAACATTTTTAATATTTTTTTCTGCAACGCTTATCTTCACAATCATTTCAAGCTATCGCAACAAGCTTAAGCTCTTATGCTTATTTGGTCTTATTCTTATTTGGTTGGGTGGATACTTTCTTCAACAGATTGAATGGACAAAACCCTTCAAAGAACCTTTTTCAGTAAGCTTACTTCAGGGAAATATTCCCCAAGATAAAAAATGGGATAAGGACCTGATAAATCAAAGCTTAATTAAGTACATTAATTTAATTGAGAGTAGCTCTTCATCGCTTATTATTCTTCCTGAAACATCAATACCCATGCTTTACCACAACCTTCCTTCCGGTTTTAAAAAAAGATTGAGCGATCATGCTCATAAAAATGAAGGGGATATTATTATTGGGGTCATTGAAAAGCAAGATGGTCACTACTTTAATAGCGCACTTTCTATAGGTCGTAATGGTGAACAACGGTACCAAAAATTTCATCTTGTTCCTTTTGGTGAATTCATACCGTTTAAATTTATTTTAAAATTTATTTATGAAAATTGGTTAAATATTCCTTTTAGCGACTTATCAAGAGGTCCTAATCTGCAAGACCCGTTCCTATTCAATGGAATTAAGCTGGCTATTAATATCTGTTATGAGGATGTTTTTGGTTACGAAATTACCAAACCTCTTCCTAATGCCAACATCTTAGTAAATCTCAGTAATGATGCGTGGTATGGGGAATCAATTGCATCGAAACAACACCTTCAAATCGCTCAAGGTCGTGCACTGGAAACTGGAAGGATGATGCTAAGATCAACAAATACTGGTGCTACCGCAATCATTGGCGCTAAGGGAAGAATACTCAATCAATTGCCGCTTTTTAAGGAAGGTATTTTAAGTGATTATGTTCAACCTTTCGAAGGATCAACCCCATATATTAGATACGGGAATTATCCAATAGTGGGTTTATGTGTATTACTTTTAATTTTTTGTTTTGTAAAAAGAAAAAATAGTGGCACTAAGCTTTAATGTGGGTTAAAAAAACAGTAAAATGCATCGTTACCTATCAAATAAAAAACTATGGCAATCACTTTTCAAGAAATTATTATCAAATTACAGGCTTACTGGGCGGATCAAAAATGCGCATTAGTTCAGCCGTATGATATGGAGGTGGGTGCTGGCACCTCACACACCGCGACCTTCTTAAGGTCACTAGGTCCAGAACCATGGAAAGCAGCCTATGTTCAGCCAAGCAGAAGGCCAAAGGATGGAAGGTATGGGGAAAATCCAAACCGTCTACAGCATTATTATCAGTTTCAAGTTGTATTAAAACCATCGCCCGACAATATTGTTGATCTATATTTAAATTCCCTAAAAAGCCTTGGCTTCAATTTAGAAGAAAATGACGTGCGGTTAGTTGAGGATAATTGGGAAAATCCTACCCTGGGTGCATGGGGATTAGGTTGGGAGGTTTGGTTAAATGGTATGGAAGTAACTCAATTTACCTATTTTCAACAAGTTGGCGGGATTCCGTGCAAACCGATAACCGGAGAAATTACTTATGGGTTAGAAAGGCTAGCAATGTACATACAAAAAGTTGATAGCGTTTATGACATCCAGTGGAATGACGACATCACTTACGGCGATGTATTTTTGCAAAATGAAATAGAGCAAAGTGCTTATAATTTTGAGCACAGCGACCCTGAATTTTTGCTTCAATCATTTAATGGGTATGAAAAACAAGCAAAATATTTAGTCAAGATGGAGTTGCCCTTACCGGCATATGAGCAGGTATTAAAAGCAGCCCATACCTTCAACCTACTTGATGCAAGAGGTGTAATTGGGGTAACAGAAAGAGCGGAATATATTGGTAAAATTAGAAATATTTCCAGAGATGTTGCTAAGTCATACCTGGACAGCAGGATGCAATTAGGATTTCCGTTAGCCAACCCGGAGCATGCGAATGAAATAATTAAGGCTATAAAGAATAATGCAAAAAAATAATTTATTAATAGAAATTCTTACCGAAGAACTGCCTCCGCTTTCACAGAAGGAATTAGGTGAAGCATTTGCAAAGAGCATTACCCAATCCATCCTTGACCTTAAGCTAATAGAAACAATTGATTACGAAACATTCTCCACTCCACGAAGAATTGGGGTATTAGTTAAACAAGTCCTTTTATGTGGGGAAACCCAAAAGAAAAAAATTAAACTAATGCCAGCTAAAGTTGGCTTTAATGATGAAAATAAGCCTACCGATGCATTGATCAAGAAACTTGCCTCGCTAGGTGAGAATTCATCAGCAACCAATAATATAGAGCTGGTTGAGGAAAATGGTCAATCAAACATATATCTAGAGAAAAGTTTTGTGGGTAAAAATCTAAATGAAGAATTGTCTGCAATTATTAACCATAGTCTAACGAATTTACCAATAAAAAAACTGATGAGCTATCAGCTAAATGATGGGTGGACAACAGTTAACTTTGTGAGGCCGGTGAAAAACATTCTAGCAGTCCATGGGAGTAGACTGGTCGAGTTGGAATGCATGGGCTTAAAATCAGTGGCTTATACCTATGGCCATAGGTTTCAATCAATGCATGATGTTATTCAAATAAAGGATGCGGACTTATACGAAAACATTATGCTAAATGAAGGTGGCGTAATAGTATGCTTTAACAAAAGAAAAGATAAAATTAAAAATGACTTAAATGCTGCAGTAAAAAAAATTGGTAGTAAATTTCATGCTATTCAAGATGAAAAATTGCTTGAAGAAGTAACGTCATTAGTTGAGATGCCAAATATTTTAATTGGCAGGTTTGAAAACCAATATCTAAATGTCCCTCAAGAGTGCTTAATACTAACAATGCAGTCCAACCAAAAATATTTTCCCATACTTAATGATGAAGGGGAATTAACCAACTCCTTTGTCATAGTTTCAAACATACACCCAAAAAACACACAGAACATCGTAGAAGGAAATGAAAAAGTTATTAGGCCCAGACTTGCAGATGCAGAATTTTTTTACAAAAAAGACAAAGCTAATACATTAAAAAAATATTCTAAAAATCTAAGATCCATTACCTATCACAATAAATTAGGCACACAACATGACAGAGCTTTAAGAGTAGCAAAATTGATGGAATTTATATCAAAAAAATTGCATGTAGATGATAATGTAGATTTTGAAAATCTAGCGCTGCATGCAAAAGCAGACCTGCTAAGCCTTATGGTTGGTGAATTTCCTGAACTACAAGGGGTCATCGGAAGGTATTATGCATTAGAAGAAAACCACAGCGACACTTTCGCCAATGCTATTGAGGATCACTATAAGCCAAAATTCTCTGGGGACAAGCTTCCTAAAGATCAGCTGGGGGACATGCTTGCCATAGCAGATAAGATTGAAACATTAATTAGTCTTTTCTCTATTGGAGAAAAACCAACAGGAGTAAAAGACCCTTTTGCGCTTAGAAGAAATGCAATTGGCCTTATTAGAATTTTAGCAGAAAAAAATATTTCCCTAGACCTGAATGAAATTTTGAACACTTTCTACCCAAGCTCTAATTCAAATAATTTAAATGAATTGAAGGTATTTATTCAAGAACGACTCATTAATTATTTAAAAGATAAGGATTATACTTCTCAACAAGTTGAAGCGGTAGCTGGTGAGATGCCAAATAACTTAAATAATATTCTTGAAAGAATAGATGCTGTTAAAACTTTTTCTGAATTTAATGAGTCAAAAAACTTAGCTTCTGCAAATAAAAGGGTGGTAAATATTCTGAGGAAATATAATTCAAATAACAATGAAGCTATAAATACATCACTTCTCATAGAGCCAGAAGAAAAAGTTCTCTTTAAATCGTTAAATGAGACTAGCAAGCTTATAAGTGAGTTCATAAAAGCAGATAACTATGTCCAAGCATTAACGATGCTTATAAAGCTTAAAGAGCCAATTGATTTATTTTTTGACAAGATTATGGTCAATGCCGACGACGATGCAATTAAAGTGAATCGGCATAATTTACTGATACAACTCCATAAAGAGATGAATTGCGTTGCAGACATCTCTAAGCTATCCAACCAATGAAGCTTGTAATATTAGATCGCGATGGAGTCATCAATCAAGATAGTGCTAACTACATAAAAAGTCCTAATGAATGGATTCCAATACCTAATAGTCTGGAAGCGATTTCCCTGTTAAATCAAAATGGATATTCTGTTGTGATAGCTACTAATCAATCAGGGGTTGGGAGAGGGCTTTATGGTATTGAAGAGCTTAATAACATTCATTCAAAAATGTTAAAAATGCTTGCTGAACTTGGTGGGTCAATTGATGCAATATTTTATTGTACCCACACAGACGAAGATCATTGCAGTTGTCGCAAACCAAAACCAGGAATGCTTATGGAAATAAAAAATAGGTTTTCAGTTTCATTTGAGAGTATCTGTGGGGTTGGAGATTCATTAAGAGATTTACAAGCCTATGAACAAGTTGGCATGCAACCTATTCTAGTTAAAACTGGAAATGGTGAAAAGACCTTTTTGGAAAATAAGTACCCTAAGACCTCCTTAGTTTTTGAAGATCTTTTTGAGGCAGCCACAAAGATTATTGAGGGACATAAATGATCGTAGTAATTCGATCCTTGATTTTTCAGCTCGGAATGTTGTTATTTACAGTTCCATTTACCTTTTTAGCTACAAGCACAATTTTTTTTACTCCCGTCAATAGAAATAAATTTATATCCCTGTGGGCCAAAGCGATGTTGCTATGGCTTAAATTTACTTGCAATTTATCATTCACGGTTTTAGGGGCTGAAAATATTCCCAGATCCCCTTGTATTATTTTCTCCAAACATCAATCTGCTTGGGAAACATTAGCTTTGCAAAAAATTTTTCCTCCTCAAGTTTGGGTTCTAAAAAGGGAATTATTATGGCTCCCTTTTTTTGGGTGGGGATTAGCAATGACTTCACCAATAGCCATAAATAGAAGAGCAGGGAGGAGATCATTAGATCAGATACTCAGTCAAGGCATAGATCGAATTAAAAAAGGTTTTTTTGTAGTAATATTTCCAGAAGGAACTAGGTCAAAACCTTTAGAGAGTGGAAAGTATCATATAGGAGGCGCTTGGCTTGCTACACAATCAAAATTAGATGTTATTCCAGTAGCTCATAATGCTGGGTTCTATTGGTCAAAAAATTCTTTTATTAAAAAACCAGGTGTAATTAAAGTTATTATTGGTAAACCAATAAAATCCGAAGGCTTAAAGGCTGATCAATTAAACGGTGTTGCAAAAAAATGGATTGAAGAAACAATGCTTAAAATAAATGTTTAATTTTAGCGCAACTGAATCGGTAACATTAAGTAATGGTGAAACAATTCACTATCTACTTAAAAGACGACAAAGACGCTCATTAGGTCTAAAGGTTACTTTTGATGGTCTTGTTGTTCATGCACCTTTTCTAATGAGTAAAAATAAAATAAATGCATTGTTGTTAAATAAAACCAAATGGTTGTTATCGAAAATCCGCTCCATCGAACCAAGCCCACCCTCTTTCAGTATTTCCAATAATGAAACCTTTAAATTGCTAGGCTGCGAAATTTCTATTAAGACTAAGATCGGATCAATAAGAATAATTAATATATCAAGCAATATCTGCTCTATAACATACAAAGAAAATGATAGTGATGCGCAGGTTAAACAATTTTTTCATAGATGGCTTAAGCAATATGCTTTAGATTTTTTTTCAGAAAGGGTGCAATTTTATTGTAAAAAAAATGGGTTCACGAGTGGAAAAGTGTTTATCTCTAACGCTAAAACCAGATGGGGTACATGCAACAGTAAAACTGATATACGATTAAACTGGAGGCTAATTCAAGCTCCTTTAGATGTAATTGATTATGTGATTTGTCACGAGCTATCTCATACAAGATTCATGAATCATTCTCACCAGTTCTGGCACCTAGTTTCTTCTGTGTGCCCTAACTACAAAGTCTCAGAGACTTACTTAAAAAATCAAGGACTTAGTCTTTACAGATTAGATTGAGATTAGATGCTGTATGTCTTCAATAATACTTTCAACTTTTGAGCCGTAGGGGTGCCTCACCCTTATCTTTCCGTCTTTGTCAATAATGTAAATCCCAGAAGAATGGTCGATAGTGTATGAGTCTCCCTCGCCTACTTTCATGTGAAAAATCTTATATTGACTTGCTACCCTATTAATATCATCTTGCGATCCTGTCAGTCCAATAAAACTTTTATCAAACGAAGGTACATAGCTATTTAGAAGGCTTTGGTTGTCTCTTTCAGGATCTAAGGTAATAAATATAACTTGAAGCTTATCGCTCTGCTTACCAAGACTTTCTTTAATAAATTTTAATTCCTGCATAGAGGTAGGGCAAATATCAGGGCAATGTGTAAATCCAAAAAAGATAGCAACGACAGACCCTTTAAAATCAGTAATTTTTTTTATTTCACCGGTATGGGATAAAAGTTCGAAGCTGGAATTTAGATTGGCATTTGATATATCCGAGCCATTGAACTTAAATTCTGCATTTTTAGCACAGGATGCTAATATCAAAGAAAAGATAATAAAAAAAATATTTTTAATCATAGATGTTCCTCTAAAGGTCAAATCATTTTATCATGCTATCTTATGTCAATAAGAACGTATAAGCGTTCAATTTAAAAGGATCAATTTAATGGCTATACCTAGCTCAATGGAAGATAGAGATGGTTTAATATGGTATGACGACAAACTAGTGCCATGGAGAGAGGCAAAGACCCACGTTTTAACCCATACACTTCACTACGGCCTTGGAGTCTTTGAAGGTGTGAGAGCATATGAAGCTAAAGATGGTACAGCTATTTTTAGATTGCATGATCATACAGAACGGCTCTTTAATTCAGCTCATATTGTTGGTATGAAGATGCCTTTTTCCAAAAATATAATCAACGATGCTCATAAGAAGTCGGTAAAGGAAAATAATCTCAAATCTGGTTACATTAGACCTATGGCTTTTTATGGTTCAGAGGCTATGGGCATATCAGCAACCACTCTTTCAACACACGTTATTGTTGCCGCATGGAGCTGGGGTGCATATATGGGTCAAGAGGCAATTGATAAAGGGATAAATGTAAAAACTTCATCCTTCTCAAGGCATCACGTAAACGTAACAATGTGTAAAGCCAAAGCCAATGGTAACTATATGAACTCAATACTTGCTCATCAAGAAGCAACTGCTGATGGCTACCAAGAGGCGCTTATGTTAGATACTCAAGGCTATGTTTGTGAGGGGTCAGGGGAGAATATTTTTATAGTCAAAAAAGGCAAGCTCTACACGCCAACACTTTCAAGTGCTCTTGAGGGCATTACACGAGATACAGTAATAACAATTGCTAAAGATTTAGGTATCGATGTAATTGAAAAAAGCATTACTCGGGATGAGGTTTACACGGCAGATGAAGCTTTCTTTACTGGAACAGCGGCAGAGGTAACACCTATAAAACAATTAGATCGAAGAAATATCGGCTCTGGGAGTAAAGGTGAGATTACCGATAAGATTCAGAGTATTTACTTTGATATTGTCTTTGGAAGAAATGAAAAGTACAAAAAGTGGTTAAGTTATATTGATTAAAAAAACTCGAAAAACTATTCTAATTAAAAAAAATGAATTACCTGCTTTTTGCCCGCCAAAAAACAAAGATTCTTGGGCTATGCACCCAAGAGTTTTTATTGATCTAGAACAAAATAAAGAGGCTAATTGTCCTTATTGTGGAGCATCATACGCAATTATAGACTAGTAAATGACCTGCTAAATATAAAGCTATTTTTCATACTAGGTACTAGCAATTCAATTGATCCATTAATATCATTACCATTTGAATAAACCAAAGGGCTCGAAGGTGAGCTCTCTAGGCTAGCTAGATTTTTTTCCTTAAGTATGCGCTCAACATGAAGAGCAACGGCTAATCCAGTATCAATAACTGATACCATGCCAGAAAAGTAATCCTCTACAATTTTTTTAATAAAAACGTAATGTGTACACCCCAAAACAATTACGTCTACCTTATTGTTCTTTAAAGGCAATAAATATGAGTGTATTAATTTTTTGATTAGATCGGAGTGTATTTCACCTTTCTCAATAAGCTCCACTAAACCTGCGCATGGCTGAACATAGAAAATAGCTTCGCCCTCGTAATTCTCTAACAGCGCTATAAATTTAGCACTTTTAAGTGTTCCTTCGGTAGCAAGGATACCGATTTTTTTCTTTTTGCTAGCAGAAATTGCAGGCTTGACTGCAGGCTCCATACCAACAATAGGTAGACAATATTTTTCTCTTAACTCATGAATGCATGCCGCCGTTGCGGTGTTGCATGCAACAACAAGTAACTTAATATTATGGTGTTGAGTAAGGAAGTCGGTAATAATAAAAGCTCTTCTTTTAATGTCTGAAGAGGTCATTTGTCCGTATGGTGCGTATTTCGAGTCAGCAACATATATAAGCCTTTCATTTGGCAACACGTGCTGCAACCTCTCCAGAACCGATAGACCGCCAACGCCGGAATCAAAAATACCAATGGATGGAATGTTTTTCATATTTATATAAAGTTTTATAAATGGCTTACCAAAAGCTTTAATGTACAATATCTTAAAGGAAAATTATGGCAAATAGATTAACACATATTTATACCAAGACAGGGGATGCAGGGAAAACTGGTCTTGGCGACGGGTCAAGAGTAGAGAAATTTAATGCGCGTATTGATGGGTTAGGAAGTATTGATGAATTAAACTCTATTTTAGGAATTATTCTTACAGAAGATATTGATACTAAACTCAAAGACACACTTATTAGAATTCAGCACCATTTATTTGATATTGGAGGGGAACTCTCAGTACCAAACCATATTAAGATTGTTGCTGAAAAAGTAATATTCTTAGAAGGTCATATTGATGAAATGAATGCTGACCTTTCTCCCCTAAAAGAATTTATTCTTCCTGGTGGATCGAAGGCTGCAGCAGTTTGTCATCATGCACGGACAGTATGCAGAAGGGTCGAGCGAATATTATTCAAACTCAAGGAAACAGATAAAATTAATGATATTTCATTGCAATATATTAATCGCTTATCCGACTTCCTGTTTGTTTTTGCAAGGTACATTAATCATTCTAAAAAAATTAATGATATTTACTGGCAAAAAAATATTTAATACTACTTCATGAAAAGTAATTTTATCGAAGCCGTTAAGTGCGGTGTTAAATCGCTATTTAGCTCCCAAAAAATTGATGAGAGCAAAATATCTAAACATGCGATTGAAATCATAAAAGTTCTTCAAAAGAACAATTATGAGGCTTATATCGTCGGCGGAGCAATTCGAGATATTTTGATGGACAAAAATCCAAAAGATTTTGATATTGCGACCAACGCAACCCCTGAACAAATAAGGCATTTATTTCGAAGGTCTCGAATAATTGGTAGAAGGTTTAAGCTGGTCCATGTTATAGATGGACGAGATATTATAGAAGTCTCAACATTTCGAGCGCAACCCCACAATAAAGAAGTCATGTCTAATGGAGTAACAAAGGATAATGAGTATGGCACGTTAAAAGAAGATGCCGAGAGAAGAGACTTTACTTGCAATTCTATTTATTATAATCCTGCAACAAGAAAAGTGATTGACTTTTATGGTGGCGTAAAAGATATAAAAGAAAAAAAATTATCAATGATCGGTGATCCAAAAATAAGGTTTGATGAGGACCCTGTAAGAATACTCAGAGCTATTAGGTTTTCTGCAAAGCTAAATTTAAAAATAGATAAAAATATTATAGAAGCGATAGAGTCAAAAAAGACTCAGCTCCAATCGATACCTTACTCAAGATTATTTGACGAGATTATGAAGTTATTTCTTACTGGGCATGCTTTGCAAAGTATAGATCTATTTAATAAATTCAACCTTTCGAGCTATTATTTTCCTTCTTTTAAGTCAACAGATCCGGAAACTCAATCCTTTTTATTAAAAGGTCTTAGTGATACGGATATGAGAATTCATAGCAATAAGTCAGTTAATCCTGGCTTCCTTTTATCAGTCTTTTTATGGAAAGAAGTTAAGGAGGTTTGGGGGAAAAGAAAAAAAACATCAATTAATTCAACAGTAGCTCTTAATGATGCAATTGAATGTGTTCTGGAAAAACAATCTAAAATATTCCCTATTCAAAAAAGATTTGGCGTCACTATGAGCGAAATTTGGAGATTGCAACCAAGGTTTGGTAAGCTGCACCCTAAGCGTATTTATCGTTTACTAAGTCATCCTCGCTTCAGGGCAGCCTATGACTTTATGTTGCTAAGAGATTATCATGGGGAAGTTGAGCCAGGACTCTGTGGGTGGTGGACAAATTTTATAGCAGCAGATGAAAAAACTAAAAGCGTGTTGTTACAAAATATTAAGCTTAAATGAAAAATATATTTATTGGGATAGGAAGTAATTTAATTGACCCAAAAAAACAGGTTCTTGATGCTATAAATAAAATTAGTACAATCGACGGGGTTGAGCTTCTAAGCCAATCAAGCCTGTATGAAACTTCGCCAGTAGGGATCCTAGACCAGCCTAACTTTATTAACGCAGCCATTAAAATTTGTTTTGATGGTAGTCCTCATAAATTGCTTAACCATTTATTAGAAATAGAAGGCTTGTTCGGTAGGATTAGAAAAGAAAAAAATGGTCCTAGAACGCTCGATTTGGATATATTATTATTTAATAAAACTAAAATTGCGGAAGATAATTTAATGATCCCCCACCCACGAATGCATCAAAGACTTTTTGTCTTGCTTCCGCTTCAAGAGATTGCCCCAAATATTGATATTGGCGAACATGGTTCAATTAATGATTTAATACATAAGGCTCCTAAAGATATTGTGGAAAAAATATTCTAATGAATATTTTTAATAAATACCCCTATATTGTCGTTGAGGGTCCAATAGGCTCAGGAAAATCGACATTAGCTAGGCTTCTGGCAAGCCAATTCCATGCAAATATGTTTTCAGAGAAGGCCGAAAGAAACCCTTTTCTTCCTAAATTCTATGAAGACATGAAACATTACGCGCTACCGACACAGCTATTCTTTCTTTTTCAACGGGCTAATCAAATTAATGAGCTTAAACAGCAGGATTTTTTTAGGAATGGGGTAGTTGCAGATTTTTTCTTGCAAAAAGATCCTATTTTTGCTCGACTAAATCTTGATAATGAGGAATTTAAGCTTTACGATCAAATATATAAACATCTTGAGATTAAGGCGCCAACTCCTGACCTGGTTATTTATCTTCAAACACCGGTTGATCTCCTAAGAGCAAGAGTTGAGAAGCGGAATATAGGGTATGAACAAAAGATCTCTACAGAGTACCTTGAAAGAATAGCTGAATCATATAGCAGCTATTTTCATAATGACCATAATTCAAACGTACTAATTGTAAACAATGAAAGCTTAGATATTCTTAAAGATAAATCTTCATTAAATATGCTAATTGAAAGAATCTTGTCAATTTCTAGTATCAGAGAATACTTTAATCCCAAGCTCACCTAAAATGAATCGCATCGAAAAATTACAATCAAAAAAGAAGATTACTATTATCACTTGCTATGACGCAAGCTTTGCAGGATGGCTCGAAAAAAATAAATGTGATGCTTTGCTAGTTGGTGACTCGCTAGGTATCTATGTCAAAGGAGAAATCTCTACTAAGACAGTGTTATTAGATGAGCTGCTTTACCACACAAAGGCAGTCAAGTCTGGGGCCAAATCTATCCCGATTATTTCAGACATGCCTTACGGTACTTTCAATACAAAACGAATGGCGCTGCAAAATGCATCCAAAATAATTGATGCGGGTGCTGATATGGTAAAAATTGAGGGTGATATAGAGATTTATCCAATCATTGATCATCTGACCGAACATGGCATAAGAGTATGCGGACATATAGGTTTCACACCTCAAACCATAGATAAGCCCAAAAAACATTACGATCCAAAGGTTTTTCTAGCTAAGGCAAAAAGTATTGAAGCATGTGGTGCAAGCATGATTGTTTTGTCTATGATGGGTGAAAGAGTGGATGCCCTTATAACTAAAAATTTAAATATACCAACCATTAGCTTCCGGTCATCAGACAGTTGTGACGGCTGTGTTGAAATTCTTCATGATCTTCTGGGGATATCTAGCAATTCCTATGTCTTTAAAAGGAATGGGATAAAAAAGCATAATGATTCTTCCGAAGCACTTGTCCAAAAATTTTTAAAAAAGGTCTAGTTTTGAGTTTACTCTTATGCACTTTATCCAGTCTATAGAGTCATTAAAAACGGTCAGCAAAGCCAACAACCATATTGCTTTTGTTCCAACTATGGGGAATCTTCACAAAGGGCATCTTGCTCTTATTGAAAAAGCCAAATCATTATCTAAGGATGTTGTGGTTTCAATTTTTATTAATCCTACTCAATTTAATTCTAAGCAAGATTTTGAGACATACCCAAAGACTTTACAACAAGATAAAAGCCTACTAGAACCTTTCTTTGATGATCGGTTTATAGTGTTCTCTCCCAAGGACAGTGAAATACTTTCTCACAAAACATTCACAGAATATGATTTGCCTAAAGCGGCAGATGATCTATGCGGAAAGTATAGACCCGGGCATTTTAACGGCGTTATTCAAATAATTGATATTTTCTTTGATCTAATTAAGCCCCAATATGCTATTTTTGGTAAAAAGGACTATCAACAACTTTTTCTTATTAGAGATTTTGCAAACAATAAATACCGCAGCATAAAAATTGTTGGGCAAGATACCGTTAGATCTGAAGCCTTATTAGCCTTAAGCTCGCGTAACAACCTTCTGGGAGAAAAATATCTATGCAAGGCTAATGAATTATTTTTTGCTCTCCAAGAGCTTGTCGAGATGGTAAAATTGACAAGAAGCCATAAGCAGGCAGTAGCTAAAATAAAAAGTTCGTTAAGCCAAAATGGTTGGGTGGTTGAGTACGTAGCTATTCGAAGGCGGCGTGACCTAAAAGAGCCCTCAGAGACGGACAAGTCATTGGTTGCTTTGGTAGCTGCAAAGCTTAATAATATCCGGCTAATTGATAATATAGAATTTTGCATAGATTGATTGAACTGACTATAATAGTGACGATAAATTTTTTGGGATTACAATACAAATAATGCAAAGAAAAATGCTTAAATCAAAACTTCATCGTGTGACCGTTACTCATTCAGAGCTTGAGTATGAAGGTTCGTGCGCCATTGATATTGAATTGTTAAAAGCCGCCAACATTAAAGAGTATGAGCAAATTTCAATTTATAACATAACAAATGGTGAGCGATTTACTACTTATGCGATTTCGGCAGAAGGTAGTTCAGGAATTATATCAATTAATGGTGCGGCGGCTCATAAAGCTAACCCAGGTGATATGCTCATTATTGCAACTTATGCTGACTACACTGAAATAGAATTAAACCAATATAAGCCTTTACTGGTTTATGTTGATGGTAACAATAAGGTTACTATCAGCAAAAACTCTATCGCCATGCAAGCTGCTTGATTTGATCTCAGTTTCCAATATAAAAAAAAATATTATTGATGCTTTAGAGGATATTAAAGCCTTCGATATTGTTTCACTTGATGTTCGTAAACTCACGTCTATTGCTGATTATATGATTATTGCTAGTGCTAGCTCCTCTAGACAGACCAAGGCTCTCGCGAACAACGTTCAGGATAGGATGAAGGAAATTAATGTTGGTGTAGTAGGAATGGAAGGAGAATCTGAAGGGGACTGGGTTTTGGTTGATGTTGGAGACGTAGTGGTTCATATCATGACACCGACTACGAGAGCATATTACAATTTAGAAGAATTGTGGTCTAAAGCATAATTCCTGTTTGCCTTGCTCAAAATAAAAATTATTTCCATAGGAAACAAGTCTGACAAGGTTGTTAATACCCTCATTAATGATTACGCGAAAAAAATCGGCGGTATTTTCCAGTTGGAATGGATACAATTAAAGTCAGAAAGAAAATTTGACTCAGCTGATAAGAAAAAAAAATTGGAAGCCGAAAAAATAAAACTCCATATAGGCTCTTCTTATATTATTGCATTGGATGAGCATGGTGAAATGCTTACATCAAAGGAGTTTGCATTAAAGATCTCGCAATGGTCTCAGCATTACTCTTGCATTACATTTATTATAGGGGGGGCTGACGGGCTTGATCAAAGCATTTTAAAGCTGGCAAACTTTATAATAAGCTTTTCCTCTATGACGCTTCCGCATCAACTGGTAAAAATATTTATTGCTGAGCAGCTTTACAGAGCTTCCTCCATCTTGAGCAATCACCCTTACCATCGTGAATAAGCAATTTAAGAATAGTTTAATGTGGTTCCGAAGGGACCTCAGACTTCATGACAATGCCGCCTTACATAGCGCTCTGTCTCAATCTGACAATGTTTTCTGTGTATTTATATTTGATATAAATATTTTAGATAATTTAAAATCAAAAGAAGATCAACGCATCGAGTTTATATGGGAGGCATTAAAGGAAATGAAGACTTCATTAAACTCAATAAAATCTGACATTATTGTAATGCATGCTAATCCCATGGAAGCTATTCCAGCTATCCTAAATAAATACAATTGTGAGGCCTTATTTTTTAACAAGGATTATGAGTCCTATGCGGCCAAAAGAGATGGTGACGTAATGGGGTGTGTAAGTAAATTAGGTGTTGAATCTTACCAGTTTAAAGATACTGTTTTATTTGAAGAAAAAGAAATTTTATCTCAGTCCGATAAACCCTATACCGTATTTTCTCCTTATAAAAACAATCATCTAAATAGGCTATACCAAGATGGGATAATTCAACATGACTGTGAAAGTAATAAAAAAAAATTTGCTGTTGTTGAAGCAGAGGAAATACCTTCCCTAGAAAGCCTGGGATTTAAAAAAACTAATTTAGATCGCTTAAAGATACCAACAGGCTCATCAGGTGGAAAATATTTACTGCTTGATTTTGAAAAAAGAATTGATCATTACAAGCAAAGAAGAGATTATCCTGGGAAAAAAGGGGTTTCCTATCTGTCCGTGCATAATCGCTTTGGAACTATTTCTATTCGTGAGCAAGCTCTAATTGCTATGAATAAGCAATCAGAGGGTTCTTTGGTATGGCTCAATGAGTTGGTTTGGCGAGACTTTTACTTTCAAATACTATCGAACTTTCCGTATATTAATGATGGGGCAAGTTTTAAGCCGCAATTCGATCAAATACCTTTTGAAAATAATCTTCAATTCTTTGAGGCCTGGAAAAGTGGGCAGACAGGTTTCCCAATTATCGACGCTGCCATGCACCAGTTAAACCAAACGGGGTTTATGCATAATCGCTTAAGAATGATAGTGGCATCTTTTTTGGTCAAAGATTTACTAGTAGATTGGCGCTGGGGTGAGGCATATTTTTCTGAAAAACTGATTGATTTTGATTTTTCGGCCAATAATGGTGGTTGGCAGTGGGCAGCCTCGACTGGCTGTGATGCTCAGCCATGGTTTAGGATATTCAATCCCCTGCTACAATCTGAAAAATTTGATCCAGAGGGTCTATTTATAAAAAAATACCTACCTCAGCTCAAACCTCTCGATTCCAAGCAGATTCATCGTCCGCATTTTTTTTATGAAAAAGACCCGGATACATTTAAAGTTAATTTAGGGAAAGACTATCCGTTTCCCATTGTAGACCACGCAATACAGAGAAAAAAAGCTCTGCTAATGTACCAGGCAACCTAAAGTAGCAAAAAAACAACAAACCGTTTAATGTCAAAGTGATACGCATTAAATTGTTTGGTAAATAAGCAACATTCATGGATAATTGCAGAATATATGAAAAAAATCAAAACCCTAATCGTACTGGCTTTGTTGCTTTCCTTGTTTGGATGTGCAACGCAACAGAATATTGACCCTCTTGAAGGAATGAATCGTTCCATTTATGGTTTTAATGAAGTGGTTGATAATTCCATAATGAAGCCGGTATCACAAGGATATAAAGCCGTCATGCCTGATCCAGCGGTAAAAGGAATAAATAACTTCTTTAACAATATCAGAGACTTCATTACGGTAATTAACGATGTCCTTCAGCTTAAAGTCGAGCATGCTGCTAATGATGCTGGCCGTGTTCTAGTCAATACTACAGTTGGTTTATTAGGCTTTATTGATGTTCACACTATGTCTGGTGGAGAACGTAGGAAAGAAGATTTTGGGCAGACTTTAGCATATTATGGCTGGAGTAATAGCGCTTACCTAGTGCTTCCATTTGTTGGCCCATCAACAGTTCGAGATGCATCAGGATTGGTGGTTGACACGCTATTTCTTGATCCAATCACTTACATCGATAACGTAAGATTAAGAAACCAAATTCGAATACTTCAATTTGTTGATGCGCGAGCGGAATTGCTCAATGCATCTGCCATTCTTGACCAAGCTGCACTTGATCCCTACACTTTTCAACGAGATGCTTACCTTCAATACCGAGAGAAGTTGATCAATGATGGGAATGTCGACTTAATCGACTATAAGAGTTCTGCTGAAAATGCTTTCGAGCCATATGAGGAGGACGCAAAACCTACTGATGTGACTGACGTAAGTGATGATATTATTATCGGGCAGCTTGATCTGTCTTCTCAAGAATAAGTAACTTCTACTTGTTCGACCCCACTGTCATCCCCTGAATAAGAATAGAGCCTGTGTACTTAGAGCTATTTGTATACCTGTCAGTAGCAACGGCCTCAATATTTAATAACATGTCTTTAATGTTGGATGCGATAGTAATCTCCTCCACGGCAAATTGCACCTCACCATTCTCTACCCACAAGCCTGCAGCGCCTCGTGAATAGTCTCCTGTGACCATATTTAATCCGTGCCCAAGAAGCTCGGTTACAATTAACCCTCTACCCATTTTTTTGACTAACTCCGTGAAACTTACTCCAGAATCTTTAATGATTAAATTATGAGACCCTCCGGCATTTCCTGTAGTTTCCATATTAAGGCGTCTTGCTGAGTAAGATGACAGGAAATAACCTAGCATTACCCCCTTATCAACTACCGTTCTTTTGTTTACCGCTACGCCCTCATCATCAAAGTAAGTGCTTGCATTGCCTCGTAAAAGAAAAGGATCTTCTTCAATAGTAATAGCCGCTGAGGCTATCTGTGTGTTGATAGAGTTCATTAGAAATGAGTTTTCTCTGTATAAATTACCTCCAGATACTGCTGATACAAGAGCAGAAATGATTGAGGTTGCGATAGGAGCTTCAAAAATAACAGGGTAAATGCCTGTATCTATTTTTTGGGGGTTTAATCTCATTAAGGTTCTCGATGCAGCGTCCTCGCCTACCTCCTTAGTGCTTTTTAAATCAGCAAAGGCTCGTACGGATGAATAGGAACTATCTCTCTGCATAGAGCTTCCCACCCCCCCTAAAACCGAACAGCTAAGTGAATAGCGTGATGACGGAAATCCGCCAACAAAGCCGTTAGAATTAGCGTAGGAGAATAGTGATTCTGAGCAATTTATCTGTGCACCCTCAGAATTATTAATTTTGTCACTAAAATCTAATGCATAACCTTCGCATGCTACCGCATTATCAATCAAGAACTGTTCAGTGGCATCAAAGGCATGATGAAGCTCTAGATCCTTAGTAATTTTCGAGTATAAATGAGCTTCTGCTAATCCAAATGCCTTGTCTTCAGCTGTATATTTTGCTATTTGGCACGCAGCTAATACGCAATCCTTAATTGCAGGTAAATTAAAATCCGAAGTCGACGCAATACCCCTTCTACAGCCAATATAAACAGTCACTGTTAGGGCCTTGTCATTATGAAGCTCGATAGTTTCTAGCTTAGACAGTCTTACCGAAATGCTCTTTCCAGAGGCCACACTAACCTCAACCTCAGAACTGGTAGCGCCATTTTTAGTGGCTATATCATTTGTGAAGTCAGCAATATCTAACAATGATTGGTTTGAATATTTCAGGATCTTAATTGACATAATAATTACATAAATATAAAAACTGATATCATACAGAAACTTATGGATAAAAATGTATTACAAACACAATTGGCCGATGACGAAATAGAAATCATCAGTAAAACCGAATTAAAAAAAGACTCAAAAAAAGTACAAGCCTTTGGAAAATCTATCGGTGACTTAAGTTTTGATCAAATAAAATCTTTTGATCTTCCCGAGGCTATCCTTAATGCTATCAAAGAATATAAGTCACTAAAATCAAATGCAGCAAAAAATCGACAAGTGCAATATTTAGGTAAACTGCTTCGTGAAATTGATCTCACAAGTGCACACCAAACAATGGATCAATTAAAAAATGGCTCTCAGATTGAGATACGTAAAAATCATATCGTAGAAGAGTGGAGAGATCGATTAATACGAGATAAGGATGCACTCACCGAGCTTATCCATAAATTTCCTGATATTGACAGGCAGCTAATAAGGCAGCTCATACAAAACACTATTAAAGAGCGGGAAAACTCAAAGCCTCCGAAATTCTATCGTCAGATTTTTCAGTACCTAAAAGAGCACATAGTTTAACTATAGGTTAACTGTTACCGTTTCTTGTTTTCCGTTTCTTACGTAATCAACGACGACAGCCTTTCCCTTACTTTTTCTTATAACCTTAATTAAATCGTCTGGCGTGTTCACTGTGACTTTATCGATTTTAACAATACTATCATTTCTTAATATCCCGGCTTGTGCCGCTGGCGAACCTTTGATGACCGCAATCACCAATGCTCCCGAAACTTCAGACTGTCTGTCGCCTTTGCTTATTTTGATAAAATGAGTTCCAAATGTTGGCTTAGGAAGTTTTACCCAGTACGTTGCTTTAAATGTATAGAGCGCATTAGAATCAGCCAAATCTTCCTCCGTGATTTCTATCTCAACAAGCTCGCCTTTTTTCTCAATTTTTTGCTTTGCTAATACCTTATCTCTAGCTTTTTTTATGGCCGAGGCACGTGTATTTTCATTAACCTGCCTATCGTAAAGCAAGATCATATCTGCCTTAATTTTTTGACCATGCTCTCTCGCAACCTCAGGAGAAAGATTAGTGCTTCCAAAACCACTAAAACCCATTAAATCATAACCATCTTCCAACATTTTAATATTGTCTGTTTTTTCTTCCCATCCACGCATGATCTTTGTTTCTAGATTTTTTTCAAAAGACTGAAAATCTGTTGGGCTTTGTCTCTGAAAATTCTTTTCAAATAAATTTTCATCCGCCAATAATGCGGTACTAAAAATAAATAGTATTGAGCTAAAGGTAATGGCGAGATATTTATGCATAAGATGGCCTTTAAGAAATGGTAATATATTTAATTGTTTTAATACGACACAAGCATGACAAATAAATTCATTAAAATTGGTTTAATTTCTATTAGCGATAGAGCCAGTCAAGGTATCTACAAAGACCTAGGCATTCCTTCACTCAAGGAGTGGCTAAGTTCTGCGCTTATTAGTTCTTTTGAAGCCGAAGAGCATATCATCCCTGATGAGTTTTCAATCATCCAATCTACATTACAGGATCTCACTGATAACAGTCATTGTGATCTTATTCTTACGACAGGAGGTACAGGACCTGCTTTGAGAGATATCACCCCAGATGCCACGCTAAGTATTGCGGATAAGGAGCTTCCTGGGTTTGGGGAACAGATGCGGCAAATTAGCCTTCATTTTGTACCCACTGCAATACTGTCTAGACAAGTGGCGGTTATCAGGAAAAGCACTCTTATTATTAATCTTCCAGGCCAGCCAAAAGCCATCAAACAAATATTGGAAGGCTTAAAGGACGAAAACAATAATGTCATTGTTCCAGGAATCTTTGCTGCCGTTCCTTATTGCCTAGACCTTATAGGCGCAGCATATATTGAAACCAATAATGACATCGTTAATGCATTCAGGCCTAAGAAAAGATAATGGTAAAAGAATTTAGCCTTATTGAAAAATATTTCAATAAGAAAGTTAACGACGTGCCTTTAGGTATAGGTGACGACGGTGCTCTACTTGAAAAAAATAGTCAAAATTACTACGTCTTATCCCAAGACACCTTAAATGTTGACTCCCACTTCCTTCGCAATACCAACACCAAAAATTTAGGTTGGAAATCATTGGCAGTAAATGTCTCAGACATCATTGCAATGGGTGGGAATCCAAAGTTTGCTCTACTCTCCATTTCCACTGAAAAAGTCGAAGACAAGTGGCTAAAGGAGTTCTCTAGCGGGTTATTTGATTGCGCAAACCATTATGGAGTCAGTGTGATTGGGGGTGATACCTCTCGAGGTTCATTATCTATTACAATAACCATCATAGGCGAAGTAAAAAAGAACCGTGCTTTAAGAAGGGATGGAGCAAGTGAGGATGAAGATATATGGATTAGTGGGGAGCTAGGCCTGGCCTCTCTAGGATTTGCCTATCAAATGAATACCATATCATTGCCAAGCCTTATGTCAAAAAAAGCCTTGCTTGCCCTTCATAAACCAAAGCCGATCAGTATTGATATGAGCAAAATAAACCATTTATTTTCAAGTGCTATTGATATTTCTGATGGCCTGATACCTGACATTCAACATATTCTCAATAGGTCAAAGATTGGTGCTGATATTTTCTGTGAATATTTACCTGTTTCTTCGTGGATAAAAAAAAATCATGGTTATGATTTTGCATTATACGGAGGAGAGGATTACCAATTAGCTCTGACGGCCCCCAAAAAAAATCGAGTAAAAATTAAAAAAATTGCTGCCGAAAATAATTTACAATTCAAAATCATTGGCGGCACGAATAAATCAAAAATATTACAATTGTTTGACGTTAATGGTCGGTTAATAAAAAAATTAAAGAAGGGATTTTCACACTTTGGTTAATATGAAATTCTTATTTGCGAGCTTCTGGCATATCGTGGCACTTGGTTTTGGGTCAGGATTATCAAAGAAAGCTCCCGGTACACTAGGCTCACTAATTGCTTTTCCTTTATTTTTTTTGATTTCACCCTTAAATAATGAAATTCAACTGGGCTTCGTTATTACTTTATTTTTTTTAGGTATTCATGCCTCAGATATCACTAGCAGCCACTTAAAACTTAAAGATCCCTCTTGCATTGTTATCGATGAGATTGTTGCCATGATGGCAATACTTATATTCATAGAGCCTAATACCACCTCTTTTGTTATGGCATTTATATTGTTTCGATTCTTTGATATAAAAAAACCTTTTCCCATTAGCTGGGTAGAGAAAAAATTCACAGGTGGGCTCGGTATTATGTTGGATGATATAGCCGCCGCGATACCTTGCGTTCTTATTATGCAACTAACTTATCTTTTAACGCATGTATTCTAATGATCTTGAATTGCTGGTAGAAAATCTTGGGGCTCAATGCCTACTGAATTCCTATCATTTAGTTATTGCAGAATCATGTACGGGGGGGATGATCTGTAGCGCAATTACCCAAATTTCAGGGAGCTCGCAATGGTTTACTCAAGGATTTATCACCTACTCCGATCAATCAAAAATTGATTTGCTTGGGGTTAGCGAAGGCAGTTTAAAGAGTTATGGGGCTGTTAGCCAACAAGTAGCAAATGAAATGGCTTGTGGAGCGCTTCGCAGAAGCCAGGGATCTCTAAGCTTAAGTATAACCGGCATTGCTGGGCCTTCAGGAGGAACAAAAACAAAACCAGTTGGTACGGTATTTTTTTCCGTATGCGATAAAAAAGGGATGCTTTTTGAGCACGAGGCTCATTTTGAGGGGACCCGAAAAGAAATCAGAGAAAAAGGGCTTTTATTTGCTCTTAATAGCCTACTAAAGCTTACGTTGTAGCAGCAAATATGGAATAATTAACTTTAATAAAAATATACACATAAGGCAAAAAAACATGGATGAAAATAAGCGCAAAGCACTAGATGCTGCATTGTCCCAAATTGATAAGCAATTTGGTAAAGGCTCTATTATGCGAATGGATGATAGCCAGGTGATTGAAGGTATCCAGGCAGTATCGACTGGTTCACTTGGATTGGATATTGCGCTCGGTATTGGGGGTTTGCCAAGGGGTAGAGTTATTGAAATTTATGGGCCAGAGTCATCCGGGAAAACATCCTTGGCATTGTCCACTATCGCGCAACTTCAAAAAACAGGAGGAGCTGCGGCTTTTATTGATGCAGAACATGCCCTGGACATTCAGTATGCAGCAAAACTGGGGGTTAATATTGAAGAGTTGCTGGTATCCCAGCCAGATACCGGAGAACAAGCATTAGAGATTACAGATATGTTGGTGCGCAGTGGCTCAGTAGATATTGTTGTAATAGATTCTGTGGCGGCTTTAACGCCAAGAGCAGAGATAGAAGGCGATATGGGAGACTCGCACATGGGCCTTCAAGCTAGACTAATGTCACAAGCATTAAGAAAGCTAACTAGTAATATCAAAAAAACTAATACCATGGTGATTTTTATCAATCAATTACGTATGAAGATTGGTGTCATGTTTGGCAACCCAGAAACTACAACGGGCGGCAATGCATTAAAGTTTTATGCATCCGTAAGATTAGATATAAGACGCATTGGTGCAATTAAAAAAGGGGATGAAGTTATAGGGGCTGAGACTCGAGTTAAGGTTGTAAAAAATAAAGTGGCTCCACCTTTCAGGAAGGCAGAATTTGACGTCCTGTACGGCGAAGGAATATCATTAGAGGGTGAAATTATTGACCACGGTGTGCTCCTAGATATTGTAGAGAAATCTGGGTCTTGGTATAGCTACAAAGGTGAGAAGATTGGACAAGGAAAGGATAATGCAAGGATATTCCTCAAAGACAACCCAAAGATCTCTAATGAGATTGAGCAGCTAGTAAGAGCTAACTCAAGCATTACTGCTGAAATTAAAGCTGCTGTGATTCCTGATGAGGATGAACCAAGCCCTGCAGAATAATACCGATAAAAATATAGTCTTATTAAAAAAAAGAGCTTTATATTATTTGGGTAAAAGAGAATACTCAAGACACGAGTTACTGCAAAAGATTACACCCTTTGCTGAAAGTCTTGAGATCACTCAACAGCAAGTAGATCACATACTCTCTGAACTAGAACAAAAGGATTGGCTATCGGATAAGCGATATGTTGATCAATTTGTATTCTCAAAGAAGAAAAAATTTGGGTTAAAAAAAATGGGGTATGAGCTAAAGATGCGTGGTGTGGACGAAATAATCATTCATGATGCGCTTAATAAGATAAAATCAGAAGAATACGATTTAGCTAAAAATATATGGGAGAAAAAATTTAGGAACTTACCTGAAGGTCAGGGCGAGAAGGCAAAACAAATCAGATTCCTTCAAAGCCGAGGTATTGACTCTACACTGATACACCAGATCTTGTCAGGAAAATTACCCGAATAATTTGTATAATGTTATCTAGCCAGCACATACGCGCTCAATTCTTAAAATTTTTTGAAGAAAAAGGCCATCATATTGTCCCTTCCAGCAGTTTAGTGCCTCATGAGGATCCTACCCTACTCTTCACCAATGCAGGCATGAACCAGTTTAAAGATGTTTTTCTAGGTGAGGAGCAAAGAAACTATCTGCGAGCTACTTCTAGTCAAAAATGTGTCAGGGCGGGCGGGAAGCATAATGACCTTGAAAATGTAGGTTATACAGCAAGACATCACACATTCTTTGAAATGCTAGGAAATTTTAGTTTTGGTGATTACTTTAAAAAAGAAGCTATTCATTATGCTTGGGAGCTACTAACTGAAGTTTACGCTATTCCAAAAGAAAAGTTGTTAGTCACGGTATATGCCGATGATGATGAGGCATATGGCATATGGGAAAAAGACATAGGGCTTCCTAAAACTAAAATTATTAAAATTGGTGACAATAAAGGTAGCAAGCATGCCTCAGATAATTTTTGGATGATGGGAGAAACCGGGCCATGTGGGCCATGTAGTGAAATATTCTATGATCATGGAGAAGGTATTGAGGGTGGGGTGCCAGGCTCCGATAACGAAGATGGTGACCGATTTATCGAGATATGGAATTTAGTCTTTATGCAGTTTAACCGTGATGATAAGGGTATCATGCACCCTCTTCCTAAACCTTCGGTTGATACTGGTATGGGGCTAGAAAGAATAACAGCGGTATTACAAGATGTGCATTCAAATTATGATATCGACATATTTAAAGTATTGATTGCGGAAGCGGCAAAGATAACCAATACAACAACCACTGAACACCCTTCATTAAAGGTGCTGTCTGATCATATTAGAGCAACAACTTTCCTTATTGCTGATGGTGTATTGCCAGCTAATGAAGGGAGAGGCTATGTGCTTAGAAGAATTATTCGCAGAGCTATTCGTCATGGCTATAAGCTAGGCCTAAAAGAGCCTTTCTTCTTCAAATTAGTTGCGCCTCTCAATCAAGTCATGGGTGATAGCTATAGTTTCTCCAAAGAACAATCAAGCCTTATTGAAAATGAAATTCTCCTAGAGGAAAGGCGATTCTTTGAAACCATCGAGAATGGAATGGGTATCCTTGAAAATGCAATCAAGGAATTAGTGGCGCAAAATAAGACCACCATCTCAGGAAAAGTAGCTTTTAAGCTTCATGATACTTTTGGCTTTCCATTGGACTTAACTGCCGATGTTTGTCGGGAGAATGCTATCAGCATCAACAACCAAGAATTTGATATCGAAATGAGTAAGCAAAAAAATATGGCGAGAGAGGCGGGGAATTTTAAGGCAAAATTACAAATCGATTATAGTGGTAAGCCTACCCTTTTTCTTGGGTATGATGAAAAATCGACCTCTGCAACATTGCTTCATATACTGACAAACGAACGATCTGCCAAATCTGTCCATAGTAGTGAACAAGCTATGCTGATTTTAGATCAAACTCCTTTTTATGCTGAATCAGGGGGTCAGGTAGGGGATATCGGTTCTATTACCTGCAATCAAGGTGTGTTTGATGTAACCGATACCTTTAAAATTAAGGGCAACATTTATGTTCATATCGGCAAAATGGTTGAAGGTGTATTAACGATCAACGACAAAGTAAAAGCAGATATTAATGATGAGCACAGACAGCATGTGATGAGAAATCATTCGGCTACACACCTCATGCATAAAGCATTAAAAGAAACACTAGGGAATCATATTGAGCAAAAGGGTTCATTGGTAGACAGGTACAGGACCCGTTTTGATTTTTCGCATCCAAAGCCACTCACACCCGAAGAAAAAACATCCATAGAGTTAATGGTAAACCAAGAAATTCTTAAAAATCAAACAACACAAGCCAAGGTAATGGATATTGATGCAGCTAAGAAAACAGGCGCCATGATGTTGTTTGGTGAAAAATATGGTGACCAAGTAAGGGTGCTTGATATTGGTAACAGCAAAGAGCTTTGTGGTGGAACGCATGTTGCGAAAACAGGTGATATAGGGCTATTTAAGATTCAATCGGAATCAGGAGTATCATCAGGTGTTCGCCGAATTGAAGCAACCACTGGTCTTAACGTCATTAGCTTGATTAAAGCTCAAGAGACTGTTCTTGACAATGTATCTAAGGAGCTGAATGTTAGTGCGTCTGAGATTGGTCTTAAGGTTGGCCAACTGATCAAGCAACTAAAAGACAATGAAAAAACTATAAACCAACTCAAGTCAAAAATTGCAGGCAGTGAAGGAAATGATCTGGTTAGCCAGGCAATTGATACGGGAAAGTATCAATTTCTTGGGGTGTCAGTGGATAGTGTTGAGGTGAATGAATTAAGAGAAATGATCGATAATTTAAAAGAAAAATTTGAATCTGCCGTTATAATACTGGGCTCACACACAAACAGTAAGGCATCGTTTGCTGTAGGGGTAACTGACAATCTAACCAAAGAAATTAAGGCGGGTGATATTGCAAAATTGCTTGGTGAGACTGTTGGTGGTAAGGGTGGTGGTAGAGATAACATGGCTATGGCGGGTGGGCCAAATGTCAAATTAATTGACGAAGCTATCGCTCAAATAAAAGATCATTTAATAAAGTAAACCTATGGCACTTATTGTACAAAAATTTGGTGGCACCTCCTTAGCTAATCCTGAGCGGATAAATGCTGTTGCAGAAAGAGTGGCTAAATATCATAAAGAAGGAAACCAAATTATTGTGGTTGTCTCAGCTATGTCTGGAGAGACTAATAAACTGGTTAGCCTTGCTGAAGAAATGATGGAGGATCCAGACCCAAGAGAGCTTGATATGGTTGTTTCATCCGGTGAGCAAGTCACTGCAGGATTAACTGCTCTAGCACTCATCAATATCGGCATTAGTGCCAAAAGCTATGCAGGCCACCAAATAAAAATTTTAACAGATGAGGCTTATGGTAAAGCACGTATTCTCAATATTGATAGCAATAAAATTCAAGATGACTTAAAGGCTGGGTTTGTTGTTGTTGTAGCAGGCTTTCAAGGTGTTGACCATGATGGGAATATAACCACATTAGGTCGTGGTGGTTCTGATACAACTGCTGTAGCTGTTGCTGCCGCATTAAAAGCTGATGAATGCCAAATATATACCGATGTAGATGGGATCTATACTACGGATCCAAGAGTGGTGCCAGAAGCTAGAAAATTAAAATCCATTACTTTCGAAGAGATGTTGGAAATGGCAAGTCTCGGGTCTAAAGTTTTGCAAACTCGATCGGTTGAGTGTGCAGGAAAATTTAAAGTGCGACTAAGAGTGCTATCAAGCTTTGAGATTAAAGGCGATGGGACGGTAATAACTTTTGAGGAAGATGAAAAAATGGAAAATCCAATTATTTCGGGAATAGCATTCAATCGAGATGAGGCTGAGGTTAACGTGCTTGGAGTTCCTGATACACCAGGCATCGCTTACCAAATTCTCGGTCCGATTGCAGATGCTAATATTGATGTGGACATGATTATTCAAAATGTAGGCAAGGACGGAGCAACCGATTTTACCTTTACCGTTCATAAGCGAGATCTTACAAAGACTATAAAAATCCTTAACGACAAAGTTAAGGATAAAATCAATGCTCGCGAAGTTGTTGGTGATGAAAAAATAGCAAAGCTATCGCTTGTTGGTGTAGGTATGCGCTCGCATGCGGGGGTGGCAAGCAAGATGTTTAAAATACTAGCGGACGAGAAGATAAACATCAGCACCATTTCAACTAGTGAAATTAAAATATCGGTTATTTTAGAAGAAAAATATCTAGATAATGCGGTGCGAGCTTTACACAAGGCCTTTGATCTAGACAAAGGTTAAATCATTGATTATTTTGATACTTTGCCGTATCGTTACGTCGAAGTAAGTATCGGAGAGCTGGCCGAGTGGTCGAAGGCACTTCCCTGCTAAGGAAGCATACGGGGTCAACCTGTATCGAGGGTTCGAATCCCTCGCTCTCCGCCAATTAAATACCACAAAACCCTTTATGTAAAAGGGTTATATGGTGAACATTCTTAATCTATTTTTTTTTAGCTTTCAGTTCTATATTTTTAAATTCTAGGTGGGTCATTACGG